>Ga0209166_10004063_pt1 | contig 10356 bp, 12 predicted proteins | sample Coa_R1_3_FD_187151 | JGI IMG/M metagenome (GOLD analysis project Ga0209166, IMG submission 187151) | Surface soil microbial communities from Centralia Pennsylvania, which are recovering from an underground coalmine fire - Coalmine... | ecosystem: Environmental > Terrestrial > Soil >... | reverse complement strand
GGCCCCCTTCTCTGCCGTCGCTTTGGCTCTCGGATCGCTCCTTCTGCGCGAGGTCAGATTCAAGGCTTGAGGACTCATCTCAAAGAGGGTCGACAATTGCTGACGAAAGTGAGGACCTGGCTGGGTTAGTCCCCGCTCCCAGCGGCTCACGGTGAGCTGGGTCGTGCCAAGAAGCTCAGCCAGTTCTTGCTGCGACCATCCCCGGTTCTTGCGCGCTTCCCTCAACCCATCGCGTGGAAGAGGAGGAGGAGTTTCTCGGCTCATCTCTGCTCCCATAAGATCCCCCTTGGGTTTCACTTGGGCTAGCAACCACAGCGCTTTCGAATGTGATATAAAACATGCTGACTTTCCTCTCTAGACATGTATAGTGAGGTCAGCAAGTGGTCGCTTGCGCCTACCGAGGTCAGTGGGCAGGCACAAACGACCTCTCACCCGGTGGGGCGATCCCCATCACAGCAATGTGGAGCAGTATCTGGTTGTTGCCCGCTAGATTCAGCAATGATATGAGTAGGAGGGAGGCTACTGTTACTAACTATCGGAGCACGAAGAAGAGTCTGATCACTACCAGGTAAGGTGGTCGCAAAGAGAAAGATAGAAGTAACAACTACAGTAATTACTACAATCAAGATCAGCTCAAAAATGATCCGTCGCATAGGTATCTCCTATATCTCTAGCTTATAGAAAACATTATAGATCCCGTAACGCAGCTCCTTCAATGGGTTAAGGTTCAAGTGTGTAAAGTTCCCTGGCTCGATAACCGGAAATTTACGCTATCAGGCGATCCTTCGCAATGTTGGGTTGCCTTTTTGATCGGATTAGTCTAAACATCAAAATAGCTCAATACAAGTATATATATTGATGCACAGAAGTACCAGAGATATATGACCTATGGGAGGTCTTAGCCATCTGACGCCAGAGCAACTGGTGGTGGTAACCTTTGACGGAGAGGTGGTAGAAGGGCGCTCAACCCTTTCCGCCCGGCGCACTCGAACAGGATCGCAAGTATATGCAGCGATTTGGTTCAAAGCCGTAGCATCCAGGTGGGACTTCCAGAGGAAAGACCGATATATGGATGAGATAATGGCCTACGAGGCCATTATCTCATCCATATATCGGTCAATTTTTGCAGGCCGCTCTGGCTTCCAGTAAATCCTTGAGCGTCAGCAGATCACACTCGTACTGGCGACGAAGCACACGCTCCACCAGCTCCTGACTTCCATCCATAAGATGGATGGTCGCCTCCTGGGAAAGAGTGGTCCCACCGCCCTCAGCCAAATCAAATTGATAACAGAGGAGGCAAGGAGCAATTCCGGCAACGCTCTTGAAGGTCAGACAACGATCGGGCGCGTACTCAATAACCTCAAAAGTGAGATCCAGCCACCTTCCCAAAAAGCGGATAGTCACCCGCACAGTCGCGCCAACCTGCAGTTGACCTGGTGAGAGTTGGCTGATCGAGATGGTACTGCTCGACCAGGTAGTCATATTTTCAAGAGCGCTTATATAGGCAAAGACGTCCTCGATTGGCAGATGAACGAAGATGCGTTGATTGATCTCTATTTTAATCACCAGGATCTCCGCTCAAAATATTTACGCGGGCTTCGCATATCTTGCACATCGGTTTCACCTCTCACAAGATTATACCACGCATCGTTACCTGCGCCAGGAGAGCGCGGGGTCGTTCTCAGAGTCGCTGACAGAAGGGCTCAGCACCACACTGTCGACTTTCACCGATCCGAAGAGTTCCCTCAGAAGAGACTGCGTGCTTTTTTCTACAGTATGCTGCATATGCTCCTTCGTGCAGGGAAATAACGCAAAGTGCTGGCAAGAACATTGGGCACGGATCTGAATCGCACAATGGAGTAAACCCATACGCAGACCAGAAGAAAAATCAATAGTGACATCATCCACTGTCCCTCCACCAAAAAGGACAAGCAAGATCCGGCTCATCATATCCTCTACCATAAGTTCTGCATTCTCCGTCTCGTCAGGTGAGACTTCAAAGAACTTGTCATAGCATTGCGCATGTATTTGAAGAATGCACATAATGAATTTCTCTCTTCCTCCCTTGAATTACGGTTGTGATTTAAGTATACTTATGAGGGTTCTCCTTTCCATGGTTTCCAGTCACTCAACGTCTACTCAAAATCCACTCTAAAGAATGAGAAGACGATACTCCTCTCTAGAAGGAGAGCGTGCAAAAAGTGGAATACCTGCATAATGGAGCATTTAGCGATCTTGTACAACAGTATCTTCGTACAAGCGGCTATTCCCAGAAGGAACTGGCAGATGCCCTTGGCCTCCACCCCAAGGTTCTGAGCCGCAAATTAAATGGCAGCGGAAGTGCTCATGTCACGCTGTTGGAGATACAACGCATCATTACCGCACTGGCACGCTGGCATGTGATCGCCACGCAGGATGAAGCACTGCACCTGCTGGCACTAGCCGGGTTGGAGCAGGGTACCTTTAGTCCCGACGAATGGCGGACCCCTCCACTCAGTATGCTGGCCGTAAAGCAGACACATGCCGTTGCCCACAGCGGCCCCACGCCCGCCCCCCAGCACAACCTTCCAGCCCCGGCTACCCGGCTCATAGGACGAGAATGGGCGGTAGAAAGACTTCGACGATTGCTAGGACGCGACGAGGTCCGTCTGGTGACACTGGTCGGATCGGGTGGCAGTGGCAAAACACGTCTCGCTCTCCATGTGGCAAACGAGCTGATTGGCGTATTTGCCCAGGGTGTATGGTTTGTATCGCTGGTCGGAGTGAGCGATCCTGCCCTGGTGCCAATGAGTATTATGCAAGCACTGAATATACAACCTACTCCTGGCCCACCACCACTACAAAGTCTGGTCACATATCTCAAAAACAGGCATATGCTACTGGTCCTGGATAATTGCGAGCAGATTGACGCGGCAGGCATCGTGGACGAACTACTGGCCGAGGCAGCTGGACTTAAGGTGCTGATAACCAGCCGGGTGGTGCTACATCTGTATGGCGAACACGAATTTAGCGTACCGCCTCTGGATGTTCCTGATCCACAGATTATGCTAGAGACGAGAGAGCTGGCGCAATATGAAGCAGTACAACTCTTTATTGAGCGAGCACAGGCGGTCAGACCCGATTTCACACTGACTGCCGAAAACGCAGCGACCATCGTACAGATCTGCACCAGGGTTGACGGTTTACCGCTGGCACTGGAGCTGGCGGCCGCACGGATCAAGGTGCTCACTCCAGCACTACTTTTAGAACGGCTTTCACAGACGAGACTGGCTGTGTTGACTGGAGGAGCCAGAAATCTTCCGGATCGGCAGCGCACACTACGCAATACCATCACATGGAGCTACAACTTACTTTCCGCGACCGAGCAAACCTGGTTTCGTCGCCTAGGGATATTTACTGAGGGCTGCTCACTTGAGGCAGCAGAAGCCATGATGTGGGAAGGAGCTGGAGATCAGGAGGGCCGGCTTCCTATGGGGGCTTCCGACTCCTCGCTGGATATGTTAGAGAGATTGGTAGACAATAGTTTGCTGATACGGTTGCCAGCCCCAATGGGACAGGTACGTTTCAAGATGTTGGAAACGCTACGTGAGTACGCGTTGGAACAGTTAATCACGCTGGGAGAGTGGGAACCATTGAGAGACTGGCATGCCTGCTATTATTTGGGGGAAGCGGAAACCGCTGAGATGGGCTTGAGAGGCCCACAACAACTCGTATGGCTTGCCAGACTGGAGGCAGATCGTGATAATTTCCGAGCAGCATTGGAATGGTTGCTCCCAAAGGCCTGGGATGGAATGAGAGTCAAACCCCTCATTCCCCAGGAGATGACCAATAAAAACAGAACAGTTGCGGGAAGCAGGGCATTATCTTCACAAAAAGTTCCTGAGGAGGGGTGGCTTGCCAGTGAACTCTGTCTGCGTCTGGCCGCAGCATTCAGGTGTTATTGGGAGTGGCAGGGCCATCTCACAGAAGCACGCCATTGGTTGAAAGCGGCCCTGGAGATACCGCTTGAAGCGGCATATACCTCTGTTGGGAACTCGACGAGCAAACGGTCCCTACAAGCAGCACAGGCCAAAGCATTGAGTGAGAGTTCCCGGCTGGCCTGCCTGGAAAATGATCAGGTGAGAGCAATGGAGCTGGCCGATGAAAGCATCGCGATCTGGCGAGAGTTGGATGATCCTACCGGGCTAGCAGCCGCGCTGATGCAGCGTGGTTGGGCGGCTCATGCTATGGATGACTATGAAACTGCCAGGCGCGGATATCAGGAGGGTTTGCCACACCTCTCTTGCGCAGAGGATGCGTGGTTACGGGCCCAGTTGTTCATTTACCTGGCAGCCGCAGCCGGGTTTACCTTTGACTTCGAGCAAATGAGGTCTTTTTATAGACAAAGCCGAGAGATCTTTGAGCAGTTAGGCGACAGATGTGCCATTGCCGATGTGCTGAAAGATCAGGGCGCCATGCTGCTCCTGGAAAGCAAATATACAGAGGCCATCGACTCCCTGTTAAAGAGTATGGCAATCTGCTACGAACTGGACCACAAACAGTATCTTACAACCGGGATGTGCTGGTTAAGCTTCGCGTTTGGCATGAGACAGGAGCCAGATCCTGAAACGGCCAGCCTATATTCAGCGCAATTAGAGGGCGCCGCCGAAGCTCTGGCGGATACCATTGGTTTAAAGGCCTGGGCGAAAACTCACCCCCTGACGCAAATGGTCCGCAAGCAGATTCGCGAGCGGGTAGACGCGCAAAGCTGGCAGGCGGCATGGGAGGCTGGCCGGTCGCTCACCATAGAGCAGGCATTGGAGCTTGCTTATCAACTGAGTGGTAAGTAAACCCAGCACATAAGAGAGCCCCTTCCATTGCCTTCAACCCATCTCTCCTCTCACTCCCTTATCTGAATGGATAGGGCTAGCCTTATATTCACTTTCATGATAATATACCATTCCAGAAGGAAGGAAGCTTCGATGAGTGGGATAGATGGGAATTTTAAACGCGGCAATGAACGTTGGATATGAAAATGAGACAGGTATAGTGAGAAACTGCCGCAAAATCCCTGATAGGGGGCTTCTTTAGTCTACGAAAACTAAATACTGACTTCCAACTTTTTCTACGAGGTTGAAATAGACCTGCCATTATACTCACTCCTTGTATTACTTGCCGATATATAAGTAATACAACATTGATAATACAATGGTAGATGGGCTAGAGAATTCTTGCTCATTTCTGGTATACTCTATCCAGTCAATAATACGTTGCGCCTGAGTATTCGTCTGTTTCTTACAAAGATTGCACCTGAAGGCCGTGTAACGCGTATAACATTTCTCTTGTAGATAGAAATCTTTCTGTTTGCGGGGACTCTATACTAAACGTGAAAAGCTGATGTACGCAAAAAACCGCGTAGCCTGACAGAGATGGTTACATTACGTTGACTGACCATCGTCAGCAGTTGATTACTCATTAGCAAATTTTATGTCTGTACCAAAGGAGATTATATATGACCGAGCTTTTGACAGTTCACGAAGTTGCGCAGATCCTGCGCGTTGATGACACGACCGTAAGGCGCTGGATTAAAAACGGCGTGCTGGAAGCGGTACGTTTGCCTCATCTCAACAAACGCGAATCCTACCGGATCCGCCAGGAGACCGTGGACAAGCTCTTGCAGGGCTAGCTGTCAACCAATCCTTAGTTGATATGCAGCAGCACAGGCACGTCATGTAGATGTATGATGTGCCTGTGCTGCTGCATATTCCCAGTTAACAGGGGTTCTCAGAGACGACTACCTCGTTTTTGCATGCCCGCCTCACAAAGATCGCTCATTCCTCTCCCATCCATTTGAAATTAATGCATTTCTATGTGTTACCTCGACCATACCCATTCGTTGCTTTACACGTAATGTGATTTTTTATAGTGTGTATCGTTATGGGAGAATCAGTCCATGCAAAATCAACCCACCCAGCCTGGTCAGCCATATTTTCAGCAAGCCCCCTATTTTTCGCCAGGGCCACCGCCAGCCGCAACGCCGAGGCGGTGGCCCTGGATTGTTGCGCTCGTCCTCGTATTCTTTCTCGGCTTTGGCACAGGTCTGGCGAGTAGCAATGTGCTGCACATCTCCTCTTCTTCCACAGGCGGGCTGCCATTCGTTCACACTATTGATGGCTACATGAACGCGGATAACCAGGGCGTTCGCTATCTCAAGTGGACTGAGAGCAATGGGCAACTATCGGGGCAGTGGAGTAGCGCGACGATTGACAGCTTCTCTACTAAAATAAATTATCTCAATGGCGCCCTCACTGGCATCCACAACGGCACCAGCATCTCGCTCACCCTCAAACTGACCGTTCTTGAGGTTGCAGCCACTGGCACACTCGACAATGGGACGCTTACCCTCCAGATGCCCGGCGTCAATGGAAAGACACAACAGACGGTCTTCCAGGGGGTAAGCCAGGCGGAGTATGATAAAGCGCTGGCTGATTTCAAGGCAAAGTATTCTTGAGGTCTACAGCAAAAGCAGCTATGGTTTTTCCACAGGGAACTGGATCTCGGTCACGAACTTTGATTCGTCCCCGCCTGGCTCAAATTCCAGGTTGAGTTCGCGATTGGGTCCACTCATGTGATAGCCGTTGGCTTCAATCCACGGCAGGATCGCATTGTACGCATGATGCATGGTGCTGAAACTGCCATGATGAATCACCGAGGCCATCGTCTCGACAGCCGGGAGGATAACCACTTTCACCTGCTCGCTATCGCTCAGCTTGCCTTCAAAGGCCAGACAGGCCCCTACGCTGATATCACGTTCGCGGAATTCACTGTCATAGTAGAGGGTAATACCGGGTCCAACTACGGTCGCGCCCTGCTGGTTAATAGACCCTATCACTTCTCCGAAGAGGCGACCAAGAGTTATGCCGATTTCTGGCTGCCCCATTTTGGGAGCAATCCCACGAGCTTGAGCGACCCGGAGCGGTGCGACGCTCTTGATTACGACATCATATGCTGGCATTGTGGCCTCCTGCTCAAATCCTTGTAGCCACGCTTCTACTCGTGCCAGTTGAGCCTGTCCCTCTTCGAGTTGCTGGCGCAATTCGACCTGTTTGAGCTGGACAATCCTGCGGATCTGGTCTGGAGTTGGCTCCTTGTCCAGCAGGAATGCGATCTGAGCAAGATCAAGGCCCAGATCTTTCATGGCCAGGATGCGATTCAGGCGGATGAGTTGGCTGGCAGAATAATAGCGATAGCCTGTGGAGGCATCAACCCGCGCCGGTTTAAGCAAACCTCGTTCATCGTAATAGCGCAATGCTTTGACCGATACGAGGCTGAGTCTGGAAAAGTCCCCAATCTTGAACACTACTGCATCTCCTTAGCGGGTTGATCTCTTGTCTCTCTATCATCCATATTTTCGTCAGAAGGCCCTGTACCTGGAACAATTGTAGATCTCCCGTAAGGGAGAGTCAAGGCTCTCCCTAACCTCTCTTTGGGCCGGAAATGCCGCTTGTTCATAGTTAGACAGTTGTATAATTGCACCACTCTCAAAGTGAGCGATGGCGGGCAAAGAGAGATCAGGTGTGACAGGATGGAGCACAGCCCGGTTACATCCTGGTTACATGTAACCAGGATGTAACCGGGCTTGGATCGGCCTCTGGAGCGGATTTAAGGCCTCTCTGGTTACAGTTACACCTGGGAGGAGGGGGTGAAACTGCTCTAACCAGTTGGATCGGTGACAGGATGGAGCAGACTGGTAACACCATGGTAACAGCCGGTAACATGTTACCATGGTGTTACCAGAGCTACATCGGCCTGTGGAGGTGGCTGATGGCATTCTGGTAACAGGTAGCAGGAGGGAGGGCGAAAAGAAAATGCCGTAAATACAGCTTTTACAAGATTAGATGGTTGTCTAATTGTGCAATTGTATAACTGTGACTACACTGACTGATCTTAGAAATCACTCGTCTCTCCTGTAACTGCAGCGACTTGTTCAAACGGTGACCAGATGGGAAGCACAGCCAGGTTACATGTAACCGGGTGTAACCTGCTCCTTCTGCTTTCTCTTCCTTCTCAAAAAAGGGTCGGGGAAAGAGGAGAGTCAAGGGGAATGGCAAGCAGTTTTTCACTGCTGCGGCTCCTCATCATCTACATTGTAATGTTGCGCTATAAATTCTTCGTAGTCCGAGCGTCTGATACGATAATCACGACCGAATTTTGCGGCCTTAAGTTTCTTCTTCCGTATCCATTCCCGAACAGTAGAGACATTGATGCGAAGATCTTCTGCTATTTCCTCGGCTGTTAACCAATCACTACTCAAAAGCGCCTCCCGAAATGTATTTTACCCAATTAAAAGATAAGCTCATGATTTCGTCAAATTGGTATCGAAAACTATCGTAATAGAATTAGAAGAGATGTATACTCATCTATATACATATATAGCCATCTAATAATTAGCAACATGATGATTTCTTAATCATTTAGATGGAAAGGGAAGAGAACCTGCTCATCGTTACTTGTAGTGTGGAATTTGAGAACAAGGTAGAGAGAAAAGACGATGCAAAAACGCAAACATAGCCGCGAATTTAAGCTGAATGTAGTGCGGCTTGTGGAGAGCGGACAGAAGCAGATATCTCAAGTGTGCAGTGAATATGACTTAGCTGAAAGATTGTTATATCAATGGCGCAGAGAGTATCGAGAGCGAGGGAAAGATGCATTTCTGCCACGGACGCAAGAAGAATCTATGACGCCGGAGGAGCTTGAAAGAAAACGAGCCTGGGATAGGGACTACTACCAAGCCCATAAAAGCGAACGTAAAGCCGCAGTCCACGCAAGGAAAACTAAATTCGCTGAGTACATCCAAGAAATTAAAGCAGGGGCGGGGTGTGCAATTTGTGGTGAAAACCATCCTGCGACTTTACAATTCCACCATCGGGACCCATCACAAAAGGAATTTTCTGTTGGTGAGTTTGCAACACGTCAATTGGGGAATATGGAAAGGCTAAAGAAGGAAATCGAGAAGTGCGATATTCTTTGTGCAAATTGCCATCTGAAATATCTGTATAATCAGAATTATAAAACACGCCGAGCGCGCCCGGAGGGATTTGAACCCCCGACAAGCGATTCCGAAGACCGCTGCTCTATCCACTGAGCTACGGGCGCAACACTAGAATAGTAGCAGAAGAGCGCGGAGATGTCAACTATTTGCGGCGGCACAGTATCAACAGGGCGATAGGCACCTCTTGATAGCCGGGTACGCGCTCGGCAAGGAGTCCCGAGGCTGGTGGTTCGGTGATACGCTCCAGCGAGAAACCTGCTGCGATGAGCGCGTTGAGGTAAGTGCTCAGCATGCGGTGGTAGGAACCTACCCGTCCACGCACGCCACTGGGATTATCTGAGCGCCAGAAGCCCTCACGAAAATAGCCCTGCACCATACGGCTGACCATCCCACCCTCTTCACTCATCCATGTGGAGGCCGATGTTTGAAAACAGGGATGGGTAATGGAGAAGGCAAACCAGCCACCTGGACATAACACACGCTGTACCGCCTGAAAGACCGCCTCGATATCCGCTATGTCCATCAAGGCCAGGTTACAGAGCACCCCATCGAAGCTGGCGGCAGTGAGAGAGGAAAGGCTCTGAGCATCTTCGTGAAGATAGAGGATCCCTAACGGCTCGGCTTCTTCTTCGCGCCGGGCGATATCCAGCAATTTTGTGGAGACATCTATGCCAACAACGGTGGCGCCGCGTTGGGCCAGTTGGCGCGCAACTACCCCCTGACCACAGGCCAGGTCACAGATGCGTTGCCCCGCTATCACCCCTACCAGGTCAAAGAGTGAGGGCACCACAAGATCATGGAAGAGTGTACCAGTACGTACACTCTCATCATACCATGCAGCAATTTGATCGTAACTACCCATTATTTGCATCCCCCTCATAATAAGTAATCCAAAATGGACGGCAGACGTATTGATTGATAGAGATTACTTCTTCTGCGGCCTGACTGGAACGGGCTCACCTGGGATCTGCTGGCACTCTAGCGCACGGAGTCCAGCAGATCCTTTTTGGTAGCGACCTGTCGACGCTCAAAGACAGCAATCACATCCTCTAAAGGCATCTCGGTTAGCGATTGCAGACGCAGATCGGCATGAGCGAGGGACAGATGAGCGATCAAAGCATTGGGTATTACAACACAGAACAGACCTGCCTGCTGAGCAGCACGTAAACCAGTCGCCGAATCTTCCAGCGCGATGGCCTGATTGGCCGGGGTATCCAGAGCTTTGAGCACGGCGAGATACACATCCGGGTAAGGTTTGCGATGGACCACTTCATCGCCACAACAGAGAACATCAAAATACGCATACAATCCCAGGCGCGATAGAT
>Ga0209166_10004059_pt1 | contig 10365 bp, 9 predicted proteins | sample Coa_R1_3_FD_187151 | JGI IMG/M metagenome (GOLD analysis project Ga0209166, IMG submission 187151) | Surface soil microbial communities from Centralia Pennsylvania, which are recovering from an underground coalmine fire - Coalmine... | ecosystem: Environmental > Terrestrial > Soil > Unclassified... | reverse complement strand
CCTTGGACGGCCGCATACCCACATAAGGTTTGCCGGTCGTCCGCATATACAGCCCTGCTGCCCCGCGTCCTGCGTGAGCGCCGCCAGGTCCGCCGCGAGTGTCGCGGGTGCACGGTTTGGCGCGTGCGTCCGTTTGACGCGGGTTGCCGGTCGGGCTGACACCTATATAATGACCACAAAGCGGCATATCGATGCCCGAGTACTCCAGAAATCCGATTCGAAGCTGAAGCCTATGTCTGACAAAGCGTCGCTCCTTCAACAGGCGCCCGTGGCCGGCGCCGCTCTACAGCGGGAAATTGCCGCGTTGTTGGTGCAGTCGTTGAATTTGGAACTCGCGCCCGCGGATATCGATCCGGACGCCCCGTTGTACGGCAAAGGTCTGGGGTTGGACTCCATCGACATCTTGGAAGTGGCGCTGGTGGTGTCCAAGCAATATGGCGTCCAACTTCGCGCCGACGCCGAGGAGAATCAACAAATCTTCAAGTCGCTCCGGCACTTAGCGGAGTACATTGCGGCACAGAGAACGAAGTGAGCATGCGTGGGCTGCGGTCCGCTGCGGCCTGCGCCGCCGTCGCGGCCTACGCGGGGCTGTCCCATTACAGCAACGCCGCCACCGCCGGGCGTGACTTGGGCACTGCCCTCGCGCTCGCTCCCGCCGGGTTGGTCGTCACCGTGCTCGCGTGGCGCACCGTGCCGCCGGCGATCGCGGCACTGCTCTGCGCCGCCCTCGCCGCCTTGATCGCCGGACTGTGGCCGGTGTTGCGGCAGAATTATCCGCTGATCAATCTGGTGCAGGACAGCAGTGTGTACGGTCTTTTGGGGGTCACCTTCGGGAGAACCCTGATGCCTGGCCGGGTCGCCTTGTGCACGCGGCTGGCCGCCAAGGAACACGGCCCGCTGGGCTCGCACGAGGTGCGCTACACGCGAAAGGTGACTGCTGCATGGACGGTATTTTTTTTCGGGGTCAGCGCGATCTCGATCGTTCTGTTCATCTCGGCCCCCTTGCGAATTTGGTCCGCCTTCATCAACTTTTGCGTTTTGCCGCTCGTGGGTGCCATGTTCGTCGCCGAATACCAGGTGCGGCGGCGCGTTCTTCCCGGGACGAAGCGCACCGGCCTGCTGGCGGCGCTGCGAGCCTACCTTGCGTCCAGCCATCAGGAGCCCGTCTGAGCCGCAGCGACACGAGCCCGCTGCTGGGACATGAATCATCGTCCGCGGTGGTTGCCTACCGCCGTGGCGAGGCGATCCTTGCGCGGCAGTTTCTCTCGGACGCGGCGCGGTTGGCGGACCGCCTTCCCGCGGGCAAACATGTCCTTAACGTTTGCTCCGACCGTTATTTGTTCAGCGTGGGCCTCGCCGCCTGTCTCCTCACCGAACGGGTGAGCCTGCTGCCGTCGACCCATACGCCGGAGGTGGTCCGGCAGCTCTCGCAGTTCGCTCCGGACGTGTTTTGCATGACGGATGAACCGGCCTGCAGCATCGATCTTCCCCGGTTTCATATCCCGGAACCCGATCGGCTCCCATGGTCCGGCAGCGTACAGGGGCCGTGGCAGGTTCCGCGGATCGCGAACCGCCAGCTCGCAGCGATGGTGTTCACATCAGGTTCCACGGGAACGCCGCTGCCCTACGACAAAACCTGGGGAAAACTTTCGCGCTGCGTCCGCGATGGGGCCCCCTTGCTCGGACTGTCCGACGGCAAGCACCATGCGCTCGTCGGCACCGTTCCGGCCCAGCACATGTATGGGTTCGAATCGACGGTACTGCTCGCGCTCTTGACCGGCAACGCATTCTGCGCCGAGCGCCCGTTCTACCCGGCGGACATCCGCGCCGCCATCGAGAGCGTGCCGCGGCCGCGGGCCTTGATCTCGACGCCGGTCCACCTGCGGGCTTTGTTGACCTCGGGCATCGGATTGCCTCCGCTCGAATTGATCGTGTCCGCCACCGCTGCATTGCCGGAGGAGCTCGCACGCGAAGTGGAAGCGAAATTCCAGACTCGGCTGCTCGAAATCTACGGCTCAACCGAAACCGGTCAGATCGCCACCCGGCACCCGGCCGCATCGCCGACATGGCATCTGTGGCCGAACGTCCGTCTCGTTCCGCGCGGCGGCGAGCTATTCGCGCAGGGCGGGCACGTCGAGCAGTCGACTCCCCTGTGCGACGTCATCGAACTGACCGGCGAGCATGAATTTCTGTTGCACGGCCGTACGGCCGATCTGGTCAATATCGCCGGCAAGCGCAGTTCCTTCGGTTACTTGAATGCCCAACTGAACGCCATTCCCGGCGTCGTCGACGGCGCGTTCTTCTTGCCGGATGCCGAGCGCAGGGGCGGCACCGGTGTGACCCGGTTGACCGCCGCGGTGGTCGCACCCGGCGTCACGGTTGCGCAGCTGACCGTCGAGCTGCGGCGGCGGATCGATCCCGTGTTCCTGCCGCGCCCGCTGCTGCTCGTCGATCGGTTGCCGCGCAACGCCACGGGTAAATTGCCGCACCATGCCCTGCAGGCGCTCGCCGTGCAGCATCTGAAGATCGGATGTGCCCCGGTCGCAGGCACATCGAATCGGGAAGACCCGGCGGAAGATCCGGCCTTTGCGGGAGGGACCGGCGCGCCGTCCAGCCGGAAGGTGAGCTCCGAAGGCTGCGGCCCAACCTCCGTCCCGGCCGCGGTGCGCACCGCGCTCGAGATCGCGGAGGACCATGCAGCGTTCGCCGGACATTTTCCCGGATCCCCGATTCTGCCGGGCGCTGCGCTGCTGGATGCGGTACTCCATGAGATCGAGCGCACGCGCGCGGTCGATCTGGCGCGCTGGAGCGTCGCATCGGCGAAATTTCTGGCAGCCGTAGGCCCGGGAGATGCTCTGACGCTCGAACATGCGGTATTGGACGATGCGACGATCCGCTTCGTCGTCCGCAACGCGACCCGCGCGGTCGCCTCCGGCACGCTGACCTCCATCTGCGCGCCTGCAGACGGCGGCGGTCATGGCGCTTGATCGCGTGAACCTCGCCTCGGGGACGCCGAAGCCCGCCCAATGGATCGGCAACCGCGAACGCGGCAGCCTCGCACTGCTGCGGATCATGGCCTTCCTGTCGATCCGTCTGGGAAGAAGGCTGAGCCGTATCCCGCTGTTCGGCATAACCGCGTACTTCTTTCTGTTCGCCCCCTGCGCACGGCGAGAATCGCGCCGCTATCTGTGCCGCGCCTTGGGACGGGAACCGCGCGCCCGGGATCGATTCAGGCAAATCCTGTATTTCGCCACCGCCATCCATGACCGCGTCTATCTCATCAACGAACGGTATGAAACTTTCCGGATCACCATCGAGGGTGAAGCCCTGATGCGCGAGATGTCCCGGCGCGGCACGGGCGCCTTCCTGATGGGCGCGCACATGGGCAGTTTCGAAGTGATCGGGAGCGTCGGACGCCGCAATCCCGGACTTCACGTATCGATGGCCATGTACGAGGATAATGCCCGAAAGATCAACTCCATCCTCGCCGCCATCAACCCCGACGCGAACCCGGACGTCATTCCGCTCGGGCATCTCGATGCGATGCTGAGGATTGCCGAACGGCTCGATCGCGGCGCCTTTGTCGGACTTCTGGGCGATCGAACCTTGGGTGAAGAACCGGTGCATGCGGTCACCCTGTTGGGCGAGCGCGCCTATCTGCCCACGGGACCGATGCGCGCCGCCGCCATCCTGCGCCGCTCGGTGATCTTCATGGTGGGTCTGTACCGTGGCGGCAATCACTATCACGTGGTTTTCGAACCGGTCGCGGACTTCTCCGCGATCTCACCCAAAACCCGCGACGACGCGGTGCGCGCCGCGGTGGAACGCTACGCCACACTGCTCGAGAAGTACTGCCGAAGCGATCCCTACAATTGGTTCAACTTTTTCGATTTCTGGCAAAGACCCGAGCACTCGCGCGAGCGCAAGCCGGCGCCATGAGACTGTGGGCGCCGGCTGCTTGTGTCTCGCTGCTGGCATGCGCGGCGGTACTGGGCGCGGCGGGCGGCGGGGGCGACGCTCTGGACGAAGTCATGCACTCCTTGGCGCAGCGCCGCCACGGCCAGGTGAGTTTCGTCGAGCAGCAATTCCTGTCCATGCTGAAGCGCCCGGTGGAATCCTACGGCGAATTGATCTACGACGCTCCCAACCGGCTGGAAAAGCGCACCGTCGAGCCGCGCCCCGAGACCCTGGTGGTGGATGGCGAGGTCGTGACGGTGCTGCGCGGGCGGCGCAGCCGTGTGTTGGACTTGAAGGCATACCCGCAGATTCTGCCGTTCATCGAGAGCATCCGCGCGACGCTGGCGGGGGATCGAGCGGCCCTGGAGCGGCTCTTCCGGCTGGAATTCACGGGCAGCGAGACGCGCTGGACTCTCGGCCTGACGCCGCTGGACGCGCAGCTCGCGAAGACCGTGGCGGAGATCCGGATCGACGGTGCGCGGGATGAGCTCACCAGGGTGGAGATTCGACAGCCCGACGGCGACCGATCCCTCATGACCCTGCGCGCTCACTCCGGCCGATGAACTCCCGCCGCTCCTGGATCATCGCGGCCTGGCTGGTCGGCCTCGCGGCGGCGCTTTGGGTCGTCGCCCACGCTCATTACATCAACGATCTTTCCGCGTTCCTGCCGGCGAAACCCACGCGTATGCAGAAGCTCATGGTGGATCAGCTCCGCGACGGGCCGGCATCGCGCCTGCTGCTGATCGGGCTGGAGGGCGGCGATTCGCAGGCGCGGGCCCGCGTATCGCTCGGGTTGGCGCGCCGTCTGCGTTCCGACACGGCCTTCTCCAGCGTCGAGAACGGCGAGGAACTCACCGCGGCGCGCGACCGCGATTTCCTGTTCGCGCATCGCTATCTTCTGAGCGATGCCGTCGACGCAAAACACTTCTCGGCGGCCGGATTGAGATCGGCCATCGAGGACACCATCGACGGCCTCGCCTCGCCGGCCGGCCTTCTCCTCAAGTCCCTGTTGCCGCGCGATCCCACCGGCGAGATGCTGCGGATCATCGATCAGCTGAACCGCATCAGAAGACCCCGCACGCAGGACGGGGTGTGGGTCTCCGCGGACGGTTCGCGCACCTTGCTGGTCGCGCAAACGGCGGCGGCCGGTTCCGACACCGATGCCCAGGAGCGGGCTGTGGAAGCAATCCGCGCCGCCTTCAACGCGAGCGCAGCCGAAGCCGAAGCGTCGACCGCGGTGGTACCGGCACGGGGCGCACAGCCTTCGGTCATGAAATCCTCGGCGGCGAAAACCTCGGCGGTACGATTGAAGATGAGCGGCCCCGGCGTTTTCGCCGTGGCGGCGCGCGCCAAGATCAAACGGGCCGCAATGCGGCTGTCCATCGTCAGCGGCATCCTCGTGGTCGCCGTTCTGCTCGCGGTCTATCGGTCCCCGCTCGCCTTGGGCCTCGGTTTGTTGCCGGTGGCCAGCGGTGCGCTCGCGGGCGTCGCGGCGGTCGCACTCGGATTCGGCGCCGTCCACGGCATCACCCTCGGATTTGGAATCACGCTGATCGGCGAGTCCGTGGACTACTCGATTTACTTTTTCATCCAATCCTTCCATGGCGGCACGCCCGGTCCGCCCGGCGATGCGTGGCGGCGGCGGCTCTGGCCGACCGTGCGTCTCGGCATGCTCACCTCGGTGTGCGGCTTTGCGTCATTGCTGCCCTCTGGATTTCCGGGGCTCGCCCAGCTTGGCTTGTACTCGATCACCGGCTTGGTGGTCGCCGCGATGGTGACCCGGTTCGTGCTGCCCGGGCTTCTTCCGTCCGGATTCCGCATCGGCGACGCATCGGCCTTGGGAGGGCGCGTTGGCCGGATCCGCGACTCCATGCGCCGCCGCGGCGGCGTGGGTCTCTGGTATGCGGCCTGCGCGGTCGCGGCCCTGGCGATTCTGGTGCTGTACCGTCATCAGGACACCCTGTGGAACCGCGAGTTGTCGCGCCTCAGCCCCGTGTCGCCGCAAGACCTGCGCTACGATGCGACCCTGCGCGCGGACCTCGGGACCGCCAACGTGCTCGACATCGTCATCGTAGCGGGTACCGGATTGGAGGAGGTGTTGCAAGGCGCGGAGCGGGCGCAATCCGCGCTTCGCTCTCTGGTCAACGCCGGGATCATCGGCGATGTCGACAGCCCTGCCGACTACCTGCCCAGCCGCACCACGCAAGAGGCCCGGCGCGCCGCGCTGCCGGACGCGCTGACTTTGCGCGCCAACCTCAAGGCCTCCGCGGCGCAGATGGGGCTCGACCTCGAGCAGTTGACGCCCTTTGTCGAAGACGTCGCCGCCGCTCGTGAGGCTCCGCTCGTCGCGCCGGACGACTTGCGCGGCACCTCGCTCGCTGCCGGGTTCAATGCCTTGATCCTGCATCAAACCGATCGTTGGAGCGCGCTGCTGCCGCTGCATGGCGCGGATGGCGCAAATCCGGACGTCGATGTAGCGCGCGTCGCAGCCCAACTGGCCGCAGCCGGTTTGGCCGATACCCAGGTTCTCGATTTGAAGCGCGAAACCGACGCCCTGTATGCCGGCTACCTCCAGGAGGCGATCCGCCTTTCCTTGGGCGGTTTCGTCCTCATCGTGCTGCTGCTGCTCGCCGCGCTGCGCTCGCCTTCGCGGGTGGCGCGACTGCTTGCACCCTTGGTCCTTGCCGTTCTCGCCGTCGCCGCCGGATTGGTCCAAGCCGGTGAACAACTGACCATACTGCACCTGGTCGGGATGCTGCTCATCGTCGCCGTCGGCTCGAACTACGCGCTATTCTTCGACGGCGCAGCGCCGGCGCAGCATGCCTCTGACGCGGCGCCGACCCTGGCCTCGTTGGTTATCGCCAATATTTGCACGGTGATAGGATTTGGGCTGCTTTCGTTCTCGCAAGTGCCCGTGCTGGTGGCTCTCGGAACGACGGTGGCACCCGGCGCGGTTCTGGCGCTGCTGTTCTCCGCGCTGCTCACTGCGCGCGCACCCCGGACCGCCGATGCCAAGGAGCCCGTCTGAGTATTTCGCGTGGCCGCGACGGCGGCAGATTTCTCCGAAGGCGTGGCGGGGCCTCCTTATCGGGGCGACCTTGCGTGGACGGGTTAAGCCAGTGGGGGCGGCGGTCGTGGGTAATGCCCGCCGGCATACCGCGAGTGATGCCCGTAAGGAGGCGACAACGCCGCACGAGGGGAATTCTGCCTTTGGATTTTGGAGTATGGTCGATGGGGACAGGCGCTCGGAGAATTTGATGGGCTCGAGGTTTGCGTGAATCGAATCTGCACAGGCTATCGGGGGCTGCTGGCCTCTCCCGTCCTCTCGGCCTCTGCCGCCGTCCATCTGGGGGCCGCGGCCGCCGCGTTCGTTTTCCCAAGGGAATGGCCGTGGGCCGTCGGCGCCGTTGCCGCGAACCACGGGGTTCTGACCGCCGCCGGCCTGTGGCCCAGAAGCCGCCTGCTGGGCCCGAATTGGATCCGGCTTCCGTCGGCGAGCGCCGCCCGGAGGGAAGTGGCGCTCACCATCGATGACGGTCCCGACCCCCGGGTGACCCCGCAAGTTCTCGATCTGTTGGCGACGCATGATGTGCGGGCGACGTTTTTCTGCGTGGGGGAGCGCGTCGAGCGTTATGCCGACGTTGCGCGGGAGATCGTGCGGCGCGGCCACGCCGTCGAAAACCACAGCCAGCGCCACCGCCACAACTTCTCCTTGCTCGGGCCGGGGGGCATGAGAAACGAAATCGCACGGGCACAGGACGGCATTGCGCGGATCACCGGCAGCACGCCGCAGTTCTTCCGCGCGCCGGCGGGCCTGCGCAATCCCTTTCTGAATCCGGTGCTCGACAGCTTGGGCTTGCGGCTCGCCAGTTGGACCCGGCGCGGCTTCGATACGATCAACGGTAATGCGGATGTCGTCTATCGGCGCCTGGCGCACGCCCTCGGCGGTGGCGACATCCTTCTCCTGCATGACGGCAACGCCGCGCTCGGAGCCGCGGGTAAACCCGTGATTCTCGACGTGCTGCCGCGCCTGCTCGAGCGGCTGCGTGCCGCGCGGTTGTCTCCGGTCACGCTGCGCGCCGCTCTGCCATGAAGCCCTTGCTCCTCGAAAGCTTCACGGCCACGAGCTGCATCGGGCAGGGGATCGCGCCGACCCTGGAGTCGCTGCGCGCACGGCGCAGCGGACTTACGAGATGCGAATTCGAGACGGTCGATATCGAGACGCACATCGGTGAGGTGTCCGGAGTCGATGCCGTTCGGCTGCCCAGGGAGCTGTCGCGTTTCGATTGCCGCAACAATCGCCTGGCGGAACTTGGGCTTGGGCAGGACGGCTTCGTGGAGGCCGTCGAGCGGGTGGCGAGCCGCTGCGGCAGACGACGAATGGGCGTCTTCATCGGTACGAGCACCGCGGGCATCCTCCAGACCGAACTGGCGTATCGCAATCGTGATCGCGTGACCGGCGAGCTGCCGGCGAGCTTCGACTACCGCGCCACTCACAACTCGTTTTCGATCGCCGATTACCTGCGGCAGCGTCTGCGTCTCGAGGGACCCGCAATGGTTGTGTCCTGCGCGTGCGCATCCAGCGCCAAAGTCTTCGCGTCCGCCCGACGCATGATGGAAGCCGGGATCATCGACGCGGCGGTGGTGGGCGGCGTGGATTCCCTTTGTTTGACGACGCTGTACGGGTTTCACTCGCTGCAGCTTTCCTCGGCGTCGCCCTGCCGGCCGTTCGATGTGGCGCGCGACGGCATCTCCATCGGCGAAGCCGCCGCCTTTGCCCTGCTGACGCCGCCGCACGGGCAGCTGAACGGCGAAGAGGTTCTTCTCCTCGGAGTGGGCGAATCGAGCGATGCCTACCACATGTCGGCACCGCATCCCGGAGGTGATGGCGCGCGCCGGGCGATGCAGGCGGCGCTGCGCAGCGCCGGACTCGATGCCGAAGCCATCGATTACATCAATTTGCACGGCACGGGCACTCCGAGCAACGACCGGGCCGAAAGCCAGGCCGTCACCAGCATATTCGGCGCAGCTACGCCCGGCAGTTCGACCAAGGGCGCGACCGGCCATGCCCTGGGTGCCGCCGGCGCGCTCGAGGCGGTCATCAGCGCCATCACGCTCAAGAGCGGGTTCATGCCCGGCGGTGTCAACACCACGTGCGTCGATCCCACGCTCACCGCACGTTACTTGAGCGAAAACCGCGCTTCGCCGGCGTCGCACGTGCTGAGCAATTCCTTCGGATTCGGCGGCACGAATTGCAGTCTCATCTTCGGCCTTGCCTCGCGCGCGCTGCCCGGACAGGTTTCCCGATGAATCTCTCGGCTTACATCGCCGGCATCGGGGTGCTCGGACCCGGGTTTGCCGACTGGCGGGAGGCTGCGGCGGTCCTGTCGGGAGCCAAACCCTACTCGCCCGCCGCGACGGTGCTGACGGCCCCGGTGTTGCTGCCACCGACCGAACGCCGCCGTACCGGCCGCGTCGTGAAGCTCGCGCTGGCCGTTGCGCTCGAGGCCGCGTCGCGCGCCAAGATCGAGCCCGCCGCACTCGCCAGCGTGTTCTCCTCCTCGGGGGGCGACGGCCACAATTGCCATGAATTGTGCCAGGCGCTGGCTCTCGCCGACCGTGAGATTTCGCCGACGCGATTTTCGAATTCGGTGCACAACGCGGCGGCCGGATACTGGAGCATCGCAACCGGAGCAAAGCTCGAATCGAACGTCCTTTGCGCATACGATGCGAGTTTCTGTGCCGGCCTGCTCGAAGCCATGACCCAGATTGCGGTCGACGGCGAATCGCTGCTGCTGGTCGCCTACGACACGGAATACCCCGAACCCATACACTCCAAACGGCCCCTTCCCGACGCGTTCGGCGCCGCCCTGGTGCTCACGCCGGACCGCGGACCCCATTCGGCGGCGCACATCGAAGTGGCGCTCGGCGAGGAGCATCCGGACACCATGGCAGACCCGCTGCTCGAGGCCTTGCGCGTCTCGATTCCCGCTGCCCGCTGCCTGCCGCTGCTCTCCCGTCTTGCACGTGCCCATGCCGGACGCACGGTGCTCGAGTATCTGGATGCCTCGACCCTCGCGGTGAACGTCGCACCATGCTCTTGAACCGCGCGTGGATCGAAAACCGGATTCCACATCACGGACGCATGTGCCTTCTGGATGAGGTCATCGCCTGGAGCGCTGCGCGCATCAGCTGCCGCGGCAGTTCGCATCGCGACGCGGACAATCCGCTGCGCGCCTACGGGCGCCTGGGCGCGAGCTGTGGCGTCGAGTATGCTGCGCAGACGATGGCGGTGCACGGCGCCGCAATTGCCGCCGCCACCGGCGTGCACTGTCCACCCGGGTACCTGGCGAGCGTACGCGGCCTGCAATTGCATGTAGACCGGCTGGATGACATCAACGCCGATCT
>Ga0209166_10004058_pt1 | contig 10368 bp, 8 predicted proteins | sample Coa_R1_3_FD_187151 | JGI IMG/M metagenome (GOLD analysis project Ga0209166, IMG submission 187151) | Surface soil microbial communities from Centralia Pennsylvania, which are recovering from an underground coalmine fire - Coalmine... | ecosystem: Environmental > Terrestrial > Soil > Unclassified... | reverse complement strand
CGTGGATGAGCTGATCCGCAGGCTCGTCGCAATGGAGCCCGCCGTTTATAGGCGGGAGCACTGCTTGTGTGTCCGTGGCCTTGGTGTCCGCCATGGCCGTCGCAATGGAGCCCGCCGTTTATAGGCGGGAGCACCACGCGGAGTCGAAGCAATCCGGATCCAGATCACCGTCGCAATGGAGCCCGCCGTTTATAGGCGGGAGCACTCGGTATTCGTCGACGACCCGCATTACACCGAAAAGTCGCAATGGAGCCCGCCGTTTATAGGCGGGAGCACCCCGCTTGACAACCCCTCCCCCCTCGTGCTAAGCTGTCGCAATGGAGCCCGCCGTTTATAGGCGGGAGCACGGCTCGCGGATTTTGGGTCTTGTGACCTGCGGAAACACATAGCCGTGCGAGTGGTGGCTTCGCTCTGGGGTGTTAAGCTTCTCACATTTAGTTGTCAAGTTGCAAAAATAGCCGCTGAGCTGGGCGCGAGCACTCCCTGGGGTTAGGCTTACCACCTCGGTGCTCGCGCTCATACGATCACAGCGCTCGATGTGGGTAGTTTCTCATGGTGACCGAGGAAGAGGAAGCGTGATGAGTCTGTGGCGCTGCCGAGGTCTACGACCATGACGCTGTCTTCTGACATCTTCATGAGTGTCTCGATGTCGCCGCGCATTGCGATCTTCTCTTGGGCCGACAGATCGCAGACGAAGACCGAGTACTGGATCCGCATGCCGTAGCCTTCCATGCATCCGGCGATGTTGCGGAGGCGCCGGTCATCGCGGATGTCGTAGGCGACCAGGTAGCGGCGGCGTGCCATGACCGGCTACCGGGTCACCAAAGGCTCGTAGGCGGGCAGTTCGCCAGTCAGGCGGGCGGCTAGCAGCCGGGCCTGCAGCTCGGCGGCGCGGCGGTAGCTGACCTTGTACCCGAACATCGGGTGCCGTACTTCGGTGGTCATCCGCCGCTCCCATGCCCTGATCACCGTCTTGCGTCCATCCGCCGTCAATGCCACCGCTCCGGCGCGGACCACGAAGTCGGAACGGGTGATCTCCCGGTTGTTGATCAGGGTGAGCACGGTGGAGTCGGCCAGCAGGGGCCGGAACTCCTCGGCCAGATCCAGCGCGAGAGCTGGGCGGCCGAACCGCGGCCGGTGGTACAGGCCGATGTAGGGATCGAATCCGACGGCCAGGCAGGCCGCCAGCATCTCCTTGGCCAGCAGGCCGTAGCAGAACGACAGCAGGCAGTTCACCGCATCGGCCGGTGGCCGCCGGTTCCGCAAGCCGGTGAACGCCGGGCCGGGCAGTGAGCCTGCGCCAGTGAGCAGAGCCGGGAAGGCTTCGAAGTACAGCCGCGCGGCCGTGCCCTCGATGCCCAGCAGCGACGCCGCGTTACCGGCTGTCTCCGCCTGTTCGGCCAGTGCGGCGAGCTGGCTCACCGGCCGGGCTGCTGCTTCGCCTCCGTTGCGCCGCAGCAGCACCCGGCAGTTCCTGATCTTGCCAGCGATCATCTGCCGCGCCTCATCGAGCTGCCCGCGAGCTGCCGCCGTGGTCTGCCGGATCCGGAGCATGGCGTTCTTGCTCGGCAGCCCGGTCGTCAGCCCGAGCAGCCAGCCACCGTAGGAGAAGTGGAAGACGTCGACGTCGCGGTCGAACAGCGCCCGGGTGGCTTGGGCGGTGACCTGCACGTTCCCATAGGCGCACACGTGCATGACGTCGATCAGCCGCACGCTGGCCAGCAGTTCCCGGTACTTGGACACCGTGAGCCGCCCACCGTCGATTCCCACCACCGAACCCGGCTCCATCACATACAACGGCGCCGCGTCGCAGTCGGCGGCGATCAGCCGGCGCGGGCGGGCCTGCTGCCGGGCAGCGAGCACGTTCACCTCATCCGGCAGGCAGATTCCCACCAGCGAGCAGCGCGGGCACTTGGGGCTCGACCGCAGCGGCGCAGGCGGAGCCAGCCGGGCAGCGGTCGCCCGGGCCTGACGTACGACCTCCAGCGTGCGCGCGATCAGGGTCGGGGTGATCTCGACCGCCACCCGCTGCCGGGTCTCGGCATAGAAGATCTCACCGCACTGAACCGTGTACCCGTGCTCACGAAGCAACAGCACCTGAGCACAGACCTGGATCGCATCGGCCTCCCAGGGCGACCCGTCTCGTGCGGGCCGCCCCTTCTTGGTATCGACCGGAACGACGCTGCCGCCCACACCCTCGACCAGATCGAGCTTCGCGGTGATCCCCAGCCGCTCGCTGGCCAACTCGACCGACCGCGCCGCCTTCAGCTCTCCCTCATCCGGCAGCGGAGCGGCTCCACCCCCGGCATCGACCCGGCGGTGCTGCCAGTCTCCCTCGGCCGTGTCACTGTTCGGCGCCCATAGCCGGTCGACCCACTCCAGGAAGAACAGCCGCGGACAGTAGGCGTACTCATTGAGCATCCGCGCGGGCACCATCTCCGGAACGGCCTGGTTAAGTGTCACGACACCTCCTGTAAGCAGATCCGGTTAGGCGGAAGGCCGCTCGCGAGAACTTCGGGAGCGCCAAAGCTGCCATATCCTCCCTGATCGCTGCGCCTGATCGGCGCTTGAAGTACAGAGAGGATCCCAAGAGCGGCCAATTGATCAGGCTGCAACCTTGGTTGTTTCGAAACCAGCCTCCGGTCGGCGACCAGCGACCACACAACATCACGGCTGCTCGGCACCGACCACAAAGGCCAGTGGAAAGCGCTTCGTTTCCATTCATCATCACATGCAGTTGTCCGCAGAGAGCCACCAGGTGTCTGCTTCACCGGATAGAAAACCAGCCCTCGGAAGGCGAGCCAGTCTGCTCCAGGCACACCGAGACGTTTCTCTTTGGAGGGATTGGCTGCCCGCAGGGCATAGATTCGTTCGCCACGAGCATCCCATGAGAACGAAGGCAGGGAACTGTCATACCTCCATGGACCACAGACCGCCTCGCGCAGCCGATCACGATCAATGCTAAATATCAGTGTCCGGACCATCTCGAGAAACTGCTGCTGTCCGGCGGTGAAGTGCAAATGCGTCGGCTTGGCTTTCCTGTTTCCATCGTACGCGCCCTCAGCTACGAGAGCACACAGGTGATTGGAGTACGTGCTACTCTCCTGCTCTGCGTTCACAGTTTCGAACCACGCTCGCAACTGTGTCTCGCTGGGCTTGGCATCTCGCAGGGGAGATCCATTCGGAAAGTTGAGCAGGACACTCCTGCCCCACTCCTGCCGATCTTGGTCAAGTTTCTCGAGGAGTAGGTCAACATCAGCAATGCCGCTCATGATTGCATGCGGGACCAGGTCGTCAGTCCACCGAAGTGTCCCTTGTACTCCTTTACGTGTCACTGCGTCGAGCGCTCCAAGCGCAGCGAGAAACCCGAGCGGATTCGTTCCCTCCAGTGCTGAAAGAGCTATTTCCTTCATCTCAGGACCTCCGTGACGGGCGCCCCCGGGCGAACTTGCTCGCTGGCACTCGCCCTATGGTCAGCTAGACGCAGGATGCATTCGAGCCAGGCGAGGCCGAACCATCCATAACGCCGGACAAGGCGCCAGAAGCGGTCGGCGATCCCTGAGTCGATCTGTTCCATGCCTGTTGCGGTGGAATGCGCCAGCAACTGTCCATCAAACTCGAGAGTGACGCTGTTTGGATGCTGGTCTTGGACCGCAGGAGCGAAGGGCCGACAGTACCCATGGTGGCTGGCGATCAGGTGCAGCACCAGCTCCCAGTCGGTGGCTGAAGCAGCCAGAGCGGGAGAGCCCTGCGCCAAGGCCACGCTGAGCAGTTCATGGCGACCTCCTCGCGGATAACCCGCCTGACGGCGAGCGCGTTCGCGCTCAGCGCACTCACTGGCCATGACGGCTGACTTCGCCAGCAGGTCATTCCCAGTGATGCGCCCGCCGCGCAACATCTCCTGGAATCGGGGGTCGGACTTACCGAGATCATGGAGGCGTCCTGCCAGGGCCAGATCGTTAGCCAAGTTGCGAGGAAGACCACACGCAGTGGCCAGCCGCCCGGCCCACTCTCCAACATCCTCCAAGTGCTGGAACAGGGGGACGACTGCTCCGATAAACGAACTGGTTTCTGGCTCGCAGTCAACTCTGTCTTGCACCGCTTCTTCTAGCCTCACGGGGGGTGGCAATCGACGCCTGGACGTGACAACGAAGATCATCGAAACGGGCAGCCCATCGACGGGTTCGATGACCAAGCGCTCAACCACACGCTGCCCCGGCCGGGATGTGTACAGAGCCTTGACGATCTGGTCGATAACAGGATCACCACTGGATAGGGTCTGGGCCGTGTTAAGCCAGCCGTCAATGATGGTGTCGTCGTCGGCATAGGGGTCCGCGTCCACTTCGTCTGGCAGCGGAATCGGAGGTAGGCCGCTGACAGCTTGGGCGAGTACTGCGGGGTGCAGGCGCAACGTAGCCCGAAGCCGTTGCTCGACCTCAACTTTGTGGCCGAAGTCGGTGACGGCTTCATCACTATCCGGATCCCAGTTGAGCGCCTTTATTCCACCATACGTCGCAGGTACGATCAGTGTGTCCCCAGGGCGGATATGACGTACGAGCCTAGCGATGTCACTGTTATCTCCTCGCCATAGCAGTACTGGCTTAATGTGCGCATTGCTGGGCAGCCTTACCTCAGTGTTCCCGCTCGGCTCTGCTCCCTCGACATCGGCAACTTGGATGTCATGTGCAGGCAGCAGCTCACCATTCATCGGCTGGGCGAGCCAGGATCGCACCGCTTGCAGAGGCACCGACATTGCCTCGCCTGACCCTGGCATGCAGGCACTCACCAGATTGACCGCACGCTGATCGTCCCCCCCGGTCAACAAGCGTTCGGTGAGATCTGCTCGCCAGATCACACCGACGTCAGCCTGGTTTTCCACCGATCCGTGCAGCCAGAGCGAGACCTCTGGATCACCATCGGGATATGGATAGGTCTGGACCCACCGATCGAGGTGACTGGGCAACAGGAGCGGCACCGGCGGCTTCGGAGCAACTAGTTCCGACACCAACCGCGTGCCTGGTTCCAATTCGGCGAAGTCGAACTCATCATCCGGGAGCCATGTCCATGTCTTCCTCAAAGCATGGCCATAGATTGGGTCAGGTGTGCTCCCTTTCGCGTCCCTCACCTGCTCGGATCCTCCCAGGATAACGGAGGTCGAGGGTATGCCGCGAGCGCTCAGCTCGCCGTTTCGGTCTACCCGCCCGAACCGTTGTTTCAGGGCGTCGAAGCTAGCGCACTCTGTAACAAGAGCGTCAAAGTCGAAGTCAGCCCCTGCCTCTATGGACTGAGTTGCAACTATTACCAGCGCACGGTCATCGGAACTCCGCGCACGGCCTGTTCCGATCCGTGGAGTGATCGCGGAGAGCAGTTCATCGCGGTCGAATGGACGCATCCGCCCTGTGACCAGGTGGCAGTCGAACGCAGGATCGTTGTCGAGCAGGTTGAAGACGCTGCGAGCAGTGTTCACCCGGTTGAGCACCACGCCGACCACTCTGTGGCGGCCGGCAGAAATGATCGATCGTGCAGATTGTGCGGCTTCGCTCGCGACTGCCGCACACAGCCGTGAGGCGTCCTTGCTCTTGCTTTTGACTTCACGCTTCACTGCGAGCTTACGTGCTGACAGACGCTGGGTCAGCAAGGGTGCGAGGGCAGGGTCGCGGTCACGTTCGGTGAGACTGAATACGTAATTGTTCTGTGGAGGCTCATCCGGTGTGGCCGACAGCTGAACTACCTGCCAGCGATCCGGCAATCCCGCCTGTGCTGGTGGTCGATAACGATTAGAAATCGCGTTCAGGGTATCGGCAAACGGCTTTGCCAGATGTACTTCGTCGAGAAAAAACAGGGTGTCGTTGGCGAGTAGTCCAGCATGCACTGGCCGCATGCTGCGGCTGACGCCATATCCCCGGAAGAGCAACCGGGAACCAACCTGATCGACGGTCGACACCAGCACCGCTGGCACGTCGGGACGAAGTGCCCACGATTCATCGCGGACAATGCCGCCTCGTAGTTCGGCCCACTGCAAAGGCAAGCCACTCGGATCCCCGGATGGCACGGCAAAGCGTCCAAGTTGCTCAACGACAGCCGCAACTACCGGATCCTCATCGGTTATTAGGCGGCTGGCCAAACACCGGACCCGGGTGGCAGCCTGATGGACGATCACCCGCCGGTCGATTACAAAGACGATCCTGCGTGGAGCATCATCTCGCAACGCCATGAGGAAGACGGCGATGTCAATGACCGCTGTTTTGCCCGCTGCAGTGGGAAGGTCGAGCAAATCAGGCCATCGACCCGTCGATGCAACCCGGTTGAGAAGCTCCTGTTGCCATGGAAACGGAACTGGGGGGTCGCCCGATGAACCTTTCCCGGCATTGACAGAAGCGAAGAATTCGGAAAAGTGGGAGGTATTCAGCTTGATCGTCACGACTACCTCACTTTAAGCTCACGAGGCAGGCAAAGCCCATAGCCGAGGTAGCGGCCAGCACCTATCAGGACCGGCCCCTCAACGGGCTCAGCAAACTCGATCTCAGCATGTACGCAGGCCCGGGGGATTCCCTTGCCCGTTTCATAACCCGGGAACTGCCGCTGTCCTGGGTGACACCGACCTGCAGGGCTTGCCGGAATACCGACCAAGGGCGAGTCCAGAGAAATGGTCACACGGACCTGGTCGGCGGAATCCGCCAACCCTGCGAAGACACATGCCTGGGCGATGGAGGCGATAGCTTGTGCTTCGGCACGATCGCGTATCCGGGATTCCCGGCTGCGGAGATTGCCGGGAAAGCGATCGAGGGCAACCGGCGTGGCGGTTACCCAGCGGCACCCGGGCCTGCACCAGTAGCCGCGAGTCGTCGTCCTGCGCCTGGCAGTGAGAGCGGTATCCAGCCAGGCCTGCTCGCCACCTGCACGGTCTATGCCGAGATCCTCCAGTACTAGCCGGACTGGCTGCCCACACCCACGACCTGGCAAGAGAAGTTCGAACCCAGCGGCCGACCATGATCGGATCGCGTCCTCGACCGCTTCCCTGTCACGATCGGGACAGGCGGCAGGAAGGATGAGCGCAATCCCGAATACTGCGCCATCACTGTGCGGATTTCCTGCGTTCAGCAAGGGGGCAACTGCCAGGTGAGGCCGGTTAAGGGGGGATGTGGGACCATCACGTACAGCCGTCTCATGGTGGTGTCCGGACAGGATTTCGGGCGGTGGCTGCTCGCTGTGAGCCAGCAGGGAATTCCTGGTAGCGCGGGCGACAGCCAGCAACTGCATAGCGGATGGAGGACGTCGTCCGGTGATGCCCAGGACATACCAATCACCGCCGAGCAGAGGAACGCGAGGACTCAGGTGAGGCACAGATGGGTGGTGATAGTCGATCATCCCGGCCGGAAGCGTCCGCGGTTCCTCACCCCGATGCATCTCAAAGGCCCGCTCCAATCGATCAACGAGTCCAGCACGTGGTATCCGCAGCCGGGTTCCCGTGCCGTAGCCTCCTGGAACGAGCGTGGGTGACGGTCCGTCACCTGCGCAGCGACATGCAACGAGCGTGGACGAGTGCCCGATTCTGCCGACGCGGCTGAGCAGCGCATCGAGGGCAGTCCGGTGTTGCTCACTTGGCTCAGCATGTGGCCACTGAAACCACACCGTTGCCTGATCGGGCAGAACGGTGGGATATGTCCGGCCCTGCTTGCCCCGGTGCTCTGGAAGAACCTCCAAGACCCCAGCGGCCACGGTGCGGGTTTCGCGTCCTGTCGGTTTGCCGACTCGCGCAGCGTCGGCCTTCGATTTGGCCTCGGCCTTAGCGAGCACAACACGCGCCCGCTGCACCGACTGTTCGTCCCCCAACATTTCGGCTTCTTGCAGCGTGTGGAGAGCGGTTGTCACCAGTTCGTAGGTGTGCGATACGTCACGGCTGAGGGCAGTAGCGTCGTTCACAGGAACGAAGTGAGTTACTACTTCACGCACAGTTACCTCGCTACAGCAAATATCTGGCGGGTCCTGCTCCTCAAGCCACTTCAGGGCGCTTCGCTCTGCCTGGTCGGGTTCGTCGCTGTCGGCCCAAGCGGCCACCATGGCCGAGAAGAGGCGAGCCGGGTGCGGCGGCCACTCCGGCCGGTTGCGATCATTGAACTGCGTGGCGGTGTAGCGGCCGGTCAGCAGCTCCACGGCGATGGCAAACATCACTCGTCCTCCGCTGTACCGAGTCCTGTCAGTTCGCGGCTACGGCGGATCAACTCGACTAGCCGGTCAGCGGGACGAAGGGTCAACTCATAGGCTCGCCATGGAAGGCCGGCTGCGGACGCACGGTCTGCTGCTTCCGCAACCAGCTTCAGTGCGTTCGCGCCTGAGAGCTCGAACGGAAGCGCCTTGCCGTCACGCGCTACGGCCTCGAAGCCCATTGGTCCATCGGTGACTAGCACACACCGGGACCGGAGGTCGAAGCCCTGCTCAAACGCCAGCGCCGCAGCAGTCAGGCCGAGAGCCGCCAGAGCCGTTCGCGCTGCCAACTCGGCCTCAGCGCGCTGACGATCATCGAAAGCTGAGCGATCCGGGCGTGTCGGAAAACGGAGACGCCGGAGCTGGATGAACGACAGGACGGTTGTGCCGATGATCTCACTAGCCGTTACCCCACCAGCCTTGGAGTCAATGGAGGGGGTCACGTTTCCCAGGTTGGCCTGAGAAGGCCGACCCGCCTGCCCACCTTGGCCGCGATCCTTAGTTCCGAGCAGTTTCGGTTTGCCCCCCTCTCTGGCCGCTGCAGTCTCGTCGAGAGTCCATGTTCCATCGGGTGTTTCATAGAGAGGGCCAGACCGTACTTCGATGCCGACAGAGTCGATCCGAGAGGCAGTCTTCACGCCGGTTTGGATACCGAAGGCCACGATCTCGGACGTAATCGCCCGCTCGTACTTCGCGCCCAGGCCGCCCCGGGGCCCTGTGGAATCCCAACCGCCAAAAACTAGGGTGTGCGGACTGTGGTGATATAGACCGGCGGCATCTCCGGGACGCGCCTCCGTTATGGCACGGCCAACTGGGCCGTTGCGGAACAGATACTCCCCGTCGTAGCTGTCCCGAAGCAAGGCATCAAAGATACGGTGTGAGGCCTCGTAGTCGCTGATTCGGTCGAGTCCTGCAAGGTCATCTACTGGCCGGAAGTCCACCGAGGTCACGGGAGCGGACAGCTCGTCATTCCGAATAGCTTCAAGAAGCGCGAGTTCGAGCCGATTGGCTTGTGAGGCAACGGAGTCGAGAACGACCGATCGAGTAACTCCCCCAGCGCTTCCGTCTGAAGACGGGACGCGCCGTTCCTCGATCGCGTACTTGGTCTCGGCGCTTTCCGGAACGCCATAGGTTGGCGGGAATATTTTGTCGGCCGGTCCGCCAAGCGGCTGCAGCATGGTACGGCATCTAATGCCAACGGCATCTCCGGACACGCCTGCCCGCAGTTCGTCGTAGGTCAGGGACATGAGAGTTGCTCCTTTGGTTCGGATCTGGGCGAAAGCCTGTGAATTAAGGCCGGAAAAGGGTCATGTAGTTGACCAGCCATCGGCTGGTCAACGAGAGGAGAGCTAGCCCGACATAAGGGGATAGCCGTATCAGTACCAGGCGGAGAGTGACCATCCAGTCGCAATATGCGGCGCCGTATTGGGTGCCGAGGACCTTGTCTGGCCAATGGTGTGGTGGCCGACCTCGACGCCGATGACGCCCTGCCATGGACGCAGTAGCATAGCGGCCCAGCGCTGGCCTGTCGACTCATATGAGTAAGCAGGGCTTACGCTTGCCACAGCTCACAACATCATCTACCCTCCTTTCATACCTGACAGCCGATCCCTCCCGCATACCAGGAGCGGGCCTCATTGCGGCTGCGCTGTGGCCAGCGTTTGCCCGGTAATTGCAGGAAGACTCTGCGGCTCCGGCCGCAGCCCCGTTGTCCGGGGTCGGCCTGAGCCAGAGGTCGGCCCCGGCTGTCCTGTACCCGCTCACAGCGCTCTCACTTTCTGGTGCTGGAGGTGGGTCATAATGGATTGGTTGGCTTCCCAGCCGTCGGGGAATTTGACGGGGACGTTCAGGTGGACTGGTTCGGTGGAGGGGTGGGCGTCGAGGAGTTCGGGGATGCCGGCGCGGGCGACCACGATGCAGGCGTGGCGGTGGCGGGTGGTCAGCACGCACAGGCGGCCGGATTCCAGGTGGAAGGCGGTGGCGTCGCGGCGTCCGGACAGCGGGTGGAGCACGATCATGACGTCGAACTCGCGGCCTTGCAGGCGGTTGGCGGTGTCGGTGGTGATCCCGGTCACGCCGCTGGCGCGCAGGGCTGACCGGATGGCCTGGGCCTGGTCGCGGTGGGCGGTGCCCACCGCGATCCGGTCGGCGGTCAGCGGGATG
>Ga0209166_10004056_pt1 | contig 10372 bp, 9 predicted proteins | sample Coa_R1_3_FD_187151 | JGI IMG/M metagenome (GOLD analysis project Ga0209166, IMG submission 187151) | Surface soil microbial communities from Centralia Pennsylvania, which are recovering from an underground coalmine fire - Coalmine... | ecosystem: Environmental > Terrestrial > Soil > Unclassified... | reverse complement strand
GTCGCGGTTGGCCGACGTGTAATAGACGCAGACCTTGTCGTCCTCCTTGATCTCGACGCCACGGATCTCCGTGTCGCGCGTGGCCGTGCGCCGGAAGTACATGACCGGCGTGACCCAGCGGAGCATCTCCTCGACGGCCGAGGGGATGAGCGACGGGTCGGCGATGAGGCGCTGGCGCTGCTCGGGGTTCTCGATGAGCGCGAGCATGCCGCCCGAGATGAGGTTGCGCGTCGTCTCGTTGCCCGCGACGGCGAGCAGGAGGAAGAACGCGTCGAACTCCATCTCGGTGAGGCCGGCCCCGTCGACCTCGGCGTTCATCAGCACGTGCACGAGGTCGTCGCTCTTGATGTCCTTGCGCGCCGCCGCGAGCTCGTTCGCGTAAAACCACATCTCCATCGCGGCCTGGCGGCCGTCTTCCATGGAGTTCTGGAACTCGGGGTCGTCGAAGCCGATGAGGCGGTTCGACCAGTCGAAGAGCTTGCCGCGGTCCTCCTGGGGGACGCCCATCAGCTCGGCGATGACGACGAGCGGCAGCTCGGCGGCGATGTTGCGCACGAAGTCGCACTCGCCCTTGGCGGCGACCTTGTCGAGGATCTGGCGCGCGGCCTCGCGGATGCGCGGCTCGATGCGCGCGGTCATGCGCGGCGTGAAGCCTTGGCTGACGAGCCGCCGGAACTTGTTGTGCTGCGGCGGATCCATGTTCAGCATCAGGAGCTGGATCGTGGAGAGGTTGTCGGGCGGGTAGTCCTGGATGTTGGTGCCGCCGCGGTGCGACGAGAACCGCCCCGGGTCCTTGCCGACGGTGACCACGTCGTCGTACTTCGACACGACCCAGAAGCCGCGGCCCCCGGGCTCGTGGTGGAAGTAGACAGGCGCCTCGGCGCGGAGCAGGCGCAGGGCCTCGTGGGGGACGCCGCGGACGAACACGTCGGGATCGTGGAGCTCAACTTCCGCCAGCCGCATGCTACGAAGTAGAACGTGTTTCACACGGGAGCGCAAGGGGCGGTTGCCCGCCGAGTGAAACATGTTCTACATTGAGACGCCCCGGAGGCACCACCCACCCATGCCCGACGCACCGCATGTCCTCGTCGAGCGCGACGGCTTCGTCGCGACCGTCACCCTCAACCGGCCCGAGGCCCGCAACGCCTTCGGCCCCGAGATGCTCGTGCGCATGGCCGACGCGTGGCAGGAGCTCGACGCCGACGAGGGGGTGCGCGTCATCATCCTGACCGGCGCCGGCGGGCACTTCTGCGCCGGCAGCGACCTCAAGGCCATGGCGGGCGGCTGGGCCGCGGGCGAGTGGTCCGAGCGCTTCAAGAAGGACCCGGACATCCACTGGAAGGCGCTGCTGCGGCACTACCGCGTGAAGAAGCCGCTCGTGGCCGCCGTGGAAGGAACGGCCGTCGCGGGGGGCACCGAGATCCTCCAGGGGACCGACATCCGCATCGCCGGCCAGAGCGCCAAGCTCGGCGTCGCCGAGGCGCGCTGGGGCCTGTTCCCGCTGGGAGGCTCGACGGTGCGCCTGCGGCGGCAGATCCCGTACACGATGGCGATGGACCTGTTGCTCACCGGCCGCCACATCACGGCCGAGGAGGCGCTGCGCATCGGCTTGATTGGCCGCGTCGTGCCCGACGGTCAAGCCCTCGCCGAGGCGAAGAAGGTCGCCGCGCAGATCGCCGAGAACGGCCCGCTCGCCGTGCAGGCCATCAAGCGGTCCGTGATCGAGACCGAGGGCCTCCCCGAGAAGGAGGCGCTCGCCAAGGAGCTCGAGATCGGCTGGCCCATCCTCTCGACCGCCGACGCGAAGGAGGGCCCCAGGGCCTTCGCGGAGAAGCGGAAGCCGAGCTTCACGGGGAAGTAGCCCGCCGTCGGCTCGCCACGCGCCCGTGCTAGACGTCGGCGCGATGAGAACCGCCCTCGCTTGCATCGCGTGCATCGCGCTCGCCGGTTGCGGCGGCGCACGCTCGACGACCGCGCCCGTGGAGGCCGCGCGGCCGGCGCCGCAGACCGCGCCGCAGAAGGCGTACGCGATCCACCTCTCGCGTCCGAGCCACGCGGGCGAGCGCACGCGCATGGTGATGGACCAGACCGAGGACAAGCGCTCGAAGATCACCCAGGCCGCGATCATCCTCGAAGACAAGCACGAGCAGCGCGTCCTGCACTGGGACGCGGTCCACACGGCCGTGGAAGTCGACGCGCAAGGGCGGGTGACGCGCTCGCGCTACGAGGTGAAGGAGCTCACCTCGAACGGCCATCCCCTCGTACAGGGCGTCGTGGAGGTCACGCGTGCGCAGAAGTCGAAGGACTCGCGGGTGACGGTCGACGGGGTGCCGGCGAACAAGGACGTCCGCGAGGCGCTCACGTCGCTGCTCAAGCTCGGCCTGGGCGGCGCGACCGACGACCAGATCTTCGGGACGAAGACGCCGCAGCCCATCGGCGCCCACTGGCCCATCGACGCGGCTCTCGCGCAGGCCGACCTGCGGGAGGACACCGGCATCGAGGCGGCGAGCGTCGGCGGCGATGTGTGGCTCGAGGGCACGACGCGCGTCAGCGGCCTCGATTGCCTCGACGTGCGCGCGAAGATCAGCCTCGACGGCGTGAAGGTGCCGATACCCAACGGCGGCGAGACCGAGGTGGGGCGCGCCGAGGGCGAGATGCACGCCGCGGTGCCCCTGGACGGCACGCCCGAGCGCGCCAGCGACCACATGTCGATGACGATGACCTTCAAGCTGCGCGTTCCATCCCCGAACGGGCGCCCGGTCGCCGTGTCGATGGAGATCAGCCAGACGCGCGACGGGCACTTCTCGGCGATGTAGCGCGCGGCCCGTGCGGGCGCGTCACGGCCCGCAGATCACCGTCGCGACGGCCGTGAACGTGGTCTGGAAGTCGCTCGTCTGCGAGCCGAAGCACGTCGCGTAGGCGGGGTGGCCGGCCGCCGCGATCGAGGCCATGCAGTTGGCCGAAGCGGCGAACGCGTCGCACGCGCACGTGCCCGACTCGGCGGCGGTGCGGCACGTGTCGTACGCGGACTGCGAGGGGCAGTACGTCGCCGGGTTGCACGCACCGAGATCGCAGAGCGTGAGCGCCTGCACGGCTTGCGCGCACGCCTGGTTGCACGGTTCGACGATGGCGACGCACCCCGGGAGGTTCGCGTAGACGATGCCGCTGTACTCGACGAGCGCGCCGAACGCGGACGCGGTGTGCTGCGTCTCGAGGCACGCATCGCACGCCGTGTTGGCGCTCGCGGTCGTCCACGTGGCACACGCCGAGCCCGAGGCGCCGGTGCCGAGGCACTCGGTGTAGAAGTCGCCGATCTGCTGCGCCGTGCACTTACCGGCGTGCGGGCCGAGCGGCGGCACCCAGGCGGGCGTGAACGTGGTGACGTCGTGCGGGTAGCAGGTGCCGGAGGGCGAGCACGCGGCGCCGCCGCTCGTAGGCTCGGCGGGCGTCACCGTGACGGCGGTGCAGTTGCCACCCCCGGAGTCCACCGGGCCGCCTTCGTGGCCTCCGCTGCTCCCAGCGCCCCCATCGCCCGCCGCGTCGGCGCCGCCCCCTTCGGGGCCACCGCCACCGCTCGAGTCGCCGCCGCTGCCGCCGCTGCTCGCGGCGTCGTGGCCGCCGCCGGCGTCGGTCCCGGGTGCCGCTCCCTCGAGGCCACCCGCATCCGCGCCGCCGTCGTCGCCCGCGCCCACGTCACCGCTGCCGCCGTTGGCGCACCCAGCGGACGCGATGACGATGGCGACCGCAAGCCGCCCACCGCCCAGTACCCCCAGACACCGCATGAGACGTCGGCATGGTGCCTCGGGGGCGGCACGTTCGCACGCCTTCTCGACAGCGTCAGCGCACGACCGGCGCGAAGTCGCACGTGCCGTTCTTGCACGTCCCGCCGCCGCAGCGGGTTCCGTTGGGCTTGCTCGTCGAGACGCACTGCCCCGTGGTCGCGTTGCACGCCGCGGTGGCGCACGGCCCTGTGGGACAAATGGTTGGCGTGCCGGCGCAGGCTCCCTTGCCGTCGCACACGTCGTGCGTGGTGCACTTGTTGTGGTCGTCGCAGCCCGTGCCGGCGGCGGCGCAGCCGTCCTTGGTGCACCCACAGCCAATCATCGGGGGCGGCTGCCCGGAGGTCGGCCCCGTGGTGGGCGCTCCGCAGACGGCCTCCGACTCGCGAGGCATGAGCCCTACGCCCACGACGACCACGAAGATCGTCGCAATCCCCCTCGATACGCCCTTCCCCATCCCAGCAGCTTACGCGCAAACGGACGGGGCGGTCACCGCCGCATCACGCCGCTGGCTTCGCGCCGGCCCCCGCGCCACCCCCGCTCTCGAGGTGCGCGGCGATCTTGTTCGCGAGGTCCTCGGCGGCGGGCAGCAGCGCCGGGGCGAGCATCGCGTTCACAAGGGGGCCCGTCGGGCCGCCGGCGTCCATGCGCAGACGGAACTTGAGCTTCGAGGTCGGACCGCCCTTGCCGGTGGGCAGCGCACGCACGACGCCCGGGCCGTGCATGCGGCGGAAGAGGAAGCGGAAGATCGCGTCGAGGATGCGCCCGAAGAAGGAGCGCTTGGCGAGCGGCGCGGGCGCGGAGGCGGAGGGCGCGGGAGACCCGGGCGCCGCCTTCGCGGCACCGTCGTTCGTGTCCATCTCGAGCGTCCCGTCGCCGTCGACCTGCTCGTTCATCCCCGTCAGCGTGAACGAGACGCGCGACGGGCCGTTCCACTCCGTCACGTGCGCCTTGAGCTTCACGACGCGCGCGAGCACGCCCACGTCGCCCTTCAGCGTCCAGATCGAGTCGGTGTCGCTGAGGATCTCGTGCGTCTGGTAGCCGGTGAGGTACGGCGCCCAGTTGTTCATGTCCTTGACGAAGTCCCACACGCGCTCGCGCGGCAGGGCCACCGTCGTCTCGTACTCCACCTCGGGCACGGCGCTACCTCCTCTGCTCGGTCACTCCGCCTGCGCGGCCGCGTGGCGGCCCGCGAGCCAGCCGAAGGTCATCGCGGCGGCGATCGTCGCGCCCGCGCCGGGGTATCCCGCGCCGGTCACACCCGCCATCACGTTGCCCGCCGCGTAGAGGCCCGGAACGGGCGCGCCGTCGACGCGGAGCACCTGCGCGTCGACGTTGACCTTTGCGCCGCCCTTGGTGCCGATGGCGCCGGGGTGGACCTGCAGCGCGTAGAAGGGCTTCTTGCCGATGACGCCGAGGTTGGGGTTCGGCTTGTTGTCCGGGTCGCCGTAGAAGTGATCGTACAGGCTCTCGCCGCGGCCGAAGTCGGGGTCGACGCCCTCGACGGCGAAGCCGTTGAAGCGCTCGACGGTCTGCGCGAGGCCGCGCGCGTCGACGCCGAGGGTGCGCGCGAGCTCGTCGAGGGTGTCGGCCTTGGTGAGCCACTCGGGCGTGGGTTGCCCGGGCATCACGGTCTGGAGCGCGTACTTCTCCAGGTACGCGTGGTCGAAGACGAGCCACGCCGGCAAGTGCGGGCGCTCGTACGCATTCGGCTCGAAGGCGAAGAACGCCTTCATGAGGTCGTTGTAGTTCTGCGCCTCGTTGACGAACCGGCGGCCCTTGCGGTCGACGATGATGGTGTGGGGCAGCGAGCGCGTCGCGAAGTCGCCTCGGTGGAGCTGCTTGCCGTCGTACTCCTCGCCGGGGATGTCGACCGACGGACACCACCACGCCTCGCTCATGTTCGCGAGGTCGGCGCCGACGCTCATCGCCATCTTCAAGCCGTCGCCCTCGTTGCTGGGCGGGCTGTTGGGGTGGGTGAGGACGCCGCCGAGGAACTGCGCCGTGAGCGCCTTGTTCCACTCGAAGCCGCCCGACGCGAGGACGACGCCGCGCCGCGCGCGCACGAAGACCTCCTGGCCGGGCTGACCCGCCTGGCCGGCCTTCTCGGCGCGCACGCCCACGACGCGCCCCTCCTCGACGAGGAGCTCGCGCGCGGCGTGCTCGACGAGCGGCTCGATCTTGCGCTCGAGCAGCGCCTTGAGCAGGTTGCCCGCGAGCGCGCCGCCGTAGCAGACGTAGCCCTTCGCGTAGCGCTCGCCGAGGAGCTTGAACGGGAGCTTGAGCGGCTTCGAGAAGACGCCCCAGTCGGTCGCCTCGCCGACGGACATCGCGGTCATCCCGAAGACGGCGCTGCGGCGCAGCGTCTTCTTCCAGGGCCCGAGCTCGTTGGCGTCGAAGAGGCCCGGGTCGAGCGAGCGGCCGCCGGGCTTTCCGCCGGGGAACTCGGGGTGGTAGTCGGGGTAGCGGCCGAGGGGCTTGAAGCGCAGGGGCGTCTGCTCCTCGATCCATTTCACCATCGCCGGCGCGGAGTCGAGGAAGCGCTCGACGAGCGCGTCGTCGCTGCGCCCGTCGGTGAGGCGCTTCACGTAGCCGAGGGCCTCGTCGCGCGAGTCTTTGACGCCCACCTCGCCGAGGTGGTGGTTGTTGGGCACCCAGACGACGCCGCCCGAGACGGCGGTCGTGCCGCCGACGAGCTTCGACTTCTCGAGGATCACGACGCTCGCGCCGCCCGCGTGCGCCGCGAGCGCCGCGGTCATCCCCGCGCCGCCGGTGCCGAGCACGACGACGTCGGCCTCGAGGTCCCACTTCCGCTTCTTCTTGAACCAGTCGACCATGGTGCTCGCCTCGCGTTCGCCGCTCGCGCTCTCTCGCCCGAGCCCTCAGGGCCGCCGCGCCGCGTGCAGGGCGGCGCGGTAACCGCCCACCATGCCCCGCAGGTTCGACAGGCCGCTCTGGTAGCCCGCGCCGATGTCGAGCGGCGCGGCGCTGTTGCCCGCCGCGTACAGGCCCTCGATGGGCCGCCCGCGCACGTGGATCACCTGCGCGTCCGCGTTGGTGCGCAGGCCCGCCGCGTTGATGCCGACGCTCGCGACGCGCAGGCGGAGGCCGTAGTAAGGCGCCTTGTCGAGCGGCCCGAGGTTAGGGTTCTTGCGCGTACGGTCGCCGGTCATCATCGCCGCCCATGGATACGTGCCGCGGCCGAAGTCGTGATCGATGCCGTCCTCGGCGAACGCGTTGAAGCGCGCGACCGTCGTCTCGAGGCCGTCGGCGTCGACGCCGAGCTTGCCCGCGAGCTCGCGCAGCGTGGCGCCCTGCTCGACGAGCCCCGCCGGGAAGTCCTGCACCGGGAGCACCGTGCCGAGGGGGTACTTGGCGCGGTAGTTCGCGTCGAAGACGAGGAACGGCGGGAAGTTCGGGTGCTCCTGCTTCACGCCGTCCCACGCGCGCGTCTTCGGCAGGTAGTCGCGGTAGAAGCTCTCGTCGCCGAAGCGCTGCCCGGCGCGGTTCACCCAGATGGCGTGCGGGAAGCCGCCCTCCCACGAGCCGCGCCACAGCGGCTTGCCGTCGTGCTCTTCACCCGGCACGCGGTAGCCGAAGAAGAGTCCCAGGTTGAACGCGGGCACCGCCGCGACCGCGGCGCCGACCTCGCCGCCCATCGTCATCGCGTCGCCGGAGACGCTCGGCTGCACCATCGACTGCCACTCGGGGAGCAGCTCGAACCAGCGCGCCATCTCGGGGTTCCAGTCGTAGCCGCCGGCCGCGAGGAGCACGCCGCGCTTGGCGCGCACCGTGAAGTCCTTGCCGCCGCGCTCGGCGCGCACGCCGACCACCACGCCGTCCTCGACGACGAGCGCGCGCGCGGGCGTCTCGAGGTGCGCGGGGATGCCGCGGTCGATCATCGCCGCCTTGACGAACCAGGCCATCATCCCCGGCCCGAAGCCGCGCATGTCGCGCTTGTAGCGCTTGCCCATCGCGGCGAAGTCCCACTGCATCACGTTGACGAAGCCGCCCCACGCGAAGAGCTCGTCGTGCGTGATGCCGTTCGGCATGTGGGGCGAGAGGTACGTGCGCTTCTGCCAGTCGCCGAGCTGCGCGCCCTCGAAGAGCTCCGTCTCGAGGTAGCGTCCCGCGGCCACCGTGCCGGGCGCGTGCGGGAAGTGGTAGTCGGGGAAGCCGGCGACTATCTTCCACCGCACGCCCGCCTTCTCCTGGAAGTAGCGCGCGGCCTCGCGGCCCGTGTCGAATAGAACACGTTGCAGCTCGGGGTCGGCGTACCCGCCGGCCAGGAACTGGAAGTACTTCATCCCCTCCTCGGGGGAGTCCTTCAGCCCCGCGGCCTCTTGCAAGTGGTTGGCCGGGACGAAGACCTCGCCGCCCGAGTAGGCGCAGACGCCGCCGAGCTTGGGCGCCTTCTCGAGGACCAGCACCTTGAGGCCGCGATCGTGCGCGGCGATCGCCGCAGCGAGGCCGCCGAGGCCCGAGCCGACGACCACGAGGTCGACCGTCGCATCCCACTTGCCGAGGCCGAAGGCCATGGATGCTGCCGTTTCCTCAGGCGATCATCCCACCGTCGACGACGATGGTGGCGCCGTTGATGTACATCGCGTCGTCCGACGCGAGGAACGCGATCGTGCCCGCGACCTCTTCGGGCTTGCCGAGGCGGCCGAGGGGCATGATGCGCGTGAGGGCGGCCTGGCTCACGCCCTCGGGCAGCGTGAACTTGCCGATGAGCGGCGTCTCGATGCCGCCGGGGCAGAGGCAGTTGATGCGCACGTCTTTCCGGCCGTATTCGACGGCGAGCGCGCGCGTGAGCTGCACGACGCCGCCCTTGGACGCGCAGTACGCCGCGCTGTACGGGTGCGACTTGAGGCCGGCGACGGAGCCCACGTTCACGATGGCACCGCGTGCCTCGACGATGTGCGGGATCGCCTCCTTGCACGTCAGGAACTGGCCCGTGAGGTTGATCGCGATGAGCCGGTTCCACTCCTCGAGCGTCGTCTCGGTGGTGCGGCGGAAGAAGCCGGTGCCGGCGACGTTGGCGAGCGCGTAGAGGCCCCCGTGGCGACGCACGGCCTCGGCGATGGCCTCGGTGACGGCGCCGGGGCTCGTCACGTCGCAGGGGGCCGCGAACGCCTGGCCGCCCGCCTTGCGGATCGAGTCGGCCGTCTCTTCCGCGCCGGCGACGTTGACGTCGCCGCAGGCGACCTTGCCGCCCTCCTGGCCGAAGCGGACCGCCGTCGCCCGCCCGATGCCCGATGCCGCTCCCGAGACGAAGATTGAACGCCCCTCGAACCGCTTCATGCGTCAGAGTGAAACATGTTTCACTCGACCCCGCAAGCGCGCCTTGCCCGTCTCGCCGTCCTCGCCATCCTTGCCAACGGCCCCGTCGGGCCTTAAGCCACACCGGGCGAAACGCCATGTTCCACTCGCTGCGCGTCACCAAGATCGTGCAAGAGACGCCGGACGCGCGCTCCGTCGTGCTCGAGATCCCCCACTCGCTGACGCGCGACTTCGCGTACCGCGCTGGCCAGTTCGTCACCGTCGAGGTGCCGCACGAGGGGGGGCACCTGCGCCGCTGCTACTCGCTCGCCAGCTCGCCCGACTGCGGCGAGGGGCACAAGTTCACCGTCAAGAGGGTGCACGGCGGCCCGGTGTCGACGTACATGAACGAGGGGCTGCGCGAGGGCGACGTGCTGCAGGTGATGCGCCCCGAGGGCCGCTTCGTCCTCGACGACGGGATGGCGCCGCTGCTCCTCTTCGCGGGCGGCAGCGGCATCACGCCGGTCATCTCGATCCTCAAGACGGTGCTGCGCACCACGGCGCGCCGCGCGACGCTGCTTTACGCGAACCGCGACGCGCGCTCGATCATCTTCGCACGCGAGCTCGAGCAGCTCCGCCACCAGCACGGCGACCGCGTGAACGTGATCCACCACCTCGACGAGGCGCGCGGCTACCTCGGGGAGGCGGCGGTGCGCTCGCTCGTCGACGCGCACCCCGGGGCCACGGCGTTCCTGTGCGGGCCGGGGCCGTTCATGGCGCTCGTCGAGCGAGTCCTGCTCGCCGCGGGCTGGCCGGAAGGACGCGTGCGCATCGAGCGCTTCGAGCACGCGGCGGGCAAGGCGACGACGCCCGCGGTCGCCGCGGCGCCCGTGGCCGCCGGCGCCAACGGAGCAGCGCCGGGCGTCACGGAGGGCGTGCCCGCGAGCATCGAGGTGCACCTGCGCGGGCAGAAGCACCTCGTCCCGTACACGCCCGGCAAGACGCTCCTGCAGACGGCGCGCGACGCCGGGATCGACGCGCCGTACTCCTGCGAGGAGGGCTTCTGCGGCTGCTGCGCGTCGCACCTGCTCGAGGGCAGGGTCGTCATGGCGGCCGACGACGCGCTCAGCAGCGAGGAGAAGAAGAAGGGGATGATCCTCGCCTGCCAGTCGAAGCCCACGACCACGCGCTGCGCGTTCCGGTTCGTGGACTGAGGTCCGGCCGGAGGCCGACCGACGGCCCGAAGGGCGCACCGACTGAGGTTCGGCCGGAGGCCGACCGACGGCCCGAAGGGCGCACCGACTGAGGTTCGGCCGGAGGCCGACCGACGG
>Ga0209166_10004054_pt1 | contig 10374 bp, 14 predicted proteins | sample Coa_R1_3_FD_187151 | JGI IMG/M metagenome (GOLD analysis project Ga0209166, IMG submission 187151) | Surface soil microbial communities from Centralia Pennsylvania, which are recovering from an underground coalmine fire - Coalmine... | ecosystem: Environmental > Terrestrial > Soil >... | reverse complement strand
AACGAACCACCGCGACTCGGCCCAGTCGCAGACGTTCATCAAACCATCCCTTGTGTCATCGACGACAAAGTGAGAAGGTCACGAGGCCGTTCAACGAAGGAGGCCCCGATGCCCCTCGTGCGCAAAGCGACGACCGAGGAACTTCGACAGCTACAGAGCCGGATGTCGAGCGCCGCGAAAGCCATCGAATTCAGGCACGACCCTGACGGAGGACTCCACATCCGAATAGACACGCCTGACCTCGTGGCCGTCCTGGACTTCCTGACGAAAGTCCTCGTTGCCGTCCTCGCGGTGGCCCTGCTGGCGCTTGGTGGTGTCCTCATCTGGTTCATGCATGGCGCGTCGTCCTCGGGACGCCTGGCCATCTTGGCGCTCGGGATCGCGTTCGCTGGCAGCGGAGCCGTGCTCGCAATCGCCCTGATGCTTCCGAACGTGCCCGTGGTCAGGGCCGTGTTCTCTGGCCTCACGGCGCTTATCGGGGCGGTGCTCCCGAAATCCCAGCCGTAGAAGTGAGGCCGTCCGCTCATCGCGAGATCACTTCGCTAACCTGGACGTAGGCGAATGCCACAGTCCGCTTGCGTGGAGACGTGCCGGAGTGGTTTATCGGGCCGACCTGAAAAGTCGGTGCCTGGGGTGAACCTGGGCCGAGGGTTCGAATCCCTCCGTCTGGACCGAGACTGACGACGGCGTTCACGAGGCCGTCCCCGGCCTTTCTTTGACCTCCTCGGCCCCGGGCGGCTCCTTGGCCGCATCCGTGGGATCGAGGTCCACGACGGCCCTCCCGTGGCCGAGCGCGGCCTGCTCCTGCATCACGAGGACCAGCGACGGCTCCCTCGGAGCCTCACCTTCCAACTCCGCCAAGATTGACCAGGCGCGTTTCATCCACCGCTCCCGCCGGTCGACCAAATCCCAGACCTCGCCCTTCCGGCCTCTCCCGTCGCGCATGATCCCGTGTTCGTCCAACCATCGAGTGGCCAGGTCGACCTGGGCAAGCAACTCCGCGAGAAGCGCGCGGCGGCGCGCATCGAGCGTGGGGTAATCAGCCGCAATAGCCGGCTCAAGTTCCCGTCTGATGGGAGCGAGTGCGTGCTCGGACGTCGCGCCGCTCGCGAAGTTCGCCGGGCGATTGCCCTTCTCGAAACCACGGCAGCGCCGGCACTCGCAATCAGTGCCGTGCCGAGACAGCCCGGCCGACGTCATCTGTCCTCCGAGCGGTCAGAGAGGCCCACCGGAGCCACGAAGAGGACCGAGAGCGGCCCTCGACGGCCCCGCGGGCGGGCTCCGCGACGACGGTCAAGAGACAGCCACGGAGCACCACTCGCCTGCACGGCTCGCCTGCACGGCACGCCCGACTTCTCGCGAGCCCGCTTCCTGAGCGGAGGCTCGCCGCCGCGACACCGGACAGAAGGGCAGGTGTTAACGGCTGTCACGCGCGCGGCGCTTTGCCCGGAGCGGAACCCCTCGCTGACGTGCTGCACGGCAACGGCAGTCACAGCGACTAGTTCACCTCGCGAATCGGGCCCAGTCCAACCAAGCCTCGAAGCCGAGCCAAGTTTTCAGTCATGTACTCCGCGTACCGCCCATAGAACGCGCCGTGCTCGGGGTGCGCGCACAGGCAACGGCCGTCGCCGGCAGGCGGCCAGCCGCACGAGTCGCAAACCTCCATCAACTCGTGTGGGGCCTGGGGGTTGGCGGTCGGCGTCATCGTGCTTCTCCTTCCGCCGCAAAATCGCGGCCATCGTTGGCGGTCCCATCTGTAAACCGTCATCGCGCTCCGGCCCCAAGCTGCCGGTCTTGCTCAGCGAGCACGAGCCGGACGAGGTCACGCGGGTAGTCGCGGGTCTCGCACCACTCTGCAAGGCGCGCTTGTTCCTCTTCGCTGAGGTCGGTGCTCGCGACGACGGGCGCCCCTTCGAGCGGTGCGACGACCACGAGAGCGGGGAGGCTGAGGGCGTGGGGGAGTTGCTCGAGCAAGACGGCTGCTCGGCGGCGGGCGAGCTGCGGGTCTCCCTTCGTCCAGCTGCTCACTGGTCGTCTCCTGCGCGGAGCCGCTCGGAAAGGCGCTCTGGCGCTCGGCGTCCGAGCCGGCGCTCTGTTGCGAGGAGGTTCGTTGCGAAAGTGCGCTGCTCCTCAGCCGACGCGCTGGCCCACTCGGGGAAGTCGGCGATGACCTCGGCTACTTCCTCCGGGGTCGGCCCATCCTCGCGCGCGTTCGTGCTTGCGTGCGGGGGGAGGGGCACGAGGGCACGAACGTCTGTGACCTCAGGGGCACGAACGGGCACAGACACGGCGGGGAGCGGGCTCTGCCTATCTGTCCGTTCGTGCCCACCACAACGTTCGTGCCCCGGTGCGGGCGGGGGGCAGGAAGGGGCACGGACGTCCGGGAGCCACCATGTCGTCAGGCCACTGAACGCCTCGCGTGCGTACTCGACTCGGAGGCGCTCGCGTGCTTTGCGGAGCGTCTTGTCGGAGATGCCGTCTGCCTGGGCGGCCTCCTTGACCTCTGCCGAGTTCCTTGGGCCGTCCGCCAGTTGTTCGCGGAGGAACGCCTCTGCCTCGTCGAGCTTCGAGCTGGGCTCCGGACCGCGCAGAAGCTCGGAGCCGGTGTAGTTGCATACCCCAACCTGTGTGATCCGCGCCGTCTCGACTTCCGGCTGGCTTCCGGATGCGGGGATCAGGATCGGCTCGATCTCGTAGAGCAGACTCTCGGCGAGCGGCGCGACGTTGCACTTGATGTGCGCGAGCACACGCTGCGTGCCGTGTTCGCCGCCTGGGTCGGCGGGGTCGCGGGCAAGGAGGAGCACGGAGCGCGCGAGTGCGGCGAATCCGACAGAGCCGCCGATCCGCTGGAGTGCGTCGTGACTGTTCGTCTTGTTCAGATGAAGCAGCGGCACCAGGGCGCAACCGTGTTCCTCGGCAAGGTGGTGGAGCGGGGCGAGCGTGAAGCGCACGTCCTGATCGCGGTGGGTGTCGACCGCACCTTGGAGATGGGCCATAAGCGGGTCGATCACGACAAGCCTGGGCGTGATGACGCCGACGAGGTCGCGCAGTTCGTCCAGATCGGCCGGGAAGCAGAGGTCGGTCTCGATGCCATCCGTCCGCATGCGAAGGAAACGGACAAGATCGAGGTCGGCCTCGAGCGCCTCCAGTCGTGGGCGGACGGTCGTGGCGAGGGAATCCTCCGCTGACGCCAGGAGCACAACGCCGGGGGGTCCGAGTTCGCCACGGGAAACCTTGGCGGCGAGCCAGCACGTGAGCATGCTCTTGCCGAGACCCTCTCTCCCGACGAGTAGCGTCGTCTGGCCCAGCGGAACCCGGCCCCGCCAGAGCCACTCGACCTTTTTGCGCTCGATCTCGGAGGCAGGGATTGCCAGCGCGCCGAACGCCGGGTACTCGCTCATCGTCGCCGCCGATCGTTCAAAGCGGCGCGCCTCCGCGCCGATCTCTGTGCCTGCGCTCTGCGTTCGAGGCGATCGGGGAGCGTCTGTTCGTGCCAATCAACGATCGCCTGGCTGGCGTCGAGCAGGTATGGCGTCTCGCGGAGTTCGTGTCCCTGATGAACGAGGCGACGTAGCTGAGTCTCCTCTAGTGGAGAGAGCGACAAACGGAGCAGCTCTTCAGGGGTCTCGTTGTGCGAGCGCCGAATATGGCCGTCCAGCTGGCCCGGCCACTCGAAGCGCCGGTCGCAGACCGGACAGGCCACCGGCTTGCGCGGGGTCACTCGTCTTCCTCCAGCCTGGCGAGCAGCTCCTCGGTGGTCACCCCGAGCATTTCCGCGAGTCGAGCCACGGGCACACGCTTCGCACGGCCAAAGGAGATGACGGGCAACTCGCCGGCGAGCGCCGAGGCATACGACCTGGCTCTTCCGAGAGAACACGCTCGGCCTGCCTCAGGAACGCTGATTGTGAGTGGAATCTGCCTCGTTTGGCCGCTCAACTGTCGTCACCCCTCGTCCTCTTCTGTGGTACGTCAGTCCACCATAGAGCTTGCTAGACTGCAAGATCTATGCTTAAATTTGTACCGAAACGGTACAAACGAAGGAGAGGGGCCTGTGGTCAAGGTAGGAAAGGACAAGACACCTGAGGGCCGCGAAGTAGTCGTCAAGACAATGTCTCCTGGCGACGTCTTCGCGGATCGTCTCAAGCAAGTACGGACTCGAAAGGGCTGGACGCAGGAGCGCCTCTCTGCCGAGCTGACGAAGCTTGGCCACCCGCTCCACAGGGTCACGCTGGCAAAGCTCGAGGGGGGCGGCACGCGATCGCAGAACGTGTCGCTCCGGGACGTACTGGCGATCGCCGCGGCGCTGGGCGTTGCTCCCATCCACCTGTTCGTTCCGTTCAGCGACCGCGACTATGTGGCCATCACGCCCAAGCTCGTTCGGACGGGGGCCAACGTACGCGCGTGGGTCCGAGGTCGCGGTCTGCTGGGGGACGAAGACGAGCGCTTCTATTTCACGGAGCTGCCGCCCGAAGAACAACGCCAAGCCATGGCCCAGATCGAGCGGGTGGAGGCAGACGCAGCGCTCACGGCGCCAGCCCACTTCCTACGTGAGCAGAACAAAGAGGAGGAGTCATGAGAGGTTCCGTCTACCAGCGGGCCAGTTCCAAGAGTTGGTACGCCTGCGCCGACCGCGGCTGTGACCCGATAACGGCGAAGCGGCGCAAGGCGATAAAGGGTGGCTTCGCGACGAAGCGAGAGGCCGAGCGGTGGCTGCGAGAAACGCTTACGTCGCTTGAACAGGACACGTTCGTCGAACCGAGCAAGCTCACAGTCGGGCAGTTCTTGACCGACGAGTGGCTGCCCTCACTGGCAACCCGGGGGCTGCGCTCGGCCACCCTCGGGAGCTACAGATTGCTTACTGAGAAGTACCTCATCCCGCGGCTCGGAGCCGTGCCGCTGCAGAAGCTCTCGCCCTCGGACCTCAACCGCGCGTACTCAGACCTCCTAACGAAAGGGAGGATCACCGGGAAGGGCGGCGCTCTGTCGGCGAGGACAGTGAGGTACTGCCACATGTTGATGCGTAAGGCGCTTAGAGACGCTGAGCGCTGGGGGCGGGTTCCGCGGAACGTCGCCGCCGTCGCCGACCCACCGAGGGCAAGCGCGGCTCGAGCCGACGCGGAGCGAGCGCGGGGGATGTGGAGCCCGGCTGAGGTCAGTCGGTTCTTGGAGCATGTGCAGGACGACCGTCTGTTCGTTCTCTTCCGGCTCGCCGTGATGAGTGGCATGCGTCGGGGGGAGCTGCTCGGACTCCGCTGGCAAGACCTCGACCTCGACCGGGAGTGCCTCTCTGTCTCGCAGACTGCCGTGACGGTGGGCAGCGGGGTCGAGTTCTCGACGCCGAAGACACGCAGCGGCCGGCGGGTAGTCGCAATTGACGCCATAACGACGGAAGCTCTCCGGCAGCACCGGCTAAAGCAGTCGGAGGAGAGACTTGCGCTGGGCCTTGGGCGCGCACCCGAGGACGGGCTCGTCTTCTGCCACGAGGATGGCTCGCCGCTCCGTCCCAACGCCGTGACGCAGACGTTCAAACGACTGGTCAAGACGTCTGGAGTTCGCCGGATCAGGTTCCACGACCTTCGGCACAGTTGGGCTTCGCTGGCCCTCGCTGCGGGCGTCCACGTGAAGGTCGTTCAGGAGCAGCTCGGGCACTCGACAAGCGCGATCACCTTGGACGTCTACTCGCACTCAATCCCGACTATGCGAGACGACGCAGCAGCGCGCGTCGCCGAGCGCGTCCTTGCCGCCTCCGTGGCTTCATCCGCCCCGTCGTGAACCGCTGAGGCTCGGCCCGCGGCCCAGCCCCCGTCTCGGCCCATCTGGGTTCGAGACGGGGGCTCCTTTCTGCAGGCGCCTGTGCAGGCGAACGCCGCAGCACGGGGCGGCACGGAGCAGTACGAGCAGGAGCCCGAGAGGCTAGGAACCCGCTTGGGAAGCCACACCGCGGCACTCGGGAGCACGGGGCGGCACGGCCACTGACTGCCTTAAAATCAGGTGTCCCCTCTGGGGGCATGAGGGTTCGACTCCCTCCCCCGGCACTGATCCCAAGGTCTGAAGCTGCTCTGCGAGGGCGATCAACTCGGTCGTGGTGACGACGAGCACGTCCGCGATCACCTCGACGCTGCCGAGTGTCGGGTTGACCTCGGCGCGCTCGAATCGCCCGATGTGGTTGCGGTGGGCGCTTGATCAGATCAGCGCACGTCGGGCATCGCCTACTCGTCTAGCACTCGGACGAACCGTTCCGTCCGACACGATCGGCGTAGCTCGACCAGATCCACCACCCGAGCAGAGGCGCAAGCACCATCCCGATACCGACCCCGATGACGGCGAAGTGACCGCGAAAGCCGTAGACGATCAGCAGGATTCCGAGGGCGACCGGAAGCACTACCGCAGCCCCAAAGAACCGTCCACGCAGGTAACTCCCCAGCCCGAACGCAGCCAGCCGCAGGACTCGCACAACGGGTTCCAGTTCTTACTCCTCGATCCGGTGTTCGACGACGGTGTTCGGGGTCGCGACCGCGACCGAGCCGTAGAGCGGTCACCTGCGCTTGAACGTCTCGACGAGCTGACCGGCCTCCTCGTCGGTCATCCCCCGGAAGACGAAGGTCAGCTTCGCGGAGTCCAGCACGGGAGGCTGCGCCGGCGAAGCCGGATCCCGCGCTGCCTCCATCTCGGCACGTATCGGGCCGAGCTCGCGCCCCTCTGAGCGAGCGATCCGCTCGAGCATGAGGACGGCGCAGCTCACGACGCCGCCGAGGAAGAGCTCGAGCGACCCGGGCGCCTCCCCGGGGCCCTGGTAGTAGCTGCTCGGCGCCGAAGGATCGTCCGTAACGAGGTGGTTGTTCCTGATCTGGACAATCGCCCGGCCGGGCGTCGCGCTCGAGTAGCAGGCAGCGCTGCCGGTGATCAACTCGCTGGCCACGATCGCACGATCCTGCGCGGTCGGCCCCCGCCTGTCAACCGCATTTCCGCGAGGGGCGAAGCCCTTCGCACAGCGAAGCGTTGGCCCCGCGGCTCTACGACGAGTCGGTTGCAACCCTTCGCCGTTCTCGCGGTCTGTGAGCGGGAACCGAACGTCGGGATGCGCCGGGGCACGAGGCGGCACGGGCCCGATGGCGCTCGTGCAGTGGCGGTTAGTCGTGGCGGCGGCCGAGCTGCTGCCATGTTCGCTCCGTCCCCCGCGCGGCCTCAAGCTCGCGAGGACTCGGCCCGGTGGAGCCGGTGTCTCGCGTCCACGTCGGCGACCGAAGCTCGCGGACCAGCCCGCGGCACGTGAACAGGAAGGCCAGGAGGAACGCCACGAGGAAGGTGCCCATCACGATCACACCGATACTCCCCATCGCGTCGGGCGATCCTGCGCCGCCTCCGCCGCTGTCCTGCTTCTTCGGCACATGCTCGGGGAGGAGCGCGGACACGACGCCGAGGATTGCGGCGACGGCGAGAAGGGCAAGAGCGACGATTGCTCGGTGCCTGAACCGCGGAGAATCCCGCCAGCGATCGCGGACACCGTCGCGAGCCGTCGGCTCGGCGCGGGCCTCCCGCATCCAGGACGGAAGGTCACTGCTCACGGCCTCAGCTTCCGGGACAGCACTAACAGCCGGGTAATAGCTGCAACGCCTGGCTCGTTCCAGGCGGTGCCGTGCGAGCATCCGACCGCGACGCTTCTGCTGCCGGACAGAGGTCGGCATACGCGGAACAGATCGACGCGTGCGGCTCCACTAGAAGCCTGTTGCAACCGCCCCGTTCGGCCCCTCTCGTGGCTTGCGAGCGCGGAGCGAGGGCCGGGGTCGTCCCGCGGCGAGGCGCCGAGCGAGAGCGGGTAACGCGTCTAGCTCGGCTGCGTCCGCGGGCGGACCGTCTGCGTGCCGCCGTCGGTGACTCGCTGGTTTCAGGTGCCGGGCTTGATGGCTCGTCGGCGGCCGGATCGGATCGGGGCCGGGTGGATCTTGGTTCGTCCGGTGTGAGCGGCGTGTTAGGCGGTGGCTGGATACTCCTGTGACATGGTGGAGGGATCGCCTGACTTCGCACGGAGGAAGCCCTGATGCGGCTCGACTTCGGGTCTGGGAGCCTGGCTCGCAGTGGTTAGCGACACCCCGATAGCGGTTCTGGTGAAGACCTATCTCCAGCGGGGTGAGCCGAAGGTCGCGCTGGAGCTGCTCGAAGGCGCGAGGAAGCAGGCACTCGTGGGTGGGGACATCGCTTCGCTTCGGGAGGTGCTTGCTGGGACTCGTGTTGTCCACGCGCACGCCGACCGGAAGCGGCGCAACCAGGCGGTTCGGATTGCGAACGCCGCCCAGCAGAACATTCGCCTCCTGGGCCGAAACCAGGCGCTCGCAGCCGGTGAGGAGTGGGTGGATCCGTTCGCGTCGGCCCGACCTGCCTCCTCCGCTCCACCTGCGTCCAGGGGCCGTGCACTGTTCCTCCGAGCGGCCGAAATCCTCGCTGTGCTCGCTGGACTCGGTGTGCTGGCTGTTCTGGCGTTCTTGGCTTGGGCCTTCTGGGTTACGACCCAGGGGTACTAACCGCGTGGAACGAACGACACGAGGCGCAGAGTGTTTGACCGACATGGTGGCGTGCCGTGGCTAGCCAATCTCAGCTTGCGGTTCGGTTGGATGCGCTGCTTCAGCAGGGCGAGCAGAAGCACGCTTTGCGCGTGTTGGACAGCATGAGGAGAGAGGCGTTATCGGGCGGGGACATCGCATCGCTGCAAGAGGTGCTCGCGGGTGCTCGTGCTGTGCACGCACGGAGCGAGCAGAGGGAGCGCAACGAGGCGGTGCGCGTCATGAACGCGGCCCAGCAGAACATCCGCTTCCTGAGCCGGAAGCTGGCGCTGGCGGCGGGTCAGGAGTGGGTCGATCCCTTCGCTTCGCCTGCTACGCCTGGTGCTTCGGAAATGGTCGGGAGCGGAAGCGCGTCGCCGAGTGACAACGAGTGGTTGTCGTCTCGGCTGGGAACGTGGGCGGGGCTGCTTGTCGGCACGCTCGCGGCGGCGTTCGCAGGGGGAGTCGTGGGTGTCATCCTCGGTCTCGTTGTCTGGTACTCGGGAGGAGGTATCACTGCGACCTACGTCCTGCTTGTGCTTCCTGCGGTTACGGCGTGCGAGTACGTCGGCTTTGTCTGCGGCCGTTGGTGGGCGTTCACCGGTTCCGTTTCATTAGTGCCGTGGTTTCTCCTTGGCTGGGCGGCCGGGGGAGACGCGACGTTCGCGGCGGCTGCGCTCGGCTGCGTGACCGGGTCGCTGGCCATCGGTTCTCTGCTTAGCTGGGCGTTCAATCGCCGCGGCAGCTCGCGACCGTGATCCGCTGACACGGATCTTGGAGTGGAGCAAGCGCCTAGCTGTCTGGCAGCGGAGATGTACTCCGCTGTGGTCGCTGTTGCACCGGCAGCCGTCGTCTTCTGGTTGCTGGTGCTCGCGGTCGTGGTGCTGGCTGCACGACTCTGGGGGCGGGACATGCTGCAGCCGCGCCCGTTGAGTTTGGCCAGCGTGGTGGTCGCAGTCGTTCCGACGGTCGTTCTTTGGCTCCGCCTCGACTTCAACTTAGGCCCCACGCCGGCGACGGTGCGTGGCGAGAACACTCATTCGGCGCTGATCCTGGTCAGCACCGCCGGTGGCTTCCTGTTGGTGTTTGCGCTCGTTGGCGTCGTTCGACATCACCCACACCCGTGGCGCGTCCTCTACGCCGAGGCGGCGTTGCTCGGGGCCGGGCTGGGCCTGGTCGCGTCCGACTCCGCCCGCTACACCGAGCGGGTGACCGGCGGACTCCTCGACAACTCGACCACGGTTCGCACCTATCACCTCTGGCCGCTCTACCCGTTATGGGCGATCCCGCTCGCCGTCCTTCTCGTCCAAGCATGGCGGCTGCGTTCGCAAACAAAGCGACCCAGTAGTTGACGCTCGTGCACACCTGCGATCTCCGCCGGGCCCAGGCTCGCCACCCCAGTCGCCGTGTCAGGTGCCGGAGCGCCGTTCTGCGACGTTCCAGTCACTTGCTGCAGGCGACGCTCGTCGACCTTGTGCGCCGGTACGTCCCGGACTTGAATCGTGGACAGATCGCGACGAGGATGTTCCGCATAGCGACGCGCGCGGGTCGTACTCGGCGTCGCCGGGTGGGCTTGACGTTGGGCGCGGTCGTGGTTCACCCTGCTCCCATGGGTTCGTCGCGGCTTGGCTCGGGATGAGGATCGTGCTCGCTCACGCGTTTCTCGGATGACCGGAGGCGACGATCGGGACGGATCGACCGTTCTCGACGAGAGCGTGCTGGCCGAGCTTGATGCGGCGATCCGGCGTCGCGAGTTCAGGTCGGCCCGTAAGCGGATCGAGCAGGAGCGGCGGCGGTTGTTGGAGTGGGGCGATGTCCAGGGACTCCGTCGACTGGA
>Ga0209166_10004053_pt1 | contig 10375 bp, 8 predicted proteins | sample Coa_R1_3_FD_187151 | JGI IMG/M metagenome (GOLD analysis project Ga0209166, IMG submission 187151) | Surface soil microbial communities from Centralia Pennsylvania, which are recovering from an underground coalmine fire - Coalmine... | ecosystem: Environmental > Terrestrial > Soil > Unclassified... | reverse complement strand
TACAATTTCAATTTTTGGGACGTACGCAATGGGGTTCCCGCCGATATGAAGACTGTGCTGACTGCGGTTCAGCGCGGCTATGCCTACGTGATGCAGAATGAACGCGGCCACTTTTTCTCGGAAGGAAATTACGACATTCTCGGCGCGCCCCGCACCGATGGAGTTGATGCGCTGGCGTGGCTCTCGGCTCAGCCCTGGGCGAACGGCAAGGTGGGAACGACGGGCTGCTCTTCGACTGCGGAATATCAAATGGGAATTGCCGCGATGGGTCATCCGGCATACGCGGCGATGAATGTGCAGGGATTTGGCGCGGGCGTGGGGCGCGTCGCTCCTTACTACGAGCAGGGCAACTGGTATCGCGGCGGGGCGGTCCAAATGTTGTTCATTGCCTGGCTCTACGGGGAGCAGAACCAGGTGCGTCCTATGTTTCCGCCAAACACTTCGCGGGAGGATCTGATCCGCGCCTCGAAGGCTTTCGATCTTGCGCAGCAGCTTCCTCCGGTGGATTGGTCCAAGGCGCTTTGGCATCTGCCCGCGCAGGACATTCTGAAAGCCGTGGACGCGCCTCGCGGCATCTTCGCTGACTCCATGCCCGTGGATACCGGCGGGCGGATGATTCAGCGCACTCCCAATGATCCCGCCTGGTACAAAGGCGGGCTGTATCACGACGATATGCCGCTCAATGTTCCGGGATTGTGGTTCATGTCCTGGTACGACGTTTCGATTGGGCCGAACCTTGCGCTCTACAATCATGTTCGCAAAACGGCGAAGCCGGAAATCGCCGATGAGCAGTGGGCCGTCATTGCTCCGGTAACGCATTGCGCGTACACGCGCGCTACCGAGGACACCATCGTGGGCGAACGCAGCATGGGCGACGCGCGGCTCGATTATCAGGAAATCACGTATGGTTTTTTCGATCGCTTCCTGAAAGGGGAGAAGAGCGCACGACTGGATTCGCTGCCTAAGGTCACATACTTCACCATGGGGATGAACAAATGGCAGACCTCGGACACTTGGCCGCCCGCGGGAGCTCAACCAATTACAATGTATTTGTCGAGCGCGGGCCGGGCAAATTCGTTGGCGGGCGACGGTGCGTTGCTGGCGGGGGCGCCTGCAACGGACAAGCCTGACTCGTTTACCTACGACCCGATGAATCCGGTTCTTTCTTACGGCGGGAATGTTTGTTGCACAGGGACGGCCGTTCAGCCAGGCGCCTTCGACCAGCGAAAAATGGAAGCGCGCGAGGATGTGCTGGTCTACACCTCGGAGCCTTTCAAGGAGGGGACGGAACTGAGCGGGCCAATTGTCCCGACGTTGTACGTCTCCTCCGACGCGAAGGATACGGATTTCACTGTCAAAGTGCTCGATGTGTATCCGGATGGACGCGCTTACAACCTCGATGAATCGATCCAGCGCCTGCGCTACCGCGACGGCTACGACAAGCCGCTTGCCTGGATGGAGGCAGGAAAAGTGTACAAAGTCACCTTGCAGCCCTTGAACACCAGCAACTATTTTGAGGCAGGCCATCAGCTACGCATCGAAGTGTCGAGCAGCAATTTCCCGCGTTTCGATCGCAACCTGAATACCGGCGGGAACAACTACGATGAGGACAAGGCCGCGGTCGCGCACAACTCCGTACATCATTCCAAGCAATACCCGTCGCAAGTCGTGTTCACGGTGGTCAAACACACCCGCTGAACTGAGAGCTCGGTCAGACCGGATAGTTCTGTCAGAGGGCGAGTGAGACGGTGATGCTGCAGTTTCTGCTCTTACAACTGGCCTTCGACTGCGTTTTTAATCTCGTCGTAGTCGACGAGACCTTGCACTTTTTTCACGATCTTACCGTCGCGCGAGATGAGGAAGCTGGTGGGATAGCCGAGGAGGCCACCAAACTTGTCCGCCACCGCGTCATTGCCCCGCAGAATCGGATAATTCATCGGAAGCTTGTCGCCGTTCACGTTGAAGCGTTCCTTGGCGGTGTAGGCGGAGACCACGTTGTTGCCCTCGTCGTCCACGTCCACACCCAGAATCGTGAAGCCCTTTGACGAGTACTTCTGCTGCATTTCAATCAGCCAGGGAATCTCCACCTGGCAAGGCTCGCACCAGGTAGCCCAAAAATTCACCAGCACCACTTTGCCTTTGTACTGGCTCAGGGGCACATCCTTGCCGTCGAGATCCTTGAAAGTGACTTCAGGCGCAGCCGTGCCCGAGACTGGGTCGGCCTTCCCAACATCCGTCCCAGGGACTCTGTTTTTGATCCGCGTGACTTTGTCTGCATAAAAGGTGACGCCAATGAGCGCCACAACGGTGCCGATGATTAAGAGGACTTTTGTCATTTTGAATTTACCAAGGCGCTTAAGCGCGCTCCTCTATAGTGTAAAACGATTCAGAAACGTCAGCTTGGTCGCCAGCCAGGTCAGTTTGTTAAAGAACACCAGACCGCCCACAAACAAAAGCAAGGCACCGCTGAAAACCTCCACGGCGTGAAGGTACTTCCGGAAATTCTTGTAAAACGCCATGAATTGGCTGATTCCCAAAGCTGTCAGCAAAAAGGGGATAGCCAGGCCTGCGGAATACACCGTAAGCAGGAGGATGCCTCGCGCAATCGTGTCGCTTGCCGCGGCGAGCGCGAGAACCGCCGTAAGAATGGGCCCGATGCACGGGGTCCAACCGAAGGCGAACGCAAAACCGAGCAGGAAGCCGCTCCAGATGCCTGGCTGCGTGATGCTGTTGCGAAGGTGTACATCGCGGTTGAGCCAGCGCGCCAGAGAAGGACCGAAGAATCCAATCAGAGAGAGAGAGAAGAAGTGCATCGCCTTGAGTCCCGCAAAAAGCGGACCCTGGCGAAGCAGCGCCGCGACTCCGAGGCCCGCGAGAATGATTCCAAGTATTATGCCAATGCGCAGCTTGAGCTTGATGAGTGCGCCGATGAGGTGCAAGCCAAAGAGAAGAATCAATGCGCCGGCGACAGGCGCGAGCAGGTTGCGGTTCTGCTTGAGGAATGCCCCGACCGCGCTCGCGGAAGCGCCAAACGCGATGAACACCACGGAGAAACCCGCAACAAACGCCAGCGCCGAAGAAAAAAGGCCCGAGCGCGGAACCTCGCCCTGACGGAGCTGCTCCATGCCGATGCCGGAGAGCATGGAAATATAGCCCGGCACCAGCGGCAGCACGCAGGGTGAGAGAAACGAAACCAGGCCGGCCAGAAACGCGCCTGCAAGAGAGACATCGGTTGGAGTCATGTTTGCGTAATACCTTCAACTTCGCATCATACCTGCAATGGAAGGAATCGCGTAGTCCCCGGGAATATTCCCGCGCCCGTTTGCGTTCTCGCGGGGCTTGTATTGGGCGAGGGCGGTAGACCACTCAAGGCAGTCCTAGAATTAGACGCGCCGGCGACGAAAAGGAAACACGCAACAAATCTCAAGCGAATGGGTGACAGATGAAGCGTTTGGCTGGCGTGGTGTTGAGGCGCCGTTCAGGCCATTTCTGTAATGGCTTGATTCTAAAGGAATTGCGAAACCTGCAGTTGGCACAAGAGTTGCCTCCCTCCTTTGCGAGCGCTTGTGGAGGAGCGCTTAGCCATGCAATTTCAATGGACGCCCAACAAAGTGACACTCCTGCGCGTAGTTGTCGGATTCGCAGCCGTCTGCCTGTTTGGGCGCGGCGCCTGGCCTAATTTGCTTGCGGTGGCGCTTACTGTGACCTCAATCGCTCTTGATGCTCTGGATGGACACATTGCGCGGAAGAAAAAAATGGCCACGCCAGTGGGGGCACAACTGGACATTCTCGGAGACCGCATGATCGAAAACGTCTATTTCACTTATTTCGCAGTGGTGGGAATGGTTTCACTGTGGCTGCCGATTTTGTTTTTCGCCCGGGGCGCGGCGACAGATTTTCTTCGCGGCCTGGCGATGAAGGCGGGACATTCCGGCTGGGGCGCAAATGCTATGGTGCAGACCTGGTGGGGACGCGCGCTGGTGGGGTCGCGATGGAGCCGCGGGCTCTACGCTGCGATGAAATGTTTGTGCTTCTGCTACCTGGGTTTGGAACTGGCGCTGACGCGGGGGCCGGTGGCGCTGGTGAGCGGGCTCGGCGGGGACGTAAGCGCGACCATTCGAATGGGCGCCCAAGTTCTCACAACGGCGACCGCCGTGTTTTGCCTGGTGCGCGGCTTGCCGGTGCTTCTGGAAGGTTGGAAGTATTTCGCAAACGGCGTCCGACAGAGCCGTGGTGTGAAAGCTGCGGCCCAGGAGGCGGCATGAGCGCGCGGGTGGCAGCCTTTTTTGATCTGGATGGAACGCTGCTGCCGTTCCCGTCGCTTGAGCGACGGTTTTTTCGTGTACTCCGCCATCGACGCGAAATTCCGTTGAAGAACTATTTCTTGTGGCTCCGAGAAGCGCTGAAATTGTTGCCGAGTGGGATTGGTGCAGTGGCGTATGCAAACAAAATGTATCTGCAGGGCGTGCCCGGCTTGGGCGAGAGTGGTGAGGAGAAGCGCAGCGACTCTTGCGCGCACAAAAGCGGCCACCAGGACGAGGGACAGGCATCGCTGCCTCCGAATAACAACCTGCGATGGCTTGTCCCCCGCTTTTTTGAAGAGGGCGTCGAGCGCGTCGTTTGGCACGCGAAGCAGGGACACGCCATCGTGATTGTCAGCGGAACGCTCGCGCCGCTGGCTGGCGCAGCCGCGCGCGCTTTGGAAATAGAACTGATGACTCGCGGAATTGCCACAGAAATTCGGGTGGTCGCAACGAAGCTGGAAGAAAGCGATGGCGTGTGGACCGGGCACATTTTGGGTGAAGCGATGTTCGGGGAAGCAAAGGCGCGAGCCGTTGTCGCGCTGGCTGAAGAAATAGGCCTCGACTTGCGCCGATCCTGGGCTTATGGCGACAGCGCGCAGGATCGTTGGATGCTCGCGGCCGTTGGGAATCCCGCTGCAGTAAATCCAACGCCGAGGCTTGCAAGGGTTGCGTGGAACCAAGGTTGGCCCATTCTGCGGACGACAAATCGCGTGCAAATAAGCAAACCACTGCAGCACGCGGAGCGATGGTCATGAGCGACCTGCAGAGACGGCACTATCAGACCGGCGAAGGCGCGATTGCATGGACACCCCCCAGCCAGCGGTTAGGACTGACCGCATCTATCGCCAACGAATTTGCCGAAACGTGGGGCGCGTGTGGGGCGTTCGAATGGATTGCGCTGGGATACCTGGCATTGTCGAGTGCGTTGATCTCGTTCTTTTCGGAAAATCTCGCGCATCCTGGGAGGCTGATCGCAACGCAGGCGGGCGTGGCTGTGTTGATCTTGACCCTGTGCCATGTAGAAGCGGGCGCAGCCGAGAGAACTCACTGGCTGTATGAATCGTTTGGTTACCGGTTCTGGCATTTCTGGCGGCACTGGTATCCGCACCTGTTCTTTCTGTTTTGCTTTGAAGAGATGGGCAGGCTTGTGCATCTGGTCAATCCCGGCTGGGAGGACGCCAAGTTTATTGCGTTCGATCATTGGCTCACCGGAGTGAATCCTTCGCTGTGGCTTGAGCAATTCACGTATCCCGCGCTCACCGAGTTCATGCAGTTTGCGTATTTCACGTATTTCATTTACCTGCTGATTCTCGGCGGCATTCTGTACTACCAGCGCGATTTCGAAGGCTACTGGGCGGTGATGACGTATTCTGCCGTCGGCTATGTGTTCGGCTACGTGATCGCCACTCTTTTTCCTGTGCAGAGCCCCTGGTTCACGCTGGCGGGCCAGTGGCATGGCGCACTCACGGGCGGCCCGTTCACGGCGCTAATCAATTTGATTGAAAAATACGGGCGCGTGCATGGAGCTGCATTCCCTTCGCAACACGTTGCGGGTGCAATGGCTGCGCTATTGGGAGCGTGGCGACATCGCCGCTGGCTCTTTTGGGTTTTTCTTCCCTTCGTCGCGTGCATGTGCGTTTCGACCGTGTACGTGCGAAACCACTACGTGGCGGACGTGTTGGGAGGAATGGTTACGGGGACGTTGGGCTACATCGTGGGAGGCTGGGTGATTGCACGATATCAAGCTGTCGCCGAATCGCGCACAGTTTTGTGACGACGTAAGAATCCGACAAACAGCCGAAACAGGGAACGGAGAGGGGTTACGGCGTAAAGGAGAAGCTGCTATGCGCTTAAATTCCGCGGGCGATCGTGTGTACGTAGTCAACGGGGTCGCGTTTCCGCAAGGGCAAATCGTGACGTTCAGCCGGGAGAAGTCGACAGGAAAGCTTACAGCAACTGGCGATAGTGTCAGCGCCGGGCAGATTTTCTCGAATCGGATGGTTCGCGTAACCGCTCACTAAGCAACGAATCACCTGGCCGGGTTGCTCCGTGGCCCATCCAATAGCTTGGCAGCGTCTCACAACCAAATTCTTCGCACGGGGGCCCAGTTGAACTTTCCCTTCGCTCCTCTGCCCCAAATTGGACGTTGTAACGTCTGCTTCATCCTTGCCAATCTAATCCCTTCCACCCCCCGGGTTGGGCTTTTCATGAAAGGAGCAGCTCATGGCTACCACTACAACTTCTCCTCAAATCGACTGGCGGCAGGAGTGGTTTGAATTTGAGGACGCGACCTACTTGAACCTGGCGGGCCAGTCGCCTCTACCGCGTGTTTCGATTCGCGCGGTACAGGCGGCCCTGGAAGCGAAAAAATTCCCGCATCACAAAACGGACGCCACGTACTTCGAAGTGCCCGACCGCATCAGGGAAAACATCGCGAAACTCATCGGCGGCAGGTCCGAGGAGATTGCTCTGACGAGCGGCGCGAGCGCCGGCGCGGCAGCTGTTGCGTATGCCTTGAAGTGGCAACCACGCGATGAGGTGATTGTCGCCAAAGGCGAATTCCCGCTGCAGTACACAACGTGGAAGCCGATGGAGGAGCGCGAAGGCGTTAAGGTAAAGATCGTTGCGCCACGAGGCCGGTTTATTTCAGCCGATGATCTGATCGCGGCAATGACGCCAAGGACGCGCGTCGTCTCGGTCAGCTTGGTTCGCTACGACGATGGTTCGCTTCTCGATGCGCCCTGCGTTGCGGATGCTTGCCATAAGCAAGGTGCGCTGCTGCTTCTAGATGTGAGCCAATGCTGCGGCGCGATGCCGATGGACGTGCACAAGTTAGGCGCCGATTTTCTAGTGTGCGCTGGTTACAAGTGGCTGCTCAGCCCGTTCGGCACTGGATTCTTTTGGGTTAAAAACGAGCATCTTGCGTCAGTTCGACCTGGACCGTTTTACTGGATGGCGGTTCGGGGAGCGGACAATTTTTCCGCGCTCAATTTTGACGACCCGAAGCCTGCGTCGAGCGCGAAGCGCTGGGACGCTCCGGAATGGGCGAGCTACTTTAATTTCAATCTTGCGGCCATGGACACTTCGGTGGAGCTGGTATCGCGGATGGGACCGGATCACGTCGCAGAGCACAATCGAAGACTGGTTGACTTCATGTTTGAGCGGTTGCCAAAAGACCGTTGCATTCCTGCGAGTCCGCTGGATGCGGCGCAACGCGGGCCCTATGGCTGCTTCTCCGCGCGCAGCCGGGAAAAGACCACGGAGCTTTACCAGCGCCTGCGCAAAGAAAATGTGATTGTCAGTTTGCGCGAATGCAACATTCGCGTTTCACCGCACCTGTACAACACGGAACGTGACATCGACCGCCTCATCAGCGTGATTACTCCATGACCGAATCGCAGCCCTGGCCCCGAATTGCAGTCGTCGGCGCGGGCGCCGTCGGCGGATATTTTGGAGGCTTGCTCGCGCGAGCCGGCGCGCCCGTCATCATGATCGGGCGCTCGGCGTTTGTCGAGGCGGTCAAGAAGAACGGGCTTTTCCTCGATACGTTGCAGTTCCAAGAAACAGTGAGCGTGGAAGCCTCCGCAGATATTAGCGCCGTGTGCGGCGCGGAAGTTGTTCTCTTCTGCGTGAAGACCACCGGCAATGCCTCAACCGCCCGCGCCATCGCTTCCTTGCTTTCGAACGACGCGCTCGTTGTCAGCATGCAAAACGGCGTAGACAACGTGGAACAAATCCGTGCTGCGTCCGCAATCGACGCGCTTCCCAGCGTGGTTTATGTTGCTGCTTCCGTGCCTGAGCCCGGCCGCGTGAAGCACGTAGGACGCGGCGATCTGGTGGTAGGCCCGAAAAACGAAAAGACAGAGCGTGTCGCCGCGATTTTCTCGCGCGCGAATGTTCCCTGCCGCATTTCGGAAAATATCGAAGGCGAGCTTTGGACGAAGCTTATCTGGAATTGTGCGCTGAACGCCGTTTCTGCGTTGGGCCATGCGAAGTACGGCCAAATCGCCGGAAGCGTAGATGCCTGGAAGGTTGTTGAGACCGCCGTTTACGAAGTGCTTGCGGTAGCGAAGGCTGCGAACATTCACCCGCCGGGCTTGGAAGACCCGAAAGCCGCTCTAGCTGGAGCGCTGAAAATTGCCACGCAAATGGCCGAGGCGCTCTCTTCCACTGCACAGGACATGAATCGCGGCAGACTTACCGAGATTGATTCGCTCAATGGCTACGTTTCGCGCCGCGGGGCGGAGCTCGGCGTGCCAACGCCGGTCAATCACGCCCTCTATGCTTTGGTGAAACTCGCCGAGGGCCGCTCTTGACCCCGGTTTTTATTGGCGAACGTCGGGAGCGCGAAACGGAATGTGAATGATGGCTTCGAGTTCGACGGGCTCGCCCTGACGCGTGGCCGGGCGGAATTTCCACTGGCTTAAAGCATTCATTGCGTTCTTGTCGAGCTCGTCGTCGAGTCCGCGGACGAGTTGAATGCTGTCCACGGAGCCGTCTCGCCGAATCACGGCGTAGAGAACTACTTCGCCTTCCACATGCTCGTTGATGAGTGTGGGCGGATATCTCGGATCCACTTTCCGGATGGGAGCAGGCCCGTTCAAGTCCGGAGAAGGCACCCGAGGAGCGTTGGGATCGGTGCGCAACTCCGTGAAACTCAATATCCAGCTTCCCGTGGCGCTATTCAGGTTCGGCATGTCAATTTGCATTTTGTAAATTCTTTTCGATTCGAAGATCTGTTCTGGTTTTGCTCCAGGTGGCAGAGCGGTGAAGTTCGGTGGGCCGACTCTAACCGGCTCGTCATCACGAGCCTCGGGCTTCGTGATGAGAGTGTGCGGGGTGGGCGCGCTGATTTTTGGCGTTGCGGCAAGTCCTGAAGTTCCTTTGTTCGCAGGAGGATTCCCGCCGCGAATGCTGATGTCGATCGGGCCATTTCCGGCACCTGTTCCTGCACCACTGCCTGGCGCGCCGCCACCATTGTTCGTGTTAGGAGTTCCAGCAGATGAACCACCAGGCATGCCGGGGGTTTTGCCTTCCGGCGAAATGGAAACGCGTGCCGCGAGATTTCCCTGGGGCGGCGCTACGGGAGCGGGCGGAGCAGGTGTGGCCGAAAGCGCAATCAATGTCGAAGAGTTGCCGCTCGCTCCCGCAAGCTGCGTCGCTCCAACGTCCGGAGCCGGCCCTGCGTCGCCAGCTTGTGTTTTCTGCGCAATGCGCGGCACCGCTCCTGCATTCAACTCCAGCTTAGGGCGCGCGGGTCCCTTGGCCGTGGCAATCATTGCCAAATCACCTGGCTTCTGTTCAAAAACGGGTACCTCTGGTGCAGGCGCGTCGGTCATTGTAGCCACACGCCGCTGCTTCGGATGGAGCTTGGCCAGTTCCTCTTTACTGATGACCAAGTGCGGTCGAGTGGGACCCGGCATCTCCTGAATCTGCACAAGGTTGGGCAAGGTTGGAAGAATCTTCGGCGCTTCGGCCGGAGCGGCGGAGTTGATCAGTGTCTGGCGCGGATGATTCGGATGCACCGGGTCGCTGAATATATGTTGCCGCGGATGGAACGCGTCTGCTCCCTCTGACGCCAAGGGCTTTTGCGGTCCGCTGCGTGGAGTGGACTTGGGCTCCGGCTTCGAAGCCTTCATTTCCAGCAAAGGCAAATCGTTGATCGGCCCCGACCAGGAAAGCTCGACGTTATCGAATGCCGGATTGTGACGCGCTCTCGCCGGAAGGCTCGGATACGGCAACACGAAAAAGACGATGTGCCACAAAGCCGCGGCGATAATCGCGCGGCGCGGGAGTTTGCCTTCAAGCCAGCAATACCGGAAGAAGCCTTCGATCGCCGATTTCTTTGGCACGGGCCATTTGCTGAGGATGACGCGGACGCTGCTGCCAATCCCTTGATGAAAACTGCCCCACGCAATATCCAGTTGCGGCGGACGGGCCGCTGGCAGGCGCACACGAGCGGGTGCGGCGGCGGTGGCCTGTCCCGAGCTCCCAAATGCGCTGAAGTGATTCAGAAGCATGTCCCTTTCGATTCCTGCAGAGCACGCGCTCGTTGCCTTTGACAACGCTTT
>Ga0209166_10004052_pt1 | contig 10376 bp, 3 predicted proteins | sample Coa_R1_3_FD_187151 | JGI IMG/M metagenome (GOLD analysis project Ga0209166, IMG submission 187151) | Surface soil microbial communities from Centralia Pennsylvania, which are recovering from an underground coalmine fire - Coalmine... | ecosystem: Environmental > Terrestrial > Soil > Unclassified... | reverse complement strand
CAAACTTCTCTGGGTGCGCGGGACGGAGCCAAAGAATTGGGCGCGGGTGGCGCACGTCATGCTGCCGAAAGACTACGTGCGCTTCCGGTTGACGGGAGAACGCGCCATCGATATGGCCGACGCCTCAGGCACGCTTCTGCTCGACGTGGCGAACCGGCGCTGGTCTTCCGAGGTTCTCGCCAAAGCGGAGATTAAAGAAAGTCTGCTCCCCGCGCTATTCGAATCGCCTCAGGTCTGCGGCAAAGTTTCCGAAGCAGGGGCGGAAGCTACTGGACTGCGCGCGGGAACTCCGGTGGTCGCTGGCGCCGGAGATCAGGCCGCGGGCGCAGTCGGCATGGGCATTGCCCGCGCGGGCGCGGTCAGCGCCACAATTGGAACGTCGGGCGTCGTGTTCGCTTCGACCGATCGTCCGGCGATGGATCCGCGTGGCCGCCTGCACACTTTCTGCCACGCGATTCCCGGACGCTGGCACGTCATGGGCGTCACACAGGCCGCGGGGCTCTCATTACGCTGGTATCGCGATCAATTCGGAGAAGCGTCGCCAGGCGTGCGCAAGAAAGATGGACGCGATCCTTACGAGGTCTTTGCCGAAGAAGCCAGCTCTGCGCCCGCTGGATCAGAAGGCGCATTCTGGGTGCCCTATCTCATGGGTGAGCGCACGCCACATCTCGATCCCAACGCACGCGCGGCTTTGATTGGCCTCAGCGCGTCGCACACGCGGGCACACGTGATTCGCGCCATCATGGAAGGCGTGGCCTTCAGCCTCAAAGACACATTCACGATTTTCGATGAGATGAAAATTCCTGTTAGTTCCATTCGCTTAGGCGGAGGCGGAGCGCGATCTCCCCTGTGGAGGCAAATTCAGGCGGACGTGTACGGGCGAGAAGTGGAGATCGTGGCCGCCGAAGAAGGCGCGGCGTATGGAGCAGCAATCCTGGCCGCAGTGGGCGCTGGAACCTGGAAGACGGTGGAACAAGCCTGTGATGCCGTCGTGCGAGTAGCCAAGAGCATCAGCCCAAATCAAAAAGATTCCGCGACCATGCAGGCCGCATACCGTACCTACCGCAAAATCTACCCCGCACTACATGGTCTTCAGTAACGCCGCGTTCCGCGGCTGTCGCGAGGGCGTCCCGCCATCGCCCTGTTACTTCGCCGCTTCTTTCACGACAACCACCCTATCCGCCGCCACGTCTTTCAACTGCTGCACGATCCCCGAAGGCCAGTGAATTTCTACCAGATCCGCCGAGTCATTCGTGCCCAGCCCGAAGTGTACCGGGCCCGCACTTGACGATGCATAACCGCAACTCGTGGTCATGTGGTTGTATTGCGCCCCCGATTTCGTTACTACTTTGATCCGCGCGCCGATGCCGTCCCGATTGCTCTTCGTGCCTTGCAGCTTGATCTCCAGCCAATGATTGTTACCTGCACTCTGGTTCATCCAGATCTCAGCAGGGGCGCTGAGGGCACTCACGACCACGTCCAGCTCTCCATCTCCGTTCAAATCCCCAACCGCTGATCCACGATGCCGCGAGGGTGGTTGCGCCGTGAGCCCAGCTTCGGCAGTCAATGCCGCGAACTTCATTCCGCCGAGGTTTCGGAAGACCGTATTCGGCTGGGCAATCGCGAGATTCGCCGATGACGCCAACGACTGCACATGGCCGCGAGAAACAAAAATATCTTTCCAGCCATCGTTGTCGAAGTCCGCAATCGTCGGAGAGTACCCCGACATCGGCAGGCTTAGCCGCGTCATCGCGCTCTCCCGCGTCACTTCGACAAAGCTTCCTTTACCCGTGTTGCGGTAGATGGGGAAGGTTTCACCATCGAGCGCGACGATAAAGATGTCCGGATAGCCATCGTTGTCCAAATCGCGGAAATCCACACCCATGCCTGAGATGTAGGTTCCGTCCTCTCGCAGCGCGACGTTCTCGTCGAAGGCCACTTCCGCAAACTTCCCGTCTCCTTTATTTTTGAAAAACTGGTTCATCAACTTGTCGTTCGGGACCATTAGGTCCATTTTGCCGGTGAGCTCCGAGTCCGCGGCGGCGACACCCATGCCCTTCCCCGGATGCTCCCGGAATCCCGCTTCCACCGACGCATCGCGAAACGTTCCGTCGCCGTTGTTGATGAACAATTGATTGGGCGTGGGCTTGTACATCTTGGGATGGCAGTAGTCGCGATGGCCGTAGCCCTCGCACACCGGCTCGTGATTGACATCCCACTTCAAATAATTGATGACCACGAGATCGAGCAAGCCGTCGTTGTTGACATCGACCCATGCCCCGGTCACGGCCCATAGGGGACCGTACTCCGGGTCTGGCTTGTTCAGCCCCGCCTTCGCGGTCACGTCGGTGAAAGTTCCGTCGCCGTTATTGTGATAGAGCGTGTTGCGATAGACGCCGGCAATGAAGATGTCATCGTAGCCGTCATTGTCGTAGTCGCCGATGGCGACGCCCGTGTCATAGCCGGTGCCGGCTAACCCGGCTTTTTCGGTGACATCAGTGAAGTGCCCTTTGCCGTCGTTCTCGAAAAGCCGGTTGTAGTATTTGGGAGAATCTTTTTTCAGAGTTTTGATATCGGCGCCGTTGGTGAAAAAAATGTCGAGTTTGCCATCGTTGTTGTAATCGAAAACAGCAACGCCGCCGGCCATTGTTTCCGGGGCGTGATACTCCTTAGTTTCGTCGCTGTCGAGTTTGAAATCGATGGGCTGAAATGCGAATTTGATCGGACTGTCCGCGGGAGACTTGGCGGCTGTCTCGGCAGATTTCGCTTGAGGGCCAGCCTGCGAGCGCGCCGGGGAGGGCGCGCCCGCAAGCAACATGACTACGAGCGCGAACAGAGAGCAGCGAGGGTTACAGCTTTTCATGTCAGAAACGGCGGCAGAGGCCACTTCTCATCTTACTCCGGCAACTTCTGCTCGCCTTGAATCGCCAGTTGAGTATCTGCATGCGCGGCTGGCGTGCCCGGCTGTCCTCCGCCCACGGTGATGACGTAATCTCCCGTACCGACCAGCCGATTTCCGGCCTCATCCACATAGCTCAAGTCGCGCGGCCCGAGCGTTAGCTTCACATGCTTCTGCTCGCCCGCGCCCAAGCGCACGCGCGTGAAGCCGCGGAGCGCACGCAGCGGCGCTCCAGCGACCTTCGGGAATGTGATGTAAAGCTCCACCACTTCATCGCCCTCGCGCTGCGACGTGTTCTTCACATCGACGTCGACATCCAGTGGATTCCCGGCTTGCAGTTGCGGGCTTGAGAGCGTCAAGCCGCTATATTCAAACGTGGAATAACTCAGACCGTATCCGAACGGATATAGCGGATCTTTTGTGAAGTAGCGATAGGTGCGTTCCTTCATCGCGTAGTCTTCGAAGTCGGGCAGTTGTTCGGTACCCTTGTAGAAGGTAACCGGCAGCCGTCCCGCAGGATTGTTTGCCCCTGCGAGGGTTTGCGCGATGGCAGTTCCGCCCTCTTCTCCCGAGTACCATGCGTCGAGAATGGCGTTGGCATGGTCGTTCGCCCAGTTCACCGCCAACGCACTGCCGTTCATCAGCACAACTACGAGAGGTTTGCCACTGGCTCGCAACGCGCCGAGCAGAGCCCCTTCTTCCTCGGGCAAATTGAGGCTGGTGCGGTCGCCGCCGCGGAATCCAGGGAGATCCACCTTCATCTCTTCGCCCTCCAGCTTGGAGGTAATGCCAAGCACAGCGATGACTACGTCAGATTTCTGCGCCGCCGAAACTGCCTCCACCAACAGATCGCCGCCGATGGGCAACCACTCCAGCTGGGTCGAGCGCCCGCCCGCATTGAATTCAATCTTCAATGCATAGCGATGTCCCTTTGTCAGTTGCAAGGTTGTAGTTTGGGGGTTCGGATCGTGGAGAATCGCGTCATCCACAACCAAGTTTCCATCCAACCACATGCGCTGCAACGATCCGACTAGCCCGATCTGATATGTACCAGACTCGACGGGGGTGAGATAGCCGGTCCAGCGCACCGAGAAATCTTTCATTCCATCTGGGACAAGAAGAGCGTGTGGATTAGGATACTTCAGTTGCACGTCTACATACGGATCTACGCGAATCACCGGCGTGCCTGCGAAATCGACTCCCGGAAAGTATTCTCCCCTCAGCCCAGGCTTGCCATCATCGGTCGAAAGCACCGAAGTTGGAACGATCTGAAGCTCACGCAAAAGATTCGTCCCCGGCTCGTATGACACCTGGGCCCCCGCAAATTGCTTGCGAATTCCTTCCAGCGCTGTGACGGCATGCGAGGCTGTTCCGCTGTAATTTCCGTGCAGCACGCTGACCGATTCAGCCAATGGACCTACAACTAGAATCCTTTTGGCGTTGGAGCCGAGCGGAAGAACTCCATCATTCTTGAGCAGCACCATCGATTCCTGGGCAGTTTTCAGAGCCAGTTGGCGGTGCGCCGCGCTATCGATTTCCGAATCCGGGGTGTTGGCATAGGGCACCATATTCGGCGGATCAAACATTCCCAGCCGCATCCGAGCAGTGAACAGCCGCTTCAGCGTGCGATTAAGATCGGCTTCCGTGAGCAGTCCCTGCTTCACGGCATCGATGAATGGCTGGTAGTCGTGCGTATCTTTGGTGATGGTAAAGAAATCCGCGCACTCGTTGTCCATCCCGGTCTTGAGCGAGACCGCCGCGGCTTCGGCCTGACTCTTGGTGTAGTGGTGCCCTTGAAAAATGTCTACTATCGCATCGCAATCGGAAACGACATAGCCGTTGAACTTCCACGCACCGCGCAGCGTGTCCTGCAACAGAAATGTATTGGCGCAGGCGGGCTCGCCATTGACTCGGTTATACGCACACATTACCGACTCCGCCTTGCCCTGGGTGACCGCCGCGCGGAACGCCGGAAGGTAGGTGTCTTCCATATCATGTTTCGAAACCTGCACGTCAATGCTGTGCCGCGTCGGCTCCGGACCGCTGTGCACGGCGTAGTGTTTCGGCGTGGAAATCACCCGGAAATATTTCGGATCATCGCCCTGCAAGCCCGTGACGAACGCCACGCCCATGCGGCCGGTAAGAAAAGGATCCTCGCCATAGGTCTCCTGCCCGCGCCCCCAGCGCGGGTCGCGGAAGATATTGATGTTGGGGGACCAGAAGTCGAGCCCTTCCATGATGTCCCGCCGCCCGGCACGCACTGCCTGATTGTGTTTTGCCCGAGCTTCAGTTCCGATCACAATTGCCATCTGATGGATCAGAGGATCGTCGAAAGTGGCGGCCAGCCCGATGGGCTCGGGAAATACCGTGGCAGTGCCGGCATTGGCCACGCCATGCAGCGCTTCGCTCCACCAGTCATAAGCAGGAACCTGCAGTCTCGGAATCGCCCGCGCCTGGTTCACCAACTGCGATGCCTTCTCCTCAAGAGTCATCCTGCCGATCAGATCGTCCACCCGCACCTCAATGGGCTTTGAGGGGTCGAGGTAAGCGGGTCCATTGGTGATTTGTGCGGCCGAAGTGACGGTCAGTAGAGCGAGTATGAGTAAGATGAGGATCTGATTGCTGCTTTTCATGAAGCTCCTCCTGCGCGAGCCAAGAGAAGCAAGAGCGGCTCGCAACGCAGTCGTTAGATGATATGTCCGTAAACGATTACGGTGGACCGTCGCTTGTAGCACAGAGGAACCTCGAAATCAAGGAACCGGCTCACGCATGCACTTCTCTGTTCTGGTGCTTGCCGTAGTTTTTCGTGCCCTTAATAGCTCAGAGCCGCCAAAAAAGGTTCAAGTTCAGCAAACTCCATCCTGAAATTGTTATTCGAAAGAAGGAATAACGATTTTGTGCTTGACAACGTTCATGTGTTAGATGTATTTCCGTAAACGTTCACGGACGCCTGGGGCCGTCCATCTGGGGACCCCTTACCAAAAAATGCAGTTCTGGAGGCTGGCAAATGAAACCCCTCTCGCCCACGCATGCCGGGAGTATCGGCCTATCCCTGAAACGCTTTGATCTCCGCTTGGTCTTGCTGCTCGCGGCACTTGTAGTGCTCTTTGCAGCGCAAGGTCTGGCACAAGAAGCCACCATTGTAGGTACCGTGACCGATCCTTCTGGCGCGGCAGTCGCGAAGGCGAAAGTCACGCTGACAAATCTGGAAACGAATATTTCGAAAGAAATCACGACGAACGACGCGGGCCAGTATGTCGCAGTGGATATCCATATTGGCCACTACGACATTAAGGCTGAAGCGAGCGGATTCAAGACGGCAGAGCGAACGGGCCTCGTCTTGCAAGTCGGCGACCGGGCTCGCGCGGACTTCCAATTGACCGTTGGAGGTTCATCGGAAATGGTGACTGTAGAAGCAAACGCAGTCGCCGTACAGTCGGATAGTGGCGAGGTCAGCAACGTCATCACCGGCGAGCAAATTGCGAACCTCTCCATCAATGGCCGCGGCATCTACCAGTTGGCCGCTCTTGCTCCGGGAGCCTCCAGCCAGATCGACGTCACGGCTCCCAATACTCCGGTGGGCGGTAGTGCTGGTGTTGAGTACAACGGACTCCGTCAAAACCACAACATCTACTTGTTGGATGGCGGCGAAGATGATGACCGCGGCGGTGCCGGCGGCATGAGTATTGCCCCGTCTGTCGATGCGATTGCCGAGTTTCGCCAACTCACTTCGAACTACAGCGCGGACTACGGCCTCTCCTCCGCCGGCACCAATGTGCTGGTTCTCAAGTCTGGCACCAAGCAGTACCACGCTGCCGCCTGGGAATTCAACCGCAACGATGCGTTCGATGCAATTAAGTATGGAGACAGTAAAAAGACGGAACTGCGCCAGAACACCTTCGGGTTCAACGTTGGAGGTCCCGCCGATTTCTGGGCGAAAGAGCACAAGACCTTCTTCTTTTACAACATGGAGTGGCGCAAGTATATAGACGGAAACACTCTCCCCTCGCAGACGGTCCCGCTCACCTCCTGGTACACGGGAAACTTCGGCTCGCAAGTCGTCAACGTACCATCCGCGACTGTGGTGGCTCCGTCCGTTCTGTTCGCTAATTGCCCGGGTGGCGTGGCTCCGGCTGGCGTCGTCCAGGGAGCGCAATTTCCCGGCAACCAGATTCCGTCGTGCATGATTAGCCCCAACGCGACAGCCCTGCTGAACGCAGGTGGCAACTACGGCGGGATCTTCCCGGCGCCCACCAGCGGCAACCAATTTGTGGGCGGCAGCAATTCTCCCACGAACCTGCGGGAAGAGATTATCCGTGTCGACCACAACTTCAACAGCAAATTCTCAGTGTTCGGACATTTCGTCGACGAATCGGTGCAGCAGACATTTGGTACCAGCTTGTGGAATTGGTCCAACACTCCGGTTCAGGGCACGACCTTCGGCAACCCGTCCTATAGCGCCGTGATTCACACCACGTACGCGATCAGCCCGACGCTGCTCAATGAAGTTGCTTTCAACTACAACGGCAACCGGATCATCATTTCTCCGATCGGTCTGGTTTCCGCCCCTTCGAGTTTCACCTTCAACCGCCTCTTCACAGGCCCGAACAGCGATAACCGTATCCCGAACATTAGTCTGAGCGGAGCGACGGGGACGCAGTTCGGAAACAACAGTTGGCCGTGGTACAACAAGGCGGACGATTACCAGATCCGCGACGACCTCTCCTGGACCAGGGGTGCGCACCAGTTCAAGATGGGTGGCAGCTGGGCCATCTACAAGAAGGCCCAGGACCTGTTTGGCAACACCCAAGGTGCATTCACCTTCAGCGGTGGCTTTACTGGGTTGGACTTTGCCGATTTCCTCCTCGGGGAGTCCAGCGGTTACAACGAACTCGCTGTGCAGGATAGAGGCTTTTGGAACAACGTTTCCACAGCCCTTTACTTCCAGGACAACTGGCGCGTGAACAAGCGTCTGACTCTGAACCTGGGTTTGCGCTGGGATGGTGTGCCGCACACCTACGAAGCCAAGAATCGGATGGGTAACTTCTATCCCAACTTGTACAATCCGGCCAATGCTGCCCTTCTGGACACGAATGGCAACATCTGTAGCGGACCGAGCGATCCCGGTTGCACTGCCGCGAGTCCGGGTCTGGGCACGAGCCCGAACCCCATCCTTGCCGGCTACCAGTTCTACTTGAACGGGATCGGCATTCCGGGCACCACACCTGGCGTTCCCAAGGGGTTGGTCAATACCCAGTGGGCCGCGTTTGGTCCGCGACTCGGGTTTGCCTACGACCTGACGGGTGCGGGCAAGACCGTTCTGCGCGGCGGTTTCGGCCTCATGTACGAGCGCATCCAAGGCAACGACATGTATAACGCCGGCCCGAATATTCCGTTCAGTGCCTCCGTCAATTTCAGCAACGTATCGCTGGATAACCCCAGCACGTTCCTGCAGAACGGCCAGACGGCGGTCGCTCCGATTACGGTGGCCAGCATCACCGGTCTAGCTGTTGACCGGTACAAGTTGCCTCAGGCTTACCAGTACAGCGTCGGTGTCCAGCACTCGTTCGCTCCCAGGACAGTGCTCGCCGTCATGTACGTCGGCAACCAGAGTCGCCAGCAGAACTACTACACGGACATCAACCTGCCGGATCCGTCGCAGCTTCCAGGGATCATCGACCACACGGTTCAACGCAACAACGTGAACCCGTACCTGGGCTTCGGTTCCGTCAAGATGTCCACTGATGGGGCAAACGCTCATTACAACGGTCTCCAAGTGGACCTCAACTCCCAGATTAAACGCGATCTGAGCCTGCGCGTGTTCTACACTCTGTCCCGTTCGATTGACTCCTCCAACCAGACCAATGGTGGTGGCGGAGGAGGTGATCTTGTAAGCGTCTCCAACCCATACGCCGGATGGAAGTATGACAATGGACCCTCAGGTTATGATCGTCTGCATAACCTGTCGTTCAATTTCATCTACGACCTGCCGTTCATGCGGCACGCATCCAACGCGTTCGCGAGAACGGTTGTCGGGGGCTGGGAATTTTCAGGCATCGTTAACATTGAATCCGGCTTGCCGCTCAACATCACAATGACCGGCGACCCGGGCGGTAACGGTGTCGGCGGAAACAACCGGCCCGACAAGATTGGGGCCGTCGCCGCACCGCACACGAAACAGCAGTGGATTACTGATTCGGCGTTTGGTGCTCCGGCCATCGGCGTGTGGGGTGACCTGCCCTATGACGCTGTGCGTGGTCCGGGGCGTGACAACTGGAACCTGTCGCTGTTCAAGAACTTCGTGATCAGCGAAACTCGTGGCAGCCAGTTCGAACTGCGGCTGGAAACCTTTAATACTTTTAACCATACTCAGATCCAGAACGTTGTCACGGGCGCTGGCTGTGATACAACAAATCCCGGCTCCACGTGTACGGGGACTTCTAACTTTGGCGTCCCCACCGGATTCTTCCCCGGCCGCATTGTGCAGCTCGGCGGAAAGATCTCCTTCTAACCCCTCTCCACCGAGGGCTTGATATCGCCCCGCTCACAAATTCGTGGGCGGGGCGTTTTGTTTCGCCTGATGTCGTTTGAAAGGGCACGGCTTCACAATGCTGCCGAAAAAGCCTTGTGAGGCTGTTTTTGAAAGGGCGACGCTTCATGCAGTCAGGTCAAAGGCTTCGCAATCCTTGACGCTCCTGTCCGCGAGTAATACGCTGGAAACTGGCTACTGGCGGAGTTCCTTATGCGTTTCGCCAAGCTTCACAGAAGCAAGCGAACTGACCTTTCTCTCCTACTCGTAATCGCCATCTTTCTCCTGTCGGTTCCATCCTTTCTTGCACAAGACAGCGGTAGTGACGGCACGATGCTGCGCACCGACAGGCCGTCGCTTTCGGTGACCGCGCGAGACGGAGGGGGTGCAACGATCACCGATGCCGGAACCGTGAAGCTCTATCGTGATGCCACTCTAGTCGACCAGGCCGGTCTCTCGCACGGACGCGCGTTCTTCAGTTCGCTTTCCTTTGGCGATTACACTCTAGTGGTCGAAGCTAACGGCTACAAACCCGCGCAGAAAGATGTAAACGTCTCGGTGGCCATGCGTTACGAGATTGACGCAAACTTGCAACGCGAGGGGACGACGAATGCTGTTAACCTGCCGGCGAAACCTCTCCTTGCCCCGAAGGCCAAGGAGGCGCTCGACAAGAGCGTGAGAGCACTGAGCAAGAACAAGTTTTCCGAAGCCGAAAAATATCTGGCGGAAGCGCGTCAACTCGCGCCCGGGCACCCGGACGTCCTGTTCGTCCAGGGAGTTTTGCTGCTGGATGAAAAACACTGGGCCGATGCGCAGAACGTTCTCGAAAAGGCGTCGCAGATGGACCCCACGAACGCACTCGCCTTTTCCAGGTTAGGAATGGCCCTGGTGGACGAAGGCAAATATGAACAGGCCATCGCGCCCGCCGAGAAATCCCTTCAAATCGAC
>Ga0209166_10004051_pt1 | contig 10379 bp, 9 predicted proteins | sample Coa_R1_3_FD_187151 | JGI IMG/M metagenome (GOLD analysis project Ga0209166, IMG submission 187151) | Surface soil microbial communities from Centralia Pennsylvania, which are recovering from an underground coalmine fire - Coalmine... | ecosystem: Environmental > Terrestrial > Soil > Unclassified... | reverse complement strand
AGGAAGCGATGAAGCAAGCGCGGCCCGCCATTCTTGAACCGATCATGCACGTGGAAGTTTACGCGCCGGATCAATATTCGGGCGACCTGATGGGCGATTTGAGTTCGCGCCGCGGCCGCATTGCCGGCAGCGACCTGCGCGGGCACAACGTGGTGATCAAGGCGTTGGTGCCGCTCGCGGAAATGCTCAACTATGCCACCGATCTCACTTCCAAGACGCAAGCCCGCGCGACGTATTCGATGGAATATTCGCACTACGATTTCGTTCCGAGCGAGCTTGCGGAAAAAGTGATCGCCGCGCACAAACCGCACGCCGAACATCTGGTGGAGGAAGAAGCGTAGCGAAAGCTGCGACGAAAATTAAGTTACGACAATCGCGGAAGGAACATGCCGGTGTGTTTCGCGTGTTCGGCGAAGCCTTCGCCAAATTCTTCGGAGAGGAATCGCTCTTCGCGTTTGGCTTTGCGATAAAGCGCGAGCAGCACGAATGCGAATCCGAGAAACGCGCGGACTTCGCCTTCGAGCATCACCGTTCCGATCATGGAGCCGAGCAGTCCGGTATAAATCGGGTGACGAATCGAGCGATACGGTCCGCGGCGGATCAAGTTGTGCCCCGATTTGATTGTGACCGTGCCGCTCCAATTTGCGCCGAGCGCAATGCGCGCCCAAATGGCAAACACGAGGCCACCCGCGGTGAGCAAAAGACCGATGACGGCGACAACGGAATTTTGTGAGACGACGCGCGTCGCAAGCCAGCCGCGAGCGAAGTTGTGGTTATAGATGAATAGAAAACCGAAGACCATCGGAATTGCGTGTTCGAGCCGCTGCCAGAGAAATTCGCGGCGTTTCGAAGGCTTGCTCCACACCGCCATCAAGAGCCAGACGATGCACCACGCGAACCAGATTCTCGACGAAATTTGAAACGCTTCGGCCGTGGACGGAATTTGCACAGGGAACTTCTCCGGCATTCATTGTAATGGAATGGTGCGAGTGCGATCGGCAAAAAGCGGCCGGTTTGGTTCGAAAGGCGCGGCCTCTAACGTGCCAAGGGCGGACTCCAAATTGGCGCTTGTTGCGTCAAAGGCGGGTTCCAGAATGAGTGGACAATGAAGCAGCCTTCCAAGAACAACCGCGAGAAGAAATTGAAAAGAGAGTTTGGGCCGCAGACGCGGGCGATTCATGCGGGCGAGCCGAACAAGCACGGCGTGGGCGTGCCGGTTGGACCGAACATCTGCCGCAGTTCGACGTTTACATTTTCCTCGACGGAAGAGATGAAGCGGTGGGCGGAGGGGAAGAGCAGCGCGTACATCTATACGCGGTACGGAAATCCGACGCTTTCGATTGCGGAAGGAAAAATTGCCGCGCTCGAAGGCGCGGAAGCGGCGGTGGTGACGGCGTCGGGAATGGCGGCGATTTCGGCCGCGCTGCTCTGTGCGTTGAAGCAGGGCGATGAAGTGATTTCGACGGCGCAGACGTATGGCGGCACGTACCGGTTGATGCGCGATGAATTTCCGGACTGGGGCATTGTGGCGCGGCGGGCGGAGACTTCGCTTGAAGGAATGGAATCGCTCGTCACCGGCAAGACAAAAGTTCTGTACGTGGAAACGCCGACGAATCCGGCGCTGCGCCTGGTGGACTTGCCGAAGGCGATTGCCTTTGCGAAAAAACACAAATTGATTTCCATCATCGACAATACGTTTGCGACGCCGCTGCTGCAGCGGCCGCTCGATCTGGGCTTCGACATGGTGGTGCACAGCGCGACGAAATATCTGTCGGGCCACTCGGACGTGATTGCGGGCGCGGCGGCGGGAAGCAAACAGTGGATGGACCGCGTGCGGCACATGATTATCGATTTGGGCGGGTCGATGGACCCCGAGGCGGCGTTTTTACTGATTCGCGGGATGAAGACGCTTGGCTTGCGCCTTGCGCGGCAATGCGAAAACGCGCAGGCGGTGGCGGAATTCCTGGAAAAGCATCCGAAGGTTGCGACGGTGCACTATCCCGGTTTGAAATCGCATCCGGATCACGCGCTGGCGAAGCGGCAGATGAAAGGTTTTGGTTCGATGCTGGCGTTCGATTTGAAGGGCGGATTGCGGGCGGCGCGAAAATTCTGCGATCGCGTGCAACTGTTTCTGCTGGCGGCGAGCCTCGGCGGGGTGGAATCGCTGGTGGTGCTGCCGATCTACAGCTCGCACTACAACCTGAGCGCGGAGGAGCTGGCGAAGGTGAACGTCACGCCGGGTACGGTGCGGGTTTCGGTGGGACTCGAAGACGCGGAGGATTTGATTGCGGATTTGAAGCAGGCGTTGCGGTGAGGGAGAGAAGAGGTGACGTTTACTGGACAACCGAAATCGAGGGAAGAGTGGCCGGCTTTCTGCCACGGCCGGCTTCGGAAAGCCGGCCCTACAACTGCTTTCGACCGGTGAGGTTAGTGCGGAAGCCGCGGTGAATAGAGGTCTGCGAAGCACGGCCAGTAGCGGCGGTGCGACGGGACAAGCGAAAGTCTTGACAGGGGGAGAGTTTAGCGCGAGGGTCTTAGGAACAGCCCTGTTGCGCAGACAGGCAAGGAGTAGCCATGCCGAGTTACCGCCCGATGATACGAATTTTTGCTGCCGCTATGCTGCTTTTCGCGCTCACCGCCGCGTGCGGCGAGCGAAGCTACGCGGGAGAAAAGACGAAGAGCGCGGCGGCGTTTGAAAAGATGATTTCGCTGGTGGGCGAATGGGAAGGAACGAATTCGAGCGGTCAGGCGAAGGTGACCTACACGCTGGTGTCGGGCGGAACGGCGCTGATGGAGCGGCTGCAATCGGGAAGTGAGCCGGAAATGATCACCCTCTATTCGCTGGATGGGAGCCATCTGACGATGACGCACTACTGCAGCGCGGGAAATCAGCCGCAGATGAGGACGGCGGCGATTACGGAGTTGAACGGGACGCTGGTCTTCAAGGTGTTTCAGGTGATGGGAATGAAATCGCCGCACGAAGACCATATGACGGCGTTGACGGTGACGATGCCGGATCGCGACCACTTCACTGAGGAATGGACGTTTCTCGAAAAGGGCAAGGCGCAGACGAACCTGTTCAAATTCACGCGCAAGAGCTGACGTGGGCGCGCTGTCAGCTGCGTGAAATTATGGTAGTGGCGTTGTTGCAAAGTACCCGTAAAGAACCGCTTGCCAAATGCGTGCTTTTTTGCTAGACTGAATTTGCGTTTGTTGCTCTTGTATCGCCTTTGGTTTTGTGAAGCGGTCGCGAGGTCAAACTTGCGGCCTTTTTTTGTGCCCGCTCTGCGGATCCACAGAACGCAGCCGAAGAAAGCAGTCTCCGCGAGGGGATTCGCAGCAGGGCACCAGATAGCTTCAAAGAAGAAAAGAGAAACACGAAGTGAGCAAAGAACAAGGAACCGTGAAGTGGTTTAACGCCAGCAAGGGCTTTGGCTTCATCCAGCGCCAGACCGGGGAAGATGTATTCGTACATTTTTCCGCGATCCAGGCGGAAGGCTACAAGTCATTGAACGACGGCCAAGCCGTTGAGTTTGAAGTCGTGCGTGGCCCGAAGGGCCTGCAGGCTTCCAACGTCAACCCGCTGTAAACCACGGTTCAGGACAAGATTCGGGCGGTCCAGCGAAAGCGGACCGCCCGTTTTGCTTTTTCGGGGATGGTTATCAGAAGGGAGGAGCGGCTGGCGGAAGGCGTTGACCGGCCACGGACGGCTCCTTACCATGAAGTGATGCGGTATCTGAACACGTTTCTTGCTGCTGCGACGCTTCTTTTTGTGGTACTGGAAGGCTGTGACGATGCCGCGCGCAAGCCGGCGCAGGCGCAGGCGCGGGTGGCGGCATTGCCGCCGGCGGCGACTGCGCCAACGGCCACTCCCGCCGCTACCGCCCAGATCAATCAGCATCCCGTCGATGCGAACTCCATTGGCAAACTGCCGCTTTGGAATCCCAACGCGAAGCCGCTGCGGTCGTTGTTGCCGCCGGTGCCGGACGGAAAGACCTGGCTGATGGCGCGGGTGGAAGAGAAATTTGCCGCGGGCGAACAGGAATACAAGGCCGGGCACCTGGAATCGGCGCGGCGAGATTTTGACGAGGCGGTGGACTGGATTCTGGAGAGCGGCTACGACCCGAACGCCGACGCGAAGCTCGGCGAGCTGCTCCATCGCGTGGTGGATACGGTGTACGGCTACGAATTGCAGGCGTTTCGCGCCGGAGACGGCTTCCGCGAAGCGCCGGCGGTGCCCGCGGCGATCGATGAAGTGGCGGACATGACGTTTCCGGTGGATCCGGGATTGAAGGCGCGGGCCGAGGAAGCGGCGAAGAATATTTCGCACGATTTGCCGCTGACGGTGAACGACGAAGTGCTGTCGTTCCTGAATTTTTTCCAGACGCCGCGCGGAAAAGCGATCGTGGAAACGGGGCTGCGGCGCAGCGGGCGCTACCAGGAGATGATTTCGCGCGTGCTGCGGGAAGAAGGAATTCCGCAGGATTTGATCTACCTGGCGCAGGCGGAGAGCGCCTTTCAGCCGCTGGCGCTTTCGCGCGCGGGCGCGCGGGGCATCTGGCAGTTTGTGGCGTGGCGCGGCAATGAGTATGGATTGAAGCACACGTGGTGGATCGACGAGCGGCAGGACCCGGAGAAGGCCACGCGCGCGGCGGCGCAGCATTTGCGCGACCTGTACGGGCTTTACGGCGACTGGTATCTGGCGATGGCGGCGTACAACTGCGGGCCGGGAAACGTGCAGAAGGGCATCGAACGCACGGGCTATGCGGATTTCTGGGAATTGTACCGGCGCAACGTGCTGCCGAAGGAAACGAAAAATTACGTGCCGATTATTCTGGCGCTGACGCTGATCGCGAAGGATGCGGCGCACTACGGCATTCACGTGGAGCGCGATGACCCGGTGCCGACCGACGTGGTGAAGCCGGGCCGGGCGATCGATCTGCGGCTGGTGGCGGAATCGATCGACGTGGATGTGGAAACGCTTCATCAACTGAATCCGGCGCTGCTGCGCCTCGCCACGCCGGACGATCCCTCGTTCGAACTGCATCTGCCGAAGGGCACGGCGGAAAAATTTTCCGCGAGCATTGCGGACATTCCGCCGGAAAAATGGGTGAGCTGGCGGCGGCACAAGGTTGTGCCGGGCGACACGCTGACGTCGATTGCGAAAAAATACCGCGTGACGCCGGCGGCGATCGCGTCGGCAAATAATCTGGAAAAGGGCGAAGCGCTCGGCGCCGGCGACAAACTGATTATTCCGGCGGTGCAACCGGCGAGTGAAACCAAGAGCCGGCTGGTGCAATATCGCGTGCGCAAGGGAGATACGCTGCTGGGAATCGCGGATCGCTATAGCGTCAGCTCGGACGACCTGCGCAAATGGAATCACTTGAAGGCGGCGCGGGTGAGCCGCGGAATGGTGCTGCGGATTTATACGATTGGCGGGGCGCCCGAGGCGCAGCCTTCGCGGCCGCGGAGCAAGAGCAAAAGCCACGCGGCGGGGAACGGCAAGGCGAGCGCGGCGGCGGCCGTGGCAAAAAACCAGTAACCGGCTTGAATTGAGCAGGTTACGAGGATTTAGAGCGCCGGTTGCTGGCTCCGCATGAGGCGGTTTTGCCTCCGTGACAACTCTCTTTTCCACGGTTTTTCCACAGATGCTTGACAATACTTTCTGAATACGATACGAACGCGCAAGGCATAATTGGCTGCGCCGGCCCGCAACGCCGAGGCCGCGCGCCGCAAAACACAAAACCCCCCAGGGGAGGAACGCATGGATTTCGATAAGGATCATTTTGAAGAAGACAATGAGATGTCGCCTCTGGAGGATGACGAGCTCGCCGGTGACGCCGAAGAGATCGTCGAGACCGAGGAAGAAGAGCTGGTGATTACGGAAGAGGAGCCGGAAGAGGAAGAGACCGCGCCGGCGCGGCCGGCCCCGAAACCGGCGGCAAAAAAAGCCGCTCCGAAAAAGCCGGCGGCGAAACCGGCCAAGAAAAAAGCGGCCAAAAAACCCGCCAAAAAGAAACCGGCGAAGAAGGCCAAAAAGGCCGCGCCGAAAAAGAAAAAGAAGAAGCGGTAATCGGCTGCGCTTTGGAGAAAAGACTCGACCGGCTTGGGCCCGCGCCTGAGCCGGTTCTGTTTTGAGACGAGGCGCGGCCGAATGGAATTGGGCGAGGGGCGAGAGGGTGCCGTTTGCGGAATCGGTGCGATTCCGAATCGGCACTGGGCGTGGCGGCAGGCGCGGTGCGCCTTGTGTTGGGCGGCACGTATCACTACCATACCTGTCCATGTTGCGGGCGCTTGGGCACATACGCCGGATGCGTGGTGGCGCGCAATCGCACCTGATGCGCTGCGCGGACGGCAACTATTACGTCGTCAAGTTCCAAAACAATCCGCAACATACGAGGATCCTGGTTAACGAACTGCTGGCAACGGGACTGGCGGCGCGATTGGGCTTGCCGACCGCGCCGGTTGCCGTCGTGGACGTGAGTCCGGAACTGATCCGGCTGACGCCGGAGCTTTGCGTGGAGTTGCCGCGCTCGCGCGTGCCGTGTACGCCGGGACTTCAGTTCGGCTCGCGTTATCCGGCCGACCCGCATCGGGTGACCATGCTGGATTTTTTGCCGGACGATCTGCTCTGCCAGGTGAAAAATCTGGGCGACTTCGCCGGCATGCTCGCCTTCGATAAATTTACCTGCAACACGAACGGCCGGCAGGCGCTTTTTTTCCGGCCCGAACGCATCGGCGCGGCGACGGCGGCGGATTTTCCCTATGAGGCGGTGATGATCGATCAGGGCTTCTGCTTCAACGCCGGAGAATGGAACTTTCCCGACGCGCCCCTGCGCGGGCTCTATTCGCGAAACCGCGTCTACGAAGGGGTGCGGGGCCGCGAAGCGTTCGAACCGTGGATCGAACGGATTGAGAAAAACATTACCGACCGGGTGTTGCATCAGCTCGTCGGGGAAATCCCGCCCGAATGGTATGGCGACGACCTGGACGCGGTGCAACGGCTGGCGGAACAGCTCTTGCGCCGCAAACGGCTGGTGGCGGATTTGATCTATTCTGCAAAGGCCACGACACGGCGGCCCTTTCCGAACTGGCCGTGAAAAAGGAGGACGCGATGCCCGGAGAAGATGACAAAGCGTACGTAAGCCACATCTTGCGCTATACCGCCGACCCGGTTCGGGATGAATGGCTGAACATCGGCGTGCTCGTCTTCGATCCCGCGACCGGCGACCACGCGGCGAGGGTGATCGACGAGGAACGGGAGTTTGCCCGGCTGCGCCGGCTGCAACCGATGGCCGACGAGGAGGTCATCCGGCGAACGCGGGAACACTTCGAAGATCACTTCGGGGGCATGGTGCGCCAGTTTCGCGCCGAGCCCTCCGCCGGAGCAGCGGATTTTCAGAAAATTGTCGAAAAATGGGAAGGCACTCTTTCAACCGGCGTCCAGCTCGGCCCGCAACGCGGCGTGTACGCGCCGGACCTGCAAACGGAATTGAACCGGCTGTACGCGGAGCACGTCGGCCTTGAACGTTCGAGCGCGCGCGTGGGCGCACCAGGAAGCAGAGCCATGATACGGGACTATTGTTCCCAGGTGTGGCATCAGGCGCGGCTGTGGGAACGCATCGAGAAATCGATGAAGGTGGCGGAATTCACGTTTCCGGGCGACCCCATGCGCATTGACTATACCTACCGGCGGAATGGCACGCGCGGCTTCGTGCAGACGCTGAGCGTGAGCCGCTCGCCGATGTCGTGCAAAGAATATGCCTACACCGCGAAATACATCGACCAGCGCGGGCCGTTTCGCACGGAGTTTGCCGCGATCACCGATGTGCCGCTCGACGGCGGAACGCTCCGCCACCAGTTTGTGCGGGACACTTTGCGCGATGCGCGCATCGAACCGATTCCGATGGAAGGCTTCGCGGTGTGGGTGGCAAAGCTCAAGCCGATGCTGCAGTGAGGCAGTTTTAAGTTTTAAGGCGAAACAAAATCTTACAACAGTCGCAGCCGGCCGAACTTTTTGCCGACTTCCTCTCCTTTCGGCGTGCGGCTTCGGAATTACGCCAGGCGCTTCGCATCAGGGTGGAGAACCCTGCCCGAATCGCCGACGGTTTTTCCCGCGCGTAATGGCACAAACGAAAAGCCCGGCAACTTCGGCCGGGCCTTTCCGTTTCTGAACTTTAGACTTAAAACTTACAACTTAGAACTTTCTTCAGACCAGCGGTTCGCTCCAGTTTTCCAGCGTCTCTTTCACTTTGTGCAGGAACTGGTGCGCGATCGCGCCATCGACCACGCGGTGATCGTAGCTGAGCGTCACATAACACATGGAGCGGATGGCAATCGAATCGTTGATGACGACGGGGCGCTTTTCGATGGCGCCGAGGCCGAGGATGCCGACGTTCGGCTGGCTGATCACCGGCAATCCGAACAGCCCGCCGAATACGCCGGGATTGGTGATGGAAAACGTGCCTTCCTGGACTTCTTCCGGCTTGAGCTTCTTCGAACGCGCGCGTTCCGCCAGATCGTTCATCGTGCGCTGAATGCCGAGAATATTTTTTTCGTCGGCGCTTTTTACCACCGGCACGATGAGGCCCCAATCGAGCGCCACGGCGATGCCAATGTTGATCTCCTTGTGCCGCACGACGCTTGTTCCATCGAGCGAAGAGTTCAGCGTCGGATAGGCGCGCAAGCCCGCCACCGCCGCCTTCACGAAGAACGGCATGAAGGTCAGCTTCGTGCCATAGGACTTTTCGAATTCGTCCTTGGACTTCGCCCGCAGCGAGGCGATTTTCGTCATGTCGATTTCGTCGACGGAATAGACGTGCGGCGAAACGTGTTTGGACGCCACCATGTGCTCGGCGATCTTCAGCCGCATGTTGGAAAGCGGCTCGACTTCGTAGTCGCCGAAATAGACGCGCTCGCGCGGCACCCCAAGCTGCAGCGAGGGAACGTACTGCGTGCCGTGACCGGCGGGGCCGCTTCCTCCCGCCAGGGGCGCGGGAGCGACCGGGGGTGGCGGCGGTGCGGTGCGTGCGGCGGGCGCGGAAGCTTGCGCCGCGGCGGGTGCGGATGCGGCGGCGGGAGCGGCCGATCCGGAAATCGCGGCTTCAATGTCCGTCTTGCTGACGCGTCCGCCGGCGCCGGTGCCCGGCACCGTCGTCAAATCAATGCCGTGCTCTTTGGCCATGCGGCGCACGAGGGGTGAAGAGTGCACGCGGGCGGCGTCTTTTGCGGCGGGTGCGGCGGCAGGCGGCGCGGCCGGCGGAGGAACGATCTGCGGCTTCGGCGCCGCGGGAGCCGCAGCGGGAACGGCGGCCGGTGCGGGCGCCGCTTTTGCCGGTGCGGTAGTAGAGGCCGCGGCGGCCGAACCCGCCGCGTCAATGACGGCAACCACGGTGTTGATCGGCACGGTCTGGCCTTCGCTGACCTTGATCTCTTTCAGAACGCCGGCCGAAGGCGAAGGAATCTCCGCGTCCACCTTGTCCGTGGAGATTTCAAAGAGCGGCTCGTCGCGCTCGACCTTGTCACCGGGCTTTTTCAGCCACTTGGTGATCGTTCCTTCGAAAATGCTTTCCCCCATCTGGGGCATTACGACATCGGCTGCCATTGCGTTCTCCTGTGATGATTCGCACGAAACTCTTGATTCTTTTCGCAGTCATCAGTTTTCAGTCATCCGTAAGACCCAACAGACTTTGCGACTGAATACCGAGCACTGCCGACCGAATACTTTCTTCAATATCTCGCGAGCTCTTTCGCCGCGTGTACAACCTTATCCTTGTTCGGCAAAAAGTATTCTTCGAGCGTCGGCGCGTACGGCACCGGCGTATCGAGCGCGGTGACGCGCACGAGCGGGCCGTCCAGATGCCCGAACGCGCGCTCACAAAGTATCGCCGCAATCTCGCCGGCGATGCCGCCCGTTTTCGTATCTTCGTGCACGACGAGGCACCGGTTGGTTTTCTTCACCGATTCGACGACGGTGTCCGCATCGAGCGGCGCGAGCGTGCGCAGATCGATCACTTCCGCTTCGATGCCGGACTTTGCCAGCTCGTCCGCGGCTTCAAGCGAAGTGTGCATCATCGCCGCGTAGCTCACGATCGTCAGATGCCTTCCTTCGCGCCGCACGATTGCTTTGCCGATGGGAACAATATAATCGTCTTCCGGAATCTCTTCTTTGATGCGCCGATACAGAAACTTGTGCTCAAAAAAAAGCACCGGATTGTTGTCGCGTATCGCCGCCTTGAGCAGGCCTTTCGCGTCGTAGGGCGTCGAGGGATAGATCACCTTTAAGCCCGGCGTATGCACGAAATACATTTCGGGATTCGCGGAGTGAAACGGCCCGCCGTGCACGCCGCCGCCCGCCGGCCCGCGGATCACGATCGGCA
>Ga0209166_10004050_pt1 | contig 10381 bp, 10 predicted proteins | sample Coa_R1_3_FD_187151 | JGI IMG/M metagenome (GOLD analysis project Ga0209166, IMG submission 187151) | Surface soil microbial communities from Centralia Pennsylvania, which are recovering from an underground coalmine fire - Coalmine... | ecosystem: Environmental > Terrestrial > Soil >... | reverse complement strand
CGGGGCGCGGTCCAGCAACCGGTACTCGCGGTCCAGCAGCGGGATGCGGATGAGGCCAGCGACGTGCGCCGCCATCACCAGCACCAGCACCCCGGCCACCACCGGCACGTAGGCGCGCACCGGCTGCACCGCCAGCGAGAACAGATAGAAGAAGAGGATGAAAACCAGCGACAGGCCGGCGACGAACCCGAGCCCAGCCGTGGCCACGGGCAGCGTGTCCGGCCGAGGACTTACCTGCTCCGCGCCTGCTCCGGCCATGGCGACCGGCCGGACGGCCCGGGCGCCGAGATACGCAAGGTAGGCCGGGACGAGCGGGAGCACGCATGGCGATACGAAAGAGACGAGCCCGGCGAGAACAGCGAGCGCGGGGCTGACCGAGTCGAGGCTGGCCACTAAGAGCCGATGGTGCTCGCCTGCCGCGCCGTCTCAGCGATGGCGTCCGCGAGGGCGGGCCAATGCCGTTCCGGGAGGTTGTGTCCCGTGCCTTCGAGCTCCATGAGGCGCGCGCCAGGGACGGCCGCGGCCACCCGCCGGCCGTTCTCGATCGGCACGAGCGGATCGTCGATTCCGTGCACCACGAGCGTCGGAACCTTGACGCCGGCGAGCGCCGGCAAGCGGCTCCTGGCGGCGAGGATCGCGACCAGCTGGCGGCCGAACCCGAGGGGATAGTAGGAGCGCTCGTACAGAAGCTCGGCCCGCCGCGTCTCCTTCTCGACGTCAAAGGGGTTGCCCTCCCCGACCAGCACGCGCCGCGCGAGCACCGCTAACGCGATTCGCTCGTCCCGCGTAGTACCGGGCTTCTGGGTCAGCACGACCGACGCTTCGGGCGTCGGCAGCACGGCGTCCTCGCCGCCAGGCCCGGACATGATCGAGGTGAGGGAGAGCACCCGGTCCGGGTGGTTGATGGCGACGAGCTGGGCGATGAACCCGCCCATCGAAGCGCCGACGATGTGTGCGGCCCGGATGCCGAGGGCGTCGAGCACGCCGACCGCGTCGTCGGCGAGGTCATCGAGCGTGTAGGCGGGGTTTGGATGACCGGTGTAGGCCGCTGCGAGGTCCGCGCGGCCGGCCGCCTCCATCTTGGTCGAAAGCCCGGCGTCGCGGTTGTCGTAGCGGATGACGTAGAAGCCGCGGTCGGCGAGGTCCCGGCAGAAGCCGTCGTCCCAGCTCTTCAGCTGCGCCCCGAGCCCCATGATCATCAGCATCGGCGCCGCCTTCGCATCGCCGGTCGTCTCGTACTCGATCTCGATTCCGTTCGCTTTCAGACGTGCCATCGGCTCCAGCTTAGAACCGGCGCTACCCTAAGACGAATGGCGAAGCCTCTGCCCTCTCGAAACGAGGTGGACAGGCGCTTCACGTGGAACAGCGAAAGCGTGTTTCCCGATGCGGCGGCCTGGGACGCGGCCGTCGCCACCATCCTCGGGCGGCTGCCCGACCTGGGCGAGTTCAAGGGCCACCTCGGCGAGTCACCAGAGACGCTGGCCGACTGGTTCGACACCTCGGAGAAGTTGCGGCGGCTGATGGCGAAGGTGCAGGTCTACACGAACATGGAGTACTCCTGCGACGTCGGCGACCAGGACGCGGCCTCGCGCGCCGACCGGGTTCGCACCGCGGGGGCGCAGCTCGGTTCTGCCATGGCGTTTGCCCTGCCGGAGATGATCGCGATCGGCTTTCCGAAGCTGCGCGAATGGGTCGCGACGACGCCTCGCCTCTCCCACCTCGGCCACTACTTCGACCGGCTCGAAAGGCTGCGCGAGCACATCCGCTCCCCGGAGGTCGAGGAGGTGCTGTTCCAGGTCAGCGACGCGCTCGCGACGGCCATCTCGGCTCACTCCGTGCTGGCCAACACCGATTTGCGCTTCGAGCCCGCCACCGGTCCCGACGGTCCCGAAGAGGTGGCGCAGGGCACGATCAGCACCCTGCTTGCGAGCCGCGACCGCGAGACGCGGCGCACCGCTTACGAGCACTACGCTGACGCGCACCTTGCCGTCCGCCACTCGATGGCGGCGAGCCTCGCCGGAGGGATCAAACGTGACGTTTTCAATGCCCGGGCGCGCAGGTATGCCTCTTCGCTCGACGCGGCGCTCGCGCCGAACCACATACCGGTCCAGGTCTTTCACAACGTCATCCGAGCTTTTCGTGACAACCTCGGCATCTGGCACCGGTACTGGCGAGTGCGCCGCCGGGCCCTGGGGCTGGAAACCCTCAAGCCATACGACACCTCGGCCCTGCTCGCCCCTGCGATCGCGGTTCCCTACGAGCAGTCGGTCGACTGGATCGCCGAGGGCGTGAGCCCTCTTGGAGAGGAATACGTCGAGGTTCTCCGGCGCGGCGCGCTCGAGGATCGCTGGGTCGACGTCTATCCCAACCGCGGCAAGCGCATGGGCGCTTTCTCGTCGGGGTCCTCGGACACGTTTCCCTTCATCTTCATGAGCTACCACGACGACGTCTTCGGGATGAGCACACTGGCCCACGAGCTTGGGCACTCGATGCACTCGCACTATTCGCGCAGGTCGCAGCCGTTCATCTACTCGAGCTACGGCCTGTTTCAGGCGGAGGTCGCCTCCAACATGCATCAGGCGCTTACCCGCCGCCACCTGCTGGCAACCAAGAAAGACCGCGAGTTCCAGATCGCCGTCATCGAAGAGGCGATGTCCAACTTTCAGCGCTACCTGTTCATCATGCCGTCGCTCGCAAGGCTGGAGCTAGAGGCCCACGAGCGCGTCGAGCGCGGGGGGGCGCTGACCGCGGATTACCTGAACGGCCTGATGGCGGACCTGATCGCCGAGGTGTATGGCGGCGAGGTCGAGCTCAGCGCCGCGGACCGGGAGCGGGCCGGCTCGACGTGGGCGCAGTTCCACACGCACCTGTACAGCAACTTCTACGTATACCAGTACTCCACGGGCATTGCAGGGGCCCACCACCTCGCGGACCGGGTGGCCGCGGGCGAGCCCCAGGCGGTCGAGAACTACCTCGCCTTCCTCAAGAGCGCCGGGTCCATGTACCCCCTCGACGGGCTGAAGCTCGCGGGCGTGGACATGTTGTCCCCGGAGCCGCTTCAGGCGGCCTTCGCCGCGCTTGGCGACATGGTCACGCGGCTGGAGCAGCTCGTCGCTACAGGCTGATGCGGTAAAGGTTCGAGTCGCGCAGCTGAAACCCCAACCGCCGGTACAGGCGGTTGGCCACGTCGCGGGCCGGACCGCGCCCGGACTGCAGCTCGGCCACCTGGGCGCCCTTGCGGCCGCCGACCTCGAGGCAGGCGCGCACGATCGCTTCGCCAACGCCTTTGCCCCGCGCTGACTCGTCGACGACGACCTCGTCGATCCGCGCCTTGATCCAGAAGGGCGTCGTGTAGACGATCACGGTGGCGGTGCCGATCACCTGGTCGCCTTCCTTCGCGAACAGCAGCGTGACGTCGGGGTCGTCGACCAGCGCCTGGACGCGTCGCATGTCGGGCACGGTCAGGGCGGGGTTCAGCTGCGGCAGCAGCCGCGCTAGAGCCTGCTTCACGTCCTGGCTGGCCTCCGTGACCTCCTCGATCCGCACGGGATCAGCCTATACAAGCCGCAGCAGTGCGGCCGTGGCCGCGGCCGCCGCCACGACGACGAGGAAGGGCGCCCGCAGCAGAACGGCCACCCCGGCGACCGCGAGCGCCGCGGCTCGCACGTCGAGCACGAGGTGGCCGCCGGTCGAGAATGTCTGCGTGGCCACAAGCGCGGCCAGCAGCGCGACGGGCAGCAGGGGCACGGTCCGCTGGAGCCGCGGATCCTCCAGCAGGCGCTGCGGCAGCGACAGTCCGGCGAGCTTGATCAGATAGCAGGCCGCCGCCGCGACCAGCAGCGTCAACCACGTCATCAGAGTGAAGCGGGCCGGAGCCCGAACAGTACGACCAGGACGGCGACGATCAAGAGCGGCACACCGGCCGGGACGAAGGGAAGGAGCACGAGGGCGATCAGCGCGGCGGCCAGGGCAATCGCCACGGGCTCTCGCGCGCGAAGCCGTGGCGCGAGCAGGGCGAGGAACGCCGCGGGCGGCGCCGCGTCGAAGCCGAGCACCTTCGGGTCCGGGAGCGCGTGCGTGGCCAGCGCGCCGATCAGGGTGCCGAGGTTCCACAGGCTGAACACCGACAGTGCGGTGGCCCAGAAGGCAAAGCGGCTTTGCGAGGGAACGTCGCCCGCGATCGCCATCGCGGTGGTCTCGTCAATCACGAACTGGGCGGCCGCCAGCCGGCGCAAGCCGGTGGCCTTCAGCAGCGAGGCGATCCTCAGCCCGTAGAGGGCGTTGCGCGTGCCGAGCAGCGACGCGGTCGCCACGCCGGCCCAGGGGTTGCCTCCGGTGGCGATCACGGTGACGAATGCAAACTGCGAGGCGCCCGTGAACATCAGCAGCGACAGCGCGCACGTCTGCACGATGGACAGTCCCGCGGTTGCCGAGATCGCGCCGAAGGAAAGCGCATACGCGCCGGTGGCGACACCGATGCCAAGGGCATCGCGGACGATGCTGCGGCGGTTGTCTATTCGGGGGTCACGTAGGCGGCCGTCAGGCCGCCGTCGACGAGAAACGTGGAGCCGTTCACGTAGCTCGACTCGTCGCTCGCCAGGAAAAGCGCGGCGTGGGCGATCTCGCGGGCCTTGGCCAGGCGGCCCATCGGCAGATGCACGCGGCGCCTCTCGTAGGCGCCCGGCGTCTCCGAGAACAGGCGCATCAGCAGCGGCGTCTCCACCGGGCCGGGACAGAGCGCGTTGACGCGCACACCCTGACGCGCGAACTGGACCGCGAGCTCCCTGCTCATCGAAAGCACCGCGCCCTTGCTGGCGGTGTAGGCGACCTGTGAGGTGGCAGCGCCGACCAGGGCGACGAACGAAGCGACATTGATCACGGAACCGCCGCCAGCCTCCAGCAGGTGCGGAATCCCGTACTTGCAGCAGAGGTATACGCCCTTGGCGTTCACCGCCTGCACGCGGTCCCACGCATCGGGCTCCGTGACGAGGATCGAGTCATCGTCCGCCGGCATGATGCCCGCGTTGTTGTAGAGCACGTCGATCCGCCCGTATCGCTTGGCCGTCTCCGCATACATGGCCTGCACGCTCTTCGGATCGCTGACGTCGGCCTGGTGGAAGAACGCCTCCCGGCACTCCGCCGCGGTCTTCTCGCCGGCCTCGCGACCGACGTCCGCGACGCAGACCTTTGCGCCCTCCGACGAGAACAGGATCGCGGCCTCGCGCCCGATACCGCCCGCCGCGCCGGTGATGACGGCGACCTTGCCGTCTAACCTTCCCATCTCTTCTAGGGTCGCCCCATCAGACGTCGGTGCTCATGTACACGTTCTTGACCTCCGAATAGCCGTCCATAGCGTGCATGCCCAGCTCGCGGCCGAAGCCCGATTGCTTGAAGCCGCCGAACGGGGTGGTCACGCGCACCGAGCTGTTGGAGTTCACCGAGAGCACTCCGGTCTCGATCCCCCGGGCCACGCGGATGGCGCGCGCGCCGTCGCGCGTCCAGATCGAGCCCGAGAGCCCGTAGGGCGTGTCGTTGGCGATCCGGATCGCGTCGGCCTCGTCCTCGAACGGGATGAGCGCGGCCACCGGGCCGAACACCTCCTCGCGCGCGACCCTGTCTTTCGGCCCGGCTTCGACGAGCGTGCACGGAAACCAGTAGCCAGGCCCCGACGGCACCGTGCCCTGGAAGAGAGGCTTGTCCTCGACGTAGCCGGAGACCAGCTTGCGGTGGCCCGCCGAGATGAGCGGCCCCATCTCCGTGCCGGCCTCCTCCGGGTTGCCGACCTTGAAGCGCTGGGTGGCGTCGGTCAAGAGTCCGACGAACCGGTCGTAGACGGATCTCTGGACGAGGATGCGGGAGCGGGCGCAGCAGTCCTGGCCGGCGTTGCCGAACACCGCCGACGGAGCGGCCGCCGCCGCGCGCTCGAGGTCCGCGTCGGCGAAGATCACGTTGGCCGACTTGCCGCCGAGCTCGAGCGTGACGCGCTTGATCGTCTGAGCGGCACCCTCCATCACGCGGCGACCCACCTCGGTCGAACCCGTGAAACCGATCTTGGCCACGTCGGGGTGCGCGATCAGGCGCTCACCGGCGACCGAACCGGGGCCGACGACGACGTTGAGGACGCCTTCGGGAATCCCCGCCTCCAGCGCCAGCTCCGCCAGGCGGACTGCCGTGAGCGGCGTGAGCTCGGCGGGCTTCAGCACCACCGTGTTACCGCACGCGAGCGCCGGACCCAACTTCCAGCTCGCGAGCATGATCGGGAAGTTCCACGGCACGATCAGCCCGACCACGCCGAGCGGCTCGCGGAACGTCATGTCGACGCCGCCGGCGACCGGGATCGTGTCGCCGTAGTGCTTCTCGACGGCGCCCGAGTAGAAATAGAAGACGTCGGCGACCATGCCGACCTCCCAGCGCGAGTCGCCCAGCGGCTTGCCCACGTTCGCCGTCTCGAGCCTCGCGAGCTCCTCGCCGTGCTCCTCCACCAGGGCGGCGACGCGGCGCATCAGCCTTGCGCGGTCCGCGGGCTTGATCGCGCGCCACGCCGGGTAGGCCTTCTTGGCGGCGGCGACGGCGCGGTCGGTCTCTTCGACCCCTGCCCGGTCGAGGTGCGCGATGGGCTTTTCAGTCGCGGGGTTGATGACGTCGAGGGTGGCGGCGGTGGTGCTCATCCCCGCTCGAAGAGGCGCTCGCGCTCGTAGCCGGTCACGACCTTGTCGAAGACCGCCTGCTCGGTACGCGCGTAGTTGAGGTAGTGGTCGACCACGTCGGCCCCCAGGGCCTGCTTTGCCATCGTGCCGTGCTCGAGGGCGGAGATTGCATCGCGCAGCGTGTGCGGGAACCGCTGCACGTCGGACTCGTACGCATTGCCAGTGAACGCCGGCGGCAGCTCGAGCTTCTGCTCGATGCCGTAGAGACCGGCGGCCAGCAGCGCGGCGAAGGCCAGATACGGGTTCGCGTCGGCCCCTGGGATGCGCGATTCGGACCTGAGGCCCTGGCCGTGCCCGACGATCCGGAAGCCGCACGTGCGGTTGTCGTGACCCCACGCGAGTGTGGTCGGGGCCCACGTCCCCGCGGCGTAGCGCTTGTACGAGTTGATGTTGGGGGCGATGAAGATCGCCAGCTCGGACATGCACGCGATCTGGCCCGCGAGGTACTGGCGGAAGGTCTCCGACTCGCCGGCGAACGTATTGCGGCCGTCGTGCCACAGGCTCGAATGCACGTGGCAGGAGCTGCCGATCCACGTGTGGTCGGGCTTGGCCATGAACGTCACCGAGCATCCGTGCAGGTTGGCCATCTCCTTGATCCCGTTCTTGTAGATGACGTGGTTGTCGGCCATCGTGAGAGCGTCGGAAAAGTGGAAGTTGATCTCCTGCTGCCCCGGCCATGCCTCGCCCTTCGAGCTCTCGACCTGGATGCCAGCGGCCTTCATCCCCTTGCGCACCGCGCGGATGAACGGTTCGGAGTAAGTCGTGCCGAGGATGTGGTAGTCGAGGTTGTACTGGACGGACGGCGTGAGGTCCCGGTAGTGCTTCTCATGCGCCTCCGCGTAGGTCTCCTTCAGAAGGTAGAACTCCAGCTCCGAGCCGAACATCGCTTCGAAACCGAGCTTTCGAGCCCGCTCGATCTGGTGGCGCAGGACCTGCCGCGGCGACGACACGACCGGCTTGCCGTCATGCCAGCCGACGTCGCAGAGGACCAGCGCGGTCGCCTCGAGCCAGGGGATCCGGCGGAGCGTGGTGAAGTCCGGGGTCAGGTCGAAGTCACCGTACCCGCGCTCCCAACTTGCCATCGCGTAGCCCGGCACCGGCTCCATCTCCATGTCGACCGTGAGCAGGTAGTTGCAGCCCTCCGTCGACTCACCGCGGACGGACGACTCGACGAAGTACTCGGCGTCGACGCGCTTGCCCATGAGGCGGCCCTGCATGTCCGTGAAGGCGACGATCACGGTGTCGACCTCGCCGCGCTCGACCTGGGCGGCGAGATCTTCCTGCGTCAGCAGCCTCTTTTGGGTCTTGGGTTCGGTGAGCATCCCTACCTGCGGCTCGCCGCCCTCGCGACGAAGCGCTCGAAAAGCCTACGCGCCCAGGGCAGGTCGGTCGTGAGCTCCTCGGGGTGGCACTGCACCGCGACGATCAGCCCGTCCTCCGATTCGACGCCCTCCACCGTGCCATCCTCGCCCCGCGCGGTTTGCTCGAGGCCCGGGGCCAGGGTCTTGACCGCCTGGTGATGGAAGCTGTTGACGCGGATCTTGTGCTCGCGCGCGGCCTGGCCTAGCTCCGATTCGGGGTCGACCTCGATCGTGTGCGCCAGGTGGCTGCGGCCGTGCTCGCGCACCTCATGGCCTTCGAGGTGCTGCACCAGAGAGCCGCCCATGGCGACGTTGATCACCTGCTGGCCGCGGCAGATGCCCAGGACCGGCAGCTCCTTCTGTCTCGCCTGCCGGAACATGCGCAGCTCCGTCTCGTCGAGCTCGGGGTCGATCGGTCCGACCTTCTCGTCCTTTGGCTCTCCGTAGAGCGCCGGGTCGACGTCCCAGCCGCCGGGCAGCAGCAGCCCGTCGACCGGCGGGAGCTCCGGCGTTCCCGGCGGAACCTCCACTGGCTCCGCTCCCGCGGCCTCGACGGCCCGGCGGTAGGGCAGGTAGTATTCCGCGCCCCGCCGCGGGCTCGTCGTGATCCCGATCCTGGGCCGGCCGCTCAGATGTTCATTGCCCGCCGACAGCGGCGAGCTCGGCTTCAATCTTCGCAAGCTCTTCTGCAGATCCTTGAACCTTGGGTCCCTTGAACCAGTGCTTCGCCGAGAGGAACCAGTATCCACCCGCATAGACCAAAACCACGGCGACAGCGATGGGGGCGTAGTTGAAGGTGGTCAGCGTATTGCCGGGCGCCGCTTGCGGGAGGACGAACAGGATGGCGATGAAGGCGATCCAGATGACTGCGATCCAGCCGATCACGTAGCTGTACTGGCGCAGGTGCCACGGTCCCCGCTGGAACTTCTCGCCCGCCAGCAGGCGGAGGAGGATCGGCAGGCCGTATGCGATGTACAGGCCGATGACTGCGATGGACGTGACAGCGGCGTACGCGACGGGGTTCCAGAGGTAGGGCAGCCCGAGAATGAAGGCGCCGACCGCGGCGAACCAGATGGAGTTGGTCGGAGTGCGAGTGCGGGCGTTGATGCGGTGCCAGAACTGGGAGCCTGGCACCGCCCCGTCACGCGAGAAGGCGTAGATCATGCGCGAGTTCGCAGTCACCGACGACATGCCACAGAAGAACTGTGCGCCCATGACGATCAGCAGGAGCAGCAGCGCACCGGTCTTGCCGATCGCCTCGACGAAGATCTGTGCAGGCGCGGCCGTGCCGGCCGCGACGATGTTCGCGTAATCGGAGTCGTTGATCGCCCGCGTCACGCCAATCAGCAGGATCCAGCCCGCGATCAACGAGATGATGATCGACCACACGATGCCTCGGGGCCCGGAGACCGCGGCCGAGTGAGTCTCCTCCGTCATGTGGGCCGATGCGTCGTAACCCGTGAACGTGTACTGCGCCAGCAGCAGGCCCGTCAGGAACACGTAGAAGGACGCGTTGAAACCGCTCAGATTGACGAACTTCGTGAAGACGTAGGTGGGGTCGTTGTGGTACTTCGAGAACACGAACAGGACCCCAACGATGATGAGAACGCCGGCGATGTGCCACCAGACCGAGATGTCGTTCAGCAGCGCGACGAGAGAGACCCCAAAAGTGTTGAGCAAGCCATGGATAAACAGGACTATGCCGTAAACCAGGATGACGGCCCATGGCGCAGTCGGATAGTTGAGGGTCAAGTTCAGCCAGTAGTCGACGAAGAACGCAAGGCCGAAGTCGATGCCGGCAGTGACGGCGACCTGTCCCAGCAGGTTGAACCACCCCGTAAACCAGCTCCAACCCGGCCCGTTGGCGCCGCCCAACTTGGCTGCCCAGTAGTAAAGGCCGCCGGCAGTCGGGTAGCTGGAGCAGACCTCGGCCATAGCGAGGCCGACGAGCGTCACCATGATGCCGACGAACGGCCAGCCGATCGTCATGACCACGGGCCCGCCGTTGCTCATGCCGAAGAAGAAAAGCGTCAGACAGCCAGACAGGATCGAGATGATCGTGAACGAGACGGCGAAGTTCGAGAACGTCGTCATCCGCCGGCGAAGCTCCTGCGCATAGCCCATCCTGTGAAGGGTTTCGACGTCGGAATCGTGGGCAGCGACGCTCATGGTTCTCCCCTTAGTTCCCTCGGGACGCCCGGCAGCGTCCATCGGCCGTAATCAGGCTTGCGGCGACGCTAACAGCCACTAGGATGCTTGTCAAGAATGTCTCCATTCGGGATCAAATGAATCGCGATGTAACAAATGACACCG
>Ga0209166_10004047_pt1 | contig 10390 bp, 17 predicted proteins | sample Coa_R1_3_FD_187151 | JGI IMG/M metagenome (GOLD analysis project Ga0209166, IMG submission 187151) | Surface soil microbial communities from Centralia Pennsylvania, which are recovering from an underground coalmine fire - Coalmine... | ecosystem: Environmental > Terrestrial > Soil >... | reverse complement strand
GCACGTCGATCGACATCGTTACCGTGGTGCACGAGCATCACCCCGTCTGCAAGGACTGCGGCGAGGTCCTGGTCGAGGCCCTCGTCGTCGACGGCATGCCCACCGCGGCGGGCTGGCGTGCGATCGGAGTACGCCTGGCGGCGAGGATGGATGTGCGCACCTTCGACGCGGGCAAACGCGGCCGCTTCGAGTTCATCACCGCGCGCCAGGTGCAGCAGCGGCTCGACCAGGTCGTGGGCCCCGGCAACTGGTCGACGAACGTCCAGATCATTCGCTCCGAGCACCCCGTCTCGGCACTGGTGGAGTTGTGCATCTTCGGGGTGAAGAAGGCCGACGTCGGTTACAGCAACAACCCGGACGCGGAGGACCCCGAGGACAAGAGCTACGAGACCGAGCCACTCAAGGCGGCGGTCTCCGACGCCCTGAAGCGCGCGGCCGTCCAATGGGGAATCGGACGGTTTTTGTATCGGGAGATGCGGCCATGAGCGAAGGCCTCAGCCCCCGCATCGCGCAGCAACTCGCCCTCGTCGACCGCGTCCTGTCCGAGCTTTCGCGGTTCGGGCCCGATTGGGTCGAGGCCCGCAACGCCCTGATCGAGTTACGCGCCCTCATCATTGCGACCGCGTCCGAGGCCGTCTGATGAGCGTCGCGATCGCGTCCTACCGGACCCCGCTGACGTGCGACGAGTGCGGGTGCTTTCGGAGCAAACACGACAGCACGTGCTCGCAGTGGAGCGAGCCGGTCCTCGGCTTTCGCTGCCACTGCGCCACCAGCGGCGCCGGCGCCACGTGCCCGTTCTCGACCGACGATCGCGCCGAGATGATCGCGCACTACCGCGAGGTCCACTGCTGGACGACGTCGGTGCTGCCGGGTGAAGCGCGTGTCACGGCGTAGGCCGCCCGTGCTGCACGCCCTGGCCCTGGTTCTGCTGGTGATCGTGGTCGTGCGGCTCGCGCTGGATCTGGTGTGCCTGGTGTGCCGCGCGGCCATCTGGCTACTCGTGCAGGTGTGCTTGCTCGTCGAGGCCGGCCTCGAGCGCCTACGGGAGCCGCGAAAGTCTTCGATCCTCGAGATTCGGCCACAACGGACACGTGCTCGAGTTCAGCCGCGCGCGACCAACCGCGGCGCCGCGGCCGACTGGAAGGCATATTCAGCGGCCTACTGGAATGACTACGACCATCCGCCCTTGTCCCGGCGCTGAGGATCGACTACAACCCCCGAGCGTCTGTTCGCGCGCCCCCAAAACGGGGCGCTTTTTTGTGCCCGCTGCTGGAGGTCGAATGTCGCACGCCGTCAGCCGTCAGATGGACGCGACCCGCGGCCAGCGCATGGCCGAACGCATGGCGCGCGTCATCGGCAGCTGGCGGTTCCTCATCATCCAGAGTGCGCTCCTGGCCACCTGGATCGCGTTTAACGCCAGCAGCGCGTTGGCGTGGGACGTGTTCCCCTTCATCCTGCTGAACCTGTGCCTGAGCTTTCAGGCCGCCTACACGGGCCCGATCCTGCTGATCGCCGCCAATCGCAGCGCCGAGCGCGATCGACTGCTCATGGAGCACGAAGCGCACGAGATCGAGGTCCAGCAGGAGGTCCTCGACGAGATCGCGACGCTGACGCGCGAGATCCACCGTCTGACGACTGAGCTGCATCGCCGCGGCGCCGTTTGATTCTTTGAATCGAGGCTGTGCGTTTCAAATGACCGCAGGCGGAGCACGACAGGGCGCCGGACGCCCGACCCGGAAGAAGCCGAAGGCCGACCCAACCGCGGTCGCCGACGCGCTCGCGAAGCTCCTCGAGATGGCCACCGGCCTGTCGAGTGTCACGCTCGAGCTCGACAGCAAGCAGCAGGTCAAGCCAACCGTCGACGCCTACCACCGCAACGTCCACACGGCCGGCACGCTGGCCGAAGCGGAGTTCGACCGCCTGATGGCCAAGTACTACCCGAAGCCTGCGCCGGCGCCGGTCAGCACCGCGGCCTTTTCAGACGACGACCTGGAGCTGCTCGGGCTGCAGCGGATCCCGCCCGCGCGGTCCTCGCTGCCAGAGCCGGCCTGATGCCCAGAGGTGGCGCTCGAGCTGGTGCCGGTCGCAAACGCACCGCCGACAAGTACGCGTCCAAGATCAATGCGGCTGAGAAGCGCATCGCCGATCGGCTGCCGCAGCTGATCGACAACCTGCTGTACCTGGCCAACGGTGGCTACGAGATCGGCTCCGAGACGCGCGAGCCGGCCGGCCTGGTCTTCGCCAAGGGCGACGGCAGCGTCCAGCCCATGCAGGACCTGCATCCCAATCTGTTCGCGGGCGACCCGCCGGGTGAGCGGCTGTTCCCCAGCCTGCCCCCCGACGAGCTCGTCGTCACCAAGCGCGTCGTGTCGATCGCGGCGCCCGACCGGGCCGCGAACCAGTACCTGATCGATCGCATCCTCGGCAAGACCATCGCCCCGCTCGAGGTGTCCGGCCCCGGAGGCGACCCGATTGTCTTCAGCCTCCACCTCGGCGACGCGGAGCCAACCGGCTAAGCGCTGGACGTATACCCGCCCCAAGCTGGCGAAGTACCAGCTCGACGGGCTGTTCCACGACCAGCGCTACGGCGTCATCGAGGCGACCACCAAGGCTGGCAAAACCGTCGGCTGCATGGCGTGGCTGCTCGAGCAGGCCGTCGCGGGCAAACCTGGCCAGGAGTTCTGGTGGGTCGCGCCGATTTACAGCCAGGCCAAGATCCCGTTCAAACGGATCAAGCGCGGGCTGCCCCTCGCCGTGTACACGGCGCACGGCACCGACCTCACGATCACCCTGGCCAACGGCGCGGTCATGCGCTTCCTCGGCGCCGACCACCCCGACTCGCTGTACGGCGAGGACGTCTACGCCGCGGTCATCGATGAGGCCACCCGCTGCAAAGAGGACGCCTGGATCGCGATCCGCTCGACGCTGACGGCGACCCGCGGACCGATCAGGATCATCGGCAACGTCAAGGGTCGCCGCAACTGGGCGTACCTGCTGGCGCGCAAGGCCGAGGCGGGCGAGCCAGGCTGGCACTACGCCAAGATCACCGCCTACGACGCGGTCGCGGCGGGCATCCTGGCCGCCGAAGAGATCGAGGACGCGCGGCGCACGCTGCCCGCCCAGGTCTTCAACGAGCTCTATTTAGCCGAGCCGTCCGATGACGGCGGCAACCCCTTCGGACTGAAGGCGATCGCCGACGCCGTCGACGCGCTGCACCTCATCTGCGAGCCGCGCTGGTGGGGCTGGGACCTGGCACGGTCGAACGACTGGACCGTGGGCGTGGCGCTGTGCGAGCACGGCCGCACGTGCCGCTTCGAACGCTGGAATCAGTCGGACCTGCCCGCGACGCGCGTGGAGAACCCACTGCCCGGGGATCCGAACCTGGCCTACTGGACGATCACGCTGCGGATGGTCCGCGACCTGACCGCGCACATCTCCGCGCTGGTGGACTCGACCGGGCCAGGTGGTCCGATCGACCAGGCGCTCAGCGCCGGCGGCATGGGCAACATCGAGGGCTATGTCTTCAGCCAGCGGTCCAAGCAGCAGCTGATGGAGGGCCTGGCGGTGGCCATCCAGACCCGCGAGGTCGGGTTTCCTGACGGTCCGATCCGCGACGAGCTCGAGACGTTCGAGTACGAATACACGCGGCTCGGCGTGAAGTACGCTGCTCCGGCCGGCCTGCACGACGACTGCGTGTGCGCGCTGGCATTGGCGCAGCGGTGTCGCGAGGTGAACCCTGGCGGCCCGCTCATGCTGTGGGGCGAGCGCGACGAGTACGACGGCCTGGACGACGATTAGTGCCAGGGTGGGACGGAGTCGATCTCCAGGATCGCGGCGTTCGCCCACATGCGCGCCAACTGCAGACTGCGAATGGCCAGGGTCCGCTCCGCGTTGGACGGCACCAGGGCGATCAGCTGGTCGTAGAGCAGCCCGCACGACTCGCTGATCGTCGTCATGCGGCCGGCCTGCTCCTCGGTCGGCTTGTGGTACTCGAACGGGTGCCGGCTCAAGTCCGCGCGCTCTCGCCGATCGTGTCGCCCGCCTGGATCTGCATGATCGAGGGCGGAGCTTCCGGGGTTGGCGCCACTGCACCGGGAGTCGCCTCCGGGGCAGCCGCTGGAGGCACCACTTCGGTGGGCACGAGCGTGGCTCCGCTCGGCGCCGTCGTCAGCTCGACCGCGGGCGGCTCGTCCGCCGGCCGCGCGCTCGCGTAGACCTCCTCGACGGTCGCCAGGTGCCGAACGCACACCCCGACCGAGAGGACCTCGTGGGCGCTGGACACGCCGATGCCGACCGTACCCACTGCTGGCTCGCCGCACACGTGACGGCCATCTCTGAACAAACACGTTGCTGCTGCTGCCATGTCCACACCGTAACCGACTGACTGCCACGACCACCGGTCCTCGCTCGAGGCCAGAGAGGACCGCGACATTGGCTGGTTCGGGTTCCCCGTTCGTCTTCGCCACCGCCTCGACAAAGTCCGTCAACCTCGGGCCCATCTCCGGACTGCGCGAGTGGAACTTCTGGCAGCGCGACGCCATTCGCGAGCAGCACGCGATCACGCCCAGCCAGGCCTACAGCCGGGTGCCATGGCTCTATCGCGCGGTCATGCTGCGCTCCAACTCCGTCGGCGACGTGCCATGGGTGATCCTGCACGGGAAGACCGAGATCCTGACCTCGGAAGACGACGAGACCGCACCGCCGGCCGAGTTGACCTGGGTCCGCCCGCCGCCCGTCGGCCGCAACGTCGACCCGACCCGCGCCACGCTCGGCGAGTTGCTCCGCTTGATCGAACTGGACCTGTGCCTGAGTGGCAAGGCCTACTGGCTGACCGACGCCAACCGGCTCGGGAAGCGCAAAAGCTACCGACGGGCGCTGCCCAGCACCATCGCCCTCGACACGGATCCGGACGTCGGCCTGAAGGGCTTCATCCGCACCGTCGGCGACAAAGAGACGCCGATCCTCCTCGGCACCATGCCGTTCTGGTGGCTGCCGAACCCGGACGCCGAGATCGGTCCAGGCCCATCACCCGCCAGCGTCGCCCTGCGCGCCGCCGGGCTGATGCACAACATCGACGAGTTCAGCACCGGCTTCTTCGACCGCGGCGCCATCAACACCACCATCCTCAGCGTCGAAGGCAATCCCCAGGACAGCGAGCTGCGCAAGCTCGAGACCTGGTGGAAGCGCCTGCTACGGGGCAACAAGCGCGCCCACGAGACCGTGGCACTGCGCGCGAGCATCAAGCCCGTCGTCGTCGGCCAGCCCCCGAAGGACCTGGCGATGGTCGAATTGACCGATGCCAAGCGCATCGAGATCAGCGTGGCCCTGGGCGTCCCGCAGGGCATCCTGGACGACCAGCACGTCAACCGGGCGACCGCCGAGCAATCCGAGTGGAACTACTGGACGCTGACGATCCTGCCGGACTGCGAGCTGATCGAGACCGGCCTCAACCGCCAGGTCTTCGCCCCGCTCGGCTACGAGTTCCGCTTTCAGCCCCAGAAGCTGGAGGCCATCCGCCGGCGCAAAGACGCGAAAGCCCTCGAGCTGCTGTCCGCGGTCATCGGCGGCGGCATCACGCAGAACGAGTTCCGCAACGGACTCGGCCTCGAGCCGATGCCGGGCGGCGACGAGCTCCGCGTGGCACCGGTAGCGCAGGTCTCAGCGGGCGAGCGGGTCGGCGGACTGCCGCGTGCCGGCTCGGCGGCCGCGTAATGGCCGGCCGAACGATCCTCACCGTCGACGTCCAGGGCGGCCCTGCGCTCATCGCCAAGCTGGGCAAGGTCGCTGCCGCCGAAACACTCGCGGCGCCGCTCCAGAAGGCTGGCGAGCGCCTCCAGCGCGCCATGCAGGGCTACCCGCCCGAGCTCCCCAACCAGACGTATGAGCGCACCGGCGACCTGGGCAACTCGTGGAAGGATCCCGTCATCAGCGGCCTGACCGCGACCGTCAAGAGCTCGATCGCGTACGGCCCCTTCGTCCAGGGCGACCAGGCGCAGACCGCGCCCTTCCGCGGCCGCTGGATCACCGGCTCAGAAGCGATCGAGCTGGAAGCGCCCACCATCCAGCGCGATTTTCAGGAGGCCATCGACGCCGCGCTGAAGTGAGCCGTGTATGCGATGTCGCATACCCCCGCCGCTCAGCCGGCGGCCACACACAGCAGGATCGGGTCCCCGGTGTTCGGGCAGCTCGTCCAGAAGTCGAAGCGCGCGCGAGGGCTCGCTTCGAACTCGATCGGGTGAGCGAACTTCCGCCACTCGAGGGCCCCGTGGGCTGCGCCACAACGGACACACGGGTCGACGCCCAACACCAGCGGAAGCGCCTGTTTCGGCTTCGCCTCACTCACGATTCCAACCCTAGCACCCACGAGCCCAGCGCAGAGGTCGGGTCTTTCCCCGCCGCCCGAAGGAGGGCCCGCCTGTGCGCAATGCGCTTGCCATCAAGTCGGAGACCGACGCCGCCCTGACCCTCGAGGGCTGGGCCGTCGTCTTCGACACCGCCACCAGCCCGGGCGCCGACCTGTCCGGCGAGTACTTCTCCGCCGACACCAACTTCTGGCTCGACCAGCTCGGCGCCGTCAAGATGGCGTTGTACGACCACGGTCAGAACGACGCCGTCAAAAGTGCCGTGCTCGGCTCGGGCACGCTCGAGCGCAAGACCGTCGACAGCGTCGAAGGGCTGTGGTTCACCGCCGAGCTCGACAAATCGGTCGCCTACGTGAAGCAGGTGGCCAAGCTGGCCAAAAAGAGCCTTCTCGGCGCCTCGACCGGCGCCGTCAGCCACCTGGTGGAGCGCGTCGACGACGCAGACGCCGACTCCGATCGGACCTGGATCAAGTCCTGGCCGATCGCCGAGGTGTCGTTCCTGGTCACTCCGTGCGAGCCGCGCACCATCGGCTTCGAGTCGCTCAAGGCGCTGATCGACAAGGGCGAAGCAGCCCGGGCGACCATCGAAGCGGCGCCGACGCTCCCCGCCGGCCGCGACCTGAAGTCGACGTCGTACGAGCAGATCCGCGACCAGGTGTCGCGGGTCATCAACCGCTCGGACAGCTCGCCGTTCGACCTGGCCGACGCCGACTGGTCCAGCATCGTCGGCACCTTCCCGGATCACGTCATCGTCGAGCGCGTCGACTACGACGCCGACGGCGACGGCGGCCTGTGGAAGATCGGCTACACGGTCGACGCCGCGGGCGTCGTGACCCTCGGCACGGCCGAGCAGGTGACCACCGAGTACCCCGCCATCACCAAATCGCTCGTCAAGCACGCGGCCGCCCTGAAAGCGCTGCTGCCCCCTGAGACGTCGGCTGCGACCAAGCAGACGACCCCGCTCGAGGCCTCGGAGCCCGCCACCCCCGAGGAGCCCGAAATGTCTCAGGCAATCCTGGACGCGATCAAGGCGCTGAGCGACGACCTCAAAGCCACCAACACCCGCATGGACGGCATCGCCGTCATCGCCGAGGAACCCGCCGTCAAGACCGCGGGCGTGGCCGTGCCGGCCGTCATCATCGCCAAGCCCGGTTCAGCCGACCAGGCCGAGGCCGAGTTCAAGAGCTTCCTGGGCGGCGGTCCCTACCCCCGCTCCGCCTTCAAGGCGGCGCTCAATGAGGGCACCAACTCGCAGGGTGGCTACGCCGTCCCTGCCAAGTACAGCAACGACCTGGTCACCCCGCTGACCGACCTGTCGTTCCTGCGGCTGGCTGGCGCGCGGATCATCAAGCTCGAGGGCACCGACGCCTTCCACATCCCGGCCCTGACGTTCGCGTCCGCCGCGGTGCTGACGGCCGAGGCGGCCGCCTACACCGAGGGCGAGCCGACCATGGCCGAGACCCTCTTCGCGCCGTGGAAGCTGACCCGCCTGGCCAAGGTCTCCGAGGAGCTCGCCGCGGACAGCCGCTTCGACCTCTGGGGCCAGATCCTGCTGCCCGACTACGCCCAGAGCTTCGCGGCCGCCGAGAACTCGTACTTCACCACGGGCACGGGCACCAGCCAGCCGGCGGGTGTCGTGACGGGCGCGCCGACCGGCATCACGCTGGCCACGGGCAACACGCTGCTCATCCCCGCCGACTCGGTCATCGACACCTATTTCTCGCTCGACTACAAGTACCGCGCGAACGCGGTGTGGATGATGAACGACGCCACGCTCAAGGTCGTGCGCAAGCTGAAGGACAGCCAGAACCGCTACCTGTTCGAGCCCAACTACTTCGCCCCAGGCAACGGGATTGGCACGGCGCAGGGCCCGGATGGCGTCCGCTCGAGCGGCACGATTCTCGGCAAGCCCGTCATCACCAACAACTCCATGGCGGTCCCCGCGGCCAACGCCAAGACGATCCTGTTCGGCGACTTCAGCTACTACTGGATCGCGGACTGGGCTGGCCTGGAGATGCAGCGCCTGTCCGAGCTGTACGCCGCCAACGGCCAGGTCGGCTTCCGCGCCTTCCATCGCACCGACGCCCACCTGATGCTGCAGGCGGCGATGACGCTGATGGTGCAGAGCGCCACGTAATCAGCACCCGGCGACGGCGACCTGCCGCAGCTCGAGGTTCGAACGGACCTCACTGCGGCATGCGCGCCGGAGTCCGCAACACAGCCGATGCCTTCCCATGGGGCGCGCGGGTTCACGACCCAGCATCGGCTCCTATCACAACGCCTGCCACTCGGCGAGCTCGTCCTCCTCGAACTGGAGCCGCTCGGTCTCCGCACTCACCAGCGCCGAGACGATCACCCGGTGGTTGTTCGAACGGTGCCCGACCGGTTCCACCGGCAGCAACTGCAGCAACTCGCGGACGCGCCGTCTCAGATGGACCAACCGCTCCTGCGCGCGCTTCCGCAGCACCACTTCGCGATCGAGACGCTTCTCGAATTCCTCGCGCTCGTTCGCGTCCACCGCCCGGAGGGTAGCCCATGTCCTACGCGCCACTCTCCAGCCTGAAGGACCGCCTCAACGTCGTCGACACGGCCAGCGACGCCATCCTGCAGGCCTCGCTCGACTGGGCCGACGCTTTCATCAACGCGTTCTGCAACGAACGCCGTTTCGCCGCCTACACGGCCACCCGGCTGTATGGACCGGACCGCATCGACTGGGACGACACCGGCTACACGGGCCCGATCCCACTGGTCTACGGGCCGTACAAGCGGCTGTTCCTCGACGAGGACCTGCTGACGGTCACCGCCATCACCAACGGTGACGGCTCGAACATCCCCACCAACGGGTGCTTCCTCGAGCCGTTCAACGCGATCGCCGACAACTCGCCCTACCAGTCACTGCTGCTGAAAAGCGCGTACGCCTGGATCTGGACCCCCGACGCCCAGATCGCGATCGCGGGCACCTGGGGCTACTCCGCCACACCGGACGCGCTGGTCATCAATACGGCCCTGCTCCTGGCCGAGTGGCACTACCGCGCGCGCGGCCCCCAGTCGCTGACCACCGTCTTCGACCGCAAGACCAAAAAGGTCACGCTCGAGGGCTTCCCCGAAAAGGCGCTCGACGGGCTCGAGATGCGGCGCAGGTTCGCGCGGTGACCACCATCAGCCAGGTGTTCGACGCGTTGCAGCTGGTCAACGCGGGCATCAAGGGCGTCAAGTTCGCGCCCAGCTCCAGGAACACCCCGAATCAGCTCACCCCGGGCCAGCTGCCCGCGGCGATCAGCTGGTACACGGCGGACGACTGGACCAAAGGCGGTCAGACCCACTTCATCGTCGAGGTGTACGTCGCCGCGGTTGGCCAGGCGAGCCCGACGTTGGCGATGGCCACCTGCCTGGACCTCATCCAGCGGTTCCGCGACACCTTCAAACCGCTCCTCGCCGTCGACGGGGTGTCGATCATCCGCGAACGCCACAGCCATCTGGGTGGCTTTGGCAGCGATGGGATCCACAAGACGCTCCACTACGCGGGGTCCGAGTACTTCGGGTTCAGCTTCCGCGTCGCGTTCTTCGGTCTGTGATGGCGACTGACGCCGCGCGCGTGCAGCGCTGCCCGACCTGCGGCCGGCTGCTCGGCTACTCGCGCGTCCCCACGAACCACCCGAACTGTCCGGCCCAGCACGAAACCAAGTGCGGCAAGTGCGGCGGCCTGGTGGCCCTCAGCATGGACCCCCAGATTCCGGCCAGAACCGTCTAAATCCAACCCCCGCCCGAGCCCTCCGAGGCCAGCGCTGCACGCCCTGGAGGTCCTTCACCGTGGCATTTTCGCCTGGCTTCGACGCCGCCCTCACCTTCGCGGCGACGGACATCACGCCGTACACGACGTCCGTCAAGTTCACGCCCGCCCGCAAAGACTTCGATCTCGCGGTGCTCGGCGGCGCGGCCGTCAAGACCATGGTCGGTCCGGTCAAGACCATCATCGACCTCGCTGGGTTCATCGACCCGACGCTCACCGCCCTGATCACGGCGCATAT
>Ga0209166_10004044_pt1 | contig 10392 bp, 9 predicted proteins | sample Coa_R1_3_FD_187151 | JGI IMG/M metagenome (GOLD analysis project Ga0209166, IMG submission 187151) | Surface soil microbial communities from Centralia Pennsylvania, which are recovering from an underground coalmine fire - Coalmine... | ecosystem: Environmental > Terrestrial > Soil > Unclassified... | reverse complement strand
AGCTCAGCCGCGGTTTTGGCATCTCGACCGTGGCGGTGCTCTTACACCTGTCGCTCGCCTGGCGCGGCGCTGCTGGTCTGAGCACCGCCGATTTCATGGTGGCATTCGCCGGCGCCACCACGTTGGCGGCGATGAGCTTGTTCTACGGCTGGATCCTGCATCCAGCCGCCGCCGCCGAAGTCAGCGGCCACCGGCCGAAATCGGCGGAAGTTGTGTAGCTAAATCGCCGCTTCCGACGCCGCGTCGAAAAAGTGCAACCGCTCCGGGTTGAGCGCGAAGCGCAGCTTGTCGCCGCGCTTGGCGGTGACGCTGGGCTCGACCGAGGCCACCATGGTCTGCTGGCCGACTTGGAGGTCGAGCAAAATTTCGGCGCCGAGCCGCTCCACCACCTCGACCATGGCGTCGAAGCACAATCCGGGCGGCGCGCTGCCGTTGGCGATTTGCAGATCTTCCGGCCGCACGCCGAGGACGACGTCGCGGCCGGTATGCGGCCGCAGCCGCGCGGCAAGGGCGCCGGGCAGTTCGAGGCCGAAGCCGGAGGCTTCAGCGTGCAGCTTGCCGTCGCCGTCGCGCAACCGCGCCGGCGCGAAGTTCATCGCCGGCGAGCCGATGAAGCCGGCGACGAAACGGTTGACCGGCGCATTGTAGAGCTCGAGCGGCTCGCCGACCTGCTGCACCACCCCGCCGCGCATGACCACGACGCGATCACCGAGCGTCATGGCCTCGACCTGGTCGTGGGTGACATAGACCGCCGTGGTGTTGAGCCGGTTGTGCAGCTTCTTGAGCTCGACCCGCATCTGCACGCGCAGCTTGGCATCGAGATTGGACAGCGGCTCGTCGAACAGAAACACCTGCGGATGGCGGACGATGGCGCGGCCGAGCGCGACGCGCTGGCGCTGCCCGCCGGATAATTGCCGCGGCTTGCGCGCCAGCAGATCGTGGATACCGAGGATGTCGGCGGCCTCCTGCACGCGCTTTCGTATGTCGCCGCGGTCGACTTTGCGCATCTTCAGGCCGAACGCCATGTTGTCGTACACGCTCATATGCGGATAGAGCGCGTAATTCTGGAACACCATGGCGATGTCGCGGTCCATCGGCGCCAGATCGTTCACCACCGTGTCGCCGATCAGCACCTGGCCCGATGAGATCGACTCGAGGCCGGCCACCATGCGCAAGGTCGTGGTCTTGCCGCAGCCCGATGGGCCGACCAGCACGACGAATTCCTTGTCGCGGATTTCAAGGTTGACGTCCTTCACCGCGTGAACGTCGTCGTAAAATTTGTTGAGGTTGCGTAACAGCACGCGGGCCATGGTTTCACCGTTGTCGCATCATCCTTTGACGGAGCCGGTGAGGCCGGCGACGTAGTGCTCGACGAAGAACGAGTAGATGAAAGCGACCGGAATCGAGCCGAGCAGCGCGCCAGCCATCAGCTGGCCCCAGTAGAACACGTCGCCGCGCACCAGCTCGGAGGTGACGCCGACCGACACGGTCTTCTGCTCGGCCGACGACAAAAACACCAGGGCGTAGATGAATTCGTTCCACGACAGCGTGAAGGCGAAAATGCCGGCCGAGAGAATGCCCGGCACCGCGACCGGGAAGACGATGTAGAGCATCGCCTTCCAGCGCGTCGCGCCGTCGATGCGCGCGCATTCTTCGAGCTCACGCGGGATGGCCTTGAAGTAACCCATCAACAGCCAGGTGCAGAACGGGATCAGGAAGGTCGGGTAGGTCAGGATCAGCGCCCACGGCGTATCGCCGAGCTTGAAGTTGCGGATGACGTCGGCAAGCGGGATGAACAAGAGCGTCTGCGGCACCAGGTAAGTGATGAAAATGCCGGTGCCGAGCGCGCCGCCGCCGGGAAATTTCAGGCGCGACAGCGCATAGCCGGCCAGCAGCCCGCAGAACAGCGAGATTACCGTCGACACGATGGCGATGAACAGCGTGTTCGCCATCCAGCGGGTGAACAGGGTCTCGGTCAACAGATCGGTGATGTGGACCAGGGTCGGATGCGCAGTCCAGAACGGCGTATAGTTGGGCGCCATCCACGGCCGGTACAGCTCGCGATCCGGCCGCACCGACGTGACCAGCATCCAGTAGAACGGGAACAGCAGCCAAAAGACGAACAGGCCGAGCGGAATGTAGAAGTAGACCCAACGCCGCCACTTCGCGCCTTCGATCATGGCTCAGTGCACCTCGACCCGGCGGATATAGAGGAGCTGCACGACGACGACGAAGAGCAGGAACGGGAACATGGCAAGCGAGATGGCGGCGCCCTCGCTCAACAGCCCGGTGCCGACGCCGATCTGATACGCGTACGTGGCGAACAGCTGGGTGGCGTTGGCCGGCCCGCCGCCGGTCAGCACATAGACGAGCTGAAAGTCGGCAAAAGTCTGGATCACCGAGAACAGCACCACCACCATGGTGACGGGAAGGAGCAGCGGCCAGGTCACGTGCCAGAAGCGCTGCCACGGCCGCGCGCCGTCGATGGCGGCGGCTTCCTGCAGCTCGGGATTGATGGTCTGCAAGCCGGCAAGGAGGCTGATGGCGAAGAACGGCACGCCGCGCCAGACATTGACGATGATCACCGAGATCAGCGCCAGGCCCGGATCGCCGAGCCAGTTGATGCGGCTGTGAATGAGGCCGAGCTGGAACAGCGACCAGTTGATGACGCTGAAGGTCGGGTCGAACATCCACTTCCAGGCGAAGGTCGACAGCACCGTCGGGATGATGAACGGCAAGAGGATAAAGGCGCGGGTGAAGGCTTTGCCGCGGAAATGCCGGTTGAGCAGGAGCGCCAGCCAAAGCCCGAGCGCGAGCTTAAAGACCGTGGCCACCGCGGTGTAGATGAAGGTGTTCCACACGGCGACGCGAAAGATGCTGTCGTCGAGCAGCGCGACAAAATTTGCCGCGCCGATGAAATGGCCGGGAACGCCGACGCGCGCATCGGTGACCGACAGCCAGACGCCCTGCACGAACGGATAGGCGATGAACAGGCCGAGCAGAATGACGGTCGGCAGCAGCAGCGCCGCGGCGAGCCAGCGCTCGTCCTCGAGCAGCCGGGTCGCCACGCCGCGCTGCGGTGCCGCCGCAAAGGCCCGCTGGGTGACGACGACTTCGCTTATGGCCATTGCGGTTTCCTCTACGGTCCGGCGCCGTGCCCGTCCTCCCGCCCAAGCCGGCGGGAGGCGCGCCTACGGTGTGGCAGACCGTGCCGCATCATAACACGCGGAGGTCGGCGCGGGACGATCAGGCGTAAATCTTCTCCACCTCGCCGGTCGCCCATTTCACCGCGTCCTCGGCCGGCATGCCCTGGACCGCCTTCGCGTACATGTCGACGATGATGTACTTGCTGAATGACTCAGCGGCGCGACGATCGGCGGGCCCGGCATGGCCGGGAAGCTGCCCGGCGCGGGCGGCCCTGCGGAACGGCAGCATGACCGGGTCCTTCTGCCAGATCGGATCCTGCTCCCAAACCGTCGTGGCGCCGACCGAATAGCCTTGCTGCGAGTCGAACCACGGCTGATAGACCGGCTTCGACGTGATCCAGGCGAGGAACTTCTTGGCGGCAGCTTGCTGCTTCGAATAACCCATCAGAATATTGGTCATCGGCAGCTGGTAGGAGAACTGGCCGGCGGGTCCCTTGGGCAGTTCGCCATGGAGAATATCCTGCCAAAGCGGCGTGCCCTTCTCGGTCGAATACGAGTCGGGCTTGCGCTTGGCTTCGAGATAGATCGAGGCGCCGTTGAGCGTCGACGAAAGCGTGCCGGCAAGGAAGGCGCGGTTGTTGCTCGAATCGTCCCAGGCGAGCCCGCCCTCGTCGAAGCAGTCCTTCCAGAAGGCGACCGCATATTTGACTGATTCGATCGTTTGTTTGCTGTTGAGCACGACCTTCTTGCCGGCCTTGTCGACCTCGGCGCCGCCGAACGACCACAGGAACGGATACCAGAAGGTCGGCGGATCGCCGAAGCTGTGGCCGAGCGCCTGGCCGAGCGGCTGGCCCTTGGCCTTGAGCTTCTTGCCCGCCGCGCGGTACTCGTCCCAGGTAGCCGGAAACTTGGTGACCCCGACCGCCTCGAACCACGACTTGCGATACGAATTCTCGTTGCCGAGGATGCACCAGGGAATGCCGAGCCATTTTTTGCCGTTGTTTGCCACGGACTTCGACGCGCCGTAGTAGCCGCCCTGGTCTTTGCCGATCTTCTCGGCAATGTCGCTGACGTCGACGACGCTGTCGGGATAGAGCTGCGGCGCAAGGTTCAACGCACAGATGACATCGGCGCCGGTCCCCGACTGAATTGCCGCGGTGATGCGCGCGGGAATATCGTTGCCGTTGATCATCTCGATATTGAGCGTGATGCCGAGATCCTTGGCGGCCTGCGGGATGATTGTCTCGCGCAGCACCTTGTCGGAGTTAGGCACGAAATCGTTCCAGCGCAGCCAGTGCACACTGGTACCCTGCGCGTAGGCCGGCGCGCGCCCGGTCGCCAGAATGGCGGCAAGGCCGCCGCTCGCCGACGCGGCCGTTCCGGCCGCCGAGAGCTTGAGAAATTTGCGTCGATGAATCCGAGCCATGGTGTCCCTCCCTGATGGGTCAAATGTGATTGACGTTTTTGGTCTTGGCCGTGAGGCGTCAGGGGGCAGTCTACCCGCAATCGGCGAATAACAAAACGCGCAATTTGCGCGTTTAACGGGCTTAGTGAACCGGCATCCGCCGCCCGACGCCCTTCTCATGGGCGCGCCGCACGATCAGGTCGGCAAACGCGATGTCTTCGAGCGCGATGCCGAGCGACTTGAACAGCGTCATATCGGCCGGGCCGCGGCGGCCGGGCGCCTTTTCGGTGAGGATGTCGCCGAGCTCGACCACGTCCTGCCATTTGAGCCGGCCGGCAGCGACCAGGTCGCGGTATTCGCCGGCCTCGATCCGCGCCTGCGCCAGGTGATCGGTAGCGCGGACCGTGGCGCGGAGCACGGTCTCGGCATCGATCTCGCGCCGCTCGGCCGCATTGGCGCCGGCGGCGTTGACGTGGACGCCGGATTTCAGCCAGTTGGCGCGCAGCACCGGTTCGGCCGATTGGGTGATGGTGATGACCACATCGGCATCGCCGATGGCGGCCTCCGCCGAGTTTGCCGGCTCTGCCGCAACCCGCAAGCTGCGCTCGATCTGTTTGGCGAACGTTTCGCGGTGCTCGGCGGTGCGGGCAAACACGCGCACCGTTTGGATCTTGCGCACGGCGCAGACGGCCGCGACCTGCGTCAAGGCTTGGCGGCCGGCGCCGATGACGCCGAGCGTCCGCGCTCCCGGATTGGCCAGAAGCTTGGTGGCGAGCCCGCTCGCCGCGCCGGTGCGCATGCGGCCGAGGTGATCGGCTTCGATCATCGCCTGGAGACTGCCGTCGCGCGACGAATAGAGCGCCACGTGATGGCGACCGCCGCCATAGGCTTTCAGGCCAAAAATTTCGCCTGTGCCCCAGGCGGCGCCCATCAGGTTGAAATTGCCCTTGCCGATCCGGGCGCGCTGGCGCGGCAGGTTGACGGTCGCCGGATCGGGCCAGGTCTCGAACAGCAGTTCGAGCGTGGCGATGGCGTCCTTGACGTTCACCAGCCCCTGCACGTCGGCTTCGCTGAGATAAAGCGCCCCGCTGGTCGTCGGCTTTGCTTTGGCCTTGCCGGCCGTTGCGGACTTTTTGTTGGACTTATCCGCGGCTTTGCTCTTGGCTTTACTTTTCTTCGCAGCCTTGGCCATGGCGCGTGATGACCCCCCGGTCGACATCCCAGCTCACATTCCCGCCTTGAGCACGTCGGCGATCCAATCCCACATGTAGTGCACGCCGATGGTCGGATTGTCCACTTGGCAATGATGAAAGCCGCCTTCGTCGCGGGTGAAAACCTTGAGCGCCTTCTGTTTGGAACCGACCGCGGCAAACAGCTTCTCGGCGGTGGCGAGCGGAATCTGCTCGTCGCCTTCGCCGTGCAACAGCAGGAACGGGCAGGTCATCTTCTGCACGATGCCGTCAAGCCGAAAACCTTCCAGCTTCTTGAGCGCCGCGGCGCGGTCATCGACGCCGAGCACCCATTGCAGGTGCTCGGGCGGCACCGAGAGCGACAGCACCCTGCCGGAATCGAGCGCCTCGAGGCGGCGCGCCCAGACTTCGTGATAGTCCCACTGCGCGCCCCAGGCGACGCAGCAGGCAAAGCGCTGCTCCAGCGAGGCCGCGCGCGGCGCGTAATAGCCGCCGAGGCTCAGCGCCATGACACCGATGCGCTTTGAGTCGAACTCGCTGCGGCCGGCCAGATAATCGAACACCGGCGTGGCGTAGCGTTCGGTCTCGGCGATCAGCGGCAGATTGCGGAACCGCACGCTCTCGCCGTTGCCCGGCCCGTCGACGATCAGGCAGCCGACGCCGCGCGCCGCGAGGTCGGGCACGCCGTAGCCGTATTGCAGCTCCTTGGTGACGTCGAAGCCGTCGAAAAACACCATCGCGGGCGCGGGACGGCCGCGCGTCGCCTCCGGGTCCGGATGCACCAGCAGGCCCGGCAGGCTGGCGCTCTCGTATGGAATTTCGACCGGCTCGATGCGCGGCCGGCGCACGATCGCGGCGTATTCCTTGAACAGCGCCACGGACTTCGCGTAGACGTCCATGCTGCGTTGTGAGCGCGGATGAATGAAGCGCTCGCCGGTCTGGTAATAGCGCGAGGCGCGGATGAAACAGGATGCGGCGCTGAGTTTGTGGCCGGCGCGCTCGGCGTCGCGGCCGCGCGCCTCGATCTTGTCGCCCATCCGCGCCCATTCCTCAAACCATGCGGTGTCGTCGCCGACCTTGTCGGCGAGCGCGCGGCCGACACGGTTGACCTCGTCGATGTCGACGCCGGTCCACGGCGCGCCGCCGAGGCAGATCAACAGCCCCATCGACCAGCGATAGTTGGTCGGGAAGTAGAGGAAGGCGGGATCGTCTTTTTGTTTGGGTTGCATGGCGGTCCTGTGCTGCAGAACTCGAAAGCGATCGGCGGCCAAAGTTTCGCGGCCGGGCGGATTACCGCCAGCGGCTGAAGCGGTTCTCGGCGCGGCGGACGATCTCATTGAGCACGATCGCCATGGCGGCCAGCATGGCGATGAGCCCGAACAGCTTGTTCGGCTGGAAAGTTTCGGTGAACATGGTGGTGAAATGGCCGATGCCGGCGGTGGAGACGTAGAGCTCGGCGAGCAGCACGCCGAGCAGCACGCCGCTCATGCCGAGCCGCATGCCGGCGAAAAAGCTCGGGATCATGTGCGGAAAGATCACCCAGCGCAGGATCTGCCAGCGGCTCGCGCCCATCGAGCGGGCGCTGGTGAGCAGGATCGGCTTTAAGTTCTGCACGCCGGCCACCACCGTGACGACGACCGGAAACACGCCGTGCGTGACGCCGAAAGCGATCTTCGACGCCGGCCCGATGCCGAACGCCAGAATGAACAGCGGCAGGATGGTGATCTGCGGCATGCCGTAGACCAAGAGCACGATCGGCATGAAGCTGCGGCGCGCAAACGGCGGCAGCCCGATCGCCAGTCCGAGCGCCAGGCCGATCGTGACCGCAATGGCGAACGCCACCGCAAGCTCGAAAAAGGTGAGCCGCAGCGCGTTCGGCACGCCGTCGGTCCCCAGCATAGTGCCGAGCGAGGTAAACACGCGTGACGGCGGGCTGATGAACATCGGGTCCACGACCACGCGCGCGGCGATCTCCCAAACGAGCAGGAGGAGAACGACGACGCCGAGCCGCACCACGCCCGGATGCCGCAGCAGGAAGCGACGGGTTGTTGCCGGCGTCCGCTCGTTGCCGCGCAAGCCGGCAGTCTGCACGCGGCTCGACTGGACCGACGTCATCCGAGTCGCCTCCCGCGCGCTTCGAAGTAGGAGACCGTGACATTGAGCAGCGTCGCGATCGCGACCACAAAGACGATGTAGGCGAACATCCGCGACATCTCCATCGCCTCGGCGAGCTGCACGATGTGATGGCCGAGCCCGGCGAGCGAGGCGATGGTCTCGCTGCCCAGAATCGAAAGCAGCGCCACCGTGAAGCCCATGCGCAGGCCGGTGAGGATCACCGGCAGCGCCGCGGGAACGAGCACGTAGCGGAACAACTGATAATTCGAAGCGCCCATCGAGCGTGCCGCCGTCACCAGCGTGCGGTCGACGTTGCCGAAACCGGCGATGGTGGAGAGCACGATCGGAAAGAAGGCGATGGTGGTGCCAAGCCCGATCTTGGACGCCATTCCGAGGCCGAAGAACAGCACGTAAAGCGGCAGGAACAGAATGATGGGAATCGAATAGATGCCGGCAAACAGCGGCTCGAATACGCGGACCGAATAGCGCGATAAGCTGACGAAGAAGCCCACGACCGTCCCGGTCGTTGTTGCCAGCACGAAGGCGACGACGAATTCGGTCGCGGTGACGCGCAGGTCGGGCAGATACTCGCCGCCTTGGAGCACGTCGACCAGTTGGTGAAATACCGCGACCGGATTCGGCAGCAGCAGGTGATTGACGCCCCAAAAATTGGTGGCGCAGTACCACAGCACGAATAGCCCGAGCAGGAACGCGATCTGCACCGCGCGGCTGGCGAGTTGTTGGGCGGTGTCGCGGCGGCGCGCCATCACACGGCTCCGCCGTTGCGGCCGCGCGGCGCTTCCGACGACACCGCCTTGCGGATCTCGTCATGCAGCAGCGCGTAGAGCTCGTTGCGCAGCTCGGTAAATTTTTCCGAAGTGACGAAGGCAGGCTTGCGCGGATGCGGCTCGTCGACCTTGATGATTTTTTTAATGGTGCCGGGCCGGGCCGAGAACACCGCGACGCGGTCGGCCAAGAATACCGCTTCGCCGAGGCTGTGGGTGACGAACACGATGGTCTTTTCGGTGCTTGCCAACAGCACGGACAAATCCTCGCCGAGAATCATGCGGGTCTGCTCGTCGAGCGCGCCGAACGGCTCGTCCATCAACAGGATGCCGGTCTGCAGCGACAGCGCCCGCGCCAACGCGGCGCGCTGGCGCATGCCGCCGGACAGCTGGGCGGGATAATGGTCGGCGAACTCGGCAAGGCCGACCGCCTCCAGCGATTTTTTGGCGCGCGCGGCGTGCTCGATTTTGGGCACGCCCTGGAACAGCATGCCGAGGCGGACGTTCTCGTCGACCGTATTCCAGGGGAACAGCGCGTTCTCCTGGAAAATGTAGGCGATGTCGTTCGGCATCGGTCCGCGCACCGGCTTGCCGGCAACCTGCACCGTGCCGTTGCTCGGCGTCAGCAGGCCGCCGATGACATTGAGCAGCGTGCTCTTGCCGCAACCGCTCGGGCCGATCAGGCACAGCAGCTCGCCGCGCACGATGTCGAGCGAGGTGTCGGCCAGCGCGCGGACGGAGCGTGCTTCGCCGGCCTCACCGAACTGGTGGCCGACGTTTCTGACGTGGATTGCGACGTCGCCGGCGCTCATCGTGGCAGGACGGGTTCGCCTTGCTGCCTCTTTGCCGCCGATCTTAGCGCATTTCGCCGCGCTCCGGTCGCCGCCTCGTCGAGCGTCAAATCGTCCCTGAGCACGACGCCGTAGGTCTCGGCGGCGATGCGACGCGAGACCAGTTGCTCGATCACGTCGTTGCGCACCAGCGCCGGGTCGCGCTCCAGCGGGTCGCCCCAGCCGCCGCCGCCGCCGGTGCGCACGATGACTTCAGAATCGAGCGGCACCGGGTAATGCGGCGCCTCCATGGAGCGGAAATCGTTCTCGCCCGGCCGCCGCAACAGAAAGTCGCCATGGCTGCCCGGTTCGCCGCCCCACAAGCCCCACGGCGGACACTGTTCGCGCCGCGGATGATCGAAATTCCAGCGGCCGTCCACCAGGTTGCGCACGCAAGTGTCGAGGCCGAGGCCGCCGCGATGCTTGCCGGCGCCGCCGGAGTCGGTGCGCAGCGCGCGGCGCTCGATCACGACCGGGCATTTCAACTCGATGCCCTCGATCGAGGCGTTGCGCACGTCGCCCTGGCAGACCGAGACCGTGGCGGATTCGCCGTCTTCGGTCGGGCGGCCGCCCCAGCCGCCGCCCTCGATGCTCTGCACGACGAAGCGGCGCTTGGTCTTCGGATGTACGCCGAAGAACACGATCGAGCCGCCGAGGAGCCCGTGATGCCCGGCCGGCACGCGATCGGTCATGGCGTCCGCCAGCGCCTTGATGATGGTGTCGACCACGGTCGGCACGATCACGCTCCAGCCCGCCATCGGCGCCGGGTAGCGCGCCATCATCACGTTGCCTTCCGGAATGATGACTTTCAGCGCGCGGAACGAGCCCTCGTTGACCGGCTCGAGCGGGCCGGTCAGCGCCTTGTAGGCGACGCGCGCCGCCGCGTAGGTGCGCGAGTTGATGCCGGCCTTGCGCTCGCCC
>Ga0209166_10004042_pt1 | contig 10392 bp, 9 predicted proteins | sample Coa_R1_3_FD_187151 | JGI IMG/M metagenome (GOLD analysis project Ga0209166, IMG submission 187151) | Surface soil microbial communities from Centralia Pennsylvania, which are recovering from an underground coalmine fire - Coalmine... | ecosystem: Environmental > Terrestrial > Soil > Unclassified... | reverse complement strand
TGAGCGGATGGCGCCTTCGCCCAGCCCCCCTTGCCTTCGGCCATGCGGGAAGGCGCATAGTCTTTGCCGTCCCAGGAGCGGCGGCCAGCCATGCGCTACGATATCGTCATTGTCGGCGGCGGGGCCGGGGGGCTGGAGCTGGCCGCGCGGCTGGGCCGCCGCCTGGGGCGGGCGCAGGGCCGCGACCGGGTGCTGCTGGTCGACCGCTCGTCGTACCACATCTGGAAGCCGACCCTGCACGAGGTGGCGGCCGGGACCCTGGACACCGACCAGGAGGGGCTGTCCTACGCTCTGCTCGCGCGGCGCAACCACTTCAGCTTCGCCCTGGGCGAGCTGGCCAGGCTCGACGCCGGGGCCCGGCGGCTGACCCTGAAGGCGATCCTGGACGACGACGGCTCGCGCCTGGCGCCCGAGCGCAGCGTGGACTTCGGCCGGTGCGTGCTGGCGATCGGCAGCGGCTCGAACTTCTTCAACACCCCCGGCGCGGCCGAGCACGCTTTCGTCCTGGAACAGACCGCCGACGCCGAGCGGTTCCACCGCCGCCTGCTCAGCGCCTTCGCCCGGGCGTCGTTCGAAGAGAACGGGGTCGTCGCCATCGCCATCGTCGGCGGCGGCGCGACCGGCGTGGAGCTGTCGGCGGAGCTGCTGGAGGCCCACAAGGAGTTCAACCAGAGTCTCTCGCCCGGCCAAGCGACGAGGCTCGAGCTGTCGGTGGTCGAGGCCGCCGACCGGATCCTCGGCGGCCTGCCCGAGCGGATCTCCACCCAGGCGACACAGGCGCTGAGCGAGCGCGGCATACGGGTGCTGACGAGCACGCGCGTGGACAGCGTGTCGGCCGCCGGCCTCGAAACCAACGGCGGCCCGGTGGCGGCCGACCTCGTCGTCTGGGCCGCCGGGGTCAGGGCGCCCGCGGCCAACGCCGGGCTCGGCCTCGCGGTCAACCGGTCGAACCAGTTCGAGGTCGACGACTTTTTAAGGACCTCGGCCCCCGACATCTTCGCGCTCGGCGACTGCGCCGCCTGCCCGTGGCGCGACGGCCAGATCGTCCCGGCCCGGGCGCAGGCCGCGCACCAGCAGGCCAGCTACCTCGCCCGCGTCCTGCTCGCGCCGCCGAGCGGCGGCGAGCCCGGCGGGGCCGCGAGGGGCGCCCCGAGCGGCGCCTACGCCTACCGCGACTTCGGCTCGCTGGTGTCGCTCGGCGAGAACCACGGCGTCGGCTCGCTGATGGGCAGCCTCGGCGGCGGGAACTTCTTCGTCGAGGGGCTGGTCGCGCGGTGGATGTACGTCTCGCTGCACCTGGCCCACCACCTCGCCATCCTCGGCCTGGGACCGACCCTGATCCTGGCGGCGGCGCGGCTGCTGCAGCAGCGAGTTTCAGGCCGGCTCAAGCTTCACTGACGGAGGGGGGCGGCAGGGGGATGCGGGCCGCGAACCCGTTCGCCGCGACCCGCTGACAACCCCCTCCCCGGGGGCGAACCCGGTTGTCACTTTGAAATTAGTTCAAGATTGAATCAAATGCCGCGCGCACATTGTCGCACGCTCTGGTTATTTGTTCCTACGCGCGTTTGTCTTGCGACGCCTACTGCGTCTTGGCCGCCGCGTCGGCGGCGGCGTCGGCCTTGCGGCCGGCCTTGGCGGCCGCGGCGTTCGCGTCGTTCGCCGCCTTGCGGGTGGCGGCGGCCGTCTGGGCGGCGGCGTTGTCCAGCGCGCGGTCCGCGGTCCGGCCAGCGTCGGTGGCCGCTGTCGCGGTCGCGGCGCCCGCGTCCTGAGCCGCGGCCGCGGCATGGTCGCCGGCGGCGGCGGCCTGGTCCTGGGACCGGCCCGAACAGGCGATGAGCGAGGCGCCCAGGAGCGCGATGCAGGCGGCGGTGGTGACTTTCACGACGACGACCCTCCAGGATGATGATTCAGGGTAATTCCTCAACCAGCCTGGGGGTTCCGCCCGCCGCGGACGCAACGAAAAGCGACGCTGTACGTTAGGGACCAGACATTCGGAGACCTGCCATGAAACTTCGCCTGCTCATCCTGCCCGCTCTTGCCGCCGCCTGCCTTGTAAGTGGTTGTGAAACCTATGGAGACGGCGGCGAGCACTACGCCGGACCGGGCTATGGTCCGGGGCCCGGACCGGACGAGAACTGGGACGCGCCGCACTACTATCGCGACGGCGACTACCAGGAGCGCCAGATGTCTCGCGACGAGCGCGTCTACCGCGGCAGCGACGGCCGCTACTACTGCCGCCGGCCCGATGGCACCGCCGGCCTGATCGTCGGCGGCATCGCCGGTGGCGTGCTGGGCAACGCCATCGCCCCGGGCGGCTCGAAGACCCTCGGAACCCTGCTCGGCGCCGCCGGCGGGGCCGCGGTCGGCAACGCCGTCGCCGAAGACAGCGCCCGCTGCCGGTAGCGGCAGGAAGACAAGGTTCACCACAGAGACACAGAGAAGCAGGAATAGAGAGACAACAGAGTTGAGCTTCGCGCGAAGCGCAAGATTGTTTCTTTAGCTTTCTTCTCTGTGTGCTCTGTGCCTCTGTGGTGAATTTCTCGGCTCTCTAGGGCTCGCCGCGGGTCTGGTCGACCTGGGCGTCGAGCTGTTGCAGCTCGCTCTGGATCCGCATGCGGTCGTCGTAGGGCAGGTTCCAGCCGTGAGCCCGGAATTCCCGCGCCTCGTCGTAGCGGACCTGCTGGAGCTGAGCGAGCAGGTCGTTGGCGCCTTCGCGGTCCAGCGTGTCGTCGAGGAGACCCTGGTGGATCTCGCCGCGGATATGGCTCTCCAGACCCCTGAACTCGGGGTAGCCGGGGAACGACCGGTAGCGGTTCCAGCCCCAGTCGCCGCGCGGCTGGCCATAGTCGCCGCTGTGCTGACCGTATTCGCCCCGCTGCTGGTCGGAGTACGGCCGGTCGCCGTATTGCTGGGCCAGGGCGGCGGCCGGTGCCGCGAGGGCCGCCGCGCCGGCGGCGAGCAGTATCACGATCCGAGGTGTCATGGCGTTCTCCTTTGTCCGACGGATCCACCCGTCGCATAGGGAGACGCTAGGCCGCCGACGCTGAACGGCGCCGGAAGGGACCATTCATGTCGGGTTCATTTCAGATTCGTTGCGCAGGACACCATTCCGCAACACCGCGCGGGTGGTCGACATTCTAACTTTGATCCAACGGCTCGCCGGCGGGCCGCATCTCGGTGTATTGTCGAAGACCAATCAGGAACTGCCGCAAATAGCCAACGACATGTTGTTGCGCCGTCAAGAAATGCTCGCCGCCGATGACCCCGCGCGTGGTGATGACGCCGCCGGGCGCCTCCGCCAGCAATCCTTTCTGGACCAGGTCCGCGATCTTCCGTCGCACTGTCTCGCGCGGCGATCCCAGGGACTCGGCCACGCCCTGACGTGAGATCGCGCGGGCCATCTCGGCGGGAAGGCTGATCCTGACGTCAGCAAAGTCCCGCACAAACCAGGGCTGGCGGATGTTCTGGCGGCCGTTGATTTCCAGGATCGTCAGAAAGATGACCGCGCCTTCATAGTCGTTGCCGAACAACGCGGCCGCCTCACGCGCGTAGCGAAGGACGAATTCGATCGCCAAGGCGTTCGCGATCCGTAGCTCGCCCGGCTCGACCAACCAACCGTTCAGATCGTCCTGCGAGGATGACTCACCAGGTATCGGCATCCCCGCGTATTGGCGGAGATCCAGCACGAGCTGCCGAATATGGGCGGCGATCAGGTGTCGCGCCGCCACGAACTGTTCACCGCCAACGACGGCGCGTGTGGTGATGACGCCGCCAGACGTCTTGACCAGAAATCCTCGTTCGATCAGGTCCGAAACCCTCCGTCGCACCGTCTCACGCGGAATCCCGAGCGACTCGGCGACCGCTTGACGCGAGATCGGCCTGGGCGCCTCGCCGGGAGGAGCGACGCTCTCGTCCGCGAGGTCCGCGGCAAACCCCGGCTGGCGGACGATGTGGCGACCATTGGCTTCAAGAATCGCCAGGAATATGATTGCGGCTTCAACGTCCGCGCCAACAAGCGCGGAAAGCACACGCACGTAGCGAACAAAGAATTCGAGGGCGAAGGCGTTCGCGATCCGCGATGCGTCCGGCTCACTCAGCCACGCGGTCACCGTGCGGCCCCCGCCGATGGCCGAGCAGGGCCTTTCCTATTGTCCGGGGCCAAGGTCCATCCCGCCCATCATGCGTCTCGTCCGCGTTTTCGCAGAGCAATCACTTCCGAACTGTCGCAAACTAAGACGCTCCCGCGGGGTGTTCTCCGTAGCGATCGAGGCAGACGAATTAATTCAAATTTGAAATAGTCGCCGTGGGCGAATTGTCGCACAAAACGCGGGCCCCCGCCCGCCTTGTGATTCAGCCCGCCTCTGGTCTACGTCGTCTCAAGGCCGGATTATTTCGCCGCGCCGCCGCCGAGAACAGAAGCATGCCAGGAAAGCTTCTTTGCATCGCCGCCAGCATGGCCCTTGCGCTCGGCGCGCAGAGCGTCGCGCGCGCCGGAACGACGGACAGTACGACTGGGGCTTTGACCGGCACGATCATCCGGCCGATCCTGGTCACGGCCAACCAGGGTCTGCAATTCGGGGTCATCGTCCGACCAAGCGCCGGTTCGGGCACGGTGACGCTCACCAACGCCGGGGCGCTGAGCGTCACCGGGACCGGCGCCATCGCCCTGCCGTCATCGAGTGCGCACGCGGCGATGTTCACGGTCTCCGGTGAAGGCGGCCAAACCTTTTCCCTGACGATCGACAGCACTGTAACCCTGACCAACGCGGCCCCGTCGGGCGGAACCCTGGCCGTTTCTACGACGAACGACGCCGGCTGTACGGCGGCGTGCGCCCTTGGGGGTATAGTGGGGCAGACGACAAGCGCCACGCTGAGCTTCCACGTGGGCGGGACATTCCCCACTTCATCCGCCACCCATACGGGGAGCTATTCGGGTACGCTCAACACTGTAGTCTCCTACAATTAGTTAGCTTCCTAAGCTTGCGACCTTTCGCCGCACGATAGCGGCAGCGCCAAGAGCTTCGCCATGAGCACCGTTTTAACAATTGGCGCCGGACTGCCTTATTTCCCTTCAATTGGAATTAATCGGCATTGCGCCGAAAAAACAATCAAGCCTACCCGTTTAGCAACGCAACCGATACGCGGATTGCGAAATTGATGGACGTGGAGCCCGCAGGTGAAAAATACCTTCAGTATAATGTTGTTAGTGATTGCTATTGGTATCGCCGGATCGGCCACCGCTGCTGGCAATACGGGGGCGAAAAGAGCCAACGTTACTGCAAGGGGTTTCAATCCGATCTTGATCACAAAGAACACCGATCTGCGTTTTGCGGCCGTGGCGCGGCCAGGAACGGCGGCGCCGACCAATTCAAGCAGGGGCGTCCGGTTCAATTCCCGAGCGTCATTTGAAGATAGTTTTATACAATTTATTGATGCCTACAATTTTATTAGAAGTATTGACCCAATCTGGGTACCACATTCCTTGATAGCTCCCACGTGATCGTAAACACCTATTTGTACTGGGAAAGTGCTCGCGGGGATCGAATTGGCGTTCCCCCGAGGTTGGCTCTGTATCCGTGACGAAACTCGAGCTGGAGGACTAGCGTGAAAAATATTGTTCGTATCGGATTGCTGGTAGGGGCGTTATTCGCCGCCGACGCGGCGATGGCCGCCGGCAACACGAGCGCGACGACGGCCAACGTGACCACCACGATCATCAGGCCGATCTCGGTGACGAAGAACACCGACCTGCATTTCGGCACCATCGTGCGGCCGGGAACCGGCTCCGGAACCGTCGGACTTACGACCGCCAACGTATCCAGCGTCACGGGCACCGGCGCTATTCTCCTGCCATCGTCGTCGACGAGCGCGGCGAACTTCACGGTGTCGGGCGAAGGCGGCCAGGCCTTCACCCTGGTGATCGACAGCACGGTGACGCTGACCAACACGGCGACCTCCGGCGGCACCCTGACGGTCACCACCGTCAACGACGCGGCCTGCACGACTTCCTGCGCTCTCAGTGGGGCGCTCGGTGATGTCGCCAACGGCGCCAAGGTCGTCAATGTCGCCGGCAGCTTTCCGTTCACGTCACTCACCAACACCGGCGCCTATACGGGAACACTGAACATAAGCGCCACCTACAACTGACTCATATCGCGAAGGGAGAAGGCGATAACCGGGGGAAATGGACTTTTACGGGCCCTGATCGTCGTCGCCGGCATCTGCTCACTGACCTCCGTGGGCCGGGCGCAGATCGCCGACCTCAACGTCTCGCCCAAACGCCTGGTCCTCGAGCAGACGAGGCCCGCGGGCGCAGTCTACGTCTTCAACCGTGGCGCGGGCCCGGCGAGCTATTCGGTCAGCCTCGACGACCGGGTGATGACGCCGGACGGCCGGATCCGCACCCTCGAGGAGGCGGCGACCGCGCCTGAGGGGGCTGCGGCGGTCGCGCGGGCGAAGTCGGCCCGATCGATGATCCTGTTCACCCCCCATCGAGTCACCCTGGCGGGCGGAACCAGCCAGGTCGTGCGGCTGCGCGTCCTGCGCCCGGTGGACCTGGCGCCCGGGGAGTACCGCACGCACCTTACGGTCCGGGAACTGCCGCCGGAAACGGCCGGCCTGACCGCCGATGAGGCGGCGGCCAACCAGAACGGATCCCTGTCGATCAACATCACCACGCTGCTGGCGATCAGCATTCCGGTCATCGTGCGACAGGCGCCGCCGGACGTCCGCGCCGCCATCGAGAGCGTCGGCTACGCGGTCGGCGCCGCGCCTGGATCTCCGGTCGGGGTCGCCAAGGTCACCCTGCAGCTCGTGCGCCAGGGGCAGAGTTCCCTGTTCGGCGATGTGGAGGTGCGCAGGATCACCGGCGGCAAGCCGGGCGAGCTGGTCGGTCTGATGCACGGCATCGGGGTCTACACGGAGATCGACCGCCGCACGGTCGAGGTCCCCCTGGCGCGCCGTCCGGCGCCGGGCGCGCGACTGGCCGTGGTGTTCCGGCCGGAAGACGCCAAGCCCGGCGAGACCCTGCCGATCGCCTACCTGACGGTTCCCTCTTAAGGGCGCCAACATGGGGGGCGCCACCATGGGGCGCGCGTACCGGGCGTGGACGCTGGTCGCGTTGCTGGCGTGCCTGATCGTCGCCCTCGCCACGCCGTCGGCGGCAAGCCCGGTCCCGGATCGGCCGCCGCTGGTCAGCGCCGACGACCTCATGATCTTCGCCGTCGACGTAGACGGAGAGACCCTCTCGGACGGCTTCAGCGCCTACGTCTCCCGCGCCGGCCTGTTCATCCCCCTGGGCGAGCTCTCCCGCCTTCTCGACCTGGCGATCACCGTCGACCCCGCCGGCGGACGCGCCGCAGGCTGGATCCTGTCACCGTCGCGCACCCTCGCCGTCGATCTGGCGCGCGGCGAGGTGCGTCTCGGGGACAAGGTCACGCCGCTCGCGCCGCAGGCGGCGGTTTCGATCAACGACGACATCTATCTGCGCGCGGACATCATCGAGCAGATTCTGCCGCTGAAGCTGAGCGCCAGCACCAACGCCCTCACCCTGACGATCAGGCCCAGGGAGCCGCTCCCCTTCCAGCAACGCAGCGTGCGCCAGCAACGGCGCGATAGCCTGCACGCTCCGGCCGGCGCGCCGGCGCCGCCGCTGTCTATAGACACGCCCTATCTCGCATTCACCGTGCCGGCCCTGTCGCTGGACTTCAACTTCGGCGCGGGGAACCACGCTCCGGCGACGACCGCCCAGTTCGGCGTGAGGGCGGCCGGCGACCTTCTCGGGGCGGGCGCGCAGGTCTATGCGGAATCGAGCCAGTCGGGACGGATCGACGAGCTTCGCCTCCTGCTGGAGCGCAAGGATCCGAACGGACACGCCGCCGGTCCCCTGGGGGCGACCCTCGCGGACCTCGGCGACACCTATTCGCCCCCCTTGCCGATCGGCGCGCGCGGCGTGGCCGGACGCGGTTTCGCGATCACCTCGGTTCCCCTGGAGCAGGCGACGGTCTTCGATCACATCGATCTTCACGGCGAACTGCCCCTCGGCTGGGAGGTCGAGCTCTATGTCAATGACGTCCTGCGAGGCTCGACAGCGCAGGCGGCGGACGGCCGCTACGCGTTCCTCGACGTGCCGCTCGCCTATGGGCTCAACGTCATCCGCTTCGTGTTCTATGGCCCGAGGGGCGAACGCCGCGAGGAGGTCCGCCGATTGAACGTGGGCGGCGCCCAGAACGAGAAGGGCCGGTTCACCTACGGCCTCGGCGCCGTGCAGGAGGACCGATCGGTCATTCCCCTCGGCCAGGGCCACAGCGCGCCCTCTCCGGACGGGCCGGGACGCGGCGAACTGCGGCTGAGCGGCGAGGTCTCCTACGGTCTGACCGACACCACCACCGTGACCGCCGCCTTCGCGCGCTACACGCCGGCGCTGCGCGACCCGCGCTTCCTGGGGATGGCCGGCGTTGTGACGTCCTTCTCGGGCCTCTCGGCGCAAGGATATGCGGCCGCCGACGACCGGGGCGGAACCGCCCTCGCGCTCGGCCTCGCCGGCCGCCTGCTCGGCGCGTCGGTCGTGCTGCGGGAGACCGAGTATGCGGGTGGCTTCCTCGACGAGCTGCAGCCCCTGGAGACGGGGGCGACGCCGCTGCGCCGGGACACCAGCCTGTTCCTCGACGCCGCCGCGCGGTTCGGCGCGGACACCCTGCCGGTGAGCCTGCGGCTCGACCGGGCGGAGATGGCAAGCGGCAAGGCGATCCTGCAGGCCACCGGCCAGACATCACACCCGATCGGCCGCTACCTGCTATCCTCCACCCTCACCTATTCCGGGTGGTCGGGGGGCGGCGCCAAGAGCGCCGACACGGTGACCGGCCAGCTGAACCTCTCCGGCCTCGCCGGGGGCGGGTGGCAGGTGCGCGGCGGCCTCGAATACCGGCTCCTGCCGCGCGTCGGCCTGGACGGCCTCACCCTGACCGCCGACCGCGCCCTGGGGTCTCGCGCGGCCCTGCGCCTCGGCCTCGCGCAGCAGTTCGGGAGCGCTCCCACGACGACCTTCGAGGTTGGTCCGACCTGGCGCTTCAGGCACGCCGACGTTTCGCTGATCGGCGCCTACACCACCGGCGTCAACGATGTGCGGGTCGGGATCCAGATCTCGCTCGGATTCCTGTTCGATCCCTTGCGCAAGACCTACCGCGCCGCCGGGCCCGACGCCGCCCAGGGCGGCGCGGTCGCCGTCCAGGCCTTCGTGGACCGCAACGGCGACAACCGCCTGCAGAGCGGCGACACGCCGGTGGCCGGGCTGGCGTTCCAGGGCGGCGGCGGGCCGGTGCGGACCGACAGCCGCGGGGAAGCCCTGATCACCGGCCTGGGAGCCGGGGCTTTTGCGCAACTGGAAGCCGATCCCTCGACGGTCGAGGACCCCTACCTGTCGGCGCCGCCCACCGAGATGCGGATCGTCCCCAGGCCGGGACGGGTGGCGGTCGTTTCCTACGCCCTGCACGCCACCGGCGAAGTCGAACTGCATGTCGAGTTCCAGCGATCCGGTGAGCCGCCGCGCGGGCTATCGGCCCTGCTCGTCGAACTCGTTGCGCCCGACGGCGACGTAGCCGCGCTGGGTCGCACGGAATACGACGGCTCCCTGCTGATCGAGGGCATTCGCCCGGGCGCCTACGCGGTCCGCCTTGACCCGGCGCAGGCGGCGCGCCTGGGCTTGCGATTGAGGGACCCTGTCGGTGTGACCGTGTCGCCCGCCGGGGGGTTCGTCGGTCAGATCAAAGCCACGGTGATTTCGCAGAGCGCCACGACGGCGCCCGCCGGGAACTGACATGAGGGTCGGACTCGTAGCCATCGCCATCTGGGAGCTCGGCATTTTATCTACTACGCTTGCAGGCGCCTATTCAGGCGCAATCAGCCCGTTGGTCGCCTATGACTAGATTTTTGACGGTCAACGTCACGACACAGTCCCGCTTATTCCGTGCATAGTTGCCGTCTTCACTTAAGCGACGAAACATTTCGTAACAATCATCGGCTTTTTATCTAGTTTCAATTGGAAGCGATAGCGTTTGCACTGTAAGGCCGCCGCCCCTATCTGGGCCTCAGTGAAACCGGCACCCGACACGCCAATATCCCGAAGCGGAGCAGACAAATGAAAATCATTCTTGCCATGGCGGTATCGGCGATCGTTCTCGGGGCCGCCGCCTCCGCATTCGCGGCCGGCAACACCAGTGCAACGACGGCCACCGTGACCACCACGATCATCAGGCCGATCTCGGTCACCAAGAACACCGACCTGAAGTTCGGCACCATCGTGCGGCCGTCGACCTCGTCGGGAACGGTCGCGCTCTCGACCACCAACGTCCCCACCGTGACCGGTACGGGCGCCATTCTCCTGCCGTCCTCGAC
>Ga0209166_10004040_pt1 | contig 10395 bp, 6 predicted proteins | sample Coa_R1_3_FD_187151 | JGI IMG/M metagenome (GOLD analysis project Ga0209166, IMG submission 187151) | Surface soil microbial communities from Centralia Pennsylvania, which are recovering from an underground coalmine fire - Coalmine... | ecosystem: Environmental > Terrestrial > Soil > Unclassified... | reverse complement strand
CCGGGGGGGCACTTGCATCTCCCTTTGCTTTCGAACCGCCCAACAATGCCGAGGAATCAATCGCTGCCGGAGCAATCGACGAACCCGCCGCCGCAGGTGCCGCAGGCTTCGCAACCGAAGCTGCTGGAGCAGGCGGTTTCGCCACGTTGACACTCGGCGCACTGCTCGCCACCGGCTGCTCTATTTTTGGTGCCGCTGGACGCACAGGAGCAGGCGTCCCATTCCCCGCCTCAGGCGTACGCGTTTCGACCGCCGCGGCTTGCGGCCCCGGGCCGATCCGGTCCCCAGGAAAGCGCATGCCCCAGAATCCCACCGCCGGTTCAGTAAATTCCAATTCCACGTACCCGCTGGCGTTCCGGTAATTCTTCGACTTCACCACCTGGCACACCACTTCCTTTTTTGTGTGCTCGTTGGTGAGGAACAACAATTGTCCCGTCGCCATCGCCGAAGTCAGTTTAATCACCGCGCCCGACCCGAAAACCATCACCGTCTTCGTGGACTCAGAGAAAGGTTCGCGCTTGTCGCTGCCCTCTGCCGTGCGTACGCCATTCACCGTAATGGGGATTTCCAGCGCCACCGGCTGCGCCTTCACTGCCGATTCCGTGGACGTCCCGCCGGATCGCGTCGTGGTTTCCGGAGCCGTCAGCGTGTCGGAATCTTTGAGTATGGGGGCCATTTCGTGGGCACCTTCTTGTGTAGGGGCACGGCATGCCGTGCCCTCTTCGCGCCAAGCAGAATTTTGCCGCTCGCCCATACCGAAAAGCTTGCTGTGGCTTGCCGGCTCCGGCCGCACCAGACGGGCAAACAGGGAAGCTCTTGGGCACTTGGGCTACCTTTTATATCTTCCGCTTCCATGGAAAGACCCGACATAGTACGCGCGTACCACTTTTCGCTTCTGAGCACCTGTCCCTTCGAACAGGTGCGAACCCGTGTTGCCTTTCGACTCTTAAACCTTTGAACGACTCTTCTCTGTGAGCTCTGTGCTCCAGCCTCTGTGCCCACTGTGTTAAATCTCTCTTGGTTTTTCTCTCGATTCTTGAACCTTCAACTCTTCGACTCTGCTTCTCAAACACCAGTCACTTCATCTTCAGCGGCGGCCTAAACTGCTCATCCACCTCCACCTGATAACCGGTCACCAGCTTGTTCGTCTCGTTCGCCATCCCGATCACCGCTTGCAGTTCCTGGAACATCGCATCCGTCATCCCTTTCCCAAACGCCGACGCCGTGTGCGAATAAATGCAGTATTGGCAGTTGTTCGTCACGCTCACCGCAATGTAGATCAGCTCCTTCGTCAACGGGTCCAGCGCCCCCGGCGCCATAATCTGCTTGATGCTTTCCCAAGTCCGTTTCAGCAGCGCCGGATCGTGCGCGATGGCCTTCCAGAAATTGTTGATCCAGTCCGTCTTGCGCGTCGCCATGATGTCGTCGTAAATCGCGCGCACTTCCGCGCTGGCGTCCTTATACTCAATCAGCCCAAACGTGGACATACTCTCTTCTCCTCCTCTTTGCGCTCTCCGGGCTCTCCGATTCCTCTGTCTTAAATTCTTTTTCTGTTCTTTTTCGCGGCGCCCTCAAACTAGCAGGAATCCTGCCGGAGGTGTGACGTTGCTACCCTTCGCGCTCCTCTCTTCCATTTCTCTTTCCATGCTCGTTTCTTTCGTCTCTGTGAACTCTGGGCTCTCGCCTCTGTGCCCTCTGTGTTGAATGTTCTTCCTTGGTTTCTTCCACTCTTAAACCTTCAAATCTTCAGCTTGTTCTTCTTCGTTCCCCCGCACAACCCGAATCCGCCGCATCCAAAATTTGCGCCCTTACCCGCCGCTCATTCCTCTTGACACCGGGCTTTCCTGCGGGTTACAAATTGTGCCAATAAAGGCACATTGGCGTTTGTCGTAGGGTGTAGAGATTCTTCGAGGGCGACGGGGCGAGCTGGTCCGGGGGGCTTGTCCTTAAAAATGACGGATCTCGATTCAATAACCAAGTGCGCGAGGATTTTCAGTCGGGCCTTCTGAGTGGCCTTAGTTTTTGTGGACGCGTGCCTCAGTTGTTGAGTGCACGCGGGGGCATCATTCCAGTTTCTTGATCTCGAAGGGGGAATTGAATTTATGAAGCGCCTAATCGTTGTCGTTCTGATTGCATTCTCACTCGCAATAGCCGCAAACGCCCAGACCTTCCGTGGCACCATCAACGGGACGGTGACTGACCCGTCGGGCGGCTCAGTTCCCAACGCCACGGTCAAGGCCACGGAAATCGGCACCGGGATTGATCACACAACCACCACAACCAATGACGGAGCCTTTGCTTTCCAGGACATCCCACTAGGTCTGTACAAGGTCACGGTAACGGCCACGGGCTTTCCAAGTTATGCCGTGGACAAGATAGAAGTCGTCGCAGGCCAAATCTATACGCTCCAGATCAAACTGAAGCTTCAGCAGGCCACCACCACCGTCGAGGTCTCAGCCGCGGCTCTGACCCTCGATACCACAACTCAAACGCAAACCATGACCATTCCTGATGATGTGGTTCAGAATATGCCGCTGAATGGGCGTGACTTCACACAACTGATTTCAGTTCAGCCTGGCTTTGGTGGCTATAACGTGGGTGGCTTCGGCTCTCTCAATGGCACCCGGCCCAATCAGATCAACTGGCAAATTGACGGTGTGGATAACAACGACTTCTGGCACAACATTCCTGCTGTCAATCAGGGCGGCGTTTCGGGGATTGCCGGCACCGTCCTGCCGATTGACTCGGTCGAGGAATTTTCTTCCCAAACCTCCTCGGGCCCGGAAGGCGGACGAAACGCCGGCGGGACGGTCAACGTTGTGACCAAGTCCGGTACCAACGATCTTCACGGCTCTCTTTACTATTATTGGCGGAACGAATACCTTGCTTCCCCATCGCCCTTCTTCACACCTTGTACTCTTGGCGCCGCTGCTTGCGCTGCCGCGAACGAACTCACCAAGGCCCCTAGGGAGCGCAACGAAAACTACGGCTTCTCTGTAGGAGGCCGCATCATCAAGAACAAGACGTTTTATTTCGTCAGCTACGAAAAACAGCAATTCATCTTCGGCCTATCTGGGCTGGCCACCGAACCTTCAACCGCTTGGGTCGCGAAAGCCGGTGCTGTGTTGGCTGCCACGGGCACTCCCATAAGTGGGACTTCCTGCAACCTGCTCGCTGGGCTGACCAGCCAAATACCGTCAGGCCAGATTCCTGCTGGATGCAAAAACACCGGTTCAGCTCTGTGGCCTACCTCAGGTAGCGGTTCGATCGCAGGCCTTCCCGCGACGCAGCTTAACTTCTTCAGCCCCAGCGCCGAGTTTGGTTACAGCTACAATGGACTCCTTAGACTGGACCAGCAGATTTCCGACAAACATCACCTTTACCTCCGCGCCTTCATCGGCCAGGGCAACCAAACTGCACCACTGGGCGGCAGCCCTGCGCTCGGAACAGCGAGCTCGAATCTATCGTATTACTTCGAAGTAGCGCCTCTCCACGACGGTAATTATTCCGCCGTGCTCAATTCAACTCTGACAACGAGGCTGACCAATCAGTTCCTCTTTGGCGCTGATTACTTCAACCAACTCTTCCACGACAACCAGAACGGCATTATCAGCAGTGATCTGGGCTTGAACCTTAGTCCAGACGCTCTTAACCACGGAGCTCCTATTCAAGGGGCGCCGAATATTCGAATCTCGGGCTTTGAGCAGACTGGCCTTACTCCCCCCGAAGGGCGCAGCGATCTGACAATTCATTTCACGGACATCGTTTCCTACACCAGCGGCAAGCATCAATACCGCTTCGGAGCCGAGGTTCGCCGGGCGAAACTCAATGAGTTCTATCACCGCCGGGGAACGGGCAGGTTCACCTTTGACGGATCTCAGGGAACCTGGCCTGCAGGCACTGACTCCCTGACCAGAGCCCTAGCTGATTTCCTTGCCGGGGACGTGGCCTCTTCCACCATCGCTGTTGGAGATCCGGAGCGCTTCGTGCACGTTAACGCTTTCAATGCTTATTTCCAGGATTCCTGGCAAATCACCAAGAAACTCAATTTCCAATACGGCCTGCGGTACGAATACTTCGGGCCTATGCAGTCCGATAGGACAAGCGACATCGCAAACTTCGTCCCGGGAACGGGGTTTTACCTCCAGAGCGGCAGCCGTCCGCTGTTTAACCCCGGCAAGAACCATTTTGCCCCTCGCATCGGTTTTGCCTACCAGCCTAGGGGCAAGGCCGATCTTGTGGTACGTGGTGGATTTGGGGTCTTCTTCGACCAAATCAACTTGAACCCATTCCTGGACTTCCGTCCTCCCATTAGCGCATCACAGGGGATTCAGGGCAATTCGTTCGGGCTTAAACCCATTTCGACTTATGGGGCTGATATATGCGGGGACGTTTCCTACAACTGGGACGTTGTGCAGGCTACCGCCACATGCCCCAATGGTACCCCCAACCCGAGTGGTTCGGTCTTCGGCAAGGCAATTGCCTGCTCGGACCCCAATTGCGCTGCCCCTGGAGACCCCCAGGGCTTGAGTGCCTATTCCGTCAGTCCGAACTCCCGTGTGCCGTACTTCTACAATTACAACCTGCAGGTGGAGAAGAGTTTCGGCAACGCGGTCGTTTGGCAGGTTGGTTACGTCGGAAGCATGGGACGAAAGCTGAATCTGGTGTCCGACATCAATCAGCCCATTTGCAATGGGGTTCCCGTACCCACCGCTTTACTTCCTGTTTCTACCTGTCCCGGTGGTGGGCCAGTGACGGTTCCTTTCCCTCATTTCGGCAACATCCTTCAACTCAACACCATTGGTACTTCTAATTACAATGCGCTTCAGACCATTCTCAAACTTAGGGCGTGGCGAGGACTGAGTTCCCAAGTCGCTTACACTTGGTCTCATGCCTTGGACGACATCAGCGAGTATCGCGGGACGGTTGTAGACAACACTTACAACCGCAACGCGAATTATGGCAATGGCGATTTCGATACACGCCACCTCTTTACAATCGATTTCACCTATGACGTTCCAAAGGCGCCCTGGGCTTCTTCCGGATGGTCAAAGCGCGTCTTCAACGACTACCAAGTCAGCAGCGTAATGAACTGGCATACCGGTCAGCCCTACGACGAAATCCTTTCCTACTTGAACGTGGTCGGCAACCCGTTTGCCAGCGGCAACGGCGTCACTATCGATCACTCGTTTTCCGCCGCCAACGGAGGCACGTTGTGGATCAACCCAACGGCTTTCTGTGATCCTAATGCAGGAGACCCGCAATGTACCGGGTCGCCTTATGGCAACGTCTCCCGGAACAAATGGTATGGACCAGGTTACGGTGATATCGACCTGTCGTTGATCAAGAACCTTCGCATTACTGAGCGCGTGAAAATCCAATTCCGCGCGGACTTCTTTAACCTCTTCAATCGCATCAATCTAACTTCTGGAGTAGGTGCCCTGGGGGCATTCGGGAGCGCTTCCCCCAACGGCGATATTTGCTTCGAGGATTTCGGTACCCACAGGTGCGCCGCGCCTTCGAGCCCGCTATACGGCGGATTCGGCAAGGTCAGCGACACCATCGGCGACTTCAGCGGTGCCCCGGCTATCGGCCCCGGCGAAGCTCGCAACATCCAGCTCGTGGCCAAAATCATCTTCTAACCGCTGCACAAACTCTTAGCCTCAGAGGGCCTTCCCCATCCAGCCAGGGAAGGCCCTTTGCTTTTGCTGGTCAGTCTTGCATAGGCCGCTTACCGCAACCGCATCACTCGCATTGGTCCGGGTGCGTTTCAGTCGTGCCCTTTTCCCAGCTTCTGCATTCTGCCTTCTGCCCTGCCTTTCTATCCCCTTCCATATCTATCACTTCCATTTTTCTTTATTTTTCTTCAATTTTTAGTGGACAAATATCTAATCTTGTGGTAATATGGTTTTGATGGCCCAGGGTCGAGGTGTTCAGGGTTTCGTCCCGTCTCACTCTTGTCCTATCCTCTTTCGGGCTAAACCTAACTCCCTCAGAATCACATCGTTAGCCGACCCTACCCTGCTAAGTCCCGTAGAATCACATCCTTACAAAAAAACAGGGGGGCCACCCCTTCGTCGTTTCCTCTACCACCAATTCTGCGATTCACGCCTACCGCGTAGAAAGGTTTTCCCATGTCCAACTCATCTCCCGTATCCATCCAACTGCCTCTGGCACAACGCTGCAACCATATCAATGGCCGCGGCCATCGCTGCCGCATGTTCGCCGCCGACCCCGAAGAGGGTCTGTGCCCGCACCACCTCGGCCGCTTGCAGGCCGAGCGCGCCAAGAACGACGAAGCTGTGGCCGAACTCCTCGGTCCCCTCGAGGACTTTTCCTCTCCCGCCAGCGTCAATTTCTTTCTCGGCAATCTCCTCAAGCTGATGGCCCGCAAGAAGATTGACCGCCGCGACGCGCTCGCCCAAGCCTATATTTGCCAACTCCTCCTCAACACCTTTCCGCACATGCGCCGCGAACTGCAATCCGGCGACGGCCCGCAAGGCATCCAGCTTCTTCTCGACGCCATCGCGAATCCGCAGAAAGCCTTGCCGGAAGCACCCGCTTCCGGGAGTTCGTCGGCAGACTCCACCGCCGCCGCTTAAGACGTGTATTGGCGGGTCTTCAGACCCGTTCTTTTCTCTTTGCTGGCGGCCGTTTCCGCGGGCGTAGCTCGGTCGAGGTTGCGTAGTGGCGGGTCTTCAGACCCGTTCTTTTTCTCTTTGCCGGCGGCGTTGGGCTCCGCCTGGGTGGTTGCAATCGGTTAACGATGCAGAAACTCTTCCAGCAGCAGCCACGACAGCCGCTGGCTGTTGTGCCGCAGCACGCCGTGCTCCTCAACCAAATCATTGAGGATCACCCGGCAGCCGAGGTTCTTCAGTGCAGCCATGTCCACCGCCACGGGCGTCGCGCCTTCCCCGCGATACCGCCGCGCCACCAGGGGTGAGATGGCCTGCCGGTTCGCGACCACGCAATCAATCACGCGTCGCGGCACATGCTTTTGAATGGCGCAAACATGGTCTGCAAGGCCGTAGCCGGTGGTTTCGCCCGGCTGCGTCATCAGGTTCGCGATGTACACCCGCGGCGCCTTCGACCGTGCAATTGCCGCGGCAATCTCCGGAATCAGCAGATTCGGCAGCACGCTGGTGTAGAGCGACCCTGGCCCCATAAGGATCAGGTCCGCTTGATCAATGGCCTCTAACGCCGCTGGCAGTGGGCGCACGCGGCTCGGCGAAAGCCCGAGCCTCTGGATCGGAACGCGGCTCGCGCTGATGCGCGTCTCGCCGTGCACCACGCGGCCATCCTCGAGCTTGGCCACGAGGTGCACATTCGAGAGCGTCGAAGGGAAAATACGTCCGCGAATCGCCAACACTTTGCTTGTCACGCGAATCGCCTCAATAAAATCTCCGGTGACATTCGTCAGCGCCGCGAGGAACAAGTTTCCGAAATTGTGGCCCGTCAGGCCCCGGCCGGCGTTGAAGCGGTATTGAAACAGCCGGCCCATCAGCGCTTCGTCTTTCGACAGCGCCACCATGCAGTTGCGGATATCGCCCGGCGGCAGGATGCGGTTCTCGCGCCGCAAACGGCCCGAGCTGCCGCCGTCATCCGTAACCGTGACGATCGCCGCAAGATCGGAGATCGGCCGTTCCGCGGTGGCCAGTTCGTCGGGACGCCGCACCACATGCTCTTTCAGGCCACGCAGCAAAGTCGAAAGTCCCGTGCCGCCACCCAGCGCGACAATGCGGAAGCCGGGCAGAAGAGTTCTTGTTGAAGACGCGCGTTTTTTCATCTTTGGCTGAGAGAGAAACGCCGTCCTTTATTCTACAGGAAAGGATTCCATGGGAAGGGCGTGGGAACGCAATAAAAGAACGCATAGGTCATACAAGCAGAACCAACAAAGCGCCAATTGAGCAACCCAAGTCGGAGGATGGCATTCAAGCAATGCGAAAGCTCGCGTCGCGTGCCGCCCATTCGAGTCGCGCAAAAGATGTTCTCCTGGCACCAGTAAGCTCTTGTCATCCTGAGGCCGCGCTTTTAAGGCCGAAGGATCTCAACTCATCCCTGAGCACTACTGTGATGGTGAGCTGAAGAATTTGATTCCGTCGAGAAAGGAGGGTCTTTGCTTTGGGACTAACCACTAACAACTAACCACTGACTCTAGCTGGCCAGTCCGTCCTTCTCGGGGTACAGCAATTCCGTGAAGCGCGGATCTTCCTGGAGAAACGCGAAATCTTCATCGTTGCGGGCGTGATAGCGGTTTTCCGGACGCAGCTGAATGGCGATCTTGAGGTTCTCGAGTGCCGAATCGGCCTCGCCGGTCAGGCAATCGAGCGCCGCCAGTGCGTAGTGAATGTGGTCGGCCTTGGGCGCGGCCTTACGGGCTTTGTCGAGGCTCTCGCGCGCTTCGTCCCATCGCCCGATGTTCATCATGGCCACGCCGCGCTGGTAGTGGTCCTCGGCGCTTTTCGGATTCTGTTCCGCAGAGGGCTTCATGCGCTGCTCGGCGATTTTCAGGTGCATGCGCGCGCGGTCCGCCAGCTCTTTGCTGGGGCCCTTGAGAACTTCTTCGAGTTCTTGCTTGGCGCGCGAGAACTTTTGCTGATGAAAGAGCGCCAGCGCTTCGTCGTACGTTTTCAGTTGCGCTTGCACCCGGGGATCGACCAGTTCAACGCCACCGCGCTGCGGGGGAGGAGGTGTTCCTAAATTCTTCTTTTTCATCGACTTAGAGGATCCGTGCCCAGCGCTCTTGGAGTGGTGGGCGGACCCTCCCGAGGCTTTTCGCACTTTTGCCATGTAGCCCATGCTAACAGACGCAGTGGCGCTCGTCAAACGATGGATTGTTACGTTCGAGTACATAGCCGCATGGTAAAGATTCGCAGCTTCGAAGTGAACAGCCGTTACCGAACCGCATCATTGCGAAAAATAGGCCATGAACAATGCGCTGGAATCGCGGAAACTGTAAAGTAAGGCCGTCAGGGATGGAGACACGGGGCGGGAATGCTGGCCTGCCTGCACCGCGTATGCTAAATTTGTGGCCGCATAACTGGTCGACGACAAAGTGCCTTTCATCAATTTTCCTGCGCGCGAAATTAATTGCAAGCTGGTGTACTACGGCCCGGGTCTCGGCGGAAAAACCGCCAACCTGCAGTGGGTTTACGACCACACCGGGCAGAACCAGAAGGGCAAGATGGTGTCTCTGGCCACGGAAACCGACCGCACGCTGTTCTTTGATTTCCTCCCGCTGGACCTGGGGACGGTGCGCGGCTTCAAGACGCGCTTTCATTTATATACCGTGCCCGGCCAGGTGTTCTACGAAGCCAGCCGCAAGCTGATCCTGAAGGGCGCGGACGGCGTGGTGTTCGTCGCGGATTCGCAGGAAGAACGCCTCGACGCAAATTTTGAAACGATGGAAAACCTGCAGGAACACTTGAAGGAACACAATCTGAATTTCACGACGATTCCCTACGTGCTCCAGTTGAACAAGCGCGACCTGCCGAACGCCATGTCCGTGCCGGAATTAACAAAGCAGCTACGCAAAAAAGGCGAGCCAGTCCTCGAAGCAGTCGCGATTCAAGGCACCGGCGTCTTCGAAACCCTCAAAGAAGTTGCCAAGCTCGTCCTCGCCGAACTGAAGAAGGGTGGTTAGTTGTAAGTTTTAAGTGGTAAGTAAAACGCTTCCAGAAGTGCCGCGTGTAATTCTTCCACGGGCAGTAAGCCGACTGCTTCTGTCCAGCCACGCCAAGTCGTGCGAGCAATCTTAGAGGCGAAATGTCAGCGTGGCATAGAAATAGCCGACGTCTTTGCCCGGGGGCGTTTGCTTCAGGAAATCGCCGGTGAAGAAATAGAAGTATCCGGCGGTACTCGAGAAATGCGGCGAGAAGGTGCGATCCAAAGTAAGTCCTGGCTGGTAGCCCACAAATTTTGCGGTGCTCAAATTTCCAGGGCGAATGAGGAATCCGGCGAAGTTATAAATGCCATCGTGAATCGAGCTGCGCCAATAAAACGGCATTTCGGGTGAGATCGCCGTTTTGGAATTGAGCTGCAACCGAATCGTCGGGCCGAGATCGGTCAAGTTCGAAGGGCCGAGGAGCGCGGAGAGACTGGAATAGGTGGGGTTTGGGAAGAGTGGATTGAACGTGTTGAGATTACTGCTTGTCTGGCCGGAGTCGCCGGTTGCGTAGTCGAAACGCACACCCAGACGCGGCTTAGATTTCAGGCTGCGCAGGGTTACGCCGTCGTTCGTGGAAATGGCGCCGGCATAAATATTGCCGCTCGCGAACGTGCCGGTTTGGAAGATGAAGTCGGCGTCGTAGTCGAAGATATTTTTCTTGTCCCAAACGCGCGTGCCGAGCGTGTGGCGGATTTCCTGGCCCACTTTCCCGTTGAAGGATGCAACTT
>Ga0209166_10004037_pt1 | contig 10399 bp, 8 predicted proteins | sample Coa_R1_3_FD_187151 | JGI IMG/M metagenome (GOLD analysis project Ga0209166, IMG submission 187151) | Surface soil microbial communities from Centralia Pennsylvania, which are recovering from an underground coalmine fire - Coalmine... | ecosystem: Environmental > Terrestrial > Soil > Unclassified... | reverse complement strand
ACGATTGGTCGAAGGACGGGCAAGCAACGCACGACAGCGATCGGCTATATGCGCAGTGGTGTCGACTTTGTCGTCATCGCCGGCGCTGCCGGCTCGCCCAAGCATCCGGACTGGTGGCTCAATCTGCGCGCCAGCCCTGAAGCGAACATTCAGATCGGCCGGCGTGTCTTGGGCGTGCGGGCAACCGCGGCCAGCGCGGAGGTGGCGCGACACATTCTGGCTCAGAATCCTGCGCAGAGCGCTCTCTACGACGCCATGCAGCGCGCCGTCACGCGCGAGATTCCAGTGGTCTTGCTCCAATCGCTGGCGCGGTGAGCCGTGGTGCATCTGTCCTCTCTCCGCGAGTCGCCACGAGCCCGGCAGGGTTGGGCATCGATTGCACGCCGGCAGTGCGTCTCCTGCCGCGACGGTGATGTCTCTGGTGAGACATCAGCCCTCGTGCCCGCGGTCCAGGGTTACCAGCCTAACCACCTCACCGGCCGCATTCGTGGGTTGCCCGAAGCCCTTGTTGGCAATGTACAGATTGCCGTCACCGGGCCCGAAGGTGATCGCTGTCGGCGATACAGGGCGCCGTCGTCACCGAAGGCCAGGCCGAGGATCGTGGTCTCCGCTAGTCGATGTACCAGCGGTCTCGGCCGGGCGTGGACGGGCTCGGCTGGTCCCGCCGCGGTGCCTGTTCCAGGTACCACTGGTCCCGGACAGGCGAGCCGCCAATGCGCGCGATACTCGCGCTGACCGGGTCCAGGTACCAGCGATCCTTCATCGCCGAGGCGGGCAGTGCGTCCCGACCAGCGGTCTGAAGCGCCGGTCGCTCCAGGTACCACTGGTCGCGCACCGGGACAGCGGACACCACCGCCGCGGTGTTCGGCTCGGCGGGGGGCGTGCGCAGCAACACGACCGTCGCGCCAAGGCCGGCCACAGCAACCACGAGAGCCGACGCACCAATAAGATCGAGACGCAAACGCCGGGGACCGGTGAAAAGGAAGCGCGCCGCGGGTTTCGCGCTCGAGCGAACTGAAGGGGCGTCTGGCGTTGCCAGTGTCATGGCGATCTCCTCTGATCGGACAGATTTCGTGGGGTGTCCGATCTGGCGCCATCCTCCCGCGTCGGGCGGCACTGAGCGTGTGCGGCGGCGTTTGCTGAGCGTGTTCGCGGGCGCCGGCCGGCAAATTGCGTGGCATACTGGCGCGGCTGGGCCGAAAGACGATGCTCGAAGTACGGCTGCTGGGGCAGTTCGGGCTGCGCAGAGACGACGCTGCCGTCCTACTACCGTCGCGGCCTGCCCAGTCGCTACTTGCTTACCTGGTTCTCAGCGCGGGGGCGGCCCACCGCCGCGAGAAGTTGGCCGGTCTGCTCTGGCCCGACGCCGACGAGGACAATGCGCGCAGCAACCTGCGGCACGCGCTGTGGCGCATCCGCAAGGCGATCGAGTCCGACCAAGCCGCCACGCCCTATCTGCTGGCCGACGAGTTGGCCGTCTCGTTCAACGCCGGCGCGAACTACTGGCTCGACGCCGCGATCCTGACGCGCGGCAGCAACACGCTTCAAGACCTCACGGAGAGCGTGGCGGCGTACCGTGGCGAGCTTTTGCCCGGTCTCTACGACGACTGGATCACGCTCGAGCGCGAGCGGCTCGAGGCGCTGTTCCAGGACAAGATGCAACGGCTGTTGGATCGGCTGGTGGAGGACCACGATTGGGCAGGTGTGCTGGAGTGGGGCGAGCGATGGGTTGCCCTGGGGCATGCGCCCGAGCCGGGCTACCGCGCACTGATGCGGGCGCACGCCGAGTCGGGCGATCGGGCGCGGGTGGCGGCGGTCTACCAGCGCTGCCGCGAGGCCTTGTTCAACGAACTCGGGGTCGAGCCATCGCCAGTTACCCGCCGCCTGTACCAACAGTTGTGCCGCGACGACGCCGAGCCCGGGGACGCGCCGGGCGCGCTTGCGCCGACAACCGAATGGGCGGGGAGTGACGATCCGCGAGCACCGGGCGAGCCCCCGTTCCAGGGGCTGCGCTGCTTCGACGAAGCTGACGCCGATCGCTTCTTCGGCCGCGAAGGGCTGGCCGCGCGGCTAGTGGGACGGCTTCGTTCAGAGCCGTTCCTGGCAGTGCTGGGTGCCTCCGGGAGCGGCAAGTCATCCGTGGTGCGCGCCGGACTCGTGCCTGCGCTGCGGCGCGCCCAGCGATCGAATGATGGCAACGGCCGGTCAGCGGGCGATTTCAACTCTGACGTGCGAGTCCTGACCCCGACGGCACACCCGCTCGAGGCGCTCGCCGTCAGCCTCCTTCCAAAAACCACGAACGACGGGCTTGGTGAGGACCGCGCGTTGGTGCTGGACGAACTCAGCCGCGATTCACGTGGACTGTGGCGGTGGCTCACGCAGCGGGTCCGGCCGGGTCGCCGGGCGGTGCTCGTTGTGGATCAGTTCGAGGAGTTGTTCACGCTGTGCCACGACAATTTCGAGCGAGAGGCCTTCGCGGAGAACCTGCTCGGTGCCGCCGAACCAGATGGACCGGCCGCGGTGGTCATCGCCCTGCGAGCCGACTTCTACGCGCACTGCGCGCCGTACGCCAGCTTGCGCGAGGCGGTTGCCCAGCATCAAGAATACGTCGGCCCCATGACCCTGGCCGAGCTGCGTCGCGCGATCCAGGAGCCAGCGCACCAGAGCGGGTGGGAGCTCGAGCCAGGGCTGGTGGACCTGCTGCTGCGCGACGTCGGCGAGGAGCCGGGCGGGCTGCCGTTGCTGTCACATGCATTGCTCGAGACCTGGAACAGGCGGCGGGGTTGGCGGCTCACGTTGGCAGCCTATACGGCATCCGGCGGGGTGCATGGCGCCATCGCACAGACTGCCGAGACGGTGTTCGGCCAGCAGCTCACGCCAGAGCAACAGGCAATAGGGCGCCGAGTCTTCCTTAATTTGACCGAGTTGGGCGAGGGCACGCAGGACACGCGCCGGCGCGCGACGATCGACGATCTGGTCGGTCGTCCCAATTCGGCGGCGGAGGTCAGCGCTGTCCTCGAGCTGCTGGCCGATGCTCGCCTGATCACGCTTGGTCCGGGCACTGCCGAAGTCGCCCACGAGGCGCTGATCCGCGAGTGGCCCCGACTGCGCGAATGGCTCACGCAGGACCGCGAGAGCCTGAGGTTGCAGCGGCAGCTCCTCCGAGCGGCTCGGGAGTGGGAGCGGCTCGGCCGGGATGCGGGTGGGTTGTATCGCGGTGCGCAGCTGGCTCAGGCGCTCGGATGGGCAGGCGAGCACCGTGCCGAGCTCGGTGAGCTCGAAGGCACCTTCCTGGTGGCTTCGACCGGGGCTGCGGAGCAGGAAGCGGCTGAGCGCGAGGCGCAGCGCGAGCGTGAGCTCGAGGCAGCGCGACAGTTAGCCGACGCCGAGCAGCGGCGAGCTGATGAGCAGCGCCGATCCGCCGGCCAACTCCGCCTCCGGGCGGTGCTGCTCGGGGTGGCATTCAGCGTGGCGATGGTGATGGCTGGCGCGGCGCTGTTCTTCGGGGACCGAGCACGCCAGGAGGCGCGAACGGCCGTGGCACGTGAGCTGTCGGCCGCGGCAATCGGCAATCTGAGCATTGACCCCGAACGCGCCGCGTTGCTGGCCTTGCAGGCGGTGGATACCTCCTACGCGGTTGATCGGACCTGGACTCCGGACGCAGAAGATGCCCTCCACCGGGTTGCACCGCTGCTGCGGGCTGAGCTCAGATTGACGGGTCACTCCGGAAGGGTGCTGGCAGTCGTTTTCAGCCCGGATGGGCACCGGCTGGCGACCGCCAGCCAGGATGGGACCGCAAGGGTGTGGGATGCGATGAGTGGCCAGCAGCAACTCACGTTACGCGGCCATACCGGTGCAGTGAACGCTGTCGCCTTCAGCCCCGATGGGCGGCTGATCGCTACCGCAGGTGACGATCGCACCGCGCGTGTGTGGGATGCCAGCAGCGGCCAGGAGTTCAGCATCCTGTCCGGCCACGGCCAGGAGGTCGAGCGGTGGCGTTCAGCCCGGACGGAGCCCAATTGGCCACCGCCAGCACCGACGGGACGATCAGGGTCTGGGAGCTTACAAGCGGGACGACTGTGCTCACTCTTCGCCCCGAGACAACCGGAATGTTCGGCCTGCACCCCGGCTCGGTCTCAGTGTCGCCCTCCGTCGCGCCGGCACCCGCCGTTGCATTCGGTCCAGACGGCGCTCATCTGGCGACCGAGACGCAATACGGACAGGTCACCGTCTGGGATCTGTCGACGGCACCACCACGGGCACAGCAGGTGTGGTCGACCGTGCTCAGCTTCCTTGTCCCCAGTGTCGCCTTCAGCCCGGACGGCTCACGAGTTGCGGCCAGGACGGACGATGGTGTCCAGGTCTGGTGGGCGCTGACAGGCCAGCCAGCGCTGAACATCGTGGGCCACGCCAACCAGGTCGTGGATGCAGCGTTTGATCCAAGCGGCAGTCGCATAGCAACCGCGAGCCTTGACCGGACGGCCAAGATCTGGGATGTCCTGTCCGGGCGCGAGATGCTTACACTAGCGGGACACCAGGACGGCGTCAGCCATGTCGCCTTCAGCCCGGACGGCCAGCGGCTGGCAACGGCGAGTTGGGACGGCACGGCCGCTGTTTGGGACCTCGGGCCGTCGAGCGAGGTGCTTACCCTGCCAACCCCCGGGACAGCCGGCTGGGATGCGGACCGCGTCGACGGGCCCCAGTCCAGCCAGCTTGCCTGGAGCCCCGACGGGAGCAGCTTGATCGCGGGACTCAAGGATGCGACGGCTCGCCTATGGGATGCGAGGACCGGCCGGCAGGTGCTCACCCTGGATCCGAGAATGCTGTCCGGGATGGTGGGCAACGCACCGGTTCCGGAGGTATGGAGCGTCGCCATGAGCAGTGACGGCAGCCACATAGCAACAGCCGGTTCGGACCGAACCGTGCGCGTGTGGGATGCCGCCACGGGACAACTACAGCGGACGTTGAGCGGACATACGGATCGCATAGTCCGTGCCGCCTTCAACGCCGACGGAACGCGCCTGGCCAGCGCTAGTCTGGACCGTACCGCTCGCATCTGGGACGTGGCGACCGGCCAACAGTTGCTCAATCTCGACGCGCAGTCTGGGCCACTCACGAGCGTCGCCTTCTCACCTGACGGCACACGGATCGCGACTGCCAGCGAAGGCACTGAAGACACCGTCCATGTCTGGGACGCCCGCGCTGGCGGTCTGCTAAGCACCGTTGGTGGACCACTCGGTACCGTTTGGAGCGTCGCGTTCAGCCCTGACGGTCGCCAGCTTGTAACCGCGGGCCAGGATGGGACCGCCCGGACCTGGGATGCCGCTAACGGCCAGCCGCTGCTGGTGCTGCGCGGCCACGCCGGGTCGGTGGTCGCCGCGGTGTTCAGCCCTGATGCGCAGCGCATTGCCACCGGCGGCCGCGACGGCACCGCCAGACTTTGGGACGCGGCCGCCGGTCGCGAGCTCCTGGCTCTCACTGGCACGGAGGGGCGCGAGGGGGTCGACAGCGTCGCCTTCAGTCCTGATGGCCGCCAGTTGGCGGTACGCGGCGATCAGGCGCTGCGTCTGTACGACCTCAGAATCGAGGACCTGACCGCGCTGGTGCGGGGACGCTTGACCCGCTCGTGGACGGTTGAGGAATGCCAGCGATTCTTGCATATGGACCAGTGCCCAACCGGGCCGGCGGCGGCAACGACATCCCGGCGACCGGTTGTGACCAAACCGCCTGAATCTCAGGCAGCGCAGGTGTCGCCATCCGGCCCAGCGGTGGCCACACCTGGACGGACGCCACTGCCGGCCCCGCCCGGCATCTCAAGCTTGTCGGGCTCGCTAAAAATCGTTTCCAGCCTGCCAAGAACCGGTGTTGCCAAAAGCCAGACCGATACGCTGGTCAACGCCTTCAAGATGGCGCTCGCCGAACACCAGGGCCGGGCCGGTGACGCCAGCATCACGTACCAGGATCTCGACGACGCGGGCCCGAACGGTGTCTGGGATGCGGCGACCGAGGCCGCCAACGCGAGCAAGGCAGTCAACGATCCGGACGTGGTGGTCTATCTCGGGACGTACAACTCGGGTGCCGCGCGTGCGTCCATCCCGATCCTGTGCCAGGGCAACCTGGTGATGATCTCACCGGCCAACACTTACCCCGGCCTGACAAAGAACATCCCGCACAACGCCCCGAACGAGCCCGACGTCTACTACCCGGAGTGCCAACGGAACTATGTCCGCCTTGCCGCGACCGATGACCTGCAGGGCGCGAATGCCGCGGCGTTCGCCAGACAGATCGGCGCGACGAACGCGTTCGTGCTCCACGATTCCGACCAGTACGGCCAGATCGTCGCCGACGGATTCGCTGCCGAGGCGACGCATGCAGGTCTGCAGGTTGAGGTCGAGCCCGAAGCCACCGACGCCGGCGCCGGCGCCGGCGACTATAGCGCTCTCGTGCAGAAGATCCATCAGAGCGGCGCCGACGCCGTGTACTGGGGAGGATTCCTGAACGACCAGGGGGGTGGTCTATGGCAAGCACTGCGCAGTCTCGGCAAAGATATTGCGCTCATGGGTGGTGATGGAATTGACACGCCCATTTTCCTGAACGCCGCTGGCTCGGCTGCCGAGGGCACGTATGCCACGTTCCCCGCCGTGCCAGCTTTCACGTTAAGTGGCAAGGGCGCGGACTGGTATCGGCGCTACAAGCAGCAGTACCAGGGCGATCCTGACCCATACGCCGCCTACGCGTATGAAGCGATGAACGTTGCAATTGCCGCCATCGAGCGGGCCGGCAACAAAGATCGAGCTGCCATCCGCGACGCCGTTTTCGCAACCCGAAACTACGACGGCGTGCTGGGCAAATGGAGCTTCACCCCGACCGGCGACACCACGCTGACCATGATGGCCGTGAGCCAGGTAGTGAACGGGCGGTGGGACGACCGCAGCGTGCATGTCGTCCAGGCGCTACCTTAAAACTCAGCTTTGGAACTGCTGCTTGTATCGCAGTTGTCCAGCACAACCAGCAGCAGCTCAAGCGGGTGAAGACACCGGGCAAGCGACGTGATCGCGACCAGTTGTGGAACCAATCCCAGTTCGTGCACGGGCGCCAGCTCCACAAAACCAGACACCATCCTTCCAGGTCTCCAGCTCGCTACGTCAACATTGAACGTTCCAACGCCCACGTCTAACGTGATGTCGACGATCTCGTCCGGGGCAAGCATCGAGCAGACCTGTGATGGCGCTATCCGCTCTTCCCGGCAGACCTCGCCTCCGGGCTGTGTTTGGTGTCGGCGAGCACGCGGATCTCCGTGCGGATTTGTCCGAGTGCGTCGCTCCCGTACTCCACAAATCCGGTCTGTCGTAGACGCTCAAGGTAGCCGCTGAGTGCACGATAAACATCCCGCGGCCGGGCACTTGGCGAGATAAGGAAGAGAGTGGCTGCACGACGGTAGGTCATTTCACATCGTCGCGATCTTGACTTACAGAGGAGGCGGCGTGCGAATCCACGCTACTTTGCGACTACAGCGGGCTTGATCAAGAGTACCTTGGCACCGAGTTGCTCGGCCATGACCTCCGGAAATCCGCCGCCAACTACGATCGGCTCGGTACCCTCGGGCAACCGCTGATCGACCAGCGGATCGAACCCGACGATCTCGGCGCCGGCGGCCGTCTGCCCTTCGGCGTTGTCCGGGTAGGTGAACGTAAACGCCTTGCCCCCAGCGACAGCCACCCGGGCGCGGCCGCCACCTAACCGTCAACGGTCGATAGATACCCTGCTGCTGGCAGATGTGCGGCGCCAGGTTGCCGCCGGTCTGGTTGTGTGGGCCGAATGTGGTGGCCTGCTGTGGCTCTGCCGCTCGCTCGACGGCCACCCGCCCGGGGCGTTCTGGACGCCGACGCGATCATGACCGACCGCTTGACGCCCGCCGGGGACGTGCTGGATGTGCGCGGCTTTCAGGCGGTGGACTCGCCGGCTTCGCCACGCCGTCGCTGCTAGCCAGCTATGTGCATACGCATCTGGCCGGCGGGGCCCACCTGGCCGAGACGTTCGTCCGCCGCGCCTCAGGCTCACCCGCTGCTCACATCCTCGGTCTACGCCGCCGAGGCGGGGCCGCGCAACGCAGGACAGGCGTCATCGGATCAGCACACTGACCATCTCATCGTCATTGACCTTCCCTTCGGTGACCAGCCTGCGGAGGCGCTCGATCTGACTGTCGGTCAGGGTCTCGCCCATGCGCAGGAGGGTGATTCCAGCAGGCGTCGAGATCGATTCGGCGAGCACCATGCCCGAGCGCAGCCGCCGCATCGGCATCACGCTGAAGTCGAACTCATTGGACTCCTGTGCGGATCGAGCGGAGTGGATGAGTCCGCCAGGACTGACGCCTGGCGCTGATTGACTTGTGGGTCGCAAGTTGGATGAACCCGCTTCGGTGTCGAGCGAAGAGGGGTTCGGCCGAGCGCTGATCTCATCGTCGAGATACTCAATCAGCAGCGGATCGAACTCTCCGGCCTCAGTTTGCGTCCAGCGCCAGGAAGCCGCGGACCCACCTTCGCGCGCGAGTGCATCGTTGAAGCCGGCGGCAATGGCGATGATCTGGGAGGGAAACGGAATCGCCGGCCCGGCCAGTCGATCGGGGTAGCCGGCGCCGTCCCAGCGCTCGTGGTGGTGACGGATCCAACCAGCCATCTCGCCAAGCTCATCCACGCTGCTGAGCATTTGCTGGCCGAGGATCGCATGGCGCTCGTATTCGACTCGCCGCGTCATCGGCACCAACCCTGGGCGGAGAAGCAGATCGGGCAGCGAAACGAGACCGATGTCATGGATGAGAGCCGCCGCCTGGATCGCCCGCACTTTCTCCGCTGGCTGCTGAGCGCGCTCCGCGAGGCGGCCCGCGAGGCGCGCGACAGCCTTGTAGTGAGCGGTGCGGTGCGGCAAGCGCTGCTGGAGCAGCACCAGTAGCAAGCGTACCGTCTCGAGCATCCCCCTGCGCAGACCGACGTTGGCGCGCTCCAGTTCCTGAGTACGCTCGCTGATGAGTGTCTCCAGCCGGGCGTTCCACAGTTCCAGGCGGGCTGCCTGCTCATCTGCAATCGTGCGCAAACGGCGCGTTTCCATAAGCGACGAGTGGTGTGCGAGCGACTGGGTGATCGCTTGACGAAACTCCTCCGGTTGCACCGGCTTGGTGAACAGCGATGACAGCCCACCTTCGTTGACCGCTGCCGCGGCGGAAGCCATATCCGCATTGCCGGTCAACAGGACCCGAGTAATGTCGGGCCAACGCAGTCGCACGACGCCAAGCAACTCCGCCCCATTCATGCCGGGCATCGTGTAGTCCGTGACGACGACACCAATCGAGTCAGCGTGCTGCTCGAGCAGGCTGATCGCGCTGGCGCCACTATCGGCGGTGAAGATGTGCCGGCCGGATGGCCTGAGGAGTCGACTCATCGACTTGAGAAACCCCGGCTCATCGTCGACGGCGAGCACGCCGGGCACGCCGGATTCAGCGACATGCGCTGCTACAGGGCCGCCGTCGGCCTCTCCTGGGCCGTCCTCAGTGATTGGAAGGACGTCTCCGATTTCCAACATTCGCTTGCTCGTCTCGCGGCTGCAGTCCGCGTGCCGCGTTCGGCAGTGGTGATGCCGCTCGCCACCCGTCGGCTACCATGCGCGACAACCGTCAGGCCAGGAGTACGGAATGACGAATCCGGAATCCGAGCCCGCTGGACGTGAATGGTCCCCTGCTTCTGGCGGCGGCGCGCCCTGGTGGCAGCACAGCGAGCTCCTGCGGGCGTCGGCGGCACACCACCCACGGACGATCCCTGTATACATTCGAGCTCCGACTCTCACAGCACAACCTCGATCATGCTCGAATGATCGGAGTTCCTCGTTTTCTTGCGGTACTTGTCGCATGTGCAGCAGCAGTGGAAGGTCGTCGACGCCGCGGCAATGGCAATAGAGCCGGGCCAGGCTCGGCACGCAACTGGTCCAACACCCGAGCAAGATAGACCACGAGTTCGCCGACGGCTGCAATTTCCTCAGCTCTTGTCGGTACCCCGAGGGTTCGCGCTAGATCCAGAAGCTGCAGAAAGCTGGTTTGTGCTGATTGGTCCGCGGCAATCGCCGGCTCTGCGGGCGTCGGCGCTAACAGCCGCGCGTCTACGTCTGTAGACGCTATCTCTGCCACCATTCGCTCCTGCCCCCGCTTTGCCTGCTGACGGACGTCATTCACCCAATCGCGCACTTTGGCACTGGCTACCTGCCCGCGGGAGCGCAGGACGCGGTCTAGGGCTCCTTGGGAGCCCACTCCCGTGACGATGTGACAGGTTTTTCAGGCAGCACGGCGTATGAGTGCGTGATCAATGTAGGCGACCACACTTTCATCAATAACGTGAAGAGCGTGTCTGAGCGG
>Ga0209166_10004036_pt1 | contig 10400 bp, 10 predicted proteins | sample Coa_R1_3_FD_187151 | JGI IMG/M metagenome (GOLD analysis project Ga0209166, IMG submission 187151) | Surface soil microbial communities from Centralia Pennsylvania, which are recovering from an underground coalmine fire - Coalmine... | ecosystem: Environmental > Terrestrial > Soil >... | reverse complement strand
GCGCGGCTGATCGAGGATGTGTTCGCGCGCTACGCGGCGGGCGAGGATCCGCACGACGTCGAGGGCCTGTGGCGGCGGGTCTATTCCAGCGGCTACACCCAGCGGCCGGATCTCACCCAGATAGGCGTTCTCAGCGCCCTGGAGATGGCCTGCTGGGATATCGTCGGCAAGGCGGCCGGCCAGCCGGTCTACAAGCTGCTGGGCGGCCGCGTGCACGAGCGCCTGCGCTCCTACACCTACATCTACCCGCGCCCCGGCGATCGCACCAACGTCTACGCCGACCCTGATCTCGCCGCCGAGCGCGCCGCCGAGTACCTGGCGCAGGGCTTCACCGCCCTGAAGTTCGACCCGGCCGGCCCCTACGGCGCCTTCGACGGCCGCCAGCTTTCCCTGGAGGCGCTCGACCGCTGCGAGCGCTTCGCCCGCCAGTTGCGCGAGGCGGTCGGGAACAAGGCCGACCTGCTGTTCGGGACCCACGGCCAGATGACCGCCGCCGGGGCGATCCGCATGGCGCGCCGCCTGGAGCCCTATGACCCGCTGTGGTTCGAGGAGCCCGTCCCGCCGGACGCGCCCGACGAGATGGCCCGCGTCGCCCGCGCCACCACCATCCCGATCGCGGCCGGCGAGCGACTGGCGACGAAGTACGAGTTCGCGCGGCTGCTGGACACCGGCGCTGCGGCCATCCTGCAGTCGAACCTCGGCCGGGTCGGCGGGATCCTGGAGGCGAAGAAGATCGCCGCCATGGCCGAGGTCCGCCACGTCCAGATCGCCCCGCACCTCTACTGCGGCCCGGTGGTCGGCGCCGCCAATATCCAGCTCGCCGCCTGCACCCCGAATTTCCTGATCCTTGAGGGCATCGAGGACTGGAGCGGCTTCCACGCGCGGATCCTCAAGACCCCTATCCGCTTCGAGGAAGGCTACGTCATCCCGCCGGACGGCCCTGGCCTCGGGGTCGAAGTCGACGAGGCGGTGGCGGAGGCAAACCCCTGGACCGGCGACCGCCTCCACCTGGAGATGGCGCGCAGGCCCGTGGTGTGACTGAGAGGACCCTGGCGTGGCCTTGAAACGCCAAGTAGCCAAGGAGCCAAGGAGTGTCTCTGGTGTCGCGAAGCCGGTAGACGCCCGCTTGCTCTTGAAGCACGCGTCGCGCGCGATCGATTGAAAGACCGGGCCTCGCGAGGTCAGACGAGCCTCTTGGCTCCTTGGCGTTTCAAGGCCTCATCCCTGCTTCCCTGGAGGGCGACTTTCGTCGACGCCAGTCTGACGTTCGTCGGCCCCGCTTGCTGTTCGCTGAAGCGCGACTGCGGCTCGTCGAAGCGGGCGCGCGCGACGCGGGCGGCCTGCCTACACATCCCTCAGCGCCGGTCGATGTCGTCCTGCGCATGGGAGAGCAGGAAGATGTTGAAGTCGAAGACAGGAATCGCCGCCATCGCCGCCCTGGCGATCGCGCAGGCGGCCACCGGCGCCATGGCTCGGACCCCCGCACTGGGCTCGTCCGACGAGGTGCAGATCGTCGTCCGCTACGGCGACCTGAACCTCGCCACGCCCGAGGGCGCCCACGCGCTCAAGGCCCGCGTCGACCGCGCCGCCGTGCGGGTGAAAGGCGATGTCGACCCGCGCAACCTCCAGGCCGTGGCCGAGATGCGCAAGGCGCGGGCGGCGGCCCAGGAGGCGGCGGACGCCATCATCGCGGCCCATCAGGGCTCGGCCTACGCCGCGACGCGGCCGGCGCCGAACAAGATCGGTCTCTAACGGCGCGCCGCGGCCGGTGAGCCGCTGGCGATCCCCACCGGGTGCTCGTCAGCGGCTCGCCAGCGCCTTGGCCGCGGCCAGGTAGGTCCGGCCGATCCTGACCGTCGACTGGTCCAGCAGCGACGCCTGCCAGGCGCCCCGACCGTCGTGTTTCAGGCCGGCTATGAAGTCCCGTCTGACGATGACCGAGCGATGCAGGCGGATGAACAGGCGCGGATCGAGCTTGCGCTCTAGCTCGGCGATGGTCTGGTGGACCAGATAGCTCCGCGTCCCGACGAACAGGCGCATGTAGTCGCGCTCCGCCTCGATGCGGTCGATCCTCGTCACCGGGACCCGGATCATTTCCGCCCTGTGCGGCGCCCAGATCTCCTCCAGCCACTCCGTCCTCGCCTGCGCCTCTCCGACCGCCGGCTGCCCCGCGACCTCGCGCACCCGGCCGATCGCCCGGGTCAGCCGCTCGGGCGTGATCGGCTTCAAGAGATAGTCACAGGCGGCGACGTCGAAGGCGGCGACCGCATAGCGGTCGAAGGCGGTGCAGAAGACGACCGCCGGACGCGCCGGCAGGCCCTCGAGGCTCCGCGCCAGGCCCATGCCGTCCAGCCCCGGCATCGACACATCCAGCAGGATCAGGTCGGGCGACAGGGCGTGGATGAGGCGCAGGGCCGACGCCCCGTCCGCCGCCGTTCCCACCACCGACACCCCGTCCAGGGTCGCGCAGATGACCTGCATCCGCTCGACCGCGAGCGGCTCGTCGTCGACGATCAGGGTTCGCAAGGCCCGCTCAGCGGCCATTGCGGACGATCGGCATGGTGAGTTCCACCTCGAAGCTCCCCGGCGCGGGCGCCCACCAGCGGCATCGGCCGTCGTCGCCGAACCTCGCGGCCAGCCGGTCGCGGACATTGCGCAGTCCCACGCCGGCGCCATCGACGGGGAGTTGCTCGCACGGCCCCATGGGGGCGCTGTTCGCCACCGTCAGCACCAGCCGCTCCCCGCGCTCCCGGGCGCTGATGGCGAGGGTGACCGGCCGGACCGTTCGCGACACCCCATGCTTCACGGCGTTCTCCACCAGCGGTTGCAGGATCAGCCCGGGAACCTGCGCCGTCGCCAGAGCCTCGGGCAGGTCGACGTTCACGCGCAGGCGGTCGGGAAAGCGCACCGCCTCGATGTCGAGATAGAGCCGCTGCAGTGCGATCTCCTCGGCCAGCGAGACGTCCTCGGTGGGGTCGCCGGTGAGGCTGGTGCGAAAGAATGTGGCCAGGTTGAGGATCATCCGCTCGGCCTGCTCACCCTTGCCGGTGAGGATCAGCGACGACAGGGAATTGAGGGTGTTGAACAGGAAGTGCGGATTCACCTGGTAGCGCAGGGCGCGAAGCTCGGCGTTCTGCGCCGCCGCCCGGAGGTCCGCGGCCCGCCGCTCAAGCACCCTGACCTCTCCGGCATAACGCAACGAGAGGAAGAGCGACGCCCAGGCGACGAAGAAGAAATAGCCGCTGGCCGCATTCTCGGCGATCGCCTGCACCGGCGTCAGCTCGTGCTCCCAGGGCGAATGGCCGACGTTGAGGGTCTCGGGCGGAGGGGGTGGGGCCGGCGGGGCGGGAATGCCGAGCGTCCCTGACGGCGCCGGGGGCGGCGGGCTGACGTGCGCCGCGGACCCCACCCAGACGTGGGACGGGGGAGACGCCCGTTCGAACACCAGCCAGTTGAGGGTGGAATAGGCGATGGCGGCCGGCAGGGCGAGGACGGCCGCCGTCACCATGCTCCGCCGCATCGACGCCGCCGACGACCCTCGGATGAAGAGGTAGAATATGCCGGTGATGACCATGCTCAGGCTGGCCACGACGACCCGGTTCCCGAGGTTTACGACCTGGTGCGGGTCCTCCATGACGAGCGAACGCACCGAATTGATCAGGAAGTAGAACGACCAGAAGCCGACGATCGAGTAGAGCGCGATGGGCGAGTCGCGCCGGGGGGTGGGGGGCGGGTCCTGGCGGAGCGTCATGGTCGATTGTAGCGCGATATGCCTCACCGGCGAACGGCCCGGCTGCTCTCCGTCGAACCCTGTGGCGCGTTCGTCGAAACAGAGGCCCATGCGCCGAGCCTCGTCCCGAACCCTGCCCGGAGCGGAAAGGCGACATTCCGTGTAGTCTCCGGCGCATGGCGTCGTTCGATGAAGATGCGTTGGCGGTGGCCGGCGACCAGCCGGATGCCGGGATGATCGCGGCCGCCGAGCGTGTGGCGGCGGTCATCGAGGGCGGCGGCGTCGCTCCAAGCGACGCCTTCGCCGATGGCGACGTGACGATCATCGAGAATTTCCCACCCTACGTCTTCGACGGCGCCGGCGCCGTCGAGCGCTGGTCGGAACAGATGCGCGCGCATCTGACGGGAGTCACCGCGCTGCGTCACACCTTTGGTCGCGCCCAGGACTTCAGGGGCGCCCGCGACGAAGTCTACTTCTCGTTGCCGACGACCTGGCGTGGCCTCAAGCACGGCAGGCCGTTCGTCGAGGATGGCGGTTGGTCTTTTGTGCTCGCCCGACAGGGCGGCCTTTGGAGGGTCCGCGGCTACGGGTGGGCCGTCACGGGCTTTTCATGGACGCACCTGAGCGCTGCCGGCAAAGGGGCCCCCGAGATTGTCACCGACCGCCTGCGGATCGACGACCTTGTCCCGGGCGACGCGCCGGCGCTGTTCGACTACCGCTCCGATCCGGAAGTGGCGCGCTTTCAGTCGTGGAGCTTCGCCTCCGTCGAGGAGACGCGGGCCTTCATTGTCCGCAATGCGTCCAGCCCCTTCGGCGAGAACGGCGCCTGGTATCAGCTGGCTGTTCGATCGGCGGCCACGGGCGAGCTTGTCGGCGATCTCGGCGTGCACTTCCTGCCCCAGGACGACCAGCAGGTCGAGATCGGCTTCACCATCGCGCCCGCGCATCAGCGCCAGGGCTTCGGCAAAGCCGCGGTGATCGCCCTCATCGACTACCTGTTCACCGTCCTGGGCAAGCACCGGGTGATCGCGTCTGTCGATCCGCGCAACGAGGCGTCCATGGCCTTGCTGAGAAAGGTCGGTATGCGCCAGGAGGCGCATTTCCGCCAAAGCCTGCTCTGGCAGGGGGAGTGGGTGGACGACGTGGTGTTCGCGCTCCTGCGCCCTGAATGCGAGAACCGGCCCGCCGGCCGCCGCGGCGGCCTTGCCGTTGACGGCTAACGCGGGTCAGGTCACGGTCAGGCCCATGGCGGCGATCGAGGTCGAGCTGGAGGCCCACCGGGGGCGACCGGCGCACGGGGAGCTGACCCTTCAGTCCGTGGCCGCCGCCGTCGTCGTGGCGGCGATCATGGGCTCGGCCTACCCCTACATGGTGCTGAAGCTGGGGTTCGGGCCCAACGTCTCGATCGTGTCGGCGTTCTTCGGCTACCTGATTCTCAGCGTCATCGCCCGCAAGAAGTACGACCGGTTCCAGAACAACATCGTCCAGACCGCGGGGACGTCGGCGGCGCAGACCGCCTTCATGTGCGGCATCCTGGCGTCATTCGAGATCCTCCGGGCCGACAAGTCCGCGCATTTCACCCTCAACCCGTCGCCGCTGCAGACCTTTCTGTGGCTGACCACCGCCTCGCTGCTGGGAGTGGTCCTTTCCGCGCCGATGCGCCGCCACTTCATCGTCGACCAGAAGCTGCCGTTCCCGGACGGGATGGCGGCGGCCGAGACGCTGCTGGTGCTGGATCCGCCGCGTGACGCGCCCCCCGAGCAGCGCGGCGTCGCCCGCAAGGCGGCGATGGTGATGGGCGTCTGCCTGCTGGCCTCGGGCGCCCTGATGCTGGTGCGCGACGACAGCAACCTGCTCAGCCTCATCCCCGGTGGGTGGGACACCGGCGCGCTGACGCTGGGCGCGGCCGGGGGCGCGTTCACCGTGGCGGCCATGGGGGTCGGTGTCGGCTACAGCCTGCTCAGCCTCGGCACCGGCATGATCGTGGGTCTTCGGATCAACGCCTGGATGATCCTCGGCTGCACGCTGGGCTGGATCCTGGCGCCGCTGCTGCTGATCCAGAGCCACATCCTGCCGGACCACCCGGCGCGCAGCCAGGTGCTGCAGTGGGTGCTCTGGCCAGGGCTCGGCATGATGGTCGCCGGCGGCATCACGACGCTCGCCCTGCGCTGGCGGCTGCTGGCCCGGGCGTTTGCCGCCCTGGGCGACGTCAACGGCGAGGACGCCCCGCTGAGCTGGATCGCGGTCGGCGTGATCCTCCTCTCGATCGCGCTCTGCGTCATCCAGAAGCTGTTCTTCGGCCTGCCGTTCTGGATGAGCGCGGTGGCCATCCTGCTGTCGATCCCGCTGATGCTGGTGGGCCTCAGGGCCCTCGGCGAGACCAACTGGGGACCGATCGGCGCGCTCTCCAACCTGATGCAGGCGCTGTTCGCCGGCATCGCGCCAGGAAGCCTTACCGCCAACATCGTGCCGGCGGGAACCGCCGGAACGATCGCGGTCACCTCCGAGGGTCTGATGCAGGACTACCGCGCCGGCTACATCATCGGCTCGACGCCGAGGTCGATGTTCATCGCCCAGCTCATGGGCGCGCCCATCGGCGCCGCGGCGCTGGCTTTCACCTACCCCCTGCTGGTGAAGACCTACGGCCTGATCGGCGACCATGCCCAGCTTGCCGCGCCCGGCGCGCGCCGCACGGCGGCGTTCGCCCAGCTGCTGGCGGCCGGTGTCGACAAGCTGCCGCCCTCGGCCCTGTGGGCCGGGCTCGCGGCGGCCGTGCTCGGCGGCGTCTTCGCGGTGATGGAGCAGAACGAGCGGCTGGCGCGCTGGACACCATCCCCGGTGGCGCTCAGCCTCGGCCTGCTGCTGCCGTTCTCCTCGATCTCGACGATGTTCCTGGGCGCCGTTGTCGGCGCGGTCTGGCTGGCGCGCCACCCGGCCAGCGCCGCCCGCTATCTGATCGCGGTCGCGTCGGGGTTCATCGCCGGCGAGGCCCTGGTCGCCGTGATCGCCCCGGTCCTGATCGCGCTGGGGGTCGGTGCGGCGGCGCGGTGATGGGTCTTCTGTTCCCGCGCGTCATCGACAACCGGTTCCGCGGCCAATGGCTCGGCTATTGGCTGCTGGCGCCGGTGCTGCTGCTGAAGTTCGCCATCGCCATGGCGTCGATCCTGACCCCGCGGCAGGCGAACAAGGCCGACGCGATCGACCTTTCCACCTACTCCGGGCCCGCCCTGCGAGACGCGGCGACGTCGACCGCGCTGCTGGGCCTGCTGCACCTCTGTATCGCCCTGTTCTGCCTGCTCGCGATGATCCGCTATCGCGCCCTGGTTCCCCTGATCTATCTCTGGCTGGTGGTCGAATTCCTGGGCCGGCGCATTGTTCTCGGGCTCTATCCGATGGAACGGACCCCCGGCCCGTCGAGCGGGTCGGTGATCAACCTCGCCCTGATCGCCATGCTTGCCTTCGGACTGGCGCTATCGCTCTGGCCGCGCCGTGACGCGGCGCTTGGCGAGGACGTAGGCGGCGACGCCTGAGAGGATCAGGACGGCGGAGGCGAAGACCAGCTTGGCCGCCTCCAGCGCCTGGTTCTTGGCGTCCGGACTCGGGACCAGGGTGCAGAGCACGGCGACCACGGTGGCGGCCATCCCCACCGCCCCGACCACCAGGGCGACCCCGCCCGCCGGGCGTGCGCCAGGCGTCCGCCGGCGGCGCGGCGCCCGAGCGGGGCGCCCTCACCTGCAGGGTCAGGAACACGGCGAACAGGAACAGGAACGGCAGGGTGTAGGAGAGAACGCTCATGGCCACGAGGAAGTCGTAGGCGCCCTTGAGCGTGTCGCCGGCCTGGGAAAGGACCACGATCAGCGCGACGATCACCGCCTGCACGGCGATGGCGACCACCGGGGCGCCCGATCTCGGATCCCGCCGGCCGAAGGCGGGGGGCAGCACGTGGTCGATCCCGGCGGCGAACGGCAGGCGCGCCGCCACGCCGAACCAGGCGCTGTAGGAGCCGAGGCTGCAGAGGAAGCCGCCGATCAGCGCCAGGGGGGCGAAGCCGGCCAGACCCAGTGTCCTGAAGCCCAGGACCAGGGCGTCCGGCAGGCCGGAGAGGCGCGTCGCGCCCTGGGGCGTGAGGATCGCCAGCATCGCGGCCGTCCCCGTCTCGAAGAAGACGATCTGGAGCAGCGCCACGCAGGCGAGGACAGCCAGGATGGTGCGCATGCCCCCGCGCACATCGTTGCGCAGGAACGCCAGCGCCTCGCTGCCGCCGACGGGAACACCATGGTCGCCCAGAGGATGGCGCCGTCGGCGTTGAGCGGCGGCGCGTAGCTGGCGTGGGCGACGTTCGTGGCCGAACCCTGCCGGGCGACCACCAGAGCCCCCACGACGGCGAGCAGCCCCACCAGGACGATGTTCGACGTCCCGCCCACATTGGAAAGCCACTTCCCGGTGCCGAGGCCAACGTAGTGAACGGCGCCCACCGCGACGGAGAGCGCCACCGCCACGGCGGTGAACAGCCAGGGCGTGGCGATCAACGCCCGGCCCGGCGGCCCGATGGCCAGGGCCAGGAGGTTGAGCATGAACACCAGCACGCCGGAGAAGAACGGCAGGTTGGAGGTCCAGTAGAGCCAGCCGCACAGGAAGCCCCAGAACTGCCCGAAGGCCGCCTCCGTCCAGACATAGACGCCGCCCTCGCCGGCGAAGCGTGTGGTCAGCTCCGCCGTCGCCACGATCAGCGGACCGGAGAACAGCACCACCGCCAGCACCCATATCCACAGCGAGGCCGGCCCCGCCGCCGCCGCGACGCTGATCCAGCGGATCGAGAGCGCCATCGACGCCGCGTAGAAGAACAGATCGGCGAACCCTAACGTCTTCGCGGCCATGGATAGTCTAGAGATGGCGCGTTTCGGCCGGGGTCTGTCCCCAGTTGTCGTTCAGGCCGTCGTAGTAAGCCACAGGCGCCGACATGAGCTCGTCGATGTCGACGCCGTCGAGGCAGGCGACATTCACGTTGTAGTATTTGCCGCCGCTCATGTTCGGCATGTCGACCCACTCGAAGGGCCTCACGCCGCAATGCCTGCAGAACAGATGGTGCGCGACGGGGTTGTTTCCGCGGTAGTCGGCGAGGTCGGGCTCTCCGGCAAGCAGTCGGAACGCCTCCGGCTTCACATTGACCGACCACAGCCGCATCTTCGTGCAGATCGTGCAATTGCACTTGCCGGAGCCTGCGCTGATGTCCACGTCCGCCTCGAGGCGGACGGCCCGGCAATGGCAACTCCCGGTGTAGGTCCGCAGCATCGTCCCTCCCATGTCGCTCCCCTGGATAACAGAGATACGGACGCTGATCACGCGGCAGGGTCTCCGGTCCAGCGCCGGCGTAGAAGGATGCCCCGATGCGTCACAGGGAAGCTCGGAGCGAGCCCGATAGGCGGGCGCCTCAGAACTCAAGCTCGACGTCCTCGGGAGGCCGCCGGAGCGGTCGGCCCTCGCCAAGACGCTCGCGGGCCGCTCGCAGTAGTCCCGCGTCAACGCGGGCGCTCAGCTTGTGACTGCGTTTCCCGGCAAGGATGCCTCGCCGCTCCGGCCACCTGACCGCGAAGGTGGCCCGGGACCGGGTCACGCCGGAGGGTGAATGTGGGTTGGTCACGGCGGCTTCCTGTCGGACAGAATCCGTCCTCATTGTCGGACAAGCGATGCAAGCTCGAGCGTGGCCAGGGATAACACGCTTTGCCCCTGTCGCCCCAATCGCTAGGCTGAGCACCGCTGATCGCCGGGAAGGTCGCCATGCCCAAGATCGACGTCGCCGCCGTGCCGGAACGCAAGGGGACGGGCTATCCGGCGCCGTTCGACGCGCCCTGCGCCGACCGCGTGCGGCAGCGGCTGGGCAACGCCGGCGGGCTCACGGATTTCGGGATCAATCTCATGCGCCTGCCGACGGGCGGCTGGTCGAGCCAGCGCCACTGGCATTCGCACGAGGACGAGTTCGTCTATGTGCTCGAAGGCGAGCTGACACTCATCGAGGATGGCGGCGAGACGGTGCTGCGCGCCGGCGACTGCGCGGCCTTTCCGAAGGGCTCCGGCGACGGCCATCACATGATCAACCGATCGGGCGCGATGGCAGTCTATCTCGAAGTCGGATCGCGCCAGCCCGCCGACCTCACCACCTGTTCCGACATCGACATGATGAGCGCCAACGCCGACGGCCGGTTCACCCACAAGGACGGCGCGCCCTATCCCGAGCCTTGATCAGCGGAGCGGACTGGCCTCGCTCAAGGTTCGCACCGTCTCCAGCGCGATCGGACCCCAGTGCGCGTCGCCCGCGTGTTCGGCCAGTTCCGACAGGCGTAGCACTTCGAACAGCAGCGCGATCCGCTCGCGGTCGAGCAGCCGGCCTGTGAGGGTCTCGTAGCGGCCGATGATGCGGGCGGTCAGGTCCGGGGAGATCATGTTGGAATAGATGAACTCCTGCTGCAGCTGGCCGAAGCCGGAGTCGCCGAAATCGTAGACGCCGTTCAGGCGCTGGGCGGCGGGGTCGAAGGCCATGTTCCAGCCGTGGCCATCGAAGAAGCCGTAGGTGAGGCCATGCGGGTCCGGCGGCCAGGTGCGCCAGGCCGCGATTGTGCGTTCCGCATACTTGTGTAGCGGGTCGGTGAGAACCGGCCACGCCCTTCTCAGG
>Ga0209166_10004035_pt1 | contig 10402 bp, 9 predicted proteins | sample Coa_R1_3_FD_187151 | JGI IMG/M metagenome (GOLD analysis project Ga0209166, IMG submission 187151) | Surface soil microbial communities from Centralia Pennsylvania, which are recovering from an underground coalmine fire - Coalmine... | ecosystem: Environmental > Terrestrial > Soil > Unclassified... | reverse complement strand
ACCGGCGCGGGCCTCTCGTAGCGGGCGGCGTAGAGGCGCAGATAGTGGTCGAGCAGTTGCGGGATGTCTTCGCGCCGTTCGCGCAAGGGCGGCAGCTCGATCTCCACCGTGTTGAGGCGATAAAGCAGATCCTGCCGGAAGCGCCCCTCGAGCCCAAGCTGGTCGGGCGGCAGGTTCGTTGCCGAGATCACGCGCACGTCGATCGGGACGGAAGCGTTGGCGCCGACCGGCGTTACCTTGCGTTGTTCGAGCGCGGTCAGCAGCTTCGGCTGGAGATGCAGCGGTAAATTGCCCACCTCGTCGAGGAACAGCGTGCCGCCGTCGGCCGCCTGCAAGCGGCCGATGCGATCGGCGCGGGCGTCGGTGAAGGCGCCCTTCACATGGCCGAACAGCTCGGAATCGAACAGATTCTCCGCCACCGCCCCGAGATCGACCGACAGCATGATCTTGCCCGCCCGCCGCGAATGGCGGTGCAGCTCGCGGGCGACCAGCTCCTTGCCGGTGCCGTTCTCGCCCAGGATCAGGACGTTGGCGTCGGTCGGCCCGGCCTTCTCGATCAGCGAGAGCACCCGCGCCATCTCCGGCGACGAGCCGAGCAGAGGGGTCTCCGAGGGCGATGCGGGCGTGACGGAGACGCCCTCGCTCTGTCGGCGCGAGCGGCTGAGCGCTGCCGCCGAGCGGACGACGGAGAGCAGCTTGTCGTTGGCCCAGGGCTTGGAGACGAAATCGGTCGCGCCCTGCTTCATCGCCTGCACGGCGGTCTGAACGCCGCCATGGGCGGTGATGAGCACCACCGAAGCCTGTGGATCGCGCTCCAGGATGCGAGCAAGCCAGCGGAAGCCCTCGCTCCCATCGGTAGCGCCGCGTGCGAAATTGGCGTCGAGCAGGATCACGTCGGGGCGGCGCTCGCCCATCCAGTCCAGCGCTTCCTGCGGCGAGGGCGTCACGCGCACGTCGGCGAAGAGCTGACGCATCAGCAGACGCGCCGCCAGCAGGATATCTTCGTCATCGTCCACGACGATGCAGCAGTCGAACTTCTCGCTGTTCACACGGTCCCTCCGATGGCGGTGCTGCCATCCTTCGCGCCCGGTCTCAACGTCTGTTTCCGGACACCACGCTGTCCGGATCCGGACAGTCCCACGGCGCGTGGCTCCAAGGCCATTTCCATGAATTTATATTTTTCAACGAGTTGGGGAATTGGCACGACTCCTGCTGAGTATCCTGCGTGACCGACACGACGCTGGCCACGAGGAAAGGAGACGGCCCATGTGCAAGTTCGTCATCAATCTGATGTTCGCCGGCGCGAGCCTGCTCGGCACGGCCGCGATCGTTGCCTATTCGGATCCGGCGGTGGCCGCCGTGCCGGCCGTCATGGTCCACTACAGCGCCACTGAGTTCGCCAGCTCCGATGGCCGCACGGCGATCGCCAATCGCCTCCACGCCGATCGCACCGTCCAGCTCGCGGCGCGCTGATGGACGTCTCCGGTTCGGCCATGGACCGCCGGGTGGACAAGCCCCGCACCGACCGTCGTTGGCGCTGGATCGCCGCGGCGGTCGGCTTGCTGGCGGCGATCGTCCTCGGCTGGCGCCTGATCCCGTCGAGCGGATCGGCGGACGTCGCCGCCGCCGACATCGAGACGGGCACCATCGCGCGCGATCGGTTCGAGGACTATCTTCCGGTGCGCGCCACCGTCGCGCCCAACGTCACCACCTTCGTCGGTGCGGTATCGGGCGGGCAGGTCGAGACGCTGCTGGTGCAGGACGGCGCCGCCGTCGGGCAAGGCCAGCCGCTCGCGACCCTGCTGAACCCATCGCTCAAGCTCGACGTGCTGACCCGCGAGGCGGAGATCGCGAGCCAGCTTGGTACGCTCTCCGGCGACGATCTGGCGCTCGAGAAGAGCCGCCTCGATCGCGCCAGCCAGACGGCCTCGGCGAACTATGATCTCATCAAGGCGCGGCGCGATCTCTCGATCCGCCAGCAGCTTCACGATCAGGGCTTTGTCTCGGCCGAGGGCGTGAAGAGCTATCAGGAAGAGGCTGCCTATCAGCAGAAGCGCCTCGGCCAGCTCCAGTCCGGCCAGGCGAAGGAAAACCAGACCGCCAACCTTCAGGCCTCGCGCCTCGCCGAAACCCGTTCGCGGCTGACTAGCAACCTCGCCGCCGTGCGCGCGGGGCTGGATGCACTCATCGTGCGCGCGCCGGTCGGCGGGCGGCTCACCAATTTCACGATCCAGTCGGGCCAGATGCTCAAGGCCGGCGATCAGGTCGGCCAGGTCGACAGCGAGGGCTCGTGGAAGCTCGTCGCTGACGTCGACGAATATTATCTCGGCCGCGTTCAGCTCGGCCAGCATGCCACCGGCGACAACGGGCTGAACCTCGTCGTCACCAAGGTGCTGCCCGCCGTCACCAACGGGCGCTTCCATGTCGAGCTGGGCTTCGTGGGCGCAGCACCCAAGGGCCTCAACCGCGGCCAGACGACCGATATCCGCGTGACGCTCGGCACTGCGCGTGAGGCGCTGATCGCGCCGGTCGGAAGCTGGATCGACAGCGGCGGCGGCAACTCCGCCTTCGTGGTTGATGCCGACGGCCGCCACGCCCGCCGCCGCCCGATCCATACCGGCGTACGCAACCCTGAGCAGGTCGAGATCCTCTCGGGCCTCCAGCCCGGCGACCGCATCGTCACCTCCAACACCGCCGCCTACGATAAGAGCGGCGTCCTCAACCTTCGCTGACGGAGCTTTCCATGATCCGCCTTGAATCGATCCGGCGCCGCTACGTTTCCGACGAGGTCGAGACCACAGCCCTTTCCGACATCAACCTGAATGTCGGTGAGGGCGAGTTCCTTGCCATCATGGGGCCGTCGGGCTGCGGCAAGTCGACGCTCCTCAACATCCTCGGCACAGTCGATCGGCCAAGCGGAGGCCGCTACATGTTCGGCGAGCGCGATCTCGCCGTGATGGACGAGGCCTCGCTCGCGAAGCTGCGCGGCGAGACGCTGGGCTTTGTGTTCCAGAGCTTCAACCTGATCGACGAACTGACCATCCAAGAGAATGTCGAGCTCGGCCTCGCCTATCGCCGCGGCCTCAACGGCGATCGTCGCAAGCGGGTGGAGGAGGCGATGGACCGGGTCGGCATCTCGCACCGTTCGCGCCATTATCCACATCAGCTCTCGGGCGGCCAGCAGCAGCGCGCCGCCATCGCGCGCGCCATCGTCGGCCAGCCCAGCCTGATCCTCGCCGACGAGCCGACCGGCAACCTCGACACCGAGAATGGCCAGCAGGTGATGGACATCCTGACCAGCCTCAACGACGAGGGCGCAACCATCGTGATGGTCACCCACTCGCCCAGCCACGCCGACATGGCGCGGCGGCGGATCGACATGCTCGACGGGCGGATCGTCGCCTCCGTCGCCCGCGCGATCTGAGGGAGGGCAGACCCATGAACCGCTTCGCCTTCATCACCTTCTATCGCTCGCTGGTCCGCCACAAGCTCTATGCTGCGCTCAACATCGGCGGGCTGGCGGTGGGCATCGCCGTCTTTATCGTGCTCGGCCTCTATGTGCGCTTCGAGACGGGCTATGAGCGCTGGTTGCCCCATCACGAGCAGGTCTACCTCGTGCAGGACAACTTGAACCTGCCCGGTCAGTTCGAGGGGCCTGTCCAGAGCACGATGGGCAACTGGCTGGAGATCTTCAAACGGGATTTCCCCGACGTCCAGGGCACACGACGCGACCCGGAAAACGCAACCGTGCTTAAGGGAGGAAATGCCACCAGCGAGAAGATGGGGCTCGTCGATCCCAACTTCCTCGATATCATCGGCCTGACGATCGTGCGCGGCAATGCGACTGGCGCGTTGGCCGATCCGTCCAACCTGCTCATCAGCCAGACGATCGCGAGCAAATATTTCGCCGGCGCTGATCCGATCGGCCAACCCATGACGCTGGTGCTGAACGGGACGCCGCGCCTCTATCGTGTCGCCGCTGTGTTCGAGAATTTGCCACGCGATACGGAATTGCAAGCCGACATCATCGCCAAACTGGTGCCGCAGCAGGTCGGCGGAGACTATTGGTATCACTGGGGCAGCGAGTCCCTTTACACCTATCTGCGCTTCCCGACGCCCGACGCCGCGAAGGCGCTGGAAGGCAAGCTGGACGATTTCGTACAGCGCCACGCAGCGAAGGAGCAGGGGCCCAACGTTCTCAAGAGTTTCCGGGAAACGCTGCTACCTATCACGGATATTCACCTGCAGGCGAAGGGCGCCAAGCTCACCGTCGCGACGCTGGGCATTGTTGGTGCGCTCACGCTGCTGATCGCCATCGTCAACTATGTGAACCTGGCGACCGCGCGGGCCAGCCTACGGTCCCGCGAAGTGGCGATGCGCAAGGTGCTTGGCGCCAACCGTCAGACGTTGATGCGCCACTTCATCGGGGAGGCAGTAGCCACCACTGCCATCGCCGCGTTCCTCGGCCTCGCCATCGCGGAGATCGGGCTGCCGCTAGTCAACGCAGCGGGCAATCTCTCGCTCTCGATCCACTATGTCGGGCAGGACGGCGTGCTGCTTCCTCTGGCGGCACTGGTCGTGCTGGTCGGCATTGCGGCGGGTCTCTATCCGGCTGTGCTGCTCTCACGCTTTCCGGCCGCAGGCGTGCTGGCCGCGTCGCGCTCGACAAGTGGCGGACGCGTGGGGACTCGGGTGCGTGAAGCCCTGGTCGTGCTCCAGTTCGCATTGGCCACGGCCTTCATCGTTGGCACGCTGGTGCTGACGGCGCAAACCCGCCATGTCCGCAACGCTGACCTCGGCTTCACGCGCGACGGGCTGATCGAGGTGCCCAGCCTCACCGAGGAGCGACTGACCGAAACTCAGCGGACAGCGATCCTGAGCGCATACTCCGGTCTTTCAGGCGTGCGCGCCGTCACAATCTCCGATACCGCGCCGGGTGATCAGCGCTACCAGAGCCGCGACAATCTGAAGTTGCAGGGGGCCGTCGGCGATGGGCCCTCGCTGCTGGACATCGGCATAGGGCGGGATTTCTTTCGGGTGTTCCAACCTGCGCTGCTTGCCGGTCGCCTGCTCGACGAGGCGCATCGCGACGATGATGCTGCGGGCAAGCCCGACACGCAGCCGCGCAATGTCGTCATCAATCGGCGAGCTGCAGCCGAGCTTGGGCTCACTCCCCGACAGGCTGTCGGCAAGACCCTGACCGGCATCGGATCCCGTACCATCGTCGGTGTCATTGATGACATGCGCTTCTATTCGCCTCGCGACGGAACGTTGGGGGTCTATTACAATTATCACTCACGCGGGATGACCTTTCCGATTGCCTCGGTGCGCTTCGATGGCGATCCGCGCGGCATGACCGATGCCTTGCGGGGCGTGTGGCGGCGGATCGCACCGGAAATACCGTTCAAAGCCGTCACCGCCGACGAAAAGCTCGAAAGCTATTACAAGTCCGACGATCAGGCCGCACGACTGTTCGCTATCGGCGCAGGTCTGGCGGTGGCGATCGGCTGCGTCGGGTTGTGGGGGCTCGCCTCGTTCAACACCCAGCGGCGGGTGCGCGAGATCGGCATCCGCAAGACGCTGGGCGCCTCCTCGCGCGACATCGTGATGCTTTTGGTCCGGCAGTTTCTGCGGCCGGTGGCGATCGGCAACCTCATCGCCTGGCCGCTCGCCTTCATCGCGATGCGGACATGGTTGGCGGGCTTCGAGGATCGGATCGGGCTGTCCCCGCTCTATTTCCTCGCGGCCACGCTCGCCTCGCTGCTGATTGCGGTGGCGACCGTCCTTATGCAGTCGCTGCGTGCCGCGCGCGCGGCGCCCGCCTGGGCGCTCCGCCATGAATAAGCGGGTGGTGTTGCTGGCCGGGCTTTTGCTGCCCGCGCCGGGTCGGGCGGAGACGTTGGCGCAGGCGGTGAACGCGGCCTACGCCTCCAACCCCGTCTTCGCCGCCGCCCGTGCCCGGCAGCAGGCGCTGGAAGAGGCGCCGGAGCAGGCCCGCGCCGGCGGTCGCTTCTCAGCGGCGGCGGATGCGGCGGCGGGCTATGACAAGTTCGACTATGGCAAGGGCGGCGCCGCGACCGTCTCGGCCGATCTACCGATCTGGACAGGCGGGCGCGTGTCTTCCGCCATTCGCGCGGCCGAGGGTGATGTCGCGGCCGGCTCGGAGGGGCTGCGCGACAGCGAGGCAGCGCTGCTCACTAACGTGATCGGCGCCTATGCTGAGCTGCTCTACGACCAGCAGGCTGCGGAGATCGCGCGCGCCGACATCGCGCTGCTCGATCATCAGGTGGCGGAAGCGAAGGCCCGCTACAAACTCGGGCAAGCAACCCGCACCGACGTGGCCCAGCTTGAGGCGCAACGCGCGTCCGCAGCAGCAACACTGGCGGATGCGGAGTCGGCGCTGGCAATCACCACAGCCAGCTACCGCGCCATCGTCGGTCATCCGCCGGGTTCGCTGTCGCCGCCGCCGGTGACGTTTGCAGCGCTTCCCGACAGCCTCGAACGAACGCGGAGCCGGACGCTCGACAACAACCCACTCTATCGACAGAGCTTGCGGCTAGCCGAGGCCTCTTCGGCGCGGATCGATCAGGCGCGCACCAATGGCGCGCCGAGCGTCTCGCTCGGTGGCAGCTATGGCTATGACGTGCGCGCCACCGGCGATGACCATACCTTCCTGCGCGCCGCGTCGGCCGGACTGGTGCTGCATGTGCCGATCCTGACCGGCGGGCTCGTCGCCTCGCAAGTGCGGCAGGCGCGGGCGGACTTTCGTGCCGCCCAGTTCGATCAGGACGCCGCCGCCCGCGAGGCCATCCGCGCCGCCGAGGCCGCATGGGCCACCATGATCGGCGCGCATGCGCAGGCCGATGCCAACCGCAGCCGCGTCATCGCCGCGGATCTCGCGCTCAGCGGCGTGCGTGCCGAATATGGCTTCGGCCTGCGATCGACGCTCGACATCCTCGTGGCAGATGAAAGCCTGCGTGCCGCCCAACTCGCCGAAGCCCGCAGTCGAAGCGATCTTCTGATCGCTCAAGCGGCTGTCCTCCGCGCGATTGGGGCCATGGATGAAAAGATATTCGAGTAGCTGTCGAAAGCATACCCATGCGGCATCAGCTCTGCGATCTGCGTATTAAACTGCAAAGATTAAGCACGAAGCCGGCCGTCCGGCCGGTGCGGTGCGAATGGCCGATCCTGTCACAAGCGGCCATTCGCGGCTCGGTGAGCGAACGTCTGGAGTTGGTTGCTTGCTGCCCGACCGTTTCAGATTGACCGCTTCTTCCGACGCGAACGGCTCGACGTGGTGGGAAGCGGAAGTGCGCCTTGCAAGCGGCAGCATCGATTAGCCGCCGTTAAATCAACGTCGTTGTTCGTGACATTTCCATTGATATTATATGGATCGAGCCAGACGCAAAGGGTTGGGGATGTTCGTTGTCTCATCCATTCGGAATTATATCATCGTTAAAAAGGTCGCATTTGTTGCCGATGACACGATGATAGGCGAGAAAGATTATTATGCTGGTGGTCACGAACTTTCATTGAAAAGATGGGAATATCGATACCAGCAAGGAAGCTCCATTGTCCTGTTTTATCCATTTTGGAGTCGTTTCCGCGTTGGAGATCAGGTCGATGTATCGGTGGTTCTTCGACATCCACTCGCGCCGATGAACCGAAGGCGTTGATCGCGCATGTCCGCTTGGCGGGTGTGACGTGGTCCTACTTGTGGTCGACAACTGGGCGCGTGCCGCCCGGGAGGTTGGGATCGGGAACTCTACCAGGAGGAACAACTCGACGTGGTGGTTACCGGAACGTCTGCTTTCTCGCTGATCGCCAACATCTGAACGCCGACCAGATCAAGACGACGGCAAGCAACATCAGTGCGCGCATGGGAAACCGATATGCCGCTTCCGCTAAGTTCTTGCCCCACAACCAATCAGCCAAGAATTGCCCTGCCAAAACGGGCAGGGCGACTTTCACCGGCAGATGCCAAAAACGCTTTCGCATATGGTCATCGTACACGGACTTGGAATGGCCGCAACTGGGGCGGGAGCCGTCAGGCAACAAAGAGATGCAGCCATTTTGGGCGCGAATGGCTCAGCCTGGTGGTGAACGGTCCGGCAGCTTCTGGGCGGCGACTGGCGGAAGCTGCCGTTGTCAGGCCGCCATCAGTGCGTAAGCTATTAGCCCCGCGACGCAGGCGCTGAACAGGCAAAGGCAACCGGAGAGCGCGGTCACACTCCAGAAACCGATCGGATGCCCCCTTCGAACACAAACGACAGTTTTTATCCGCCCAATGCCGGTCGTAAGGCCTCTGCGCGTGTTCAGAAAGAAGATGGCCGCCAACGTCGCGAAGACGATCATCAGAAGGCCGAGGACGAGATCGTTGAACACCATCGACCTATAGCCTACGCCGGAATGTCCGCAAAGAGGGGCAGCCGATCTGTAGCCTAAGGTCCATCAATGGGGCGACTGCCGCGTGGCGGCTTCGGTCCGAAGCTGATCGCGCCGGGAAATGGCTTGGCCTGGTGGATAAGCGACAGGCGGGTTTGAGTCGTCACGGGTCTGATGCAGTCATTCCGAAGTTGCTTGGCCGCTGCGCTGAGATAGACAGGGGCGGTCATGGGGGATGCTATGCGCGTTGCTGCTCTGGTTGCGTTGGGATTGATGGCATCGTCTGCTGTGGCGCGGGATCAGGATGCCAAAGTGCTGCCGCAGTTTGTCGGCGTATGGGACAAGACGCCTAGCCTGACATGCACCAGAACCATCGGCATCACGAACGATAGCTACGGCTTCGCGCTCGCGGTCCTTTACTCTCTTTCATATGGCAAGGACGCCTCGGATCGCGCTGCCGAGATAAAGCCTGCGCTCGCCAACGCGGGCGATATGGTCAGCTTGATGACTGAGTTGCTGCGCATCAGCAAGGAACAAGCCTCGGACTTTGCCTGTGCAGAGGTTCCGCTCGCCTCATTCAATCAACCGTCCACCGACACTATGACGCGCATGGTTTCACAGAACATTTTGTTCACATGGCATCAGCAGATCGGATTGAACGACCGCCTCAATAGTTTCACCAAAAACCTCGGCACGATGACGCCTGCCGATATGGCGGACAGAATGTCAACTCTACAGGTTGACCGTGGTAATTTGTGGAACTCACTGGGCCCTGTGATTAATTTCGTTTTGCTCAGACTGGTCGATGATAAGAAGGTTGGTCCCGAAAATACGCTTCTTTACTTGACGATTAGCAAGCTGCAAAAGGCCGAGCTGATCGCAAAGGTGCGTGAGTATTTTCCTGGAGTCGATAAGCAGGACCAGAAGGACATGGACCCCGCGACTTTTGATGCGTCGCTCTATCTCTACCTGCTCACAACGCGCAAGGCATCGGACGAGGTTTAGCGCGTCCGCTATCGGGCAAGGAAATTAGATTAGTGAACGGCGGCCTCTGGGCGGCAGCTGACCGTCTCCGATCGAGATTACAGACCGGCAACTATCCACGGTCGCCGCCCGGAAGCGGACCGAGCACTTTGTCCCAGACCAAGCCGTTCCGGGTCGCAGGCGGTGCTATCAATTGACACGGGACCGGACCGGCCGGAATCAGGAGCGGTCCAAAGCTATGGGAACGGCCGGCTTGGGCGCCTTTCAGCCTAGCTGCTTTTTGGCTTGAGCTGGCCGATTATTGACCGACAGGTTTCCGGGCGAAACGCCACCGAAGCTGACATTCGCCACGCGACTATGCCCTTTCTACCCTCGCATGGCTACAGGCCGCCCGTCTTGTCGGCTCGTTACCGGTTGGATCATAGTGCCGACCATGTCTGCCGCGCCGGAGGTTCCGCTCGATATCCGTAATGTGATGCATGACTGCGTCCTCGCCATTTTCTGGCCGAAGAAGCAGATCGTGGAATTTCTCGTAAGCGTTGATTGCCTGGTCAATTTCCTGATTGCACGCTGGGAAGCCTCTCCGGCTACCGACGAAAATTTTCGGGCGCTGCTCAGTTTCGCGCGAGAATGGCGGGACTGGCAGGCGGCAGCCCTCGATCCCGATGCGGTCGCCACACGGCTGTCGAAGCTCCGTCTGATGTCTGACGACGTCTACATCTACGATCTTAAAATGGTGGACTGAATGGCGTCAGGACGCGTTGACGATCTCACAACCTCGGGTCGGTTCACAGCGAAAAAGAGATTGGCCGAAATCCGTGTCATCATCAACGGGGCCTAAAGTCTCACAAAGTCAAGTTTCGTTCACGTGCGTGGTCGGTGACGGTAGTGGAAACTGCCGCCGGCAAAACGAGCCGGCGGCCCCGGGGGGTCGCCATCAGATTTTTTCGACAGTCACTCCAAGAAACTCACTGAGAATTCTGACGCGCTCCTTTATGCTGGAAGCGTCGTTCGTTCCCTTCTGATTGAGGCG
>Ga0209166_10004034_pt1 | contig 10409 bp, 7 predicted proteins | sample Coa_R1_3_FD_187151 | JGI IMG/M metagenome (GOLD analysis project Ga0209166, IMG submission 187151) | Surface soil microbial communities from Centralia Pennsylvania, which are recovering from an underground coalmine fire - Coalmine... | ecosystem: Environmental > Terrestrial > Soil > Unclassified... | reverse complement strand
TAATAGCAGGTAATCGGTGCGATCAATATCGGGTATGGGAATGGTCAAAGCGGTACCAAACATCAGCCCCGCCGAGACCTGTTTGGGCATCTGATCCACGGTCGAGGCGCTGAAGATATTCTGTGTTTTAGCCGCGTGCAGCAGAATAGGCAAATATAACAAGCCAGCGAGATTATGCGCATTAGGGTTGCCAATATAGATGGCCAGCGCATTCCGTCCCTGTTGCTGGAGGATAGGCGAAAGGCCACGTTCAATCTCGGCAAACGCCTCATCCCAACTGGCACTCTGCCACTGATTGCCTCTACGTATCATCGGCGTACGAATACGGTCAGGATCGGACTCCAGTTCTTTGAGGCTATAGGCCTTCGGGCAGAGATAGCCCTGGCTGAATACATCCTCCTCATCGCCCTTAACGGAGATCACTTCCTGCCCACGCGTGGCAATCTCCAGCCCGCAGGTAGCTTCACACAGCGGACAGGTGGCATAGCTCGTCCTTGTAGCCATCAGCTCAAATCCTCCTTTGAGATACAGATTATCCAGCGCTTCATCGTCGCCGCGCCTTGCTAGATATTATGCACTACATTAGCCATGAGATGCTAGGCAGATGCACTTCTATCGATGTTCTCAACATAAAGGAAAAGAACTGCCACAACCACCAGATTTGCTGCCATCTGCTGCCATTTTTCCAGCGCAATGGATATATTTACACAAATGAAACGGGCATGATACTATAATGGCGGTCATCTTGCTGCATGGCCCATATGCTTATACACCATCAGCAGGCATGTCGTTCGAGAAATGCCATCGTTTTGTGAAAAACCTCTTCTCGATCATAATCTTTCATAATGACATGATAGGAGCGATGGAAGATATGCAGGCTCTTCTCCTGTGAGCCAAGCAGGTGGTAAATCTTGCGAGCATCGCTAACTGGCACAACGTGATCGTGTTGTGAGCCCATGACCAGGACCGGCGTGGTGATGCGCGGCAATTCGGCCTGCAATTGGGGAAGAAATTGCAGCAGGCTATGGGCAGGGGCAAGGGCGGTCCAGCGGTAGACATCGCGTGTATACCCACGACGGGCCTGCGGATCACGTACATCCTCACGGATCGTCGGTAGCACTGGGGTAATATAGCGGGCCAATTGTACACCGGGCTTCATATAGGAATACATGTGCAGCGGCGCGCACATGCTGACAACGCCCGCGACCTCTTGCTGCGCGGCCATATGCAGGGCGAGCGCGGCACCCAGGCAGTGCCCGACCAGAAACACGCGATCACATCGCTGTTTGAGGAGCGATAACTCCAGACGTACGGCTCTCTCCCAGTCGGTCCAGCCCAGGGGGATCAGGTCACGTACATCAGTACCATGACCAGGCAGGAGCATATTGTTAGTGAGCAGGCCACGCGCCTGGAGCAACGCCTCCATCTCCGCTAGATCGTGCCGGCTCCCGTTCAAACCATGAATCATAAGGGCGCCAGTTACTGCTGGTTTTTGCTCTGATGTTGACATCAATGTTACTCCTTCTTCCTGCCTGAGCCTGTTGGGGGACCCGTTGTCCCTCAGACGCGAACGCTCTTCTTCCTACTATGTAACTGGTACGTAACGCTGCTGTTCTTCCCCGTGAGCATCACGATCAAGCAGAGTGTGCAACGCTGGATAGTCGATTTTGGCATTGTGGCGCTTATCCACAGGCAGATGCTTGAACACGCGAATGGAGTCGATATCGGCCCAGGCAACTGCCTGACAGATCGCTTCTTCCTCTTCTGTAGAAACACTCCGATCAAGCTCAAGCGCCAGCACACGCTGCCCATGCCATGCCACTACAGCAGAGCGCCGCACGGCCGGGTAGAATGAGAGTATGCACTCGACGGCAAAGGGGTAGAGAGTGCTGCGTCGATCTGCGATGCGGGCAGTGCAGCGGCCAAGCAACCAGAGCCGTCCCTGCGCATCGAGATAGCCCATATCTCCAGTACGATGCCAGATGGTCTCATCAACGCGAAATTTCGTCTCCTCATCGCCACACCCATGGAGGTAGCCAGCAAGGACGTGCCCACCGCTCACCACCACTTCGCCGGGTCCGCCTATCGGCTGGCTGGCCTGATCGAACGTCGTTGCCGTGTAGGGCAAGAGTGCCTTGCCCCATTGCTCGCGCAAGATCCGCACCTGAAGCTGCGGCACTGGTCTGCCAACCAGTAACCCCTTGCCCGCTCTCATCGCGGCCAGATCATCTTTGTGCAGGTCAGCCCACGCCACATGCGCAATCGGTTCGGCCTCCGTTGAGCCATAGACGGCCACAATCTCTGCCTGCGGGGCCACCTGGCGCAGGCTGTCGAGGACGCGCGGGAAGACGGGTGCACCTCCGGCATAGATGGCGCGCAGATGAGGAAGTTGACGCTGAGAGCGCTGACAGTAAGCGATGATGCGCTCCCAGAATGCTGGTGAGGCTGCGGCTCGCGTGGGTCGATACCGCTCGATCTGCGCGACGACCGGAGCGGGGTCGATGCTGCCAGGCTTGCTCAAGTTGCCAGGCGCGATCAGACTGGTAACACCAGAGGCCAGGTCTGCCAGCACAAAGATAGGGAGCGTGGTCAGGCTCACATCGCCAACGTTCCCTCCCACATGCTGCTCCAGGACGCGATGCTGTGCCAGCAAGAAGCCATGGGTGCGCAGGGCTGCTTTGGGCTGCCCGGTGCTGCCGCTGGTAAAGGTCAACAGGGCGGGCGTATCCTGTTTCTCCGGGCAATGGATGTCATGGAGCGATGTCAGCCTGGCCGCGTCTGACCAGGGAATGGCGCCAGGGAGACGCGGACCAACCACAAAGGCGCGTGGGATGCGTCGCAACGCGGGCGAGAACAGGCGCAGGGTGTGCGCTTTGGGGCTGCCAATCAAGGCTTTGGGCGGGATAAGCGCACAGCACTGCTCGATATGCTCGATGCCCTGCGCCGGATCGATAAACATCGCCACCAGCCCCAGGCGAAAGAGCGCGATGAGGGCGACATAGAGTTCGGCTGACATGGGTTGGAAGACCAGCACTTCATCGCCGGGCCGCAAACCTGTCTGCCAGAGCAGCGCCGCCGCCCGTGTGACCTGTTCTTGCAAGGCGCCAAAACTGGTGATGCGATCACGGAAGCCAATCCTATCAATGATCGCCGGAGCCGCTGGCCGAACGTGGGCCTGCTCCTGTAAAAGACTGGCAAGATTCATTGTTGTTCCTCCAGGCTCTGCGCATACAGGGTATAGCGGCGCATGACCTCGCCTCTCTTCCCCCGACTTATACGCAAAGAGTAATTGTTTTCGTGCATGAGCGCATGGATGGCACGTTGATAGCCCAGGCCGTGAGCAATCTTGAGCAGGCGATTCATAAGGAGTGTGCCCAGACCCTTGCCGCGATAGGTCGGGTGGACCGCCAGTGTTTTGATGACGATGGTGTCAATCGTTGCACCTCGTCGCATCTGGAGCCAGTCGGGAACAGCAAAGATGAAGCCAATAATCTCCCCCTCTCTCTCGGCAAGCTGGATCAGTTCGGGTCGAATATAGGGCCGGAGCGCGCGATTCTGCTCCAGAAAATCCTCTTCGGCCAGCGGACTGGCAAGGAAATTGTCACGGAAACTGCTGACGACCAGGCCATAAATGCGATGCAATTCATCCTCAAAGCGCTCAAGGTCGAACTGACGCAGCGTGATCCCCCCTGCAACGAACTCCAATCTCATAGGGTCGCCCCCCTTGCGAGGGCCGGAGGTCATCCCTGTGGGACGGACAACGACCCTGGGGCCCGTCGGCGAACTCTGCGGCTCCAGACCAACCTGTAGGGCGGAATAATAATGTGCCAGAGGGGTGAAGCCGCTGTTCATGAAATGATGAGGCCAGTCGTCAGGATTATCCGGTTCCAGAAAGAAGGGCGGTTCCGTACCACGCTCGCTCAGGAGCCGATAGCGCCGGTCAGTACTGCCATCCATGGGTCCGACCGCCAGCGTACAGCCCTGACGCGCCAGCTCTTTACACGCGAGCCGCAAGAGAGACACAGCGGCCTCGTCATCATAGGCGGCATAATGGCCGATAAGGCCAATACGCTGGCTCGCAAGCTGAGGCACACAACTCCACCAGAGGGAGCAGCGCGCCAGGATGCCATCATCTCCATCCACAATCCAATGCGCGTCGGCCCGTGATCGCTCCAGGGCACCAGGCGTGAGAGTGGAAAGGCCCGCCACCGCACAGAAACGCTCCTGTTCGCTCGTCGTCTTGATAGGTCGCACATTTAACATGATCGCTCCTCCTTCTTCGCGCCAATTGCTACCTCGCGCAGCATATTCCTTTGTGGCCCACTCCTCACCATCTCGCGTAGGAGGACCCCTTGTGGGCCTCTGATGGGCTTGACCAACAGGTAAGCAACAACAAGCAGACAGAACACGATCGTCAGATCAAACACCAACGATTGTATCGAGAGCTGCAACACCATAAGCAGCAACAGATAGCTAACGATGGGAATCAAGAGGTTATCCAGGCCATCGCAGGAGACGGCCTCTACCAGCATGACCAGTAGCCCTACCAGCGCCGCTATCAGCACAGCTTCGACACGACCGGTGGTAGTGAAGAGCAGGAGCGGGATATGTACGCAGAAAAAAGCCACCAGGAAGAAGGCCAGCGAGCCTTCAATACTCTTCTTCCCTTTGATGGTCAGATAGCGCAACTGCCCATAGTGCCCACCAATAATGGCGGCCATAGGATCGGCCAGCGTTAATATGAGCACCGGAATGCTGAATAACAGAGGATTGTTGCCTGCGATCACAAAAAGCAGGCAGACGCTGAGTGGGAAGTAGATCTCCCCGAACGATCTGCGATCCACTCGATAGAGGACTAATCCGAGATTCCCTTTGAATGTGTGCATATATTTGAGAGCCAGCAGCGATGGAATAGTAATCAGTGCGAGGATGAGAACAGGCCAGCCGCTCGCGAATACCCATGGGAAGGTCAGGGTGGTCAGGCCGCCACCAATATGGAATAGTTTACGTGATGTTTCGGGGGCAAGTGGACGCCAGCGCTGATAGAGCGTCAGCCCACCCATCAAACTGGTCAGCAGGACCAGCTCAAGCGCTATGCCCAGCCACATGTTAAGATTCATTTCACTATCTCCTCGATAATAAAGGCGCTGTAAAAACAGGCCTTATCTCTTTGATGTAGATACTGAGCCAGCCTGTTGTGCGAACGCAGCACTGTCGCAAGGTGTTCGGGTCGGCTGCGTGGGGCGAGCATATTCCAATACGCCAGCCGTCCACCAGGTCGTCCGACCTCCACCAATTGCTCAAGCAGGCGCCAGTACTCCTCCTGGGACATATACTCAAAGACATCGCTCAGATTGAAACGGTCAATGCTGCTCTGACCTGCATTGTGCAGGAAATCCTGCAAGCCAACGCGCTGCCATTCCAGTCGATCAAGGTTTGCGCGAATGGCCTCAAAAGATTCAGGGCGCAAAGCATATGGCAGAGCGGTGGTATGGCGGCCCGTCAAAATCCACTGGAGGTAGGGGTTCTGCTTCGGGTCGATCTCTATGAGTCCCTGCCGAACTCGGGCCAGCAGGCGCGTAGCAACGCTCCCCTCAACGTACTCGAAGAAGTGCGGATCGCGTCCCTTGCTTCCCAGAACGGCGCGTGAGAAGAAGAGCTGGAACATGGTTCGCCAGCGCCAACTATCCCACTCCTGTTGGTAGAAGGCCTCCCGCTGTTGTCGTGTGCCACCGCGCAAGAGTCGCTTGATGCGCGCCCGAGAGTGGACCAGCGGGAGGATGCGCTCGCGAAAGAGCGCGAAGTAGCGCTCAAACTTCCCGGCGCCGCCAATCCCAGCCTCAATCGCAGAGCTACGAGCATCCCAGAAGCGCCTGGCCTCCGGTGTGAGCTGGCTGCGGCACCGGCGATACAGATCCTCGCGGCGGGCGCTCGGCGTCGATCCTATCAACTCCAACAATTCGTGGTGGGCCAGTGCGCGGTAGGCGGCCACGCGCAGTTCCAGGCAAGCCAGTTGCGCCCCACTCACATCCAGTGCGATCACGCGCGCAGGCTGTTTGCTGAGAAGGGCCAGGGCATTGTCCCCAGCTGAGGCGATCGAGAGACAGGTATCGCCCGGCTGTACATCCAGTCCCGCCAGCAGGATGTCAGCATCTTCCCAACATTGGGCATAGCGGATCTCAGAGAAATCGACCTGTGCTACGATCTCACGAGGCTGAGCGTCAGGTTGTTTGAATGTCACGCAGGAGGCGATAGATTTAGCCATGTGCGACCTCCTTTGTACTAGTATCATGTGTAGTTATCCCTACGCAGTCAGCAGGAGAGATCTTGCGAACCAGGCCGCGGCTGCCATCCAACTCAACCTGGTCGCCAGTGCGCAACCAGCGAGTGGCATTGCTCAGCCCGACGATGGTGGGTATACCCATTTCGCGCGCCACGATGGCGGAGTGCGACAGCAGGCTTCCATGCTCAACAATGATGCCCGCGGCGACGGGAAAGAGCATAATCCAGCCCGGATCGGTGCGCCTTGCAACGAGAATTTCGCCGCTGTGTATCTCCGCACCCTTTGGATCGGTGATAATGCGCACCGGGCCACGCACGACGCCTGGACAACAGCCCGTACCTTGACGCGCTTCGGCTGTGGAGTCCGCTGTATCATCGCTGCTGGCCGGAGCATCAGCTCCTGCGCTTTGAAAGGTATGGCCATGGTTAACGATCCCCCGGGTCTCAAAGCGGTCAGCGGGCGAGGCTGCCCCCGACAGTTCACCCAGCGTCTTGAAACGAGCATATTCGGCTTTACGCAGGCTGATTAGCCCTTTGAGGTTGGTGGTGGTGGCGCGACCGCTGACAAAACCCAGCGCTTCCTCGACCTCCAGGTAAAAGATGTCCTGCGGCTCTTGCAGCAGGTCCAGGGCGTGGAAGCGACGACCCAGTTCGCTAAAGATGCGCCGTACTCGTCCGAAGACGCGGGTTCGCTCGAAACGCAGGTTTTCACGATCCCTCACACGCATCCTGGTCTGCTGCAAGACCCAGCCAAAGAGCAGGCGGCGCACAGGGTGGTGGCGCAACTCCTGCTCAACACGCTGCTCGGCTCGCTGCCGCACGCTCATACTCGCCTCATTGGTCTGTGGACACAGGGTATTGGCCTCAACCGAGACGCGCCGCGCCAGCTGCCCAATCGAACGCAGCAGTGGCAGTGGATCGTCGCGTAAAGTCGCGCTCTCCAGCTTGAGTTCTTCCAGGCAGCGGTCCGCGAACAGCTCCAGGTAGGACTGATACTCGGCGGCGAAGGTTGGCAGGGCCTCCATCGCCTGCTGGATGGCGCTTCGGCTTCCGTTACAGAGCAGCTCAACAAAGACCTCATTGGATGCGGCCATGGCAGCCATGCTGTGGACGCGCCGGGCCGGTTCCACGCTAATGATCCCACCTTCCCCAGTGAGCAGATCGTTGCGCAAGGAGCCATGCTCATCGCCGCACCACTGTACGGTGAGCGTACGCAAGATACCATAAAAGATCATGGCGAAAAGATCGTTTACCAGCGGCGCGTCCCAGTGCGTGATCAACTGGCTTTCCAGCGAACGATAGTAGTCAACCAGCTCATCGGCGCGCATCTGGCCGGGGTCGATGGGACCCGGCTGAAGCGCCTGCTCAACGCGCTCGTAGAAGTGACGGATATCCTGCGACAGGTGACAATAACGAACTACCAGTGTCGCACAGGTCATCAGGAGGCGGAGTTGGTCGCGCATACGTCCGCTCCAGGTAGATTTGCCCAGTTCGGCCACAATACCCTCAGGTAACCCTTCTTTCACCCCCATCATCTGCTCCATGAATTTCCGGTTCGCGCGAAATCCTGGCATCAGGGACAGCACACGATACCAGCTGAGCAGGTTATAATAGACACGCCCATTGATCAGCCCGATCATGTGGCGGAACGTGTCATCATGTAGCGCAATCGCCTCCCTGACAATGCCCAGCACAGAGCACATCTGTCGATAGACCTGTTCATAGGCAAAACGCGCGAAAGAGAAGGTGAGCGGAGTCGTGATCCCATTGTAGCTCTCAGCAATATTGCTGTTATCCCAGAGCGCATATCGCCCATCGGGGTCGGACTGGGATGCCAGCGTGGTGATGGGTCGCGATTGAAGCAGGAACAGTGAGCCCTCTGCCATGCACCATTCGATATCCTGTGGGCAACCAAAGTGCTGCTCACAGCGCCGGGCCAGTGCTGCGATCTGGCGTACCTGCTCATCCGTCAAGGCTGGTCGCTCGCTCATATCCGGCCCGATTGGTATCGGCTCTACCCCTTCCGCCAGCAACCCTATGTCACACCCACCGTTCGCTCGAGCGGAACTGCGCCGATGGGCAATCTTTTTCGTGGCCAGCGCACGGGTAAGCATGCAGCCGCTACGATCAACTGTATAGGTATCCGCGTCACACTCCCCGGAGACGAGCGCTGTTCCCAGGCCATAGAGCGCGCTGACCACCGCCACGCCACGCCGACCCGTCACGGGATCGGCGCTAAAAGCCACTCCGGCCACCTCGGCATCGACCATCCGCTGGACCAGGACGGCAGGAGGCTCCAGCGCGACAGCCAGCCTATGTTCCCGTCTATAGGAAAGGCTACGCTCGCTGAAACCTGAGCGCCAGACGGCCAGTACTTTCTCGACCACCTGCTCCGCTGGCACAAAGAGGAACGTATCGAACTGACCAGCGAACGAGTGCAGGGCCCCATCTTCATCCAGAGCAGAGGAACGGACCGCGACTGCTTCGCCAGGCGGACAGATCATGCATAGAGCCTGGGCCAGCCCGTCGCATACCCGCTCATCGAGCCGGATAGTCGTTATGATTGCCTGGATAGCTGCACTATCGGACCGGACACAGGCAGCCGCGAAGCTTGCCCGCTGCGTGCTGGATAGACTCGTCGCAAAGGCATCTGGCGCGACGACAAACCACGCTGGAACAGGCAGCCCTGCGGTGTGGATCGAGGCCAGAGCGGCCGCTTTCCCTCCTGCCTGTCTGCTTGTCTCTATCTGATCGGGGTAGAATATATACGCTACCCGTTTGCTCTCCTGTATTGCTCTCATAGGACTACACTCCTTCTCCTCATTTTCCTGCTACACGACTTTTGCAAGCAAGGGCCAGAGCAGCGGCAGAGCACCCAGGCTGAGATACATCAGCAGGCTCCACACGCCAGAAAACGACTCGATCCATTTGCCACGGCCCGCGACAGGATGGCGCAGAAAGTTCCGCGCCATAAGCGCCGCGATCAGTAAGAGCGCCCCGCACAAGATCGCCTCTGGAAGGGCAAAACCAGTTCGGCCAGCCGCCAGGACGGCGGAAATCGCTGTCATAAGGAGCGCGGCATACCAGGCGACAACCCCACGTGCCCGTCCCCACAGGAAGCTATAGGTCTCAACCCCTGTCTCTTCGTCTTGTGGAGAGCGCAGTTTGCGCCCAATCTCCAGCGCAAAGCCATTGAAGAAGCTCACACTAATGATAAACACCAACGCCGTGGGAGCAGCGGCCCCCGCTCCACGCCAGTCGCAGGCGGTGCCATAGAGATCGATCAGTGGAATGATGAGCATATGGGTCCACATATAGGTGATGGGGCGCGCTTTGAGCCAGTCTCGCACAAAGAATTCGCGGCTCATCAGGCTCAGATACAGCCAGGCCGCCAGCAGAAATGGCAGGAGCGCAGGCGAGAGCCAGAGCGCCAGCGCGAGTTGGATCACGCCCCCGGCCAGGCCCAGGATACCCAGGTCGCGCAGCCTGACCAGCCCACGAGGTACTGGCCGGTACGGACGGTAGCGTTGGTCCTCCTCGAAATCTTTGAACTCGTCGGCGATGCGCAGTTGTAAGAAGAAGATGAAAGCGGTGAGAAACGCCACAATGAGTTCTTTGCTTTCAGGAATGCGCACATAGCCCCGCGCGAGCGATGAATAGCTGACCATGCAGAAACTGAACGCCGCAATCAGCGCTCCATGCGAAAAGATCGGGAAGCGCTCCCTTTGATAGATCCACCAGCGAGCGAGCGGAGATGGCTGAGGGCCCGTCTCCTCTTGTACGGCGGCAAAGTTCGATCGTGGCAGCACCGTCTGATTACTCATGCTGTACCCCCTTTGCGCACCCGGCCTCGCGCCAACCGCTTATGAGCACGGGCAAAGTGACCGGCACAGATGGCGGCAACCAGCGAGATCTCTCCGGCCAGGCAAAGCCCCGCACATACCTCAGCCAGCGCGCGTGCTTTACCCGCTCCTGCCAGCTTCAGGATGTCAAGACAGGCGTGTTGACCAGGCAGACCCGTGCCGCCACCAACGGTGCCGACGATCAGATTGGGCAGCGTCACAGCGGCGTAGAGCGAACCATCCGAGGTAACTTCCAGGCGCGTCACCCCGACCGCAGACTCAGCA
>Ga0209166_10004033_pt1 | contig 10412 bp, 10 predicted proteins | sample Coa_R1_3_FD_187151 | JGI IMG/M metagenome (GOLD analysis project Ga0209166, IMG submission 187151) | Surface soil microbial communities from Centralia Pennsylvania, which are recovering from an underground coalmine fire - Coalmine... | ecosystem: Environmental > Terrestrial > Soil >... | reverse complement strand
AACGTGGCTCTCCCAAACCTTGTCGAACAGCGTGCGGCCCACGGCTCGACGCTATCGCTCGACGGTGAAGACGCAGAACGGATTGTGCGGTTTGCAGCGGTTTCAGCCTAGGCTTGGGTCATGCTCGTCCACGACGAGACCGCAGCCGATACGCCCCTCCGACGCGACGTGCGGCTGCTCGGCGACCTGCTCGGCCGCGTGCTCGTCGAGCAGGAGGATGAGTCGCTGCTGGCCGACGTCGAGCGTGTTCGCGCGCTGGCACGCGCGGCACGCTCCGGCGAGCCGCACGAGGACCTCTACGCCGCAGTCGCGGCGCTTCCGCTCGAACGCCAGGCGAATGTGCTCCGCGCCTTCGCGCTCTACTTTCAGCTCGCCAACGTCGCCGAGCAGCACCACCGCGTGCGCAGGCACCGCGAGTACGCACGCGAAGCGCACGTGCCGCGCGAGTCCCTCGAGGAGGCGTTCGCCCGGATAGGAGAGCAACAGCCGGATGTGTCGCTCGAGCTCGTGCTCACAGCTCACCCGACGGAGGCGACGAGGCGCACCGTGCTCGAAGCCCACCTACGGATCGCCTTGCTGCTCGAGCGGCTCGATGGCGGCGACGACGTTACGAGCTCGCTTGCGGCCGAGATCACCGCGCTCTGGCAAGCCGACGAGGTGCGGTCGCAGCGGCCGCACGTCGTCGACGAGATCCGCAACGGCCACTGGTTCTTCGAACAGAGCCTGATCGACGGGGCCGAGCGATTGCTCGCCGCCTACCGGGCCCACCGGCCCGACGCTCCCGTCCCTCTTCGCTTCGGCACCTGGATCGGTGGCGACGCCGACGGCAATCCACACACGAGCGCGGAGACTGTGCATGACGCGCTCGACCGCGCCCGCAAGCTCCTGCTCTCGCGGTACCGCGATGAAGTCCGCGCGCTTGCAGCCGAGCTCGGGGTCTCGTCGAGGCTGACACCGGTTAGCAAGGAGCTGCTCGAGTCGATCGCGAGTGACGAGCGCGAGCTGCAGGAGTACGCAGCCGCAATCAGCGATCAGAACGCGGACGAGCCGTACCGCCGCAAGCTCTCGTTCGTTTGGCACCGACTCGTTACCGATGCGTACTCGTCGGCCGAGGCATTCGGCGCCGACCTCTACGTCCTCGACCGCAGCCTGCGAGCGAATCGCGGCGCGCGCATCGCCGACGGCGCGCTCGCCGCACTGCGACGTCGGGTCGAACTCTTCGGCTTCCATCTCGCCGAGCTCGACGTCCGTGTGCACGCGCACGATGTCGTTAACCCCGACGAGCGCATTCGGGCTCTGCTCGGTGCTGCCCCCGGCACGGTCATCGTCTCCGGCACGGCGGCGGCCGCCGATGCGGTGCGCGTACGCGACTTCGCGCCGACTGCCGCAGTTGTCCCGCTCTTCGAATCGATCGAAGCGTTGCGCGCGGCACCGTTGATCTACGAGGACCTGCTCGACACGATCGGCTGCCGTGAGGTGATGGTCGGCTATTCCGATTCGGCGAAGGACGCCGGCTATCTCGCCGCTCAATGGGAGATCCGCAAGGCGCTGGTCGCGCTCGCAGATGTTGCACGGCGACGGGGGACAGAGCTGACGATCTTCCACGGTCGCGGTGGGAGCGCCGGCCGCGGCGGAGGGCCGACCTACGCGGCGATCCTCGCGCAGCCTCCGAGCGAGCCGCCGGGCTGGCTGAAGCTCACGGAGCAAGGCGAGACGATTGCGTTCAAGTACGGGCTTCCCGGTTTGGCGTACCGGAACCTCGAGTCCGCGCTGGCGGCGACTCTGCTTGCGGCGGTGCCGGATCGATCCGGCGTACACCTGCCGCACGGCGGCGATGCGCTGCTCGAAGCCCTCGCGCGTCACTCGTACACCTCATATCGTGCGCTCCTCGACGACCCTGCGTTCGCGGACTTCTTCCGCGCTTTCACCCCCGTTGACGAGCTCGCGCTTCTGAACATCGGCTCGCGCCCGTCGCGGCGACCCGAAGGCGCCGGATACGTCGCCTCCTTGCGCGCGATTCCATGGGTCTTCGCGTGGACGCAGAACCGTTGCCTGCTGCCGGCCTGGTACGGCTGCGGCAATGCCTTCGCCGGCGAGAACGTCGACGAGCTGCGGCGCCTCTACCGAGATTGGCCGTTCTTCCGCGCGCTCGTGCAGAACCTCGAGATGACGCTCGCGAAGTCGAGCATCGAAATCGCGCGCGACTATCTCGCGCTCGTCGAGGACACGAAACTGTGGGAGCCGATCGCCGAGGAGCACGAGCGGACGGTCGCGAGCGTGCTCGAGATCGTCGAGGCCCACGAGCTGCTCGACCGGCAGCCCGTCATCCAGCGTTCCGTGCAACTGCGCAATCCCTACGTCGACCCGATGAATGCTATTCAGGTCGAGCTCCTCGCGCGCTATCGCCGCGGTGATTTCGGGGCCGAACAGCCGCTCCTGCGTTCGATCGCCGGCATCGCCGTGGCGCTGCGGAACACGGGATGAGAGAACAGGTCGAACACGAGGCGCGCGCCGCGCACGAAGCCGTTGCACGGTTGACGGACGACGGCGTCGCTCGCGCGCTCGAGCAGGCGGCGCAGCTCGTCGTCGAGCGGCGCGACGCAATCGCTGCGGCGAACGTCGCGGACGTCGAGGCGGCCGACCTCAACGAGGGCGCTCTCGACCGGCTACGCCTCGACGACGGGCGCATCTCGGCGCTCGCAGAGCAGCTTGCGTACCTTGCGGCGCTTCCGCCGCTCGACCGCGACGAAGACGGGTGGTGGGAGCTCGCGAACGGGCTCCGTGTCTCTGTGCGGAGGATTCCAATCGGCGCGGTCGGTGCGAACTTCGAGGCGCGGCCGAACGTCGCCGTCGATATCGCCGGCCAGCTGCTTAAGAGTCTCAACGGTGCGGTGCTGCGAACCGGCGGCGCGGCGTTACGCACCGTCACCGCACTCGTCGACGACGTGCTCCGTCCGGCGCTCATTGCCGCTGGTCTTCCTCCGGAAGCCGTCGGGCTTGTCCGCTCGCCCAATAGAGAAGGGGCACGGATTCTCGTATCGCTCCCGCACGTCCTGCCGCTGGTGATCCTGCGTGGCAGCGGCGAGACGACGGCGACGCTCGCGCGCGAAGCCGCCCAGCACGGCGTGCGCACGCTCGCGCACGCCGAAGGAGGCGGCGTCCTCTACGCCGGGGCGGCCGCGGACGCGGCGATGGTCGAGGCGCTCGTCGAGGCAAGTCTCGACCGCCTTGGGGTCTGCAACCGCCTCAACCTTCTGCTTGTCGACCGCGCAGCGAACGTCGATGTTCTGCCGCTGCTCGAACGGCTCGGCGTAGCGGTGCGCGAGCCCGAGCGCATCGGCCACGAGTGGGCGAACGACCCCGAACGCGTCGCGTCCGTGACCGTGCGCACGGTGGATTCGCTCGACGAGGCGGTGGCGCTCGCGAACAGCGAAACGTCGGGACTTGCGGCCGCGATCGTCACCGACGATCGCTCCGCGGCCGACCGCTTCCTCGCGACCTACCGCGGAACGGCCGCGTTCTGGAACGCGACGACGCGCTTCACCGACGGCTTCGCGCTGACCGGCTCGCCGGAGACCGGGATCAATGTCGACTGCGTCCCCGGTCCGCGCGGTCCGGTCACGTACCGCGACCTTTGGCTCCGCCAGTACCGCGTCGCCGGCGACGGGACGCAGCGGCGGTGAAGCGCCCGCTCGTCGTCAAGCTCGGGTCGAGCCTCGTCGTCGATGCGCGCGGTCGGACGCGCCGTGCGCTCCTCCGCGCGCGCGCCGCAGAGATCGCGGAGTTCGTCGCTGCTGGGACACCGGTGTGCGTCGTCTCGTCTGGTGCGATCGCGCTCGGCCTGCGCAGGCTCGATGTCGCGCGTCGCCCCACGAGCCTGCCGAGGCTGCAAGCGGCGTCGGCGCTCGGTCAGGCGGCGCTTCAGCGCAGCTGGCAGGACGCGCTCGCACCGCATGGACTCGAGGCCGCCCAGATCCTGCTCACGAGTGCCGAGATCGCCGATCGGCGCACATACATCAACGTCCGTAACGCGCTCGCGGCGCTGTTCGCGCTCGGTGCGGTTCCCGTGGTGAACGAGAACGACGCAACCTCCACTGACGAGATCACGTTTGGTGATAACGATGCTCTCGCCGCGCAGGTGGCGGTGCTCGTGCGGGCGCGGTTGCTGGTGCTCCTCACCTCCGTTCCCGGCGTGCTTCACGACGGCGTGCTGATCGAGAACGGTGCGTGCGCGCGCTTGGCTGTGCTCGGACCTAGCGATCCGCTTGGCCGCGGCGGGATGGAGAGTAAGGTCGCGGCGGCGGAGCTCGCCGCGGGCGCCGGGATCCCGACAGTGATCGCCGACGGCGCCGCCGAGGGCGCGCTCGAACGCGCGGCCGCGGGGAGTGCGGCCGGGACCCGCTTCGCGGCGGCTGAGGGTGCGAGCGCGTTCAAGCTCTGGCTGCGGCACGGCAAGCGCGTATCGGCGCGGGTGCACGTCGATGAGGGCGCCCGGCGCGCGATCGTCGCGGGCGGCGCGAGCCTGCTCGCAGTCGGGGTTACCGGCCGCGAGGGCGAGTTTCGCGCCGGAGACGGAATCGACCTCGTCGGCCCGGACGGCACCGTCTTCGCCCGCGGCATTGCGTCTGTCGACGCGGCCGACCTCGACGGGCGGCCGGCCGGGGTGGAGGCCGTGCACCGGGGCCGCCTCGTCCTACTGGCCTAACCGGACAACCCACTTTCCAAAGTGAAGTAACGGCACGTAGCCTGGGTTGATGGCGGCCACAGCCCCAACCTGGGAGTCCGTCTACGAGCGGAACTCGGTCGAGCGGATCAAGCGCGACAAGCCGCCGCTCGGGATCAGGGACGAGCTGCCGGCGCTGATCGCCGCCGGGTACGAGCGGATGCCCGAGGAGGACATCGTCCGGCTGCAGTGGTGGGGGCTCTACCACGACAAGCCGAAGATCGGGACGTTCATGCTGCGCGTGAAGATCCCGAGCGGGATCCTCACGCCCGCGAAGCTGCGCGCGATCGGCGAAGTCTCGAACCGGTACGGCCGCGGCGAGTCGGAGCTGACGACGCGGCAGTGCGTCCAGCTTCACTGGCTCGAGCTTGGCGCGCTTCCCGACGTGTTCGCCGACCTCGAGGCCGCTGGGATCACAAGCGCAGGCGGCTGCGGCGACACGGTTCGCAACATCACCGGCTGCCCCGTCTCTGGGCTCGCCGCCGACGAGCTGTTCGACTCGACCCCGGTGGTCGAGGCTGCGACCGCCGAGTTCTACGGCAACCCGGCGTGGGCGAACCTGCCGCGCAAGCACAAGTACTCGATCGCGAGTTGCTCCGATCGCTGCAACGCGCCCGAGATCAACTGCGTCTCCCTCGTCGGCGTCCTGAACGACGGACGCGAGGGCTACGCGGTACTGGTTGGCGGGGGGCTCGCGTCCGTACCTCGGATCGCGCGCGGCCTTGGCGTTTTCGTGCCGAAGGAGGAGGCGAACGCGATTCTCGGTGCGGTCACGACGGTGTGGAGCGAAGATCTGAAGTACCGGATGTCGCGCGTCAAGGCGCGCCTGAAGTTCATGGTCGACGACGTCGGCGCGGAAGGGATGCTCGAGCGGGTCGAGGCGAAGCTCGGCCGTACGCTCGAGCGCTACGGGCTTCCACTGATCGAGGCGCAGCCCTCGGCGCACGTCGGCGTTCACCCCCAGAAGCAAGCCGGGCTCTCATTCGTCGGCGTCCCCGTTCCACTTGGACTCGTCTCGGGCGACCAGCTGATCGCCGTCGCCGAGCTCGCCGAGTCGTTCGGCGGCGACGTGCGAGTGACGCGACAGCAGAACCTCGTCGTCACTGGGGTGCCGAACGACCTGATCGAGGGCGTGCTCGCCGACTTGGGTGCCATCGGCCTCTCGCTGGAGACGAATGAGATCTGGGCGAACTCGATCGCCTGCACCGGCGAGCCGCACTGCAACTTCTCCGTCGGTGAGACGAAGACGCGTCTGCAGTCACTCGTCGAGCATCTCGACGCGACGTTCGGCGACGAGGTCTCCGAGCTGCGCCTCCACCTCGACGGTTGCCCGCACGCGTGCGCGCAGCACTGGGTCGGCGACCTCGGCTTCCAGGCGACAACCGGAAAGGACGCCGACGGCAACCGCATCTCCGCCTACGACATCTTCGTCCGCGGCTCACTCGGCCCGGTGCCCGAGATCGGCGGTTCTCTTTTCCGCCGTGTCGCGAGCGAGCGGCTCGAGCCTGCGGTCGAGGGACTCGTCCGCGGCTGGCTCGCCGGCCGTGCGGCGGGCGAGACGTTCACCGAGTTCCAGCGGCGGCTCTCAGACGACGAGCTCGGCGCGCTCGCCGGCCTCGAGCCGGCGAGGAAACGCGTTTGAGAGGAGGCTGCATGAGCACGTACGAACTGCTGGACGAGCTGGAGGCCGGGGAGCTGTCGATCCGCTTTGAGGGTGAGGAGCCACAGGCGCTGCTCAAGTGGGCGATCGAAGAGTTCAGCCCCAGGCTTGCGCTGTCCGCGGCGTTCCAGGCTGACGACGTCGCGCTCATCGACATGGCCTATCGGATCGATCCCGCGGTGCGCGTGTTCACCGTCGATACCGGGCGCCTGCCGGAGGAGACCTACGAGCTGATCGCGCAGCTGCGCTCTCGGTATCCGGGTCTCAACCTCGACGTGCTTCGGCCGGACGAAGCGCAGGTCGCGCGCATGGTCTCGCGCAAGGGTCTTGACCTGATGAAGGAGTCGGTCGAGAACCGGATGATCTGCTGCAACGTGCGCAAGGTGCAGCCGCTGACGAAGCACCTTGACGGGCTCGACGCGTGGATCACCGGTTTGCGGCGCGACCAGTGGGCGACACGCACGAACATCCGCAAGGTCGAGATCGACCACGACCACGGCGCGATCGTGAAGCTGAATCCGCTCGCCGAGTGGACGAAGCGCGAGGTATGGGAGTACCTCGAAGAGAACGCCGTGCCGGTTCACGGCTTGTACGCGAAGGGATACACGTCGATCGGCTGCGCGCCGTGCACGCGCGCGATCGCGCCCGGCGAGGACGACCGCGCCGGCCGCTGGTGGTGGGAGACCGATGCGCCGAAGGAGTGCGGCATGCACTGCTCGATCGAGCACGGCGGCTTCGAGCACGAGCTGAAGGCCATCCTCGGCAAGGACCACGAGTGACGATCGCGCTTCGCGGCGAAGCTGCGGAAGTCGCGCTTGGGGAAGCACAGGCGGTGCTCGCGCTCGTCCACGACGAAGAGCGTCGAGGTCGCCTCGCAGATCTCGTCGCCGCCGTGCAGGACGGCGAGCTCGGCGACGAGGAGGCGCAGGCGCTCGAGGAGCTCATCGAACTCGGCCTCACCACAGGGCGCATCCGCGGCCTCTACGGGCCAGAAGGCGAGCAAGCTGCGCTGAAGACCTACCGTCGCTTGCCGCGCGGACGCGAGCTGACCGACAGCGCCCGCGAGGTGAGCGGCGCGCTCGAGGCACTCGAGGGCAAGGTGCTCGAGCGAGCCACCGTCCAATCCGCAGGCCCCGGCGCGTACGTCGTCACACTCGGCGTCGAAGGGCTCGAGCTGTCGGTGCGTCTCGACCGTTCCGGCGCACGGCTCCATTCGGTGGCGGTGTGACCTACGTCATCGCGGAGCCGTGCATCGACGAGAAGGACAAGTCGTGCGTTGACGTCTGCCCGGTCGACTGCATCTATGAGACCGACCGGATGCTCGTCATCGACCCGGAGGAATGCATCGAATGCGGCGCGTGCGAACCGGAATGCCCCGTCGAAGCGATCTACCCGGAAGACGCGCTGCCCGAGAAATGGGCTCCGTTTGTTCGGATCAACGCCGCCTGGCGTCAGGGCGGGGCGTCCGCGGTCGAAAGCGCCCTCGGAGCGATGGGTGCCTGAGAAGGAGTACTACCTCGCATGTGTCGATCTCGACGGTCGGCGCTGCCTCGTCGTTGGCGACGGCACGCTCGCGCGCGAGAAAGCAGACGGGCTGCGACGGGCCGGCGCACAGGTCACACAGATGGCGCCGAGCGAGTACACCGACGCTGACCTCGACGAGGTGTGGCTTGTCGTCGCCGCCACAGCCAACGACGAGCTGAACCGGCGGGTGTCCGCTGAGGCCGAAGCAAGGCGCGTCTTTTGCAACGTCGCCGACGTGCCGGAGCTGTGCTCGTTCATCCTGCCCGCCATCCACCGCCGTGGCCCCATCGCACTCGCGGTCTCGACGAGCGGCGCATCGCCGGCGCTCGCGCAACGGCTCCGCGACGATCTAGGCCGTCAGATCGGACCGGAGCACGAGGAACTCGCCGCGGCGCTGCGGCGCCTTCGCCCCTGGACACGGCGGACGTTCGAGACGTATGAGGAGCGAAGCGACTTCTTCCGCCGCGCGGTCACAAGGGCACTTGGATGAGTGTCGCGCTCGTTGGCGCTGGCCCAGGCGATCCGGAGCTGATCACGCTCAGAGGTCTCGCACGCGTGCTCGCCTGCGAGGTGTTGATATACGACCGGCTTGTCTCGGAAAAGATCGTGGCTCAGGCACCTTCAAGTGCGTTTCGCATTGCTCGCGACGCCCTCTCTCAAGCCGAGGTGAACGCGCTGCTCGTTGAGCACGGCCGACGCGCGCGTGTCGTTCGACTCAAGGGCGGCGATCCGTTCGTGTTCGGACGCGGGGGAGAGGAAGCGCTAGCGCTCGCCGAAGCCGGCGTACCGTTCGAGCTCGTTCCCGGCGTGTCGTCGCTCGCGGCAGTTCCAGAGTCGGTGCTCATCCCGGTTACCCATCGCGGTGTCTCGGCGGCCGTGACTGCGTTCGCCTCGCACGACGTCGAAGCGCTCGACGCACGCGCGCTCGCGGGTGTGCCAGGCACCCTCGTCGCGTTCATGGGCGGCGCCGTCGTTGCGAGGCTCGCCGAGCGGCTGATGGAGCACGGTAAGTCGGCGTCGACACCCGCGGCCGTCGTGTCGCGCGGGACGACGGAGGACGAGCAAGTAGTGGTCGCGCCGCTCGGCGCGATCGGCGCCGCGGCGCGCGCGCTGCCGACGCCCGCGCTCGTCGTCATCGGAGAGGTCGTCGCAGTCCGCGAGGCGCTCGGCGCTTTGCGACGATCCGCCGCGTGACCGAGTTCCGCCGGGTCGACGCCCTTCCCCCGTACGCATTCGCGGAAGTCGAGCGTCTGAAGCTCGAGCTGCGCCGTGCCGGCGAGGACGTGGTCGACCTTGGTTTCGGGAATCCCGACATCGCACCGCCCGAGGTTGCGGTGGAAAAGTTGCGCGAAGCGGCGCTGCTGCCGCGCAATCACCGCTACTCGTCGAGTCGTGGCCTGCCGAACCTTCGCGCCGCCATTTGCGACTTGTACCGCGATCGCTTCGGCGTCGAGCTCGACCCGGAGCGGGAGGCGACGCTGACGCTCGGCGCGAAGGAGGGGCTCGTGCACCTTCTGTGGGTATTGCTCGGACCGGGGGACGCGGCGCTCGTGCCGAGCCCGAGCTACCCGATTCACCTCTTTGCACCTGGATTCGCCGGCGCTACAGTCGGCCGCGTGCGCGTGGGCGCCGGCGAGGACTTTCGCACGAATGTCGACGCCGCCTGGCTCGCGTCGCAACCGCGGCCACGTGTTCTGATCTGCTCGTTCCCCCACAACCCGACAACGGCGTGCGCCGACGAGGAACTGATGCAGTGGCTTGTCGACTTCGCCCGCGAGCGAGAGCTCATCGTCGTGCACGACTTCGCCTACGCCGACCTCGGCTTCGACGGGTACCAGCCGCCGTCGATCCTCGCCACCAAGGGTGGGCGCGAGGTTGCCGTCGAGCTGTACTCGCTCACGAAGGGCTTCTCGGTCGCTGGCTGGCGCGTCGCGTTCGCACTTGGTCGCGCCGACATTATTGGCGCTCTCACGTGCTTGAAGTCGTATCTCGACTACGGCAGCTTCCAGCCGTTGCAGATCGCTGCGACGGTCGCGCTGCGCGACGAATCCGCATACCCGGCGGAGGTCGCCGAGGTCTACCGTGGCCGTCGCGACGCGATCTGCACTGGACTCGCGCGCATCGGCTGGGAGGTCGAGCCGCCCGCAGCGACGATGTTCGTGTGGGCGCCCATTCCGACGAAGGAGGCGGCGCAGATGTTCACACTTCGCCTGCTGCGCGAGGGGCGCGTCGCAGTTAGCCCCGGAAGCGGTTTCGGCGAGGACGGCGAGGGCTTCGTCCGCTTCGCGCTCGTCGAGAACGAGCATCGCATCGCCCAGGCTGTGCGTGGAATCCGCACTGCGCTCGCGACGAGATGAGCGGTTTAGGGCTTTACACAGGCAACAGGCGGCCGTAGCGTCGAGGTCAGTGGAACACACGCGCTACATCTGGAAGAACGGCGAGCTCGTCGAGTGGGCTGACGCGACAGTGCACATCGGCGTGCACGGCCTCCACTACGGCTCGGGT
>Ga0209166_10004032_pt1 | contig 10414 bp, 7 predicted proteins | sample Coa_R1_3_FD_187151 | JGI IMG/M metagenome (GOLD analysis project Ga0209166, IMG submission 187151) | Surface soil microbial communities from Centralia Pennsylvania, which are recovering from an underground coalmine fire - Coalmine... | ecosystem: Environmental > Terrestrial > Soil > Unclassified... | reverse complement strand
CGCGGCTGCCCGGCACCACCGGGCAGCCGGGTGAGCAGGAAGAGCAGGCGGCGGTGAGCGGGATGACGGCCACGGCGGCTTCGGGCGCATCTTCGGGCACATCCTCCGGCGGCGCGGCTGGCAATCACGGGGATGACGCACCCGGTTGGCGCCGTTTCGTTACCGTTGATTGGTGAAAACGAGAAATCTGCCAGATGATCCAGGTGAAGGCCGCACCATGACGGGTGCGGAAGGGGAGGTCACGGCGCAGCAGCCGACCGGCGAGGGCACCGCGCCGCCCGGGGAGCAACTGCAGGCCAGACCGTTCGACGGCGCCGCGGCGGCCCCCGAAGCGGCAGCGGAAAACCCCAGGGACCGCGCCAGGCTGGTGTTCGCCAGCTTCCTTATGCTCTTCGTCGAACTCGCCCTGATCCGGTGGGTGACCGCGAACAACGTGTATGTGACCAAGGCCACCAACTTCGTCCTGCTCGCGAGCTTCCTCGGCATCGGTATCGGCTTCCTGAACGCCCGGAGCCGCCGCGACTACCTCCGCTGGACTCCGGTGGCCCTGCTGCTGCTGGTGTCCTTCGTGCTCGCGTTCCCGGTGATCCTGCAGACGCTGAACGGGCCGCATCCCTTCCAGGGCCTGCAGGGCAGCCCGGCGCTGCCCCAGCCGGTCAGCCTGGGCATCGTCTTCGTCCTGGTCGTCGCCGTGATGGCGGGCCTGGGCCAGGGCACGGCCCGGCTGTTCGTCGGCTTCCGGCCGCTGCGCGCCTACCGGCTGGACATCCTCGGCAGCCTCGCCGGTATCGCGGCCTTCACCGGGCTGTCCTTCCTCGACCAGCCGCCGGGCACCTGGGGCTGCATCGCCGCCGTGGGGCTCCTGATCCTGATCGCCCCACGGGTCCGCTGGTGGCAGATCCTCGCCGTCGCGGGCGTCGCGACCCTGCTGCTGCTCGAATCGATCGTGCCGGCTCAGCTGTGGTCCCCCTACAACAAGCTGTCGTACCAGCACAAGGGCGGCGCCACCCCGGCGCTGTATGTGTCTGCGAACAACATCCCCTACCAGGCGGCCCGGTCCCTGGCCGTGATGCACAAGCAGAAGGCGTTCTACTTCTACCCGTACCGGCACATCGCCCGTGCCGCGCTGGGCAATGTCCTGATCATCGGGTCCGGGACGGGGAATGACGCGGCCGTTGCCCTGTCCGAGGGCGCCCGGCACGTGGACACGGTGGAGATCGACCCGTTGCTGGTGCGACTCGGCCACTTGCACCCGAACCACCCGTATTCCAGCCCCCGGCTGACCGCGCACATCGACGACGGGCGCGCCTACCTGCAGGACACCTCCAGGCACTACAACCTGATCCTGTTCGCGCTGCCCGACTCGCTGACCGCGCTGGCCGGGCAGTCCGGGATCCGGCTGGAGAGCTACCTGCTGACCGAGCAGTCAGTCGAAGCGGTGCGCAGCCACCTGGCGCCGGGCGGCACGTTCGCGATGTACAACTACTACGCGCCGTTCCTGGAGAGCCGGTACGCGACCACGATCGAGGACGCGTTCCACCGGACGCCCTGCGCCGAGGTCGGGCCGCCGCTCGGCGGGCGGCGGCTGGCCGTGCTGACCGTGCATTCAGGCGGCGCCGTGCCGAACTGCGCCAGCTTCTGGCATGGCAGCAAGATCGCCCCGGCGACCGATGACCATCCGTTCCCCTACCTGGCCGGCAATGTCATCCCGAAGCCGTACCTGTGGATGCTCGCGGCCATCTTCGCCGCGTCACTGCTGCTGGTCCGGGTCGGCGGCGGCAAGTTCACCAAGATGCGGTCCTACGCCGACCTGGCCTTCATGGGGGCCGCGTTCCTGCTTCTGGAGACCAAGAACATCGTCCAGTTCGCGCTGCTGTTCGGCACGACCTGGCTGGTGAACTCGCTGGTGTTCACGGGCGTGCTGGTCGCGGTCTACCTGGCAGTGGAGACGGCGAGCCGGATCCGGCTGCCGCACCCGGCCGTGCTGTACGCCGCGCTCATCGCGGCACTCGCCCTCACCTGGGTCGTGCCCCAGGAGTCGCTGGTCGGCCTGCCCATCGTCGCCCGGTTCGCCGCGGGCTGCGCGCTGGCCTTCGCGCCGATCTTCCTGGCCAACCTCATCTTCGCCCAGCGGTTCTCGGACGTGGAGACATCGGGGGCGGCCTTCGCCGCCAACCTGCTCGGCGCCATGGTTGGCGGTGCCCTGGAGTACGTCGCCCTGATCACCGGGTACCGGTTCCTGCTGATCGTGATCGCCGTACTCTACGGGCTGGCATTCCTGACCAGCAGGTTCCTGATCGGCCGGGGCACGGGCGGGGTTCCCGCGCAGGCCACCGCCGGCATGCGCTAAGCTGCACCCGTGCGTGAGCGGTTCGAGTTTTGGTATGGCTACCGGCCCGGGTTCCGGACGGTCGCCCGCCAGACTCTGCGCTGACGCGAAACGACCTGACGACAAGCCCCGGGCCGGGAGGCCCGGGGCTTGTTTGCTGTCAGAACCGGTGGAGTAACAGGAGGAGACCCGATGGTCGTGGTGATGGCCCCGGAGGCCACCCAGGAGGATGTGGACGCAATCGTTGACCTGGTGCGGGGCGCCGGCGGCGAGGCGTTCGTGAGCCGCGGCGTATCCCGCACGATCGTCGGCCTGGTCGGTGATGTGGACGAGTTCGGCGCGCTCAACCTGCGCAGCCGCAGCGGCGTGCTGGACGTGGTGCGGATCTCCGTGCCGTACAAGCTGATCAGCCGGGAGCACCATCCCGACCGTTCGGTGATCAGGGTCGGCGGGGTGCCGATCGGCCCGGACACCCTGACCGTGATCGCCGGGCCGTGTGCGGTGGAGAGCCACGAGCAGACGCTGACCGCCGCGCGGATGGCCAAGGCGGCGGGCGCGTCGCTGCTGCGCGGCGGCGCGTTCAAGCCGCGCACCTCCCCCTACGCCTACCAGGGCCTGGGCGAGGCCGGGCTGCGGATCCTCGCCGCCGTCCGGGCCGAGACCGGCCTGCCGGTGGTGACCGAGGTCATCGACCCGGAAAGCGTGGACCTGGTCGCCTCCTACGCCGACATGCTGCAGGTCGGCACGCGGAACATGCAGAACTTCGCGCTGCTGCAGGCGGTCGGCTCGGCGGCCAAGCCGGTGCTGCTCAAGCGCGGCATGAGCGCCACCATCGAGGAGTGGCTGATGGCGGCCGAGTACATCGCCCAGCGCGGCAACCTCGACATCGTGCTGTGCGAGCGGGGCATCCGGACGTTCGAGACCGCCACCCGCAACACGCTGGACATCAGCGCGGTGCCGGTCGCGCAGCGGCTGTCCCACCTGCCCGTCATCGTGGACCCGTCGCATTCCGGCGGCCGCCGTGACCTGGTCCTCCCGCTCACCCGGGCGGCGATCGCGGTCGGCGCCGACGGCGTGATCATCGACGTGCACCCGGAACCGAAGATGGCCCTCTGCGATGGCGACCAGGCGCTGGTGGACGCCGACATCCGGCAGCTTGCCAGCATCGCCGCGAACCTGTCCCCGCTGATGGGCCGCACCCTCACCCCACCGCCCGCCGCCGCCCGGGAGCAGGACAGGCAGCCCAGCCCCGTGGCGGGCTGAGCGCTGGGGGAACCCGCACGATCACGGACCGGGGCGCACCGCCGGCCCGGCCGTCCCGGGACTCAGGGCCGGTCGGGGCGGTACTCCTGGGCCAGGCCTGCGAGTTCCTCCGCCAGATCCCCCGCCTCCAGGCGGGCCTCGATCCGGCGCAGGTCGCCGATGCGCGCCTGGGTCTCCACGTGCCGTGGGGTCAGCAGTGTGCAGCAGTCCTGGTCGGGCAGCTCGGACAGGGCGAGCGTGCGGATCAGGCGCGCCTCGGCCATGATCTCCACCTTGTCCCGGCCGATCAGCGGGCGCAGGATCGGCAGCCCCACCGCGTCGTCCAGCGCGGTCAGGTTGGCCAGCGTCTGGCTGCTCACCTGGCCGAGGGAGTCGCCGGTGATCAGCGCCGCTGCGCCGAGCCGGCGGGCCAGCGCCTCCCCGGTCTTCAGCATCAGCCGGCGCTGCGCCATGATCTGCAGCCGGCTGGCGCCGGACGCGGCGAGGCGCTGCTGGGTCTTCCCGAACGCGACCACGAACAGCCGGGACCCGCCCTGGAACCGGTCCAGCTGGTGCATCAGCCCGTACGCCTTGTACACCGACTCCGGGCCGGTCAGCGGTATGCCGGAGAAGTGCAGGAAGTCACAGCGCAGCCCACGGCGCATCATCCGGTACGCGGCCACCGGGGAGTCGATGCCGCCGGACATGAGCACCAGCGCGCGGCCGCTCATCCCGACCGGCAGGCCGCCCTGGCCCGGCTGGCCGTCGGTGTACACGAACACCTCACGGGTGTCCACCTCGACGAACACCGTGTTGTCCGGATGCTTCAGGTTGACCGGGTAGCCGTACTTGAGCTGGACGCGGCTGCCGATCCGGGTGGCCAGCTCGGCGGAGTTCACACCGAACCGCTTGTCGCGGCGGCGGGCGCGAACCGCGAACGAGCCGGTCTTTCCCGCCATCAGGGCAACCGCGGTTTCAATGGCAGCCTCGGGGTCCCTGGCCACTCGTAGCGCCCTGCATACTCTCGCGATGCCCATGACGTCACGGGCACGCTCGGCGATCTTGTCCGCCGCGGCGTCCTCCCTGGCAGTGCCGGCCCCGGCACCGTCCCCGGCCCGCAGCATGATCACCCCGTACCGCTGCCAGATCCGGACGGACAGGCCCGCGTCGTCCATGGCGCGCCGGATGTTCGCCTGCAGCAACTGCTCGAACTGCCACCTGTTGCCCCCCTTGAGCACGATCTCGCCCAGCTTGAGCAGCACACATGGCTCATACGGCACGGGCACGGCCGGGGCGCCGGTCCCGGCCGGCGCGGTGAGGGAGGTCACGGACATCCCTCTAGTCTGCCAGCAGCGGCGCGAGGTGGCGCGGGATGGCGGTCCCGGCACCGTAATGCCCGGCCGGGTGTGTCGATCCGGGGCGCCCCCCGTTCGACTCCATGCAGCAACCACCCGTCCTGGCCGCCCAGGAAGGGTGGTGCATGGTGAAGTACATGTTCCGCCCGCTTCGCGGCCGGCCGGCCGCGTGGCAGGGTAGTCCCGTGGCGAAGATCGAGGTGCGCGAGGCGACCGAGGACGACCTGGCAGCGATCGCCGCCGTGGCCACCGCGACCGGGCAGGTCGAGGAGTGGTCCGGCTCCGACCCCGGCTACGTGAGGCACCTGCTGGCGCACGGGCGGGTGCTGGTGGCCGGCCACCAGGGCACGATCACCGGGTTCGGCGCGACCCGGCGGATTGGCGACGGCCCCACCGCCGTCACCATGCTGTGCGACCTGTTCGTGGATCCGGGGTCGCATGGCCTGGGCACCGGACAGGCGCTGCTCGCCGCGCTGTGGGAGCCGGGCTCGCCGCGCATCACGTTCAGCAGCCTGCACGCCCATGCCCTGCCGCTATACACCCGGGCGGGTCTGGACGCCTGGTGGCCGCTGCTGTACCTGGGCGGGGACGTGGGTGCGCTGCCGCGCCCGGCGGGGTGGGGCGTGTCCGCGCCGTCACCGGCGGAGGTGGCCGCGCTGGAAGCCGAGTGGACCGGGATCGACCGCGCGGCCGACCACCGGGCCTGGGCCGCGCGGCCCGGCGGGCAGCCGGTCACAGCCGCGTCCGGCGGGGCGGTGCTCGCGGCCGGCACCGTGGCGGGTGAGGGCGCCGAGTACGGCATCGCCCACCTGGCGCTGTCCCCCGCGGCCGGGAACGGCGACGCGGTGGACGCGGTCGTCGCCGTGCTCGCCTCCCTCGATCCCGCCGGCGGCCGGGCCCGGGTGTGCCTGCCCGCACCGCACCCGGCGACCAGGCCACTGCTGGCGGCGGGCTGGCATGTGGACTTCATGGACATCTTCATGGCGACCGATCCCGGCCTGCTCGACCCGCGCCGCGCCGTCCCCTCCCCCGCCCTCGCGTGACCGCGCCGCGGCGGCCAGGCCGGCCCTGATTGTGGTTGCTGGCACAGCAGTCACCTTCTGGGCACGCAGTGGCCATACGCCGCGCCTGCATGTTGTGCGGCACCGGGGCGCATCATCCCACCGCCCAGGGCTGGGCGCCACGACAGACTTGTGTAGGTGTTGCACCAACAACCACAAACCACTGCGTGCCCTTGTCACCCGGGGGTGACGGCGCAGAGGATGCGGTTCTCGCCGTACTGCCAGAGCGTGCCGATCTCGGCGAAGCCGGCCGCGCGCAGCGCGGTGATGTGCTGGACCAGCAGGACCGACTCCGAGCCGTGATGGTCCTCACTGAGCCCGCGCCGTTCCCGCTCCGCGGCGGGCCCGGCCAGTTCCGGGTCCGTGGTCGCCGCCTGCCACCAGGCCTTCCAGTCTTCCCGGTGCTCCTCCCGGCCGCCCAACTGGCGGCGGGCGGCGCGCTCGCTGACAGCGTCGCCGAGGCGGGCCAGCACGGGCACCGCCGCCTGGTCCTCCTTCAGGTGGTCGCCGTCGAGCATCAGCCCGCCGGGGCGCAGCACGGTCGCCAGTTCGGCGTACATGGCGCGCAACCGGTCCGGGGTCAGCCAGTGCAGCGCGGTGGTGCTGACCGCCGCGTCGGCCGGCCGGTCCAGGCCCAGCGCCGCCGCCCAGCCGGGTTCCCGCAGGTCCTGGTCGGCGAAGGCGAGCCCGGCCCGGCCACCGTAGCCGGTGCGGCCGAGCGTCAGCAGCAGCGGATCGGAGTCGATGGCCACCACGCACGCCGCCGGCATCCGGTCGAGCAGCCGGACCGCCAGCGAGCCGGGCCCGCAGCCGAGGTCGAGCACGAGCGGATCGTCCCGGCCGGCCCCGGCCTCGACCGCGTCGAGGAGCACGGTGAACCTCTCCTCGCGGTCGGGCATGTACCACTCCTGCTGGGCGTCCCAGCGGCTGATCCATTGCATGGCCCGGTCCCGGTCCACAGCGCAGCGCCCCCTCTCATCACCCACGGCCCTGCCGCGGCGCCGGGTCCGGTCAGCCGAAGAAGACCTCAGCCTCGGCGTAGCGCTGCGGCGGCACCAGTTTGAGCTCCCTGGTGGCCTCGCCGAGCGGGGCGCGGACGATCTCGGTCCCGCGCAGCGCCACCATGATGCCGAACGCCCGGTCGTGCACCGCCTCGATCGCGCTCACCCCGAACCGGGTGGCCAGCACCCGGTCGAACGCCGTCGGGGTACCGCCGCGCTGGATGTGCCCGAGCACCGTGGCGCGGGCCTCCTTGCCGGTGCGCTTCTCGATCTCGCTGGCGAGCATCATGCCGATGCCGCCGAGGCGGACATGGCCGAAGGAGTCCAGCCGCTGATCGGCCAGGGCCAGTTCGTCCTCCTCCGGCCGCGCGCCCTCGGCGACCACCACCAGCGGCGCGTACCGGGTCTGGAACCGGTGTTCCACGTACGCGCACACCTTCTCCATGCTGAACGGCCGCTCCGGGATGAGTATCACGTTGGCCCCGCCGGCCATCCCCGAGTGCAGCGCGATCCAGCCCGCGTGCCGGCCCATCACCTCGATGATCAGGGCACGGTGATGGCTTTCCGCGGTGGTGTGCAGCCGGTCGATCGCCTCCATCGCGATGTTGACCGCGGTGTCGAAACCGAAGGTGTAGTCGGTGGCGCCGAGGTCGTTGTCGATGGTCTTGGGCACGCCGACCACCGGCACCCCCTCGGCGTGCAGGGTCGCGGCCACCCCCAGGGTGTCCTCCCCGCCGATCGCCACCAGGGCGTCCACACCGAGCCCGGCCAGGTTGCCCTTGATCCGCTCCAGGCCGGACCTGCCGCCGGCCGCGGCGCTCTCCGCCAGCGGGTTGGTGCGCGAGGAACCCAGGATCGTCCCGCCGCGTGGCAGGATGCCGCGGACCGCCTGGATATCCAGCGGCACCGTGTCGCCCTCCAGCGGGCCGCGCCACCCGTCGCGGAAGCCGAGGAACTCGTAGCCGTACTCTGGGACTCCCTTCCGGACCAAGGCGCGGATCACGGCATTTAGCCCAGGACAGTCGCCACCACCGGTTAGCACTCCGATTCGCATGGGAGCAACCTTAGCCGTCATGAGTGTCCTCGCGATTGACGCCGGAACAACGGGCGTGACCGCTTTGCTCGTCACCCCGGACGGGACCGTGGCCGCGCGCGGTTACCAGGAGTTCCGCCAGTACTATCCGCGCCCCGGCTGGGTGGAGCACCTGCCGGAGGACATCTGGCAGGCCACCCTCGCGGCCTGCCACCAGGCCCTGGGCCAGGCGGGCAGCGCCCATGGGCCGGTCGCCGCGCTGGGCCTGACCAACCAGCGGGAGACGGCGGTGCTGTGGGACCGGGCGACCCTGGCCGCGCCCCGGCGCGCCATCGTCTGGCAGGACCGGCGGACCGCCCGGCTGTGCGACGAACTGCGCGACGCCGGGCACGAGGACCGGGTCAGCGAACTGACCGGCCTGCGTCTGGACCCCTACTTCACCGGCACCAAGCTGACCTGGCTGGCCGAGGAGGAACCGGCCACCTGGGCGGCCCTGGCCGACGGGTCGCTAGCCGCGGGCACCGTGGACTCCTACCTGATCGCCCGGCTCACCGGCGGCAAGCGGCACGTCACGGACGCGTCAAATGCGTCCCGGACGCTGCTGTTCGACATCACCGCGGGCGGATGGTCGGCCGAGCTGTGCGAGTTGCTGCGGGTGCCGGCCGCGGCGCTGCCCGAGGTGGTGCCCTCCACCGGCGTCGCCGGGCACACCGAGCCCGCCGCCTTCCTCGGGCTGGACCTGCCCATCGCCGGCATCGCCGGCGACCAGCAGGCGGCACTGTTCGGGCAGGCGTGCTTCGCGCCGGGCGACGCGAAATGCACCTACGGGACCGGGTCCTTCGTGCTTGCCAACACCGGGCCCACGGTGGCCCGGCCGGGCAACGGGCTGCTGTCCACGGTCGCCTGGATGGACGGCACCGGCGCGCTGACCTACGCGCTGGAAGGCTCGGTGTTCGTCACCGGGGCGGCGGTCCAGTGGCTGCGGGACGGGCTGGGGCTGCTGGATCATGCCGCGCAGAGCGAGGCGCTGGCCCGCTCGGTCCCCGACAGCGGCGGAGTGGTGTTCGTGCCCGCGCTGACCGGGCTCGGGGCGCCGGACTGGGATCCGGACGCCCGGGGCGCGGTGTTTGGCATCACCCGTGGCACGACCCGGGCGCATCTGGTCCGCGCCACCCTGGAGGCGATCGCCTACGAGGTGCGTGACGTGTTCGACGTGATGGTCACTGGCGACTGGCGGGCCGGCTGCACGTTGCGGGCCGACGGCGGGGCCAGTGCCAACGACCTGCTAATGCAGCTCCAGGCCGATCAGCTCCAGGTGCCGGTCGAGCGGCCGGAGATTATGGAGACCACCGCCCTCGGCGCGGCGTTCCTCGCCGGGCTGGCCACGGGCGTGTGGTCCTCGCCGGACGAGCTGGCCGCCACCTGGCGGCTGGGGCGCAGGTTCGACCCCCAGTCCCGCGACGACGAGGGACACGGCCGCTGGCGGCGCGCCGTGGACCGGGCGAAGGGCTGGGCCCAGGGCTGACCGTTACGAGGATCCCGTGGTCGAACTGGAGACGGCGTCTGCCTGCGGCGTGGCGTCCGGCTGCGCAGTGCCGTTCGGCGCGGTGCCCTGGTGTGCCGTGCCGCTGGGCTTGGCGCGCTTCTTGGCCCGCTGCGCGTCCACGTCGACGTACTCCTGGCCGGACAGGTTCATCACCGCGTACATGATCTCGTCGGTGACGGCGCGCAGTACCAGGCGGTCCGACTCCAGGCCGGCGTACCGGGAGAAATCCAGCGGCTTGCCGAACCTGACCCCGGGCCGGATCGACAGCCGGGGCAGCAGCCGGCCGGGCGGCTGGAGCTCGAAGGTGCCGATCATCGCACATGGGATCACCGGCGCCCCTGATTCCAGCGCGAGCCGGGCCACCCCCGTCTTGCCCCGGTAGAGGCGGCCGTCCGGCGTCCTGGTGCCTTCGGGGTAGATGCCGAGCAGCTTTCCTTCGGAAAGCACGCGCAGGCCGGTTCGCAGCGCCCGCTCGCTCGCCGCGCCGCCCGCCCGGTCCACCGGGATCTGCCCGACCCCGTGGAAAAAGGCCTTGCTGAGCAGGCCCTTCAGCCCGCGCCCGGTGAAGTACTCGGACTTGGCCAGGAACGTCACCTTGCGCGGCAGCGGCAGCGGGCCGAAGAAATGATCGGAGAACGAGAGGTGGTTCCAGGCGAGGATGGCCGGTCCTTCGCGTGGCACGTTGTTCGCCCCCTCCGACCACGGCCGGAACAGGATCGCGAGGATAGGCCCGAGGATCGCTTTTGCCAGCCAGTAACCCATGTTCACATGCTCCCACGTCGAGACGATCACCGGCAGCCTTGGTCCGGCGGGACTTGGCGCTGCCAGGGTCTTACCCAGCGGCGAG
>Ga0209166_10004031_pt1 | contig 10414 bp, 6 predicted proteins | sample Coa_R1_3_FD_187151 | JGI IMG/M metagenome (GOLD analysis project Ga0209166, IMG submission 187151) | Surface soil microbial communities from Centralia Pennsylvania, which are recovering from an underground coalmine fire - Coalmine... | ecosystem: Environmental > Terrestrial > Soil > Unclassified... | reverse complement strand
GGGCTCAACGGCGGAGGCGCAGGAGGAAGTCGGCACGCAAGTGGCCGTGCAGATTAAGGATTATCTGGCGGAGGGGCTGATTCGCAACGCCGTGAATTTGCCGGCGCTATCGGCGGACCAGTACCGGAGGGTGCGCCCGTATCTGGCGCTGGCGGAGCGGCTGGGATCGCTGGTGTCACAAGCAGTGGCTGTCAGGCCGGCGCGAATACGGATTCGCTACGCGGGCGAGGTGGCGGAAGTCGGCACTCATTTGCTTCGGAGCGCGGTGCTCGCGGGAATGCTGAACGCGGTGCTGGATGAAAAAGTGAACGTGGTGAACGCGCCGGCAATCGCGGCGGCACGCGGGCTTTCCGTGGAGGAGGAGACGCGGCGGCGTGAGCGCGGGTTCCCAAATACGCTGGAAGTGGCGGCCTTGCCGGGGAAGACAGGTTCCGCGAAAGGCTTTTCCGCCGAGGGCACCGTTTTGCATGACGGTTCGCCGCGCGTGTTGCAGATAGACGGAATTCCGCTGGAAGCGGAGCTAGCGGGGACGATGCTGTATTTGCGGAACCGGGATGAACCCGGAGTTATCGGGCAGGTGGGCTCGACACTGGGCAATTTGGGAGTGAATATCGCGACATTTGCGCTGGGCCGGCGCGACGCGAGCAAGGGAGCGGAGGCGGTGTCGCTGGTGCGATTGGATGGAGAAGTGTCGGACTCGATTCTGGGGGCCATCCGCGGGATTACGGCGGTCACGGTGGCCAGGCTACTAAAACTTGGATGAAATTCTTGATGCGGCGAGGGGGAGCGCGTTTTTTTGTTTGGCGGACCAGAATATTTCCTGCGCCGGGGCTTTTTATAAGAATCTAAAATTTGAATGAGCCCGAATTGATGGAGAAATTAGAAGAACTTTCCTTGACAGCCAATACCCGTTTGGCCTAAAACCTATGTCAAAGATTGGTGGTTGATCGGTGGGGAAGGTTGCCAGGGGTCGTGCTTTTTCTCCGTAAGCCAGGAAATGACCCGGCAAAGCGCCGCGCGCTAATTGTGCCGGCTTGGTGCTGCCCACCTGCGTGCATTTCAAAAATCTAAGTTAGGGTGCGCGAAAGGAGCAGTCCATGAAGTGGGTTTTGAAAACGAAAAGTTTCCTATTCTTATTGATCGTGCTAGGAGTTTCCGCGCCTTCCGTTTGGGCGCAGTCAGGTGCTTCAACAATCCGGGGGACGGTCACGGATCACTCAGGCGCGGCTGTGGCGGGCGCTACCATCACAATCACGAACCTGAAGACAAATTTCACCAGGTCCCAGACAACGAGTTCGTCCGGAGGCTACTCCTTTGATCTGATTCCGCCTGGTGATTACAAAGTGGAGATTTCCGCGAATGGCTTCCGGAAAGAGATAGTGAGCCCGGTTGGAGCCCTTGTAGGTAACGTTGCGGAAGTTTCACGGGTGTTGGAAATTGGCGAAGTCACTTCAAGTGTAGTTGTCGAGGGTGGTTCAGGAACAGTTCAGATCAACATGCAGGACGCCACTCTTGGAAACACCATCGTTAGCAACCAAATCCTCGGTTTGCCGATGGAAGCACGCAACGTTCAGTCGCTGCTGACGCTGCAACCAGGCGTAACGCCGGATGGCTACGTGGCTGGTGCGCGAAGCGACCAGTCCAACATCACACTCGACGGCGTCGATATCAACGAAGCGCAAAGCAGTGACATTGGAAGCCCCGTTCTGCGATTGAACGCGGAAGCGATCGAAGAGTTCCGCGTCACCACTGTCAATGCCAATGCGGATCAGGGCCGGTCGTCTGCGGCCCAAATCAACCTGGTCACCAAGTCAGGGACGAACACTTGGCACGGTGCCTTGTTTGAGTTCTACCGGGGAACTCTATTCGAAGCGAACGACTGGTTTAGTAATGCCTCCGGGACCCCCCGAACACCGCTGGTTCGGAATACTTTCGGTGGGGCGTTGGGTGGCCCAATCGTGAAAAACAAGCTGTTCTTCTTCTATAGTTACGAAGGCCGCCGCGATGCTACAGCCACCCCAGTAACCCAAGTTGTTCCCCTGCCAAGTTTGGGTCAAGGAACGATCAACTACAGTTATTGTACGGACGCTACTTGCAACGTTACGCCGACGGCTTCGTTAAATCTGACACAGAATCAGCAGGTATATGCGGATGCGGGCATCAACCCGACGGCACTAGCTGCTCTCGCCGCAGCGGCAGCGAAGTATCCAGCGAACGATACAACGGTAGGCGACGGATTAAATACAGGTGGATTCCGGTTTAATGCGCCCACGCCTGTAGCCTTGAATTCGCATTCTGCTAAATTTGACTATACCCTGAACCACAGCCAAAACCTTTTCGTTCGGCTGAATGTGATCGACGATCATCAAACTCTGGCTGAGTATCTCCCGGGCGATATTTCTCCCCAGGCGTGGAGCCATCCGTGGGGCTTGGCTATCGGCCATACATGGACGATTGGGAACAATTTGGTTAACAACTTCCGGTATGGGTATACGCGTCAGGCGTTTACCGACGGTGGAGACAGCAACGGAAATGACATCAGTTTTCGCTTCGTGTTCCAGCCCAACGGACAAACGCATACTCTGAGCCGTGTCACGCCCGTCAGCAATTGGACCGACGATCTTTCGTGGATTCATGGAAAACATGTCTTCCAGTTCGGAGCGAATATTCGTAAGATAAACAATGCTCGCGTGAGTTTTACCAATGCATTTGATAACGCGGTCACTAACCCCTCGTTCTATGCCGGGGCCGGCGAACATGTCTCAAACGACTTCCAAAGTTACTTGGACGCAAACGGCCTGCCTGGTGATGAGAATGTGGGACAATCCCTGAACTCCGTCGCCGAGGTGCAAAACGCTGCCACCGCTATTATTGGGCGGCTCTCGCAATATACGGCTAACTTTACCTTCGGCAAGGATGGCAGTTTACTGAACCAAGGAGTTCCCACGAGCCGCAATTTTGCCACGCAGGCCTACGATGGGTACGTTCAGGACGCCTGGAAGATTCGCCCCCACTTCACTCTCAGCATGGGACTACGCTACAGCCTGGAGCGTCCCGTGTACGAAACTCAGGGGTTTGAAGTGCAGCCCACGGTGCCACTTGGAAGGTATTTTCAGGAACGGCTGAAAGCTGCAGCTGCGGGAAATAACTTTACCGACCCGATCGTCATCAATCGCTCCGGCCCTGCGAACGGCGGAAAGCCGATGTATAACTGGGACAAGAATAACTTTCAGCCGCGTATCGCCGTGGCATGGTCACCGAGTTATTCGAGTGGCCTGCTTCACGGTGTGTTCGGAGATGCCGGAAAGTCCGTGATTCGTGGCGGCTTCGCCATGACTAACGATTACTACGGCGAAGCCCTTGCTGTGGACTTTGACCTAAACAACACGCTCGGGTTCACTTCGAACTTTACAACTCCGGCCAATACCTACGATACGTCGGCCGGCAATTTGGCGCCTCTGTTTACCGGTTTTAATCAGGACATCCGAAATCTGCCCAAGGTGGTGACGCCGCCAAATCTGGTATTCCCGTTGTCGCAGCCGAGCGACGAGGGAGAACGCATTGAATCGAGCCTGGATTCCCAGCTGCATGCCCCCACCGAGTATGTCTGGAATTTCACGTATGAAAGACAATTGCGTGCGGGCGCGACACTATCCGTTTCCTACATCGGACGACTTGGGCGCAGCCTTCTGGCTCGCCGAGATGTCGCGGCCTTTAATGATACCCGTGATCCGAAAAGCGGTATGGATTGGTATACGGCCGGAACGATCCTTGAAAAGCAACGCCAACAGGGCGTGGACACCAGCCAAATTAAGCCTGTCCCATTCTTTGAGAATCTCTTTCCCGCCGGGTTCGCCTCGCTTATGAATAGTACATTTGGTCTGGACCCCGTTTGTGGAGGCAGTAATCCCGGATTCGATCCGAGCTGGTCAAACACGCAGGTCTTCTATGCGATGCAGAGTCGAACACCTTCGAATCCCTGCGCATTTTTTGCCGGCAATGATTGGACCGATACGCAAGCGCTGGTAGATCAAGTGTTGTTCTTCACTGGCGCTGGGCCAACCCGATTCATGCAACCGCAATATGGCGCACTCTCCGCCTGGAGTACGATCGGAAATTCCGCCTACAATGGTCTAACCGTCACGCTGCGAGAGCGGCTCCATAGTTTGACGATGGACTTCAATTACACTTATTCCCACTCGCTGGACGATGCTTCCGGATTACAAACAGGAGGTGCCTACGGCGCCGGATTTATCGAAAATCCCATAAACCAGCGCAGCTGGTACGGCAACTCTGACTTTGACATTCGGCACCTCATTAATGCCAACGCTGTATGGCAATTGCCATTTGGCAAGGGCAAAGCATTTCTAAACACTGAGAACCGCGCTATGCAGGCGATTCTCGGAGGATGGCAACTCTCCACCATCTACCGCTGGAATACGGGACTCCCTGTCGGAGCCATGCCCTATGACGACGCCCGCTGGGCTACCAACTGGAACGTCCAGGCGAACGTGACACCCTTAGCGCCAATTCATACCTGTTCGGATCGTACTGGCACGCCAAAGCTTTTTGGCGGAAGCGGTTGCGACATAAAGGCTATCTATCAGGGCTTTCGAAACGCCTATCCAGGCGAAACAGGTCCGCGGAATTACCTTCGTGCCCCGGGATATATGAACGCAGACCTTGGGCTGGCGAAAACGTTGACCATGCCTTGGAACGAGAATCATCAGCTCCAGCTCAGGCTGGATGTGTTTAACGTCGCCAACTATCAGCCGTTTGGAGCAATTGACACCAGCCGGACGGGATTCGGAGTAGGTCGCGATCCGGCACTCCGCGGCCTGAACCCCCCGTCGAACTGGTCGAACTTCACGGCAATACAAGGCACGCCTCGCGTGATGCAGGTGGGGGCGCGATTTTCGTTCTAGGGACGTCTAACTTCTTCCAACATGCCGCTGGGGAGCGAAAGCCTCCCGGCGGCGTTGTCTTTGCGTCTTGAGTAGCGGTTGCAGATGTTTTGAATCCCGCGTAAACTGGATTCAAGTAAGGAAGAAAATTCGGGGCGTAGCGCAGCCTGGCTAGCGCGCCTGGTTCGGGACCAGGAGGTCGATGGTTCAAATCCATTCGCCCCGACCATTATTTCCCCTCTCGATTCAATACTTTACGCTGCGCTTTCTACCGCGACTTCTTGCCGGGATTTGGGTACAACAGGTACAACTGAGGGGTTTTTCGTCGAAAACGTAAAACCCAGCCCAACTCTCTCCGCTACTTCTTTTCTGTAATCCACGTCTTCCCGGAGCTTCGAATATCCGTCCGTGACCGTCTCGTCCGCATGACCGAGCCAGTAACGAATGAGATCCTCTGGCGTTCGGTTCTTGCGAAGCCAGGTTGTGCGGAAACGCCGGAAGGCATGAAAGCCTGCCTTGGGTTGGCCCAACTTTATCAAGGGTGGGTGCAATCCTCGTCTCAATAGGTTTGTCTGTGAGAGAAAATTCCCCTTCTTATTGTGAAAGAGGAAGCCAGAAGTCCGGCCTCCCACATACGCCTCAAGCATCGTTGCTAGAGCAGGGCAGAGATCAACGTCTCTACGTCCGGCATCGGTCTTGAGAAAGTGTTCTAACTTCGTTCTCCGGACTTTCTGGCGAATGTAGAGCGTTCTGAAGTCCTCTGAGATGTGCTTGTCGATTTCAAGCCCCATTGCTTCTCCAGCGCGGAGCCCCGTTCCACCAAGCAGGGCACAAAACATCTGCTTGTAGCCTTTGGAGAACCCGAGAATCCCGGTCACTACTTCGCTGGTGAAGTGGGGTGTGTTTTGTTTGCTCTTGTCCACCACTGGCATGTCGACGAAATCATGGTTCCATTTGCGAGGGAAGAGTTGCTCACCTTCCTCGTTAACGGCAGAAGCCACGACCGACTTCACGACCTGTGTGTAGGTATTGACCGTCTTGGGTGAAAGGCCAGCCCTGACCATTTTTTCCACGAGCCCCTTGAGAGCGAGATTCCCTACAGACGATAGGGGCACATCTCCAAGGTTCGGAAGTATCCATGTATCAAGACAGCCCCGCCACGATTCGACGGTTGCCGGAGCAATGGGTTTTCGCTTTCGTTGTTGCACGTGTTTGATCCACCATGCCGTTTGTTCACGAAACGACACACCGGTAGAAATTCCTTCCGCGTGGGCGAGGTACTCGGGTGTATCGACTCCGCTCTCGGCAATGATTTCCTTTGCCTTCCTTTCTCGTTCGCATTTGGTCAGGTGTCCAGGCCCGGAGATTGGGCATACCTTTTCGCTTGCGTGCATTCGTTTCTCCTGGCCCACGACATCTTTCCAGAACCTAACGACGTAGTATTTACCTCTAACTTCAATGTAGCCACTTTGACCAGATCGGCGGGTCATGCTCTTTCTTCCTTCCCGCTTTACTGGCGTCGCTCTCGCGACTGTATCAATGACGTGGCCCGACATCAATGGTGTCTTCGGTTCCATTCTTGGTTCTCAACGTTTCGTGAAGCGAGCTTAAGGCCTCATCGAAGCCTAATGTCCTGGCTCCTGATTTTTCTCGCCGTTTGCGGGAGCACTCGTTGTGGAATATGACAGCGGACATTTGAGCGCGGACATGGCTTTCTCAACCGTGTGACGGGCGTAATATTCGGGGGACGGCTTGTCTTCCGCGCGAAAGTCGGCAATTCTTCGGATCACCTCTTCGGGATTGTCGCCGCGGGCGAGGGCGCGCTTCGCGTAGGCCCAATCGTGCTCGGATTGGCTTTTGTGGCCGCTGGGCATCGTCCGTTCACCTTGTCGGTAGTCGCTAACGTGTCTGGGCGCTTCCGGAGAGTCTTCGTCAATCGCAAAATCACGGAGAGTGTAGACGGCGTCGCTTTCCTGGCGCGCTTGCACGATGAATTCCTCGGGAAGTTTGCAGTTGGCAAAACCGGGCAGGCGGAGCACGCGCGTCGAGTCGGTCGCTGCCAGGTCGCCGCTGAACTTATTTGCGAGGTTGTGAAGGAGAGACTCCGCCTCATCCTGAGTGAACCCGCTCACTTTCCACACGACCTGGTGCTTACCGGGCGAAGTATCGAGGACGTAGTTTGGCGCTGGGACTTCGGTTGAATGTCGAATGGCTTCGAGAGCTTCGTCACCCTTGCGGTCGAGGTCGAGATAGACGTGCCGGATTTCCTTTATATTCCCCTTTGTCCGGGCGTACGCGCCGTCCTTAATCGGATTCATTCCCATGAACACGTCGTAGCCGCTGGCACTCTGACCCGCGAGCCAGGTTTGAAAGTCGGGGCTCGCGATGGTCTCCGCCTTGGCAATGGTCTGAACCGTGTGGCCGGTGGAGCGATTGCGCACGAGGATCGCGGCGCTATCCTCAGGCCCGAACAGTTCGCGGACATACTCCGAAGCGGTCAGAGGTCGCGGCACGAATTTGCTATCGGTGCTCATGGGCGGTCCTGCTTGGCAAGGAACACCGCGCCATAGTCGAACAGGTCGGCATCCGGGTCGTAACTGTTGACTAGGAGAACTTCGGAAATGTATCTGCGACCGGGCCGACGCTCGACGTGGACTACGACGTTGAGCGAATCAGCGATGTTCGTCTTGATGGCCCTGTAAGGAAGCTCAACGCCGCTTTGCAAAACACAACTGGTGAAGCGTGCGAGGCCTTGTTGCGCAGAATTCGCATGGATCGTGCACAGAGTCCCAGAGTGTCCGGTGTTCAGGAGTTGCAAGAGATCGAAGGCCTCGCCGCCGCGAACCTCGCCCAAGATGATACGGTCCGGGCGATGGCGAAGGGCCGCTTTGAGGAGATCGCGGATGGCCACTGCAGGAAGACCATTCTGTTCCCGGCGTGCTTCAAACCGGACGAGGTTTTCCTGCGATAGTTGAATCTCGGCCGTGTCTTCGATGACGAGCACCCGGTCATCCTGCGGGATGAATTTTCCGAGGATCGATAAAAGCGTGGTTTTGCCAGTCCCGGTTCCACCACTAATAAGGATGTTCTTGCGCGCGAGGACGTAATCTTCGAGGTGGTTCGCGAGGGCGCGGTCCAGAGTGCCAGCGCGAATCAGATCCTCCATTTCGAAGTGGCGGGTGTTGAATTTGCGGATGGTGAGCGTCACGCCGGCGAGACTACACGGCGGGATCACCGCGGCGACACGGCTGCCATCGGGCAGCCGCGAGTCGAGGATGGGCTTGGATTCGGAGATATCGTCACCAAGGCGCCGGGCGATATTCTTTACAGCGACCATGAGAGATCGCTCACCGAGAGATACGCCAGGCACCTGTTGCAGGAAGCCCTGTTTTTCGATGAACACCCGGTCGGGGCCGTTCACCATGACCTCGCTGATTGAGTCGTCAAGGATGAGGTGCTCGATGGGCTTCAAGAACGGCAGGATCATTTCGAATCCGTTCATCAGAGTGTCCCTTTGGCGAGTTGGACAAAATACGACTCGTTCGGGTTGTTGTAGTAGGGCTTCAGGTAGCAAAACATCGGCGGCGTAGGGTTGATTCCGTCGTAGGCAATCACGACAGACTGGGCGTTGCGCAGCTCCATGAAGGTCTTCATGTCGAAGCGGTAGTCGCTCTGCGTGTTGTAACTCTTCGAGGCGATGAGGTTCGCTTTGTGGGAGAGGGCCTTTCCGGTGAGCCAACTGACCTTGGTGTCGTGCCCGCTTTCGGACAAACTGTAGCTGACTTTGAGCTGGTCTTCGCGTCCACAGAAATCGCTCGCCGTCCTCGCTGAGAAATCATCCGATAACGAGAGAACAATCTTGGTGCGGAAGGTCTGGAGCAGCGTGCGCCAGCTTTCCGCGGGGAGCGCGGATCGCAGCGAGCTGATGCTCTGCGTGGCGATGATGGGGATACACTTCGGCTGTCTGGAGAGACTGAAGAATTTCTCGTCGCCGGTTGGGTCGCTCTCGCCCACGGTGGCGAAGTGTTGGTACTCGTCGCAGAGAAAGAGAACCTGCCGGAAATACTGCTCGGGGTGGGCTTCGATTTTCGGAACGCGATTGAGAACGGCGCGCTCGAAGTCGAGCTTCATCATCACGCCCAGTGCCTTCGCGAGACCGGCGTTCATGCCAATGGGGAAATTCAGAGCGGCGACACTGCCACTCTCAATCAGCCAGCTGAACGAAGGCAGGGGCTTGCCGAACTGGTTGTTGGCGTTCTTCTGAGGGTCGTAGCACTCCTTCTTCGGGCAGAAGACCCGCTTCACTTTCGGGTTGTCGTCGAAGAGGGAAAGGAAGACGGAGACACCCTCGACAATGGAGGTGCGGAGTTTCGGCTCTATCCTTTTCCAATCGTCATGGAACCAGCGCTGGACTGCTTCCAGTTGGGCAAGCTTTACGGGATTGGCCTGGGCCGGGTCCAGTACCGTGCGGGCCTCGCATGGAATGCCCTGCATCCTTAATATGTCCCGCAGTTCTCTGGTGGCCGGTGCGAGGTAGCGGTCTTCCTTCTGGTCGTGCACGAAACCGAGGCCGGCAAGGTCGGCGGTACGTTCGCCAAAGACCTTCGACGTGAGGGCCACGTAGTGGCGTCCGAGAATGATCTGCTCGGCCTCGTCGATCCGTTCTTCGAGCAGCGGCGGCGAGATGGCGCACTGGTAGACATCGAAGAAGGTGACGTAGTCGTAGGCGGCCTTATGAAGAAGGATGATGAATTTGACGAGGTTCGTGTATGCCTGCTGCCAGAAAGGCTCCTTGCCACGCCCGAAAAGGTTGTTCAAAAGCGAGGCGATGTTGTACGCGAGAGCGTAGGCGTCGAGATCGTTATGGAGTGGGTTGTAGCAGTACTCGGAATCGAGGCTGATTTCGATGTAATCCTCGGCGCGCTGGTGACGCACGAGGATGTCTTTTACCTTGCGACAAAAATCGCCCTTCACCTCCAAAATCAAACCGCCAATGCGCTTCTCTTTATCGGCGGCTTTGTAGGCCAGAATTTGTTCGGCGAACGGAAGCATGCAGCAACTCGTCTTGCCACTACCGATAGCCCCCAAGATGGCGATTCCCGTGAATAGACCGCGCTCAGGAATGGTGAGCCAATAGGGAGCCTTGGCGGGCACCGGCTTGCGCGGGTTGTGGACTTCGCCGACGACAAGAAAGAGGTCGTCTCTCTTGCTTGGATCGGGATATTGGGGAAGGCGTCCTGGGGAGATGGTGCGACGTGCTTTCAGGGTAAAAATGTAGAGGCCCGAAAGCGCCGTCGAGCAGACCAGGTAAGGCGTGGTGAACAGGAGTGCGTAATAGAGGTATTTGAAGCTCAAGAAAGCGTGGGGAGCGCGCAGACTGATGACGTGCAGAAAGATCTGCTCGTCGGGGAACGGGTGTGTGTAAAACAGGAACGCTCCTGCGGCCATTGCAAGGATGGCCGAGATGAAAACGCGCGATTCGAGTGTTCTTTGCATTAGGCCCTCGCTCG
>Ga0209166_10004029_pt1 | contig 10422 bp, 8 predicted proteins | sample Coa_R1_3_FD_187151 | JGI IMG/M metagenome (GOLD analysis project Ga0209166, IMG submission 187151) | Surface soil microbial communities from Centralia Pennsylvania, which are recovering from an underground coalmine fire - Coalmine... | ecosystem: Environmental > Terrestrial > Soil > Unclassified... | reverse complement strand
TACAACCCGATGGGGCGTTGAGGTTCAGGCGAGCCGCTATCAAGTCGCTGTCATTGCCGGGCTTGACCCGGCAATCCATCCCCTTCGCAAGAGTCCTTTTGAATGATGGATGGCCGGGTCAAGCCCGGGCATGACAATCACTTGCTGTCGGCACACCTCCGGCGAGGCTACACCCGGATCTCCGCCTTGATCATATCCGCGGCCTTCTCGCCGATCATGATGGTCGGCGCGTTGGTGTTGCCGCCGATCAAAGTCGGCATGATCGAGGCGTCGACGACGCGCAAGGCCTCGAGGCCATGCACCTTCAGCTTCGGATCGACCACGGCCGCAACGTCGGTGCCCATCCTGCAGGTGCCGACGGGATGATAGACCGTATCGACGCGTGCGCGCAGGATATTCCTGATGTCGTCGTCGGTCTTCACGTCTGACGTGACCATGTCCTTCGACTGCAGCCTGCGAAGCGCCGGCGCTTCCATCAGCCGCCGCGTCATCTTGAAGCCGCCGACCATGGTCTCGAGATCGCTCTCTTCGCCGAGGAAGTTCGGATCGATCGCGGGCGGCGCGAGCGGATCCGCGCTCTCGAGCCACACACTGCCGCGGCTCTTTGGCCGCAGCAGGCAGACGTGGCAGGAGAAGCCGGTGCCCCAGCGCGGCTTGCGGCCGTGGTCCTCCACCATCGCCATGCAGAAATGAAGCTGGATATCGGGCAGCGCGAGCTCGGGCTTCGTCTTGAGGAAGCCGCCGCACTCGGCGACGTTGGAGGTCATCGGCCCGCGACGCTCGCGCCGATATTGCAAAATGCCCTTGAAGATGCGGCCGATGCCGCTCCAGGACAGGCCGGAGAAATAGGGCGCGTCCGATGCGAAGCCGAACACGAAGTCCGGATGATCCTGCAGGTTCTGTCCGACGCCCGGCAGATGATGCCTAGAGGCGATGCCGTGCTTGCCAAGCGAAGCGGCGTCGCCAACCCCCGACAGCATCAAGAGCTGCGGCGACTGGAACGCGCCGGAAGAAAGGATCACCTCGCCCCTGGCGCGGATCACTTTCTTCTCCTTGCCCTGGACATATTCGACGCCGACCGCGCGCTTGCCCTCGAACAGGATTTTGGCCGCCTGCGCGCCGGTCTCGACCTTGAGGTTTCCCCGGCTCGCCATGAAGGGATGGACATAGCCGCGCGCCGCGCTCCAGCGCTCGCCGTCCTTCTGCGTGAGCTGGTAGGTGCCGAGCCCTTCCTGCTCGGCGCCGTTGAAATCGTCGCGGATCAGGAATTGCGCCTCGCGGGCTCCTTGCAAGAACATCTCGCGCACCGGATTGTCCGAGCGCGAGCCCGTCACATGCAACGGTCCGCCCTTGCCGTGATACTCGCCGTCGAGCTCGTCATTGTCTTCCGAGCGCTTGAAGTAGGGCAGCACGTCCGCGTAAGCCCACCCGGTGTTGCCGAGCGCGGCCCATTGGTCGTAATCGGCCTTGTGGCCGCGGATATAGACCATGGCGTTGATGGCGGATGAGCCGCCGAGGCCCTTGCCGCGCGGCTGGTAGCCGATGCGGCCGTTCAGGCCCTTCTGCGGCACGGTGTTGAACGCCCAGTTATTCACCTTGCCGGAGATCATGAAGATCATCGCGCCCGGCGTGGTCACGACCCAGTTGTCGTTCCTGCCGCCGGCATCGAGCAGCGCCACCGAAGTTGCGGCATCTTCCGACAGCCGGCTCGCCACCGCGCATCCGCCCGAGCCCGCGCCTACAACCACAAAGTCAAATGTATCCGTCACGTGTGTTTCCCCCGTTTTGTTTCGTCATTGCGCAGTAAACCCGCCGTCGTCATTCCGGGGCGCGACGAAGTCGCGAGCCCGGAATCCATATCCCCAGCTGTGGTTATGGATTCCGGGCCTGCGCCCTTCGGCGCATCCCGGAATGACGACGTTAATTAGTCACGACATAAACCGCAGCATCTTTTCCAGCCGCGCGATCTTGCCGCCATAGGGCGGGTAGAGATCGGCCATGCGGTTGAGCACCGAGCGGTAGAACACCGGCTTCAGCTTGCTCAGATTGTTGAAGCCCCATTCGCCGTGATAGGCGCCTGAGCCCGACGCGCCGACGCCGCCCATCGGCTGGTTTACCTGGGTGAAGTGGAACAGGCAGTCGTTGATGGTGACGCCGCCAGAGATGGTCTGCGTCAGCACCGCGTCACGAGCCGCGTTGTCGCGGCCGAACCAGTAGAGCGCGAGCGGCCGGTCGCGCTTGTTGATGAAGGCGATCGGCTCCTTCGCATCCTTGTAGCCCATGACAGGCAGGACGGGTCCGAAGATCTCCTCCTGCATCAGCGCCATGTCCGGCGTGGCGCCGACCACGATGGTCGGCGGGAATTTGCGCCGCGCCTTCCAGTTCGGGTCGTCGGGTTTTGCGGGCTGCAGGATCTTCGCGCCCTTGGCCGCGGCGTCGGCGACGAGGCCTTCCAGCCGCGCAAAATGCCGGTCGGAGATGATCGCAGTGTAATCCTTGTTGTTCGGCTCGGTGCCGAACATGCGCCGCGTGTGGGTGCGCACCTTCTCGGCAAAGGCCTGCACCTGCTCCTCCGGCACGAAGGCATAATCCGGCGCGATGCAGGTCTGCCCGGCATTGAGCAGTTTCGCATAGCCGATGCGTTCGGCGGCCTCGTTGAGATCGGCGGAGCGATCGACGATCGCGGGCGACTTGCCGCCGAGCTCGAGCGTCACCGGCGTCAAATTGCGGCCCGCCGCTTCGGCGACGATGCGCCCGACCCGGCTCGAGCCGGTGAAGATCAGATGATCGAAGGTGAGCGTCGGGAAGGCTTTTGCCACGTCGTCCTCGACGCCGGTGATGAGCAGTTCGCGCGCGTCGAATTTTTGCGCGATCGCTTCCTTCAGCAGGCCGGCGAAATGCGGCGTCAGCTCGCTTGGCTTGATCATCACGCGGTTGCCGGCGGCGATCGCGCCGATCGCGGGGGCGAGCGTGAGCTGCAGCGGATAATTCCAGGGCGCGATGACGCCGACTGTGCCGAGCGGCTGCGGGATCAGGCGGTTCTTCGCCGGCATGAACTGCAGCGCGGTCATGACGCGCCGCGGCGCCATCCATTTCTTCAAATGCCTGACCGCATGCTTGATCTCGACATAGAGGAACAGCGTCTCGGCGATCGTGGTCTCGACCGATGAGCGGTGGCCGAAATCGGCCGAGATCGCCTGCTCGAAATGGCTCTCGTTGGCCTCGACCACCGCGCGCAGCCGCCTCAGCCGGTCGATCCGCACCTCGCAGGAGGGTGTGGGGTCGGCGCGCGAAGCGTCGAACTGGGCGTGGAAGGCGTCATCCAGGGCGGAAACGGCAGGGCTCTTCAGCGACTGGTCCATGGCATTCCCCTTTGGCTGCTTTTCAGGCGCATGATCCGAAAAACGCCTGCCGCGGTCTTTGGATCGCGGGGAGGGCTCTGCTTTTCCGGCGAGCCTGCTCCCGGGCTTGAGCCCTAAGGGATCATGCGCCAGTCATTAGACCCCAAGGCTCGAGACCCCAAGGCTCGCGCTTTGCGGCCATTCTGGCAAGTGAAGGATGGTTTCGGCGCGTTTTCAGCGGGTTTCGGCTGTCATAAAAAGCAAAAAAGGCTGGCTTTGACCCTTTCCAAAGCGGGGCGGCGTTGGTACATACCGCCCGCACCCGGTTGGCCCAAGGGCCGCGGGACGCCTTCTCAGGAAGCCTTTCGAGACGGAGGATCGGCGCGGCTGCCGCGTTGGTTCACCCCGTTTCGCCGCCGGCTTTCTTTAAGGAGGCACGCAACGGCTTATCGCGGGGTGGAGCAGCCCGGTAGCTCGTCAGGCTCATAACCTGAAGGTCGCAAGTTCAAATCTTGCCCCCGCAACCAAGCCTTTATCTTCCGTGCCATGAGTTACCACCGGTAGCAGCGCGCCTCTGGTCGCATCCCTATTGCTAGACAGAATGAAACCCCTGCGTTGCCGGATTTAGGTCGCACTGCGACCTAGGTCGGCGTCAAAGGTGGCGGTGGAGGCGGGGCGCAACACCGGGGGACTCCATGTCCGGTCACTTGCGGTTTGGGTTTGCCGCGTTTCTTCTCGTTGCAGGTCTCTCGACGCCTGCGGCGGCAAATCCCTTCACCGATTTGTTCTCGTCCAATGCCGCGCCCGAACCAGCGGCTGCGGCGCCTGCTCCCGCTCCCGCCGCAGACGCGTGCTTGTCGCAACCCGGCGCGTCGACGGCTCCCGGCCAGCGCTGGGTCTATCGTTACGATGGCCACCGCAAATGCTGGTTCCAGGCCGAGGCGAGCACAGCGTTGGCGCGAAAATCTGTTCATCGTCACGCCGCGAGGCAGCCCGTCGCCGCTCCGGACGAGAACGGGCCCGCGCCGCGCGCGCAGAAGGCGGTCGAGGATGCGCGTGACGAGATGCTGAGCTCCGCGCCGGCGCAGACGCCGCAGCCGGCGCCGTCAGCGCAAACGCCACAGGGTACGCCGCCGACGCAAGCGTCCGAGACAACACCGCCCGCGATCAAGCTGGTCAAAGTCGTTCCAGTCCGGATTGGGGCCGCGGCGCAGACCCCGCCGGCGCCGGTCCCCTCCACGCCCGGCGCCGATCAGCCTACGCCCGGCCAACCGGCGCCGCCCGCGCCCGCGCTCAAGGTGGTCGACGCCGCTCCGGTCCCGGTGACGGCAGCCGCGGCGCAGGTCCCGCCGTCACCCGTTCTCGCCAAGCCCGGCGCCGATCAGCCCGCGCCCGACCAGCCGGCGCCCGCGCGCCATGTTGACGTGGAAAAGCTTCTGGCGGACGCGCCGGCCGCGAGCGATCAAGCCGCCTCCGTGCCTTCGGCAACGCCGGTCGCTGCTCCCGGCGCCGCGACCGGTGGCGGAAGCTGGATGACAGGCGGAAGCTCGCCGACACGATGGCTCGGCGCGCTGCTGATGGCGCTGGGGTTCGTCGCCCTCTTGAGCGCGACGCTCCGGCGGGCGCTGTGGCCTGCGCGACCTCTCGAGTCCGGAGCTGAGTTCGAGGGCATCGCGGAGGACAGCCGGAACGATCCCTCCTTCGATCGGAGTGCACCAACGCAGGATGAGCGTTGGTTGAACGAGCCGGCCGCGAACTCGGTTTACCTTCCCCCAAGGGAGAGAGCTCGGATTGCCAGCCGCTCGGCGCGAAGCGCCGCCTGACGATGAACTCCGCAATTCGGGTGAGGGATCGCAGCTCGCTCGCTCGAGCGTAACCCCTCACCAGATTTTGCTGCGCAAGGCGGTCTCTTTCGACCAACACCGCCAACCGGCGATGGGGCGTGATCTATTGGGTGTAGCCCTGACTGGTGCGCCACCACGAGGCCACGGCTACTGTCTCACCGTGCTCTATCACGTACTTGCGGCAAGCCTCGTAGTCCTTGGGCAAACGTTGGTGACACGGTACGGGCAAAATAGTCCCGCCCGACCACGAGCATTGCTGTCTGCATTCGCCGACGAACTTGACAGGACCGAGGCGGCAACGTTCGCCACAAGCAGCAATAGGCTTTTCATGGCGATCTCTCCCTAGTGTAAAGGTCAGCCCTCGATCAGGTTAAAGCAGAGGTTGTCTCGGCGTTCTTCCGCGACGCTTTTCGACTTCAGGAATTTCCGCGGAGAAGCGATCGTGGGACGGCGGTTGGCTGGCGACGCGAAGCAACACCAGCACATCATCGCCACCGATGAAGGTACGATGCCAGCCTCTTTCAGGCACTGAGGATCAGATTCGGGGCCTTGGCCTCATAATAACTAAACACGTATTCGCGGTATTATGGCGCAAACGCCACCGGCCAATTGGCCGGTGGCTTTCTAGATCGCGGGAGTGGGCCGTGAGCTAGGAGAAGCGCCGTGTGGCGGCGCGCGGCTTGGGCCGCATGTCTCGTTATCTTGACCGGCTTTCCCTCAATTGAGGTCGCCGGCCACCAAGATATTCTTAATTCGCAGGCGGTCGGCGGGAAAAATTTGGTCCGAACTGATGGGGATGTATGTTTCACGCGGCAAGTCTTCCCACGGCGCCTCAAGGGACATTGTAGCGACGAACGAAGTTATGAAAGGCTTGGCGTGGTCCTCTTTAGAGGGCAATTTGTAGAGGACGCACCCCACTACGCCGGGTGTGTATTTTTTGCCAGCGGTGAAATCAGCCTTAAGAACCGGTTCGACATCATACAAAAACCTGTCATTTGGCAGAACGATCCATTTCAGGTTTTCATTCTGAAGCGGGTGCTTGCACGCTTCCTTCTGAGCTTCCCAGGCGTCCATCGTTTTTCCGTCGGTTATGATGACGGCGGCGCGAACAAGGACTTGTGCTGGCGATTTGCCGAGGTTCTTAAGATCGAAAGTCAATTTGTAGGTAGCGCGGTCCTTGGTGTGGATCGGCCACTCACGAGCTTCGATGCCGGTAATTCCAATCCATGGCCGCTGATCGGCCTCCATGGAATTCAACTGACCTTGGAATATAATGGCAGAGACGCCTGCTGCGACGGTGGCGAGAAGGGCGAATACCGCAGTGGCTCCGACAAGTACAATACCTATCTTCTCGCGTTTATTTTGTTTATGGCCATCGGCCTTGCGACTTTGATGGTAGGAATCTATTGCATCCTGTATCGCCGCAAAGCCCTTGTAGCGGGTATTATTCTTCAATTCGGTGGCAGTATCATCTTTTTTCTCAGCATTACCGGTCTCATCGGATACGTCGTCACTTACGGCCATTGAGATCAAACTGAGCAGCCAAATAAGAATGGCGAAAACGCCCATGCATGAGAAGAAAACAACCGCTCGCACTCGGCTTCCCCAGCCCGCTAAATCTCTTCCAACACTACCTGTTCGAGTTCTAGAGCCGCAACACACGCCAGAAAGAATATTGCGGAAAACGACCCCCGCTTTAGTTTCATGGTGATTCCGGCCTCTGTCTCTTTAAGGCCATGCTTTTTCAGGCGCTTCATCATCTCGGCATAGGTTAAGTCGGCCTTCTTCATTTCCACCTTGAGGAAGGCGGCGGCGCGCTGCCCCCATTCCTCCTCAGCCTTGAGCAGGACCATGGCTCGGAGCCGCCCCTGCCCCTTCCGCCACCCGAGCCGAGGGAATAGCCATGTCAGTGCCCTTCGTGCCAGTCATCGTCGTCGCCATTTTAGGAGCTGTTGCAGTTGCCGATCGCCGCCTCAAAACGGCCGCCCAGCCTCTTCGTCTTCAGTTGGCAGAGACGCCGACCTCTAGCCCGAGGAGCTTCGTGTCTACTTGGCCGAGGATAGGGTGCGAAGAAGAAAAAGACTGCCCCAAAACCTCGATTTTCATCAACGAAATCAACCTGATTTGCCTTGTCCAGCCCTCCGCACAAAAATATTTCTCTTCCGTTTTCCAGAAAATCATGTTTCTCTCTCCGCATCCTGATTCCACAGGAGGGGCGGCTCGCGATCGTCACGGACGTTGGGATGAGGATGCGGTGGCCGTGAGGGTGTTCAGCGCGCGGATGTGCGCCGACGAAAACGTCTTCACGGGCGACAAAAGCGTGTGGTCCTGATCTCCCGACGCTGGGATCAAGCCCCGGGATGGCGATGTCGGCCCTTCGGACGCGACACGCCGAGATGATCACGGGGCGACGGTGGCTAACAAGCCGGTACACCGGGGAGAGCACGTCATACGTCGCAGAACCATCGCGCGGGGAATGCCGGGATGTTCCGGCTGCCCTGTTGTTGCTTGCGTGCGCAAAGTGCACTTCCTTTGCACGCAAGGCTCGCGGGTGCGGCCAGCACCCGGCATTCCCTGCGCCCTCCTTCTCGAAGGGCGACACGATTGAAGCATCACTCGGGCAATTCATGCCGCGGGAATGCGGACGTATGCCCTCCTGCTGTTTGACATTGGAAAATTGACCATGTCCCGATCTTCGCTCCATCGCGGAACTTTTGGACGCTGCGGGCATGATAGGATGAAAGCCATCAGGTGTCGTCTTGCCCTGCAGCGAGGCCGGCTGTCGATCAAGCCGGCCGCTTTGGACGCTTCACATGACCGAGTGGTATCTCGTCTGGGTCGAAGGCCTGCGCGGACCGGAGCCGCAGAAATGGTCGTCGGAGGGGCTGTGGGGCCAGATGAGCCGGCAGGACGTCATCGTGCGCTTTCCGCTGTCGGAGCGGGAGGCGGAGTTGCCGCTGGATCAGCTCGCGAGGCTGCATCCCGTGCCGCCGGGGTGATGGTGCGGCCTTGGGCAACAGAGACTTTCCGCGCATCGCTTCGTCGACTCAAGCCTTGCGGCGGGTCGCCTTGGGTGACGCGACGGGCGTCGGTTGCTCGGCGCGAATGGCAGGCAGCTCACGAAGAAAGCCGGCTGCGTAGTCGAGAAAGGCGCGCGTCTTGCTCGGCATATGCGACGCGCTTGGCGTCACAAGCTGCACCGGGAATGGCGCGGGCTCGTAATCGCGCAGGATGCGCACGAGGCGTCCGGCGGCAAGGTCGTCCACGACCTGATAGGACAGCACTTGCGCGATCCCACGGCCGCCGCGTGCGGCAAACAGCATGCCTTCGACATCGTTGACCCTGAGCCGAGGCGAGAGCCGAACGCCGGCGACGCGGCGCCCGCGGCCAAAGCCCCAGCCGCGCTCAATGGACGCGAGCTGGCTGAAGATCAAATCATGGTTCGCAAGATCGGCCGGCGTCTGCGGTGTGCCATGCGCGCGAAGATAATCAGGACTTGCGACCGTCATGCGTCGCACTTCGCCGACCTTGCTCGCGACCAGGGTGGAATCGGCCAGCGCGCCGATGCGCAATGCGACGTCGATCCCTTCGTCGATCAAGTCGAGATTGCGGTCGTTCAGGACCAGCTCGATCTGGGTGTTCGGATAGGCATCGAGAAAGCCCGTCACAAGCGGCATCACGTGCATCCGACCGAATGGCACGGGAGCGGTCACGCGCAACAGCCCACTGACGGGCGCGCCGGCCTGCTTGTGCACCGCCTCGTCATAGTCGCTGAGCACCGCACGCGCCCGGCCCGCAAATTCGCGGCCCGCATCGGTCAAGGACAGGCGCCGGGTGGTACGCTCCGCCAGCCGAACGCCGGCCCGATCCTCCAGCCGCGCCAGCGCCCGCGTCACCGCCGATGTCGACAGTCGCTGGCGCCTTGCCGCACCGACGAGACTGCCGGAGTCGGCGATCGCCACGAAGATCGCCAATTCATCGAGCCGATCCATCGATTGTTGCCTCTGATGAAACTCTGTCCTCCGGGGACGTGGTGTTTCATGACCCGAAAGCAAGAATCATGTGAGGCAAAATTGTTGAAGAAGCCGGGAATGATGACGCCCCATGGACTAGCCTGCGCAGCAGGACAACTTGGCGACGTCCTTGCTGAAAGCGAGCGCCGCAAGCTTCAGGCCCTCGACCGTGGTGAGATACGGAAAAATCGTTTCCGCGAGATCATCGACGGTCAGGCGTTGCCGGATCGCAAGCACCGCAGTTTGAATGCTGTCGGCCCCTTCCGGCGCGAGGATATGCGCGCCGAGCAGCCGGCCGCTGCCGCTATCTGCGACGAGCTTGATGAGCCCACGGGTGTCACGCGCGGCGAGCGCCCGCGGCACCTGGTCGAGACCGATCGTCGAGACGCGAACCGCATGACCGGCTGCACGCGCCGCGGCCTCGGTCAGCCCGACGCTCGCCACCTGCGGGTCGGTGAACACGATGGCGGGCATCGCGCCGTTGTCATAGCGCAGGCTGTCGCCGTTGAGTGCGTTCCTGGCCGCGATCCTGGCGCCGTAAGCGGCCATGTAAACGAACTGATCGCGGCCGGTGACGTCGCCGGCGGCGTAGACACCGGCCCTGGTGGTCCGCATGCGATCGTCGATCGTAATGCCGCCCCGCGGCGAAAGCGCAATGCCCTGTTCGGTGAGGCCAAGGCCTTCGACGTTGGGTGCGCGGCCGGTGGCAATCAGCACCTGATCGGCGTCGATCGTCGTGGTTTCGCCGTCGCGTGCGATCGTGAGCACGACGCCGTTCCCGGTCCTGCGGATCGCGCGGTAGGATACGCCCGAAACAATGCTGATCCCTTCGTCTGCAAAATATCCCGTCAGGGCCGCACCGATCTCGGGCTCGGCCTCAGGGAGCAGGCGAGAGCGGCACACCAGCGTCACCGTGACGCCGGCGCGGGCGAACATCTGCGCGAGCTCCGCTCCGACGTACCCGCCGCCGATCACGAGCAGCGATCGCGGCAGCTCCGCAAGGTCAAGCGCGGTCGTGCTGGTCAGATAGGGTACTGTCTCGATACCGGGGATGGCAGGCACCGCCGGCCGCGCGCCGGTCGCGATGATGATCTTGCCGGCGCGAATGGCCGCGCCATCCACCTCGACGCCAATGTCGGCGAGGCGGGCCGATCCCTGGCGATAGGCGATGCCGTTATGGGCCGGGAGAATGTTCACGTATTTGGTCTGGCGCATGTCGGAAAC
>Ga0209166_10004025_pt1 | contig 10432 bp, 10 predicted proteins | sample Coa_R1_3_FD_187151 | JGI IMG/M metagenome (GOLD analysis project Ga0209166, IMG submission 187151) | Surface soil microbial communities from Centralia Pennsylvania, which are recovering from an underground coalmine fire - Coalmine... | ecosystem: Environmental > Terrestrial > Soil >... | reverse complement strand
CCGCCTTTCGGCGGGTTATTCCCCATCAGAGGGCAGATTACCCACGTGTTACGCACCCGTGCGCCGTGCGCCACCTGTATTGCTACAGGCGCGCACTCGACTTGCATGTGTTAAGCACGCCGCCAGCGTTCGTTCTGAGCCAGGATCAAACTCTCGTTTGAATCTGGTTGCTTGGCGAAAAAAAATCCCGGGATTTGCATCCCAGGCAGCCTGCCAAGCGAATTGTTGATCGCTCGATATTACTCAGACCATTGGCGCTCGAAAAGCTCCAATGGTTTCGAACAGATTCTGGCACATCGTATCGGTTGTCAAAGAGCGAATGCCTCCTGTCCAGCAGAAGACGTCCTTACAACTAGGAGAGTATGCCAGCCGGCCGCGAAGAAGTCAACAGCGGAAAACAGAAAATTTTTGGTTTTCCACAGGCTTGCACAAGCCGCTGTAAGTGGCTGAAAAATGGTAGGATGCGCGGCGCGAATGGTGCACAGAGCGGCTGAACCGGGGAGAAATTTCCATGATGCGCTTGGCGGCGGGACTGCGCGCGGCGGTATTTTGCGGATTGCTGGTTTGCGGATTGGGCGGAGGAAGCGCAATGGAGAAGCAGGGCGAGAAGCGCCACGTGCAGGTGCGGACGACGGATGATCAGGAATATCTTGATGAGAGCAACGATTCTATGGTGAAGCAGGGATTCACGGAGATGGAGTTGGGGCGCGAAATCAAGCGATTTGGAAATGTGGCGACGGTGTTGAGCAGCTACGAAGGGAAAGTGCAATCGACGGGAAAAGTGGTGACGCGCGGCGTGAACATTTTTTCGCTGTACTTTGACGGCCAGCGCTGGTGGATTCAGACGATGCTTTGGGACGAAGAAGGGCCGGGAAATCCGATTCCGGCGAATCTGCTACCTCGTCCGCGGTGACTATGGCTCTACGTCAATGCTGGACGATGACTCGATGGCGCGACTAACGAAATCCGGCGACAACTAGGTGCAAGAGTCTTGCATCGCACCGTTCAAAGAAGTGTACTGAGAAGGAGGACTTCCTATGAAACGAATCGTGTGGGCCCTAGCGGTAGTGTGTTTGAGCGGTGAAATTGCGCGAGCACAGAATTCAGACATTAAATTCATTGCGGAGACGTTAGTAGTACAGGCCGACGGAACTTATAAAGCGGACCCGGATTTGGCGACGCTTACGTTTGACATCTCGTCGCAGGATAAGGAACTGCGAACCACCTATGACCGAGCTTCGCAAGCAATGGAGAAGATCGTGGCTTTGGCGGACAAGAACGGTTTGCCAAAGAGTGACGTTGCCAACGGCGTGCTGACGGTGCGTCCTTATTACGAAGGCGATCGCAAGAAGAAGGCGAAGTCTTACCTGGTGCAAGGGCAGATTGCATTGAAGATCAGAGACTTTTCGAAAATCGGACCGATTCTCGAAGAATCGGTGGACGACGGCCTTACGGATTTCCGGTCATTGACATACTCGCTGGCCGACGAAGAAGCGGCAAAACAAAAGGCAGTTGGTGAAGCAATGAAGCGCGCTGTTGGGCGGGCAAATGCTGCGCTGGAGCAGAAGGGCCAAAAAGTTGGCGCACTGCGATTCGCGAATCTCGACGTGAAGCAATTGACGGGTGTTGCGGAAATGAGTGCCTACGCGTTAAGAACGTTAGGGATGGCGACGGAAACCGTCGACGTGAGCGCCGGGGGCGCCGGAAACGGGAGGGCCGATAAGCGATTTGTGCCACCACCGCCGATTCCGCAACCGGAAAAGATTACGGTAAGCGCGACAGTTCAGTGCGCATTTCAGATTCAATAGAATCTCAAGGAGCGAAAGGTTGTTCGGACGCCTCGGACGCGAGTAGAATCGGCGCCGTTGTCCGTTTGAAGGCAAATTTCGCGCGAAGCCGAGAACCTCCTTTATGAAAAATGTTTTACATATCGCAAGCTGGATTCCTGCGCTGTCGACAGTACTCTTCGGACTAGGTTTCGCGACCGAGGTGTCCGCTCAAGCTATTGGAACGGAGCAGACAGGGCCGTACCAATCGCTGGTGATACGCGGCGTGACGATTGTGGACGGGTCGGGTGCGCCGGCGTTTGGGCCGGCGGATATTTTTGTGCAGGGGAACCGCATTACGCGCGTTGCGTTGACGGATGCGATCACGCGCGAAGAAGAGAAGGCGGACGCGACGGGCACAAAACACGCCGCACCGGAGCGCGACATCGACGGCAAAGGGATGTACGTGATGCCCGGGCTGATCGACCTGCACGCGCACATCAACTTCAGCAAGGACGTTCCGGCCGACTACATTTACAAACTTTATCTGGGGCATGGCGTGACGACGATTCGCGCGTTCAATTACGGTGAAGGCGACGCGAAGCGCATGGTCGAGGAAAAGAAAGAGATTGCGGCGAATCAGGAAATTGCGCCGCGAATGTATGTGTATCCGTTCTGGCGAGCGACTGACGCGCGGAGTTCGAATGCGGAAGGCGCGAAGCAGATCGTCGACGAGTGGCACTCGCTGGGAGTGGACGGAATAAAAATTCTGGGCAAGCCGGGGCTTTGGCCGGATGTGTTTAAGGCGATTGCCGACGAAGCGCGGAAGAACAACATGGGCGTGGCCGTACACATCGCGCAGGACGGCGTGTATCCGATGAACGCGGTGCGCGTGGCAACGGACGGCGCTTCGACGATTGAACACCATTATGGATATTCGGAATCGTCGTTCAGCAGCCAGACGATTCAGGATTTGCCGGCGGAGTACAACTATTCGAACGAAGCGGACCGCTTTCTGGAGACGGGGCGCGCCTGGCTGCAGGCGGACATTGGACGCCTGCACGGCGACGTGATCAATTCCCTTCTCGACGCGATGCACAACACGGGATTCGTGATGGTGCCGACGTTCAGCATTTACGAAGCGAATCGCGATGTGACGCGCGCGGTAAATCTGCCGTGGCACGGCGAGTACACGCTGCCGGCGGTGATGAATTCTTTTTTGCCGAGCCCTTCGCATCATGCTTCGTATTTTTTTGAATGGACTTCGGACAAAGAAGCGGATTGGGCGCGCGCCTACCGGATCTGGATGGATTTTGTGAACGACTACAAGAATCAGGGCGGGATCGTGGCGGTCGGTTCGGACACGGGATTTCTGTTCAGCATTTGGGGATTCGGAACGATTCGCGAGCTGGAGTTGCTGGAAGAGGCGGGGTTTTCGCCGCTCGAAACGATTCACGCGGCGACGGAGAACGGCGCAAAGGCGCTGCGGAATCCGGAACTGGGACTGATTCGCGCGGGATACCTTGCGGACATGGTGGTGTTGACGGAAAATCCGCTGGCCGACGTGAAGATTCTGTACGGCTCCGGCGTGACGCGCGCGAATAAAGACGGAAAGATGACGCAGGAGCATTGCGTGAAATACACGATTCGCGACGGAGTGGTGTTCGATTCGCAGGCGCTGCTTGCGGACGTGCGCGAAATCGTTGCGAAGGCAAAGCAGTCTGGTTCGAAGAAGAACTAGTGCGCTAAACTCTACAGCGGAAATGAGGTGGGAAGATGGAACAACGAAAGCGCAGTTGGCATGTTTGGATCGGATTCCTCGTGTGCGTGGCCGGATTTCTGAGCTACCTGCTGATTTTTGTCCGGTACCCGGTTACACGGGACATTCCGTGGGTTACTTTCCTGATTTTTGCAGCCGGACTTGCGTTCGTTGCGTCGGGCCTGCGGCAAGTGTTTGGCCGTTCTCGGGAATATAAAGGCCGGATTGCCGGATCGATTCTAGGCGCGCTGAGTGTCGCCGTGGTCGGATTATTTTGCTTCGGCGTCTTTTATGCCTCGAAGCAATTGCCGAAATCGGCGGGCGCGCCAAAAGTTGGCGACAAGGCGCCGGAATTTGTCCTCACGGATACGAATCATCGGCAAGTTTCGCTTGCGAGTTTGCTTGCCACGCCGATGGGCGGAAGCCAAAAGCCGCCAAAGGGCGTGTTTCTCGTCTTCTATCGGGGCTATTGGTGACCCTTCTGCGTCTCCGAGTTACGGGGAATCGAAGGAAAGCTGGCTGAAATCGAGCAGTCGGGAGTCGAAGTTGTTGCCATCAGCGTGGACACGCCGGAGCAATCGCAAGAATTGCAGAAAAAAGCCGGGCTGACTTTTGTGCTTGCTTCCGATGCAAACGCGCAAGCGATTCGCAAGTATGACCTGCTGCACGCAAAAGGAGGTCCCGATGGACATGACATCGCGCGGCCGGGCGAATTTTTGGTCGATTCGAATGGCGTCGTCCGCTGGGTCAATCTGACGGAGGATTTCAGGGTTCGCGCGCGGTCGGAGCAATTCCTCGCGCAGGCAAGGCAACTCCCATAGCCCGGCAGAAGCGTGAGTTTTGCTTCGGCGGCTGCTAGGATTTCAGCTGCGGCGTGGTGGCGCGGCGCGTGGCGATCAAACCTCAAGAGCTTGTTGCAAATTTCAAGAAGCGCGGCATTTTGCGCGCGGGCGAGCGCGTGGGCGTCGCCGTCTCCGGTGGCGCGGATTCCGTTGCACTGCTGCGATTGCTGCTTGCAGTGCGCGAGGAACTGGGCGTCGTCTTGAGCGTGGTTCACTTCAATCACAAATTGCGCGGGAAGAGTTCGGACGGCGATGAGTCGTTTGTCGCGAAGCTGGCGGAAAAATTCGGGTTACCGCTCCATGTTGGCCGTGGAGACGTGGCGAAAAAAGCGAAGGCCGAAAAAGCAAACCTGGAAGATGCGGCGCGGCGGGCACGGTACGAATTCTTCAAAAGGCTGACGGAAGGCGGAGCGGTCGATTGCGTGGCGACGGCGCATACGGCCGACGATCAGGCGGAGACCGTGCTGGCGCACATTTTGCGCGGCACCGGACTGGCGGGGCTCGGCGGAATTCATCCGACAACGAAAAACGGCATTGTTCGGCCGCTTCTGGCGACGCGGCGCGGCGAATTGCGAAAGTATTTGCGTGCGAAGCGGCAGGCTTGGCGAGAGGACGCGACAAATCGAGACACGGCCAAACAGCGCGCGCGGATGAGGAAGAAGCTCTTGCCGCTTTTGGAAAAAGAATTCAATCCAAAGTCCGTGGAGCACTTGGCGGAGCTTGCAAACGCGGCAAGAGAAGGCGAAGCGCTGATGGAAGCCTTCTGCGAAACATTCGATGCAACGAAATTGAAAACCGAAAACGGGTTCACGAAAATTTCCGTGCAGGACGCGACGCGGCCCTTTCCGTTGCCCGTACGCGAAACCGCGAATCGCGCACTCGGAAAGCGGCTGGTGCGGAATGCGTTTGCGCGGATTTCCAGGAAAACAGGCCAGGTAACCCTTCGACACGTCGAGCAGGTTTTAGACTTCGCGGAAACCGGTGAAAACGGGAAAGTGCTGCAATTGCCGGGCGGGGTGGACGTGCGGCGCGACGATGACGCGTTGATCTTCGTGCGGCGTGAAAGCAGCCGCTTGAAGAATGAATCGTCGAGGGAGTTTTCTCGCACGGTGGAGCTTGGCGGCGGTGAAACGAAGATTGCCGTAAAGGAAATTGGTTGCGTAATCCGACTCAGGTCCATTGACTGGCTTACGGCGGGGCGCGACACTAGTAAGGGCACCCGCGTCGTTCTGGACGCAGCGAAATTGCGCGGTCCGCTGGTTTTGCGAAGCCTGCGGCCAGGCGATCGGATGCGACCGGAAGGGCGCCAGCACGCGCACAAGTTGAGCCGCTTGTTGAACGAAAAGCGGATCGGCCGTTGGGAACGCGAAGGCTGGCCGGTGCTGGAGAGCGGGAAGAATATCGTTTGGGCGCGGGGATTTGTTGCGGCGGAATTTGCCGCAACGCAGGGCACGCGAAAAGCAATCCTGGTGAGCGAGGAGCCAGCTTGAGCGCAGCAAAATCCGCGTCATACGCGGCGGGGAGAATCGCGAAGGCCGTCGCACAGCTTGGCCGCCAGATCACGAAAGACTACCGCGGACGGCGGATCGATGCGGTGATCACTTTGGATCGAGGATTCATTTTCGCGGCGGATCTGCTGAGGCAGGTGAAGTGCCCCGTGCATTGCCACTTTGTTCGCGAAGAAGTGCGCGACGTGGAACACGGCGGCAATTCGCGGCGCGAGGTATTCTTCAGCGCGCGGCCGGACCTGAAGAGCCGCGACGTGCTGGTGCTGGATGCGGTGCTGGAGAGCGGCGTGACGCAGGATTTTCTGCTGCGCCGGCTGGGAGAGACGAAGCCGCGCTCGCTGCGGCTGGCCGTGCTGCTCGATAAGACGTCGAAGCGGCGCGTGGCGCTGGAGCCCGATTACTTTGGCTTTCGAACTGCATCTAAAGAGATGTGGGTCGGATATGGGCTGGCGTCGCCGAATGGTAACGATCGAAACCTGAAAGATTTGTCTTCCGGGGGGCGAGCGGCGTCTAATAGGAGTAGGCAGGGAAAGCGTGGGAAGAAGTAAGCGCGAAAAGCTGCTTGGGAAAAATTAGTGAGGCAACTGTGAACTCAAGTTCTACGGCAAAAACAATTTTATTCTGGCTGGCGATCGTGCTGCTGGGCGTGATGCTCTGGGAACTGGTCTCGAAGAACGGCCAGGCGCAGCGGGAGCAAACACCTGCCTATAGCGACTGGATCGCGAAAGTGGACGCGGGCGAAGTGAAGGAAGCCACCATTTACCTGGGGCCCGTTGCGTATGAAGTTCAGGGCGAATACAAAGTTCCGACGGAAACGAAATTCCGAACGACGATTGCGAAAGAAGACCTGCCGATCGTTTCAAAGGAGCTGCGCGACAAGGGCGCGAAGATCAGCGTCAAGGAAGTGCACAACAGCGACTGGCTGATTTTGCTGGTGAACGCCGCGCCGCTTTTGTTGCTGGCGGGATTTGTTTTCTTCCTGATGCGGCAAATGCAGGCGGGCGGAAACAAGGCGCTGAGTTTTGGAAAGTCGCGCGCGCGATTGCTTTCCGCGCAGCAGAAAAAAGTTACGTTCAAGGACGTGGCGGGAACGGACGAAGCGAAAGAAGAGTTGCAGGAAATTATTGAGTTCCTGAAAGACCCGCAAAAGTTCCAGAAATTGGGCGGACGGATTCCGAAAGGCGTTCTGCTCGTTGGGCCTCCCGGCACGGGCAAGACTTTGCTGGCGCGGGCGATTGCCGGCGAAGCGAACGTTCCCTTTTTCTCGATTTCCGGTTCGGACTTCGTGGAAATGTTTGTCGGCGTGGGCGCGAGCCGCGTGCGCGATTTGTTTGAGCAAGGCAAGAAGAACGCGCCGTGCATCATCTTCATCGACGAAATCGACGCGGTGGGTCGCCATCGCGGCGCGGGGCTTGGCGGCGGCCACGACGAGCGCGAACAGACTTTGAACGCGCTGCTCGTGGAGATGGACGGATTTGAATCGAACGAAGGCGTGATTTTGATCGCGGCAACGAACCGGCCCGACGTGCTGGACCCGGCTTTGCTGCGGCCGGGACGGTTCGATCGGCGCGTGGTCGTGGCGCGTCCGGACGTGAAAGGCCGCGAGGAAATCCTTCGCGTGCACACGCGGAAGGTGCCTCTCTGCGACGACGTGGAGCTTTCGATCATTGCGCGCGGCACACCGGGATTTTCCGGCGCCGATCTGGCGAACCTGGTGAACGAAGCGGCGCTCTGGGCGGCGCGGCAGAACCGCAAATTTGTCATGCAGGTCGACTTCGAGATGTCCAAGGACAAAGTCCTGATGGGCGTCGAGCGAAAGTCGATGATTTTGTCCGACGAAGAGAAAAAGAATACGGCGTACCACGAAGCGGGACACGCGCTGGTGGCGGCGAAAACGCCGGGCGCCGATCCGGTGCACAAAGTGACGATTATTCCGCGCGGCATGGCGCTGGGCTTGACGATGCAATTGCCCACCGACGACAAACATTCCTACTCGAAGGAACACCTCGAAGCAATGCTCGCCGTGTTGATGGGCGGACGATGCGCGGAAGAACTCTTCCTCGGATACATCACGACCGGCGCGGGGAACGACATTGAACGCGCGACGGATATTGCCCGCAACATGGTTTGCGAATGGGGCATGAGCGAACTGGGACCGCTGGCTTTCGGCAAGAAGGAAGAAGCGATTTTCCTTGGGAGAGAAATCGCGCAACACCGCGATTTTTCCGAAGACACGGCCGTGCAGATCGACAAGGAAGTGAAGCGCATCGTGAGCCTCGCTTACGACAACGCGAAGAAGATTCTCGACACGAACCGCGAAACGCTCGAGAGCATCGCGAAGGCCTTGCTCGACCGCGAAGTGCTCGACGCCAACGAAGTGAAACTGCTGATGGAAGGCAAGGATCTGCCGGAAAAGCCGCGCACGCCTCCGACGCCTCCGCCACAGGCGGCGACAAGCGCCGATCCGAAAGTGGTGCGGCCGGAGTTGCGGCCGGCGCCGGGATTCACGCGCGGAGATTCGCCGGCGAAGGCGTAATCGCGATCGCCATTCATTGAATTGTAAAAAAAAGGCCCGGCTGTGCCGGGCCTTTTTTTATTGGGCTCGGAAGCGTGGTAAAGTGCGGAAATATGGCAATGCTGGATGAAATTGTAGATGGCCGGACCGATCTCGTCTTCGAGTATTGCGCCGCCGGCGGTTCGGCGAGTGCCACCGATAAGGACGGAGTTTCGCTATTGCAGTGGTGCGCATATTACGGAGATGTGAGCGCGATGAAGTTTCTGCTCGCGAGTGGCGCGCCGATGAACCTTTTGGGCGAGAACCTGGGACTCAACGCGGCGAGCTTTCATGGACATTGGAGGTTGTGCAAGTTTTTGCTGGAACGAGGAGCGGATGTGAAGGCAGCCGAGGCGGACACGGGAGAGACGGCGCTTCACGCAGCGTTGAGCCAGACGAATCGCCTGGCGCACAATCTTGTGGTGAGAGTCCTTCTCGCGCACGGCGCGAATCCGAATTGTGCGACGAAAAAGAATGTAGAGACAGGCGCGTTTATGCGCGATTGCAGAACGAAGGGTGAGACGCCGCTGCATCGAGCGGCGGCGTTCGGCGATGAGGAAGTGATTCAACTTTTGTTGGACGCCGGCGCGGCAATTGATGCGAAGGATATGAACGGCGAGTCTCCGCTTTCGTGGGCGAGTTGGTATGCGCGGCCGATTCCGATTTTGCGCAAACTTTGCTATGGGCCGTATCGCATTCACCAGGATCACGCGAGCATGGCGGCATATCTCCTCGGCAAACCGCGCACCTGAAGCGCCAGCTGGCGCGAAAATGGAATTGGCGTAGAATACGGCCATGGGATTGAAAGACGGCGAAAATCTAAACGTGACGTGCCCGTGCTGCCAGGCCAAGCTGGTGGTGGATCCGATTTTCGGCAGCGTGCTTTCGCACACGGCACCGGTGAAGCCCGGTCCGGACGTGGACCTGACGAAAGCTTCGAGCATCCTCGAAGAACAGAAAAAGCAACGCGAGGACAAATTCGCAGATTCGTGGTTCCAGGAAACCCACAAGGAAGACATCCTCGCGAAGAAATTCGAAGAAGCGATGAAGAAGGCCAAAGACGCTCCGGCGGGAAAGCCGATCCGCGATCTTGATTTGGATTAACACCCAAATTTTGCTTTCGACGCATTCATCGAATCGATTTGACGAGGCGCGGCGTCTTCTTTTAGTCTGGGAAAGATCGGCCGTCCAAGGAAATTCTTTGCATCGCGCGCAACATTTACCCACAAACTTCAGCGGCAGCAGGATTTGTTGTTGCCCGGCTGCGGAACGTTGCGCGTCTCGCCCATCGGCATAAAAACGCTTTAGCGCAATTCCAAGCGGCCACGGCTAGACTCGCATCTGACCGTGGCCGATTCTGTTTTCTCCCATTTCAAATTTGGAGAATCGAATGAGGCACAGGACAAAACTATTTTTGTCGGCGGTCGCGGCAACGCTGATCGGATCGAACGCATTCGGCCAGGAGCGCGATTCAAACAATCCGCGGCCGAAACGCAGTTGGTATCGTAAGTGGCGAGACGCGGCGGGCCGCGCCAAAGCGAATCAGCCGGATTGGCTTTCGCCCCTGGCGACCACATCCGGCCGCCTCAAAGATGAATTGAGATATGACGTTTGGCGGCAGCCGGCAACGGGAGGAAATACGGCGTGGCAACTCGGCGGCAATAGGGGCGTGGAGTTCGTCGCCGCGCCACGAACTCAGATCCTGCTGGGAATACCGACCTATACTTTGCAATCGCCAAATGGCCCGGCCGGCGGCTTTGGCGATTTGCCTCTCCAGCTCAAATTCCGGATCGCCTCGGCGGAGCAGACGGAAGGAAATTACCTGGTGACGTTTGTTCTCGGCGCGACGGTGCCCACAGGAGCGCATCGCTACGGCGCTGGAGATCCGCTTTTCACGCCGACCATTGCAGCCGGCAAGGGCTGGGGCCGCTTTAACACGCAGTCCACAATCGGCGTTAATTTGCCGGGGGGAAATACAACAAAACTCGGACGACAGTTGGTGT
>Ga0209166_10004024_pt1 | contig 10433 bp, 16 predicted proteins | sample Coa_R1_3_FD_187151 | JGI IMG/M metagenome (GOLD analysis project Ga0209166, IMG submission 187151) | Surface soil microbial communities from Centralia Pennsylvania, which are recovering from an underground coalmine fire - Coalmine... | ecosystem: Environmental > Terrestrial > Soil >... | reverse complement strand
GTGGACGTGTCGGCGCCGCCGGCTTGCGCCCGGTCCAGCACGTCGACATGCGCGAGATCTGCGGCCGGGATCGATCCAGCGCAACGCTGGCACAAATGGACAGAAAGGCGTCCGCCGGTATAGCTGTCCGCGTCCTCCGAGGAAGTATAGTAGTTCAATGGCGTGACCATCCGGCCACATGCGGTCATCGTCGGCTTCCAGGCATTGGACCGCTCAAACGGGGAGGAAGGCCTATGAAACTTGCCGCCTTCCACAGAAAAGAGCGCGTAATTTTCGGGTTTGTCGGCCATTGAATATCTCCGTTCAATCGGTGGAGGATTCGGCGTCGGAACCGCCAACAGCTTCTTTGATACGATAGGCACGCTCGAGGCGGCGGAGGCCCTTGGTCCAGTAGCTGCGGCTCTCCCCGTCTCCACGCCCGAGAGCCGCCGCGGTCTCGAAATTGTCCGCGGCCGGCCCCGCAAGGAGGGCTGCCTCTTCCAGCTGCGCCCTCGGTTAGACCGATGATGCCGAAAGGACGGGTGCGGCCGTCGGGTCTCTCGGCAAGCCTAGCCCGTGGCGGGCGATGTCTCCCTCCACGGACGCCGCGCTGTGCCGTCCGGCTATCTCAAGCAGGGCATCCCGCATCCTCTGAATCTCCTGCGCTGTGGTCACGGATCGGACGCTGGACGTTTCGGGAGCCGGTATCATGCGACCGAGAATATCCTGCAGCCACAGCCACGGGTGTTGGTGCTCGGTCCGGCTGCGGCAGCCGTCAGCGTGGGGAAAGGGATTCGAGGCATTCCCGACATTCTGGGCGGCGCGGCACGACTTGCAGACGACTATGTCCGCCTCGAGGCGGTATTCGCGGTCAAAGGTGAAAAGCTCTTTCGCCGGCATCGTGGTCTCTCACTTCCTGGGGATGGGTGGATAGGCAGCCGGGCGCCAATGAGTCAGGCGCACGCTCATGATGCCGTACAGGACGCCGTCGACATGGCCCCAGCGTCCGGCCAACGCCCGGACAGCTTCGGCGGCGTCCCAGTCGACGACGGGTTTGAAGCCGCCGTTGACGTAGGCCACGTTCTCGATGATGGGTTCGGCCGGATCGAGGCGACGCGTCGAGCCGGGCACATAAAATTCGGCCATGTTCTTTCCGGAACCGTCGATATCGGCAGTCCATGGATCGAATTTCACGTCGAGGAGCATGCCATCCATCGGTACTTCGTCGATCCCCTGCCACGGTTGCGGAGGAAGGACGGCCGCGGCCACCCGGGCGCGGCGATCTTCGTCGGCGCCTGCTTCAAGAGCGGCAAGCAGCGCGGTGCCTTGCCGACGATCGATGTGCATGAGACGGTCCTGAAGTTGATCAGAGGGGTGGGTCAAGTCGTTTTGACGCACGGGCGCCGGGGTCGAGGGGGGCCCGCCAGATCTTGTCCCTGTTGATGTATCGCCGATAATCGGGCCCGGAAACACGGCCGACCCCGTCACATAAATAGCAACTCGCCGACTGTGCCTCGCAGACGGGGCATTGAACTTCATCTGATGGCGATGAGCAGGCAATGTCAGACATCAGGGCCCCGGCAAAACCGAATAGTTCGGAATAGATTCTATCACGCCGGTCCCGAAATGTACGACTCTACCGATCAAATCGGAACAGTCGACGTCGCAGCCTTGTCAGGCGGCCAAGTCGAGAGCCGGCGCGCCGACCCGCAACGCTTCGGCTCCGGCGGCAACTGCGCGTTTGGCGAGGTAGACCTCGTGATCCTCGCCGTACTGAAGAACGGTGTGCGCGGGCTCAAAAAATCCGCGACCGAATTCCCACAGCACCCCGACGACACCATCGAGATAGCCGTTCCGGAGGCATGACTCGACCCAGCGGGTGACATCGATCGGATTGGGCTCTTCAGTCGAGAACGCTGAGGTTCCCCGCCACATGCGCGGATCATCGAGCGCGACGACGGTGCCGCGCAGCGGGGGAAGCCAGCCCTCGTGGTGTCCGGCTTCGAAGGGGATCCGCCCGGCGCCGACGACAGAGCCGATCGGCAGGCGATCGTAGTGCGCGTTCACAAGCCCCATGATGGATTTCCTCGTCGGATGAATGAACCGAAACGGCAGGCGGTGAGCAACCGCAGCCACACCGAAGGTTGGCTGCGGTTGACCGTCCGCATTCACTGGGCCCTATGAGCGCCGGCCGCCTGACCTTGGGCTCGGCAGAAGGGATAAACAAAGATTGAGGCTGACACCGTCCGCGCAGGCGTCGATCGGACGCCGCCCGCCGAGTTTCGGATGGGACGTGTTCAGAAAGAGCTCCGCTTCCGCCGACGGGTCACGTCCGCCGCGGCGCCGGTAGGCATCGAGGGCTGCCTTATTGAGGTGAGCACGGTTTGCCGATGCCGCTGCTTCAGCCTGGCGCTGGGGCGCTTGGGTGAAGAGGTCCCATTTGATGGCCTGCTCAATGGCGGCCTCTTCTTCGTGGGAGAGGCGCATGAGATTCGAGATCGCACGGCCACCCAGGAATTGCCTCGGTTTCGAGAGATACTCGTTACCGCCAACTGGTCCGAAAGAGGTTTCTGCCAGCACCTGGACCCGTGCACGCCGGGCTAAGCCTTCAGACCTTTCGGCCTCGGCAGCGGCAGCGCGAGCCGCTTCTGCCTTCTGCTCTGCGGCAACACGCGAGGCCTCTCTCTCACGCGCACGGCGTTCGTCCGCTTCTCGGTGTTCCTTGATCCGGGCTGCCCGGCACATCTCGAGCGGAAGGCCCAATAGGTCGTCGGGTACGGGACCATCCTTCCTGGTGCTTCGTTCCAGCTCCTGCAGCTGCTCGATAAACGCGCGGATCCCCTCACCGGAATTGATAATATCCATGGGACTTTGGGACTGCCCGGGCAATGGCCGGTCCCACCAGCGGTCCAGGTCAAAGGGGACAGAAGGTGCAGCCGCTTTCAGGATCCAGTCGACGGCGGAACGGACCGACTTGCGGTCTTGTGCCGCGCGGGCGGCGTTCCCAATCCTCTTCCGGGCAGTTTTGGCCAGAACCGCGTTGCGAGCCCAACGATGACCGACTTTCCGCAGCTTTCCGGCGTGCGCCAGCCGATCGAGGTATTGCTCGACGACCTCGTAGGGTGCGGAGAAACCCGGGAACTCGGCGCGCATCTGCGCCACAGATCCAACGTCAATAAAACGCTCGAAGCCTTTCTTGATATAGCCGGAGACCTTCATCGTCGTCAGGACTGTCCTGGTGTCGAAGTGGGTCCAGTCAAAATTATCCGTCGTCGAGCTCCCGATCGCGTATTTGTCGATGATCATGCATTGCCAGGTTCTCCACGGGACGGCAAAGCAGCCTCCTGTTCCGAAAGCGAAGCCAGTTTGGTCAAGAAACCCGGCAAGTTTGGTGCGCTGCTCATGCTGAAGCGCTTCCATTTTGGCGGGATCGGTCATCGGGGGATATGGCGCGTCGTGGGCTGCCTGCATGGCGGCGAGCTTTCGTTCGCGCGCGGCTTCTGCATCCTCGATCGCTTTGGCGAGGGCTTTCTGGGCCGCCACCCGCATGGCAGCTTCTTCCCGTTCCTGGTGACGGTTGAAGATCCATACTCGATCAGCGCTATAGAGCACCTGGTCCACCAGCGTTGGGAGATCGATGTCGCTCGGGATCCGGCTGAGGTCGATCTCGATGGTGGCGAGCTCGCGCTTGCGAATGAAAGCCACTTTTTCGGGCTCGCACTGATGCGTCACGGCGATTTCGATGAGCAGAGCCGTATCGCGCTTGTGAGCGATGATGTCGGGCCGAATGCCGGCGAGCCATTGCTCGAGCGTCACCTGGTCGAGCGTTAGGTCAACCGCCTCGGCAATGCGCCGGCTCTTGGTCTCATGCTTCGCGATGACGGGCGGCAGTCGGACGAGGCGGTTGTCGTCGATAATCTGTTTGGCCATCCGGTGCAGTGTCGTCTCGAGGGCGTTGAGACAGACCCGCTCCTGATTGCGATCATGATGAAAGTGGTGAGCGTTCTTCTCCCCTTTATAGGCCGACACAGGTGTCCCGCATTCGGGGCAGGCGCACTCACACGCAAGGCCGCTCGGGACTTCGGAGACATGCACAAGCCGGCCGTCTTTTCGTGCCGCGAACGGCAACTTGACTTGCTTGGTCGCCGTCTGGTTGCGGGGGCGCCTGGAGCGTGGATCGGGTGTCATGCCGTTTGTGGGGAGAAGCGTTTCAATCGGGGCACCATGATCGTACCCTCGGCTCAGGCCGGCGGTCCCGCAATAATTGTCGGCTGGAGGCGAGGGCTTTCGACCGATGAGTGGACCGGGGCGGTCTAGGCCGCCCGCGGGCGGGGCGTGCGCCCAGACTCAACCATCGCTTCATCGGGGGGATCAACGATCTCCGCTTCGACAATGGATGCCTTCGCGATGTAGACGATGCGATCGCTGCGGTCGGGCATCTCGAAGACGACGACGGAGCTGGTTCCGCCGCTGGGCGGGTCGAGCGGCCAGGTGTAGCCGGACAACTCGCGGCCGGTCGCGGTGACGATGCGCATCATCGAGTGATAAGGATCGAGGTGGGCAATATCCGCGTAAGCAGCGTCGTACGGTGTGGTGGGGCCGGCTTCGACGGGTTCGCGCGGTTGACTGGTCGTGGAGGGCATGGGGAGCTCCTGAAGGCACTGAGCGTTGTCGGCGGTTTTGCCGGGTTCACTGACCGGCTGCGCGCCCAGCGAAGTTGAACAGGTCGACCGTGGGGGTGGGGATTGCCCGGTGGGTCGTGATGAGGTCCTGGAGGTGTCCGATCAGGCCTGCTTTCAGGCGGTCGATCTCCGCTCGGGTTCCGTCTTCGATCGGCGGATTGCTCGGAGAGCCGTTGGCTCGCAGACATCGTTCGAAGATACGGTCGACGGCATCACTGACCTGCCTGATCTCGCCCGGCTCGCATGCCGGCCGGCCCGGATCGTCGGCTCTGGAATTGATGTCGGCCGCGCAGCCGGGGCAATAGTGCGCGCGGACCCGATGGCTGTACCAGGTTGCGCCGGTGTTTTTGCAGGACGGCCGATTACAGACACCTGCGTATGCACCCTTGTTTCGGGCGTCATTGCCATCCCGATCGGCGCTATCGTCTGGGTTCGAAAGCCGCTGTACCTTCATGGGGAATATCTCCGGGTGACTGTCGGGCCGAACGGCCCCCGAACGGGCTCAGGCGAAGAGCTTGCTGAGTTCCGCGTTCACGGCTTCGATGATCGCACTTCGCGGTGGAGTCCGGTCCTCGGAGTAGCAGTCCACGTAGGGCGCCAGCCGGTTGGCGTTGTCCCGGAACTTGCCGCCGAATCCCAGGGTCCCCTGAAAGCGGTATTCCGTCGTGGCCGGCCCCTTGGTCGTCGCGTGAACGAAGGAAAGCGGCACCACCCTCGCGAGGTCGTGCCGTTCGGTCTTTGGATAGCGGGAACTGAGGTTCCCGCTGCCGTCAGGTTAGAAGAGCGAGGCCTGGGCCGGTGCCGGCTGCGTCCGCGGTAGGTCGAATTCTTTCTCGCCGCCCGGGATCCAGATCGCCGCCTCCGGTGGGATGGCCGTGATATCCCAGATGCTCTCCTTGTCCGGAATGATCTCAAACCCCGCCTGGGTCTGGGTCACCGGATGGGATCCTATGAGCCGTTCCATTCGCTCTCGGGCATAGCGCTCCGTCACCAAGCCGGTGGTGATCGCCACCCTCGTGCCAGCCGGCATTTGCGGGGCGTTTACAAGCCGGTCGCGAAAGGCCTGAATACGCTTGCGATAGCTCCCCGGCGCCTTGAGCTCCACCTCGGCCAGTTGCGCGATGAAGGTACCGATTGCCGAATATTGCCATCCGGCACACCGCCAGGTGCCGTCTTCCTGCTGGAGCAGGCGCGTGTTTGCGTCAGCCTTGAGCGCGTTAGGAGGGACGTACGCCGCGTCTGTGGATCGGACCGGAGCATACGCCAGTTCGCCGTTCCGTCGGGAATGCGCCCCGGGCGACCAATAGCTGGGGATCAATTTCCAAACCGACACGCCAGCTCCGAGAACGGCTAGGGCCGCCTCGGTGTCGGGGTGTAGGGAGAAGCTGACCTTCCCGTTTTCGAGAAACTCGGACGCGAGATCCTTACGGCCGACGGCGTGGAGCGCTGCGGAGATACTGGGTTTCGTCTCTTCGGTCGCCGCCATCCGCCAGCCGGGGCCCGTCTCGAGACAGATCTGGAAGTCCGGCATTTCGTAAGGCTGGGCCAACTCCTTGAGCCAGCCCGCGATGTATGATTCCGGCGTGATACAGCCCTTGCGAGACTGAAGCATGCCGCCCTCACAGCTGGATGCCGCCCGGAAGATCGCGCGAACCGCGCCCTGAGCGTCGCCCATATACCAGGCGCACCAGGATGGCTGGTGCGGGTGGACGTTCTTCTCATAGCTCTCCTCGAAGAGGATGTAGATGATCTGGCCATCGCGAGCCTTGAAAGCGCCCACCTGCTTGCCAGTCGTGACGGTCGAGCCCAAATCGTTTTCTCCTTGAAATGGCGGGGACTCGCACGGTTCCCGGTGGGAGAACAGGCGATGCTCCCGCATGGGGTTGCTGTGTTTGGTGTTGGACGGAGCGAGCATAGGCCCGGTCGGCAAGAGTGATTGTCGGCCTGCGCGCTAAGCCGCGACGGCTGACAGGGCCTGCTGCAGCCGGGCGTGCAGATCGCAGGCGGGAGTTTCAATCAGCCAGATCGGTCTCCAAGAGCGATCCGAAAAGGTGATGCGATCGGCCGTCATGCGCCTTCGATAACGACCGGTCGAACATCAACGATAACGTTCGTGGCGGCCCAACCAGGGATTCGGCTGTCGGTGTCGCGCGCGATGCGGGCACATTCGTCCCGGTCGCCGCTGATCGACGAGGTGTCGAACCAGAGGCGCCCTTCCGTACGCCGAACGACACAGAACGTCGTCAGCGCGGGAACCGGCGCCGGCTTTCGGCCTTTCAACAAGCCATGGATCAACTGGGTTTCATTGCGTCAGAGAAGGTGGGGCTTGCATCCCGAGCGAGGTCGGAGGGCATAGTGGTGCCGGAGCATCGAGCCCCAAAAGGCGAGCAATCCGACGGCGCGACGAAGCACTCACCTGGTCCGGAATGTGGAGCGAGCGGGTTTCCCTGGCGCCGGTGCGGAATTCGGTGCCGCAGCAGACGCTGATCCAACGGGCGGACTCAACCTGGCTGTCGGACCGTTCGACGGATTCAGCGCCATCGAGCTCGTTGGTCCGCGTCTCCCGCACAGCGACGACGGCCTCTCGCAGCGTGCCATCCTCGAGCGCATAGCCGCGCTCGTCGGTGTCGCCCGCCTCACAGGCGGCTTCGTCCCAAATCTCGTAGGTGACGGAAAATCTCGGCATGGCAACCTCGCGTCTGGTTCTAAGAAATGACGGCCGGTCAGATTGAAAGGGTGATCCATCTGACCCGCGCGACAGCCGACATCTGGGGAAGCGATGCCTAGGAGGCGCGGGAAGCGATCAGAAAAGGTACGGTCATGGCCTTGAAGTAGGCGCGATCACCTCGGCCCACTTTTCGTGAGCATGTTCGACGTCGTTGTGCCGTTGATAGGCTATGAGCCGCGCTTCTGGCGTACGAACGAAGTCAAGGGCGACCAGGAAATTGCGCCCGTCGATATGCACGTTGATCTGCCCATAGGGTTCGTGGTGGCGCTCGGCGGCAAATTCGATGATCTCGGTTTGGCCATATGGTCCAGTACAGACCTGGGCACGGAGGCGGTCCCCGACGCAAATCGGCTGGCCGTGACGGTCAAAGACGGGGTGCCGGTCAGCACAGCCGGTGATTTGACTCATTTATTTCCCTGACCTTTCGACGTCTGCTGGCGGCAACCCCGCCGCAGTTTCCAATTTATTGGCGGCTGATCGGGAGCTCCGTCAAAACCGGGCTCGATCACGTACCGGGCGACGGGGGCGGTGCGTCGTCGAGGAAACGGGGCCTCCACCTGGAGCCACTTTCGGTGTCGTAGTAGCGCCGACCATTCGAAGCCGTGAAGGTCAGCGAGGAATCCTCTCCGGTCGGGGCGGGCTCACAGACAATGGTCCCAGCCGGGTACAAAGCCGGATCGCCGCTGGTTTCGATGACCCAACGGCCGTTGACTTCGCCTTGCCCGGTAATCGTGCGCTGGTGGATGCTGGATTTGGTGATCGAGGTTAACATGCTTTGGCTCCCGGAGTTTCGTTCAGAAGGCGTGGGTCAGGGCGTCGAGCCGGAGACAGGCGGAACTGCCGGGGGACTTTCGATGGCAGCTTTGATGGCGAGCGCGGCAAATTCCGACAGATTGGCGTCGCTGGTTCCGCCAGACATCAGGACTTCGCGGACCCAGAAGGAGCTATCGTCACCTGGGCGTTCGTAGCCCTCCTCGTTCAACACGACACCATAAGGGCCGCTCTGTACGGTCAAAACCGTCGCGCCGCCGACGCTGAGCTTAATGCTGTCATCGATACTGTCGTTGTCAGCCGGTTCGGGAACTAAGGTAACAAGCCCATTCCCAGCTGCAGCGGAGAGCGCAGCATGAACTCGGTCGGTGATCTCGTACATATAGGCAGGCATTCCAAACTCCTTGGTGAAGCGGCCTCTGAAGCCATAATCCCACGTCGTGAAAGTGACCGAATTTCCCGGGAGGTTAAGAAACCGGGCGCTCAGAGGCTCAGGATGGCGCCGCGCAGCACCGCGAATAGGGAACCCTCTCGTCGGATGTCCTGAAGCTGGCGGAAGTTCGCGTCCCGTCGCGCGTCCACATTGGCGAAGGACAGCTTTGTGTCGCGCTCGCGAATTCCCGTCGTGATGCAGGGATACGACTGCCCGGCACGGGGACCGGTCATGTACCGGGAGGCACAGTGACAGTCCATAGCGCGGTCCAACTCGTAGCCCAATTCGGCCAAGCGGGCGGAAATCTGCTCGAGCGTGGAGGGGTAATGGCCTTGGCTGGCGCGGTAGGCCAGTTCGCTGTCGAGATTTGTGGTCATGGCATGTCCGGCGGTGACGGGCATGGCGATCTCCGTTCTAGAGGGTCTGATTCTACCAGCGGGTTGGATCGGTGCTATTTCGCGCGGGAGCGACAGGCATGGCCGGGAATCGAAAGGGCCGGATCTCACTGACCCGGCCCTGGTAGGGAATGCGTAAGGAAACTGGGCGCTTAACAGCGCAGCATGAGCACTGGTTGGCGGCCGCAGACATGGGACCGCTCGACGACGATCTTCGACATTCCGTTGTCGAACAATTCCTCGGCCTGCTTCTTGGCGGCCCGCTCATCCTGCCATTCCGAAGCGCAGGAAATGCCCGCGCGGTCTCGCCATTTGACGATGTGGTCCTTCATGAGCGCGTCTCCGGTCTTGATGGTCTGATATTATCGGGGCGGCGCGGCGGTGCTTTTTGGCGTCAACCGACCCGCATGCGGTCCAGCATGGCGAGCAATCGCAAGGGGCGGGTTGTTGAACCCGGCCCTCGATAGAAAAGCATCACAAAAGGTGCGGCTAGAGGCCGGACGCGGAGGACGGCAATGTCGGCTTGCGGATCATCCGCCCGTCACCGTCGAAGCCGAATTTATGGAACAGGGCCTCGCCATCTTCGCTGCCGGCACGGAGGATAAGGGTGACCTGTAATTCATCGGCAAGGCGGGTGAGAACGGTCATGACCTTGGTGCCAAGGCCAGCGCCGCGGCCAGCCTCCGGCACTTCAATGTAATTGAGTCGGACCATCGGTTTGTCGCTGAAGAACCCCGTTGAATCGTGGTTCAGGTCGACGATGACATCCTCACGGATCCCGGCCTCGTCGAGTGCGACGTAGGCTCTGGCGATGTAGTCGGCGGGACTCACCATAGTCGGCCATCCCTATCATTCGGTGAGGATTAGAAGCGGCAGGAGGTCCGGGTAGGGCAGAGACGCTGGAGCATAGCGCGCCAATCTGTCGAGATTTCCGTTCGGGCAGCCGCAAGGTCGAGCTTTCCGGAGCAGATCTCCCTGTGGCCCTCTGCAGCGAGCCGGGCCTTGTCCCTGTCGTCGTCGGGTGACATCGGCAGCAGGTTTTTGACGGTGGCATCGCCGCCCCAGCTCGGAGGAATCACTCGAACGACATGGAACTCATGGCTGGTCGGGTCGATGTGGTAGGCCTTTAGCGCCTCGGTACGGGCATCCGCCGGCACGGGGGTCCACTGGGAACGCGCCTTGCACACCGCGTCGATGCCGGTATCCGAGGCGCTGCCGGGGGTAATGGCAGGGTCTTGCACGATCGAAGCGGCCTGGGCGTCGGTCGCCGCGCTTCCCAGAATGGCCATGATGGCGATGCCAGCACCGACGGTGGTCGCCCTATATGCTCTCGACATTTTGGCCCTCGTTGGCGGTAGGAGCAGGTGCGGCGTGATTGGCTTTCGACGTGAGGCCGGACCGGCAAGTGGCGTAGGCTTTCGGGTGAAAGGTTGCCAGGGTTCTAT
>Ga0209166_10004023_pt1 | contig 10434 bp, 8 predicted proteins | sample Coa_R1_3_FD_187151 | JGI IMG/M metagenome (GOLD analysis project Ga0209166, IMG submission 187151) | Surface soil microbial communities from Centralia Pennsylvania, which are recovering from an underground coalmine fire - Coalmine... | ecosystem: Environmental > Terrestrial > Soil > Unclassified... | reverse complement strand
CGAGGTTTCCGCTTGCACTAGCACTGCGCGCACTGCAGCCTGCCTGAGGAAGGTCGCCGATAACTCAGCTGAGCCGGCGTGCTCGGCGATGTAGGCGACGATTGTTGCCGCTTGCTGCCACAACTCGCGCGCACTTGGCTGATCACCACGCTCGCCGGCCAAAGTGCCGAGATCAGCCAGGATGGGCCACAAGCTGCGCCGTGACCCCAAGTCTTCGGCCTCCATACGGGCCGCCTCCAGCGTGGTCTGTGCCTCCGCCACGCGGCCGGCGGCTCGCTGCGCCCGGGCCTTGAGGTGCATGAGATCGGGTAAGAAAAGTCGTATCGCGTAACGATGCAAGAGCGCAATGGCGTCCTCGGCCAGTCTCAGGGCCTGCTCATGGTCGCCGTTGGCCAGGGCCAGCTCGGCTAGAGCCTGGGCAACGAACAATTGGGTCACAACAAACTCGTCTTTGAGCGCCGCTGGGTTATTGGCGATCGACGATTGATCTAGGGCCGCCTGCGCCGCAGCCGGCCGGCCGTCAAGGACCAGAAGGAACACTCTAACGGCCTCAACCTGCAATGGCCACATTCGCACGGCACTGGTCAAAAAGGCAGCGTGCGCCTGGACGTCGCGGGCGGCTTCGAAGGCGCGCGACAGGGCGCCCATATACGCATAGATGAGTATGAGATCAAAACCGGTCTGATTGATGCCTTCGGCAAAGCCGGCCTGTTCGGCCAGGCGCTGGCATTCGCCTGCTACTTCAATGGCTCGCCCAATATCGCCATGCTCGAAGTGGACCAGATCCACTGTGTAAAGCGAATAGGATTGGTTCCACAGATTGCCGATAGCGCGGCTGACCTGTTGAGCTTCTTCAGATAGAGCCAACGCGTGCTGGTATTGGCCCAACATGATCTCACTGAACATCGTCGAGGCCAAATTGTCCGCCAGCATATTAAGCACGCCTTGTTCTCGCCAGAAGGCTCGCGCTTCTTCCCCGGCTTCTTTGGCCTTCATAGGCTGCTCGGCCATAAAATACACTTTGTTCAAGTCTGTCAGAACATAGGCGGTCAGCTCACGCAATCCCTCTGCTCGAGCGATGTCCAGTGCCAATTCCCCATATTCGAGCGCCTTGACCACGTTCGACTCGGCGACGTAATACTGGAGCAGGTTCCACAGCGCTTTGGCCTCAGCCGACCGATCGCCGATCTGACGGGCCAGCTCGAGCGCCTTTTGGGATAGGTCATAGCCCCGCGCCAGGTTCTGCACAACCGTTGGTTTCACGTAGACCGTTCCGCGGGCTGTCATTGCGGCCAGCTGGCCCCGCCGTTCGCCCCGCGACTCCGACCAGGTCTCCATCGCTTCGTAATTGGTGAGCGCCTCCGCATCCTGGGCGTTCAATTCAAGAGCGTGCCCCTGCTGCAGGAACAGATCGACAACCGCCTCGGGGTCGGTATTCAGACCTTGGGCTATCTCCAGGGCGCGACTGAAATGGTGGATGGCTTCGCCAGTGGCATACATCTTCGCTGCGCCCTGGGCGGCCAGCGTGTAATAGCGCAGGGCGCGGGCCTGGTCGCCGGCCTCGGCGAAGTGCCGCGCGAGCACTGGCGCGAGCTCGGGCGCGTCGAGCCGAGCCCTGTTCAGGCTTTCCAACGATTCACCCACGGCTTGGTGCAGCATCCGGCGGTTGCCCTTAACCAACGAGTGATAGGCCGCCTCCTGGATCAGCGCGTGCCGGAATAGGTATTCGATCTCCGGCTCAAGCTGCGCAAGACGGATGAGGCCCGAGGCCTCGAGGACCGCTAACTGGGCGCTCAGAGTCATATGACTGTTTGCCGGGCGATGGGCAGATCCTGGTGCTCACTTGAACCACATCGGTGGCATGGGCGAGCAGACTGATGCTCCTGGACCGACAGTATAGACCGAGATCTCGGCTCGGGCAGCATCAGCGCAATGAGCCTATTGGCCGGTACAGGCGACTATGATCCGGGATTCCGAGTTGGGTACGTGTGGGCCGTTCGGCCAGGCCACAACAATCGCCTCGGCAGGGTTTATTTGCTGGCGGGGCGTGAAGCCGACTCCGGCATGGAAGGCGGCCGATCGCCGGGCCGCGCTTGGGACTGCCAGGCGCGTTTGGCCGCCGCCCGCCCCGCGCAGCGTTGATGTCGGCGGCAGGCTTGGCCGGAGGGCGGTGAATTGGGTGAAGTCGTCGCCCCGGCCGACGATGGGGAGGCGCTCCGAGGCAGATACAACTGCGGCCATTGCAACCCGTAGTAAAGGGGAAGGGGCGAGACAGGGAGACGGTCGGGCGCCAGCGGTCTCCCTGTCTCGCCCCCGTCAATGTCTCAAGGCGTGGCTGAACGGTTACGGCCCGCAGGGCGCTATCTCGGTGCTCATGGCCGCCTGGGTGGCAGCCATGTGCATGGCGTCCATGGTGGTCTCTGTTTCAGTGGCGTGCATCATGGCCATATCCGCAGTGGTTGGGGCGGCTGTAGCCGTTTCCGCGGCACGCATCATATCCATGGCGCTCTGGGTCTCGGAGGCGTGCATGTCGTTCATGGCCTGGGCGCAGGCCGTGGCGGTGGCCGCGCCCTTGGCGACGGCCGGATCTGCCGTGGCCATCTCAGTGGCGGCGGGCATGGCCATGGCGGACTCCGTCTCAGTGGCAGCCATGTGCATGGCGTCTGAGGCCGTTTCAGTCTCGGTCGCGTGCATCATGTCTCCAGCCATTTGCGTCTCGGTCGCCATCATGGCGTCGCCGGCCTGCAGGGCGGATTGGGTTTCGGTGGCGTGCATGGCATCCCCGGCCGCGGTGGTGGCTTGCAGATCGGCGGCGGGCGTGCAGGCGGCCAGCAACAACAGGCTCGCCGCCGCCAGAGCAGTCAGCAGGCGGGCCGAACGAAAGATCGCAGACATAGTTATCTCCATCCTGGTAAGTTTGAGGGCTGGCCAGCCACCTAGCTTTACCCTATGCGGAAATTATTACTGAAGACTTGCTAGAATCTTACAGCTCAGGCTGGCGCGATCTGGCTATTGAATTCAAGCTAACTTGACGTCTTACGCTGTGGACAACCGGCCCAACCATTTGGGCTCTGAGACTCAGCAGGAACTTTTGTCGCTATTCCCTAATGCGTCATCGTTACTCACGTGGTCGAGGAAGCCGTCGATGCCATCCTGGTAATGGTTGACAGCACAAGGTTGACAGACCACGTCCAGTTGTTAGGCGCCAATAGCGACCGACTTTTAGGAAATGTTCGATGGTCCGGGCGGTATTGCGGACGTGCTATGTCACATCGCCGTCTTTGAGCCTGGGTCCCGCATCGCTTGGAAACGTGCGGTCGAAGCGATCTGATTTCAGGGCGAGTGTCGCTTCGAACTGGCGGATGGTGGCTTTTGAGCAGCTTGCGCCAGCGGCACGGTTACGCAAGCTAGAGGCAGAAAAGGAGCAGCGAATACGTGCTCGACATGCAGTGATAAACCGCGCTGAGTGTCAGGCGATCAAAGCCTAACTGGACGCGCAGCCGGCGCGAGTTCTATCGCTGGAGGGCGAGCTGTCCAGCTAGCATGGGTAGCCCGATGCTGCGGCTACTGTGGGGCTACATTGTCGTCAAGCGCCACGGGCGCCCGCACGCCAGCCATCTAGGCTAAAGATTCGCTGCGTTCACGACGGTCAGACAGCATGGCTAAGTTGTGGCGAACGGCCCGGCAGCCAGGCCGAAGAGCCTGCTAGGCGTAAGGCCGGTTGGCCAATAAGCGCCAAGCGCTAAGCTACTTGCCAGCCTTTCCGTGCGCTGTCATCGTTCGCGGCGCCTTTTTGGGCGTGACTTGCTCGTCGCTTCCGGCTTGCGTGTGCTTACCGTAAACCACAATTGGCACCAGCAATCCTAGTGTTCGCTACTAATCAATACGTGGACCAGGCTCACGCTTATGCAATCAGAAATGCACGCATCTTCATCTCAATGGCAGAATTGTATGCGCTAAACCAGAGCAAGTGACTCTCGGCTGGAGACAAAAATAGCTCCGCGTCTGGGATATGGTCGGCCGCGTAGCTTCCGTGAGAGGCGTCCAGTGATCCATCATATTTACTCTCGATGATCAAGGTGGGAGCCGTGATGCGACGGAGATCACCGCAATGGTGCTGTAAATCATTCATAAACCCGGATCCTGATCGCGAAGCCAACAACAGAGCCAGCGCCGCTTGCCTCTGTTCTTGGCTCATGGTTGAGATCACTTGCTCAGGATTAAGGGAAGACAGACTCCCCATCATCATCGTCAACGCGCTTAATGGCGCGACCCGGCCAATGGTGCGAAAAGCCGCCCAGGTCCAGGGTTCCACCCACGGGTTGAAAACGAGGTAGGCACCCAACCGTATCACGCGCCATGGGAATTTCCCGGCTGTAACGGCGTTTTGCAATATGAGTTTGCTGACCCGTTCGGGCTGACGCCCGGCCAGTTGCAGCGCTGTTGGCCCAGCGGCTGAAATGCCGACAACGATAACTTGGCCGAGGTGGAACTGATCCAGCAGGCTGACAAGCGCGTCGGCGAAGGCTTCGGCACTTCGTCCGGTTGCGGAAGGGGTCCTGCCATAGCCCGGCCGGGAGGGGATGATCAGCTGGTAGCCCTGGTGCAGGAAAAAGTCTTCATGTCCAAAAGGGGAGTTGCAGCGAGTATGTCCACCATTGAGCACGAGCACGGCTGGTCCTTGGCCAACCAGGCGATACTCAATCGGTCCCTGCTCCACCTGAGCGATACTATTTGTGGGGGATGTTATCGCCTGCCAGGCTGCGCCGGCAGAATTTGGCTCGTTGGTCGCACTCATTGGTGAGTCCTTCCCATCGGTCCGTTGATAGAATCATCGCCGGATAGGCTTGGCAGCAACAGTAAGGGAATTCCTGCTGTGTTCCAGAATGGCATCCGCCAAGTCGGTTTAGCTTGTGGTGCCACGCGTCCGATCGTAAGGGCTGAGCGGACGTGTGCTGCCGGTGGCAGATTTATCGTACGACTCGTTCAGTCGCAGCGCAGACGCCACGCGTCGGCCTTATCCTCGAACCGTCCACACTGCACATGGATCAATCCATGATTCAATATGAAGTGACTTGCGTCAGCGTATGGTCGTTGTGTGACTACCATCGGAGCGTGCTTAGCGAGTCCATCACCGACCATTCACGCATTGTATATGTACGCGGGCGAGCCAGATCGCCGTGTGTCGCCGCTGGCCTTATGATGACGCAGGGGGCGCTGTAAGCAGGATTTGCCTAACCGCCTCCACATGCTCGTGCTCACATAGGGCTGTCACCACGTCGCCGGCCTGGAAACTTGTGTCACCGCGCGGGATAATGACCTGGTCGCCGCGCCTAATCGAGACCAAAACTGCCTCGCGCGGCAAGGCCAAGTCAGCGACGCTACGTTCCACGGCCGCTGAATGTTCGCCAAGCGTGACCTCGACAAACTGAGTGCGAGGCTGTCCGTCATCCCCCAGGGGGCTGAAACCCTCGGCCATCTGCCCGTCCACTTCGACGCTCAACTTTTCGAACACCTCTTCCAGGATCATGCCGTCGTGCCGCAGGTCTAGCAGGGCAGCCCGCTGTGCGCGCAGCATTTCGCGCCAGCCGGTATCGAGCGCCTCGGCTTCGAGCGTAGGCTCGGTTGCCAACACTTGGCGTACCGCCTCTGCCTCGGCGGCGGCGCGCTGGGTGACAATGGGCTTAAGTTTTTCCCAAGCCGGGCTAGACAACAAACCGCTGCCATGCAGGTCGTCGAGACGGGAATCGGCCGCGCGCAGGGCAGTGAGGCGGGCCCGGCGCACCTCATATTCATCCTGGACCTGGCTGCGCGTGGCGATCCCCAGCCTCCGCACCAATGGGCGCATGGTCGTGGCCTGTACCAGAAGAGTGAATAACACTACGCCAAAGGTCATCACCCGCAGGAGGTCGCGATCGCTGCCGAGCGTGACCGGCAAACTGAGCACCAGGGCCAGGCTGACGGCGCCCCGCAAGCCGCCCCAGGCCAGCACGTGCTGCCAGGCCAGCGGAATGCGCTCGGACCAGAGGTTCACCAGCCAACTCAGCCCATAGACGACGAGCACGCGCGCCAGCAGCACCGCGGCAATCGCGGCCAGCACGGGCCGCCAGGCGGCCGCCAGCGCCGGCACATTCACTTGCAAACCAATGATCAGAAACAGCAGCGAGTTGGCCAGGAAGGCCACCGTTTCCCAAAAATTGAACAGGACAATGCGCGTGGTGGGGCTCATGCCCTTGGGGCCAATGTTGCCGCTGACCAGGCCAGCCGCTACCACGGCCAGCACGCCGCTGAATTGCAGCCGCTCTGCCACCAAATAGGCGCCAAAGGCGAGCACCGCTGTCAGCGTCGTTTCGATTAAATAGTCGTCAACGCGGGCGATCACCTGTGCTACGATCCAGCCCAAAGCCAGCCCCAGCGCCGTGCCGCCCACGGCTACGCGGATAAAGTCGGCCACGCCTTGCACCAGGTCGAAGTGGCCGGTGAGCGCCACGGCCAGGACCAGGTTGAGAACCACGATCGCCGTGCCGTCATTGAGCAGGCTTTCGCTCTCCATGAGCACGGTCAGTCGTTTCGGCACGCCCAGGGTGCGAAAGAGGGCGACTACGGCCACCGGATCGGTGGCCGCCATCAGCGCGCCAAACACCAGCGCCATGGCCCAACTCAGAGGCGTCAGCCAGGCCATGAACGCGCCGATGATGAAAGTGGTCAGGATTACGCCCGGCACGGCCAGGATCAAAATGCCGGCAGCGCCGTGGGCCAGGTGCGCGAAGTTGATGTGAAAAGCTGCCTCGAAGACCAGCGGCGGCAGGAAAACCGCCAGGATGAGTGGAGAGGTGAGCTCGATTTTGAGCGGCGACTGAAAGGTAATGAATAGTCCTACGACCACCAGCGCGACGGTATAAGGGATACGCAAGCGGCGCACGGCAATGGCGACGAGCGAGACAACCAGCAGCAGTTCGATGACCAGCGTTTCAACTTGAAGAAACTGTTCCATGGTTAGGCTGCCCATTCATCGGAGCGGACATGCGGGCGGCGCGCTAGGGACGGGCGCTAGTGTTAGCTGGTTTTTTGCGGCGGCTGGCAAAGACGTTGCAAAGCCTCACCCGCGCCACCCTCAGCGGCCACCACCAGCACGTCGCCCGCCTGCAGGATTGTGTCGCCATGCGGGATGATGACGTCGCGCCCGCGGCGCAATGTCACCAGGATACTGTCGGGCGGCCAGGGGATGGCCTTTACCGCTTTGCCGGCGCAGACCGCGTTGGCCGCGACGACGAACTCTTCTACGTTCACGCCGCTATAGGCGCCCAGGCGCACCTGCTGGTCGCTGTGGCGGGCTGTTACGCGGCGGGTGAGAGCCATGTCATAGGCGCGTACAATGTCATTCCGCCGCAGCATGCCGAGCAGTTGGCGCGGGTTGTCGCGCGCCACTACCGGCATCCGGCCCAGGTCGCGCTCGCTCAGCCTGCGCAGCGCCAGATCGATGGTTTCATCGGGGTAAGCCAGCAGCAGGTCGCGGGTGCAGACCTGACCGACTGTTTTGGCGACAGAATTGGCGTCGTTCTGGGCGCGATCCAGATCCTGCAAGGTGAAGATGCCAATCAGCTCGCCCGACGCATTGACGACCGGCAAGCCGTGGCGGCGGGTCGTCAGCAGTATGTCGGAAGCCGCCGCCAGCGTATCGGACTCACTCAAGCGGGTGACATCCTTTTGCATCACCTCGCCCACTGTGATACCTTCCAGCACGCGCACATCTCGCCCGCGTTGGAGGCGCACGCCTTTGCGCGCCAACCCCAGGCTGTAGACCGAATGGCCGACCAGGGCCTGGGAGAAGAGCAGGCTGACGACGACGGCAAACATCAGGGGCAAGATGATGCGATAGTCGTTGGTCATCTCGAATAGCAGGATGATGGCAGTGAGCGGCGCATGCACGGTGCCGGCCAGCACGGCCGCCATCCCCACCATCGCAAACGCCTGGGGTGTCAGACCCAGCCCTGGCAGCAGTTGCCCGGCCGCCAGGCCAAAGGCGCCGCCCAGGGCCGCGCCCAGGAAAAGCGAAGGCGCAAACACGCCGCCGGGAAAGCCGCCGCCGATACTGACGGCAGTCATCAGCAGCTTGGCCACCAGCAAAACCAGCAGCACCGTCAGCCCCAACGACCGGACGCCCAGGATGTTGCCAATCGTGTCGTAGCCCACACCCAGGATTTGGGGCAGGGCCAGCCCCACCACACCAACGATCAGCCCGGCGACGGCCGGCTTGATCCAGCGGGGCGCAGCCCAGGTGTGAAAGACGTCTTGCGCCGCGTAAAGCGCGCGGATATACAGCGCGGCGACCGGGCCAGCCAGCAGCCCCAAGATGAAATACAGCGGCAGCTCCAGGGCCGAGTGAAATTCGTAGGCCGGCACCTTGAAGGCCGGCTGCGGGCCTGACAGCGCTTGCGTGGTGACGGCCGAGATCACCGAAGCCACTACCACGACCCCCAGGCTAGTACCGCCCAGCTCGCCCAGCAACAGCTCCAGGGCAAAAAAAACCCCCGCAATCGGGGCGTTGAATGCGGCGGCGATGCCGGCCGCGGCGCCGGCCGCGACCAGCGAGCGCACCCCATCATCGGAAAGGTGCAGCCGCTGGCCAAACAGCGAGCCCAGATTGGCGCCGAGCTGGACCGACGGATCTTCCGGGCCAACTGAGGCGCCCGCGCCGATCGAGATGGCTGCGCCGATGACCTTGATTGGCGCGCGCTGATAGCGCAGCCGGCCGCCGGCCAGCGCCACGGCTTCCATGATGCCGGCTACCCCATGATGCCGTTCCTCGCCCACAAAAAAGTGCAGGAGCAAGCCCACCACCAGGCCGCCGGCTACCGGCACTAGAACGATCGTCCAGATTCCCAGGTGGCTAAGCAAGCCACCCAGGCCGTCAAAGGCTGCCAGGTGGGCCAGGTCGATCAGCCGCTTGAACAGCCACACGCCCAGCCCGGCCAACACGCCCAGCACCAGCCCTGTGCCGCCGAGAAGCAACGATTCGGCCTGCCATCGGCGATTAGTAAGTCCCGGAAAGATCGATTTCAGCCAGTTCATCCAATCTCATTCCCGCGCTGCACCCCAATAGCCCAGCATATTCCAATATGGCTTTGGAAGCGAATGCGATTGGCTCGGCCACCTCCACATTGGAGAGAACAATCGTATGCCTCCCGGTTACGGTCATCTGCCCTGGACTGAAATTACGTATACACTGCGCCATATCGGCTACAACCGCTCTGTAGTCACGGAGCGGTTTCTTGTCCCTGGCTTGGAAGTAGGGTGCGACATTCGGGTATTTCGCGATCTACGTGTTGGTCGGGATTTGGATGAAGAGGCTCGCAAGGCACTTGCGTTCGTGCCCGGTGTGCTCAAATAGGCCGCGTTATGGTCAATCGTCGACCCACTACTTCTGCCCCACATTCTTCGACCTATTTTCGGAATGTCAAGGTTCACCAAATTAGAAACTGACTTCATTTATAGTGCGATTGGCCGAATTCCAACCTGCGGCCTTTTGGCCTAAAGCCAAAAGCTCACTGGCGCCACCAGGTCAATGGGGCGGGGTAGGGGGCAGAGATTGGCCCAGCACACCTATGGAGCAGGTTGAGCGCACTCGGCCTTTCGACGGGCTGGACGTGTTGCACAGGCTGGAATTGGTGGACGACTGCTCGCCGATCTGGCGGGACCGCGGCATTGAACCCAAACTCAAGACGCCTGCCAAGGGACAGCCGCTAATCATGTTGGGGTGGTTGCGTTCGACGGTACATCAATCTGATTGATGTACTTTTAAAGCCAACAGGCCTGTCTCTCTCGAAACAGGCCTGTTTTTGTGCGCCTAGGGGGACTCGAACCCTCGGCCTTTTGGTCCGCAATTTAAGGCACTGCCTTCCGCTATGTCCAACCTGTCCAAACAGGCGTATTTCGGCGGAGTTTTTAACCCCCACTGTCCAAACAGTCCAAGATTTCCGGGCCAGTCCAACGTGATTGATGTCATTTTGATGTCAAAATCGTTTTTCGTTGACACTTACTTTTCAGTCGCGGGCAGCGACCCAACAATTTCGGCACGGCCTGACGCGCAGGCCCAGGGGCAGTTTACGCCTATGCCGCCGCAATATCAAGACCTTTCAATTCGCGCTGGACGAAGTGGTCAACGGCCAGCGCCCTGATCTGTCATCGATTTCGTGGCGCCCGCATAGTGGTTCATGGCGACCTCACGCTTCAATTGCACGCGGATGAAAGGTGTAGCCAACACACGTCTCTGCGAATGTCGTCTGGCTGGCACCGCTGAAAACTGCACATAGACTGTGCTTTCGGTATATTCGACGGCGCTTTGTAATCGGGGTTTCTTCCACGCTTGTCGTGAAATTGCCGCCACGTATTACATCCACCTTGGCCCGGTTCTGCCGTTGGGAATTTGATGTT
>Ga0209166_10004022_pt1 | contig 10435 bp, 9 predicted proteins | sample Coa_R1_3_FD_187151 | JGI IMG/M metagenome (GOLD analysis project Ga0209166, IMG submission 187151) | Surface soil microbial communities from Centralia Pennsylvania, which are recovering from an underground coalmine fire - Coalmine... | ecosystem: Environmental > Terrestrial > Soil > Unclassified... | reverse complement strand
CCGGAAGGCCTGAGACGGCGCCGCAGCCCTATGGGTTGGAAGCCATCACCGAATATGAGGATCTGATCGAGAACATCTATGAGGACGCCGAGATGGCGGAATTGCAGATCGACACGCTGATCCATGAATCGGGCACGGCGCAGCTCGAGATCAATTTCAATCATGGCGCCCCGATCAGCCTGGCCGACCAGGTCGTGCTGTTCAAGCGCCTGGTCCGCCAGGTGGCGCTGTCGCACAAAGTCTATGCCACCTTCATGGCCAAGCCGATGTCCGAGCAGCCGGGCAGCGCCATGCATATCCACCAATCGGTGGTCGACACCAAGACGGGGCGCAACATCTTCAGCCAGGACGACGGGCGCAGCAGCCCGACCTTCCGCCACTTCATCGGCGGCCTGCAGAAATTCCTGCCGCAGGTGGTGCCGATGTTCGCGCCCAACGTCAATTCCTATCGGCGCATGCACCCCTCCTTCGCCGCCCCGATCAATCTGCAATGGGGCATCGACAACCGCACCTGCGGGCTGCGCGTGCCGATCTCGGACGGGCAGAACCGCCGCGTCGAGAACCGCCTGCCGGGGGCCGACGCCAATCCCTATCTGGCCATCGCCGCCTCGCTGGTCTGCGGCTATATCGGCATGATGGAGAAGATCGAGCCGACCGACGCGGTCGAGGGCAATGCCTATAAGCATGCCCGCACCATTCCGCGCACGCTGGAGGAATCGCTCGACCGCTTCACCAATTGCACCCCGGTCCGCAATCTGCTGACGGACGCCTTCTTCAGCACCTTCGCCACCATCAAGACCGCCGAGCTGGAAGCCTATCGCGCCGTGATCAGCTCGTGGGAACGCGACCATCTGCTGCTGAAGGTGTGAGGGCCAGCGCTTTGACCTTCAACGGATCGCTGGCGATGGCGCAATCTTACTACGCCGCCACCGCCAGCCCGTCGCCCAAGCACCCGGTTATTGTCGGAAATATCAAGGCAGATCTGATAGTTATCGGCGGAGGCTGCACCGGTTTATCAGCCGCGCTGTTCGCCGCCAAACAGGGCTTGCGCGTCGTCCTGCTGGAAGGCGGCAAGCTCGGCTGGGGCGCATCGGGACGCAATGGCGGGCAGATCATTCCCGGCCTGCGACAGGGCCCGCAGGAGTTGGCCAAGCGCTATGGGACCGAGGAGGCGAAGCGTCTCTTCACCCTGGCCGTCTCGGCGCGCGATCTGGTGACCGACCTGATCGAGGAGCATGACATCGCCTGCGACCTCGCCTTGACCGGCCATCTCTATGCGGCTCGCCGCGCCGATCTCGATGGGCTGCGGCGCGAGGCGGAGTTTGCTGCCCAGGAAATGGACTATCCCCACCTCGCCGCGCTCGATCGCTGCGACCTGGCCGGGGAAATCGCCACCGACCATTACGAGGGCGGGCTGCTCGACAGGCGGGGCGGCCACTTTCATCCGCTGAACTATGCGCTGGGGCTGGCCCGCGCGGCGGAGGCGGCAGGTGTTTCGATTTATCAGGAAACACCCGTTATCGACCTGAAATACAACAGCAATGTCACCGCGCGAGCGGCACGGGGCTCCGTCACCGCGCCGCTTGGCGTGCTCGCCTGCGACGCCCTGCTCGGCCATCTCGATTCCGCCCTGGCCGGCCGCATCATGCCGATCGCCAGCCATGTGGTGACCACCGCACCCTTGCGCCCCGAACAGATCCCGATCCTGCGCAATCGCGCGGTGTCGGACAGCTATTTCTCGGTTAATTACTACCGCATGACCGCCGACAACCGCTTGTTATTTGGTGGCGGAGAACGGTATTTTCCGAGAAAAACCTATCATATAGAATCCATTGTTCGCACGCCGCTCGAGAAGATTTTCCCGCAATTGAAGGGCGTCGCCATCGATCACGCCTGGGGCGGGCTGGTCTCGATCACCACCTCGCGCCTGCCCGATATCGGGCGCAAGGGCCCGCTGCTCTATGCCCAGGGCTATTCCGGCCAGGGCGCGATCCTGTCGACCCTGGCCGGCAAGCTGATGGCCGACGCGGCGGCGGGCACCGCCGGAGAATTCGACGTCATGAGCAAGGTCAGACCCTCGGCCTTTCCCGGCGGCACGGCGCTGCGCACACCGCTGCATGTGCTGGGCATGATGTGGTACGGCTTGAGGGACAGGTTGGGAGGCGCGGCATGAGCAGGCAACCGGTGATCGGCGTTTCGACCGACACCTTCGTCATCGACGGCCACCCCTTCCACGCCTCCGGGCAGAAATATCTGCTGCCGCTGGTCTCGATGGGCGCCATCCCGCGGCTGATCCCCTCTTTCGGGCCTGGCGCGGATGTCGGCGACCTGCTGCAGGATCTCGACGGGCTGCTGCTGACCGGCGCCGTGTCGAATGTCGAGCCGCGCCATTATGGCGGCGGCGCGGAATCCGATTGCCCACCCTACGATCCGGCACGGGATTCCACCACCCTGCCCCTGATCCGCGCCACGCTGGAGCGCGGCGTCCCGCTGCTGGCCATCTGCCGCGGCCATCAGGAGTTGAACGTGGCGATGGGCGGCAGCCTGTTCGCCCGGGTTCATGAACAGCCCGGCCGACTCGATCACCGCGCGCCGAAAGGCGAGCCGCACGAGGTGCAATATGCCCCCCGCCACCCCGTCACCCTGGCCACAGGCGGCATTCTGGCCGGGCTGGCCGGTGACAAAAAGGTGATCATGGTCAATTCCCTGCATTGGCAGGCGATCGACCGGCTGGGCTCGGGGCTGGCCGTCGAAGCCCTGGCGCCCGACGGCACCATCGAGGCCATCAGCGTCAAAGGCGCGAAATCCTTCGCGGTCGGCGTGCAATGGCACCCCGAATGGCGTTTCGCCGAGGATGAATTTTCCGCCGCCTTGTTCGCGGCCTTCCTCGCCGTCGTCAACCAAAAGGCGTGATGGTCGTCACATCGACGCCGACAGGCAATTGTCATAGTACGGTCATCGCTTCTCAAGGAGTCCGCGATGGCCTATGGGGCGCAGATGACGCCGGTGGACCAGATCAATGCCGCCCTCAAGGGAACGGTGATCGATACCCTGCGGCTGTTCATCCCCAGCCTGGCGCCCTACACCAACGAGGAAGCCTTCAACGTCATCCTCAACAGCCCTGAGATGACGCAGCGCAGCTTCCGCGCTTTCCGCGACCATCCCGACGCTTTCGCCGACCTGCTGCGCGGCCCCGAGAACCAGCCGGTTTTCGCCGAGAATGAGCCCCTGTCCTGCGGCCGCACCCTGGCCCAGGTGGTGGCGCTGGTGGTGCAGGCGGTGGCCAAGCGCTATTTCCGCGCCAAGCTGTCGCTCCGCCGCCGCAATGTCGCCACCGTGGCCGAGCCGGGCCTGATGGAAAAGGTCGCCCGCCTGTTCTCCGCGCCCCAGCCGCCCAAGACGATCGTGCGCAAGGAGCCGAGCCAGGGGGACAAGCTGTTCCTGGCGATGCGCGACAATCTGCTGTTCGAATGGCAGCTGCGGCTGATCCCCCATTATGTCGGACTTCCGGTGCCGCTGGTGCGCGCGTTGGGCTCCCGGCTGCTGGAGTTCAAGGAAATCGAGGACATCCAGTGGATGGTGCGCACCGGCCAGCCGCTTTCGGCGCCCACCGTGCGCCATTCGGAAGCCCTGGCCCCGCTGCATATCAAGGCCGATCTGGGGCCGATGCCGGCCGAACCGATCGTCACCCCGGTTGTCGAGCCCGAGGTCGCCCAGATGGCGGCAGCGCAGCCCACCGGCGCCGAGCCGATCGAACTGGCGCCACTGACCCTGCCCCACGGCGTCACCGCCCAGAAGTTCGTCGCCACCGTGCTCGGCAAGGTCAATCCCCCGCTGGCGCGCTGGCTGGCGCGCGAGATGAGCCTCAATCCACGGCAATTGGCGCTGATGATGCTTCGCGCCTACGAGGCGCTGCCCTCCGGCGACTTCCAGCGCTTCGGCGCCTGCGCCCCCCATTCCGAGGAAGCCAGGCGCTTCCTCGCCGCGGCCCGGACGGCCCGCTTCGGGCTCGATACCAGTCCCGGCAAAACGGCCGAATTCGCGCGGCTTTATCAGGCCAAAGTCAAATCGATGATGTGACCGGCCGGCGCTACCCTAAAATTTCATTGTTCCGTCATTAGGCTTGGCAAGATCACTACGAATAGCATGCGGCCGGGCTTCCCGGTCGCGGACAATATTCGTGAACAAGCACATCAGCGAGCAAGATGAAACCGAAAATAGCGATTTTATCGATATTTATGCTCGACTTCTGAGCATCGCGCGATCGATCGGCCACCGGGACTCCGCCGCCGAGGATCGGGTCCAGGAGGCTTGCCTGCGCATGCTCGAAGCCGGCAAGGCCGGCCCCGTCCGCAATGGAGAAAACTATTTCAAACGGGTTCTGCGCAATCTGAGGATCGACGGTGCCCGGCGTGTCGCCCGTCACGCTTACCTGCCCATCGACGACGCCCTGGCCGACCCCCAGCCCGGCCCGGATCGGACGGCCCAGGCACGGCAGGAACTGGCCGTGGTGGCCGAGGCGATCGAGGCGTTGCCGCCCCGCTGCCGACACGCGTTCGAGTTGCACCGCTTCGGCAATCTGAGCTATGCAGAGATCGCGCAACGCATGGGTATCAGCATCAGCATGGTCGAGAAGCATATCGCCGAGGCCGTCCTGCGGCTCGCGGCGGCCGTGGCCGGGCCATGATGAGGTTTTTCGCGGCTGGAACGTCTGAACGAGCATGATCGAGAATTCAACCCTGGAAGAAGCCGCCCGCTGGTTCGCGGTCCTGCGCCGCAATGTCATGACCGTGGATGAACGGCAATCGTTCGACCATTGGATGGCCGACGCGGCCAATCGCGCCGCCCTGGCGCAAGTCGAGCATGGCTGGGAGCTCGCCGGGCGGCTCGCTTCGTCCCCCGCCGAGCGCCCCCCCGTGCAAATCAGCCGCCGCACGGCGATGCGCGCCGCCGGCGGGCTGGCGGCATCGATGGCGGCGGGACTGTTCGCCGCCGACAGAAGCGGGGCGTTGTCGCGCTGGGGATGGGACGGCGAGGTCGAAACCGGAATTGGCGAGCAGCGCGAAGTGACCCTTCCCGAGGGCAGCGTCATTCACCTGAACGTGCTCTCCCGCGTGCGCTGGCGCCTGACCGACACCGAGCGCCAGGTGTCGCTGGACGCCGGCGACGCCCTTTTCACCGTCAGCCGGAATGCCGAGCGCCCCTTCACGGTTCGCACCACCGGCGGCGTGGTGCGGGTGCTGGGAACGGTTTTCTCGGTCTCGCTGCGCGACGAGAATGGCGGCGTGGCGGTGCGCGAGGGACATGTGGCCTTCACCTCCCGCGCCGGCGGCCAGACCGATCCGGTGCAGCTCCTGGGCGGCCAGGCCGTCCGCTTCGGATCGCGCGGCGTGGGCAAAGTGACCCCGGTCGCGCCGGACCAGGTCGCGGAATGGTGCGATCATTTCGTCACCTTCGACCAGGCCGAACTGGGCGACGTGGCGCAGGAGCTCGGCCGCTACTTCCCGCTGAAGGTGCGGATCGAACCGGCGGAAGCGGCCAAGCGGCGCGTCACGCTGCGGCTCAAGCTCCAGGACCAGAATTCCACCCTCGATCTGCTGAGGCAGCTGCTGGACGCCCGTCTCGATCGCAAGAGCGCCGGCCGCGTGGTGCTGCGGCTGCCGTCATGAAAGTTTAACCGGAACGCGACCTGGGGGTACGGCCCCCTTCCCCGTCTTAGGGACATCGTCACAGCAAACCGGAGATCCCGATGTCCTTTAACCGCCGTTGGCCGCTCGTCGCCTCGAGAGCGCTCATCCCTGCCCTTGTCGCCGTTTGTTCCGTCGCCGCGCAGGCCCAACAGGCGCAGGTCGCCCTGTCGATCCCCTCCATGCCGCTGTCCCAGGCGCTGCTGATCTACGCGCAGCAGACCCGCCTCTCCATTCTCGCGCCCGACGACTTGACCCAGGGCCATGTCAGCGCCGCCGTCAACGGCACCGTCAGCCAATCGGACGGGCTGCGCCAGCTGCTGGGCGAATCCGGGCTGAAATTCCAGTTCGTCGACCCTTCCTCGGTGCGCATCTATGGCGACCACCCGGGCGGCCAGAAGAGCAGCGACGCCGGCTCGGACGGGCTGGACACCATCCTGGTTACCGCGCAATACCGCCAGGAAGACCAGCAGAGCGTGCCGATCTCGATCACCACGGTCAGCGGGAAGACGCTGGAAAATTCCGGCTATCAATCGATCACCGACCTGCAATATCTGGTTCCCGGCGTGCAATACGACCCGACCCAGGGCGCCAATTTCCTGATCCGCGGCGTCGGGCTGCAATCCTATGACTTCTCCTTCGAGAAATCGGTCAGCGTGGTCGTCGACGACGTGGTGATGGATGCCCAGCGCGACAACGGCCTGATCGGCCTCGAGGACATCGCCCATGTCGATGTGCTGATGGGGCCGCAGGGAACCCTGTTCGGCAAGAACGCGACCTCGGGCGTCATTTCGGTCGCCACCAACAACCCGGTTCTCGGCCAATGGCAGGCCAAGACCTATGCCAGCTACGGCGAGCGCAACGACCATACGGTCAACGGCACCATCAACGCCCCGATCGGCGACACCATGGCGCTGAGGCTCTCGGCCTTCAACCAGGGCCAGGACGGCTTCGGCGACTACACCACCCTGAACGAGAAACTCGGCACCGTGCGCGAATATGGCGTGCGCGGCAAACTGCTGTTCCAGCCGAACGACAGGCTCGACATCACCGTGGCCGGCGATTGGGAACATCACTGGGACAGCTCGATCCGCACCGCCGTTTCCGGCGCCCCGGCCGCCATCACCGCCGATGAAATCGCGCTCGGCGTAACTCCTGGCCGCACCAATGTGAACACCGCGGACTCCGAAGCGGGATCGATCCGCTTCGACGAGTGGGGCACCTCGGTCCGCGCCCATTACATGGTCGGCGACGACACGCTGACCTCGATCTCGGCCTATCGCGGCACCACTTTCGTCAATGCCGCGCCGGTGGATCTGGTGCCGACCGATCTCTATGCCTATTCGACCTACAGCGTCGGCTTCCTGAACTCCGAGAAGCTGAGCCAGGAATTCCGCTGGGCCTCCCCGACCGGCCAGTTCCTGGAATATGTCGGCGGCTTCTACTACAACGACCTGAACGCCAATCAATATCAATATCAGTGGGGTCCGCTCCCGCCCGGCTCGCCGCTGGTCGGCCCCGGCGGCACGGCGCCGACGCAGCTCTACGCCTTTTCCGGCGTCAACGGCGTGAACGGCAACACCCAATATTTCTCCACCAGCAACATCACCGTGGCGGAATTCGGCCAGCTGAAATTCAACCTGACCGACCAGTTCAACCTGACCCTCGGCGGGCGCTACAGCAACGACCGCAACGAGCAATCACTGGGGTTCGTCAATTTTCCCACCGCGCCGATCACCGGCAGCAACGCCAACTACACCTTCATTACCACCAACAAGGCGCCGCAATTCTATTCGGGAAGCACGTCGGGCCACGACGTCACCTATCGCATCGCCCCGCAATATAAATTCTCCGACGACGCGATGGTCTACGCGACCTACGCCACCGGCAACAAGCCGGCCGGCGTCGCCCTCAACGGCAACAATTTCGATCCCTACAAGCCCGAGACGGTGACCAGCTGGGAGGTGGGCGAGAAGTCCGACTGGCTCGACCATCGCGTCCGCGTGAATTTCGATCTGTTCCGCGAGCAGTTCAAGGACTACCAGGCGCCGCTGCTGACCCAGATCCCGGCCGGATCCGGCGGCTTCATCTCGGCCACCGTGATCGGCAATGCCGGCGGCCTGCGCAGCGAGGGCGCCGAAGCCAGCGTGGCGGTCAAGCCGACCTCGGCGCTGACGCTCAACGCCTCGGGGAGCTACACCCACGCCTATTTCACCAGCTACGTCTACAACGCCACCACCAACTACACCAATACCACGCCGCCCAATTCGCCGGCCTGGTCCGCCACGGTCGGGGCCGACTACCAGGCCGCCATCCTGCCCGACCTCACGATGCAGGCCCATATCGACTATGACTGGCGCGACAAGGTGTGGACCATCGTCGGCCAGGCGCCCTACTCGCTGGTCAAGGCTTACGGCCTGCTCAACGCCCGCATCAGCTTCACGCCCGAGGATAGCGGCTTCCAGTTCGGCATCTATGGCCGCAACCTGGCCAACACCTTCTTCGAGACCGGCTTCCAGCAATATGGCACCGCCGGCCTGCTGCATTTCACGACGCCCGACGCCTTCCGCACCGTCGGCGTTTTCGGCAAGTACGATTTCTGAGGGACCCCAACATGAAGACCTTGTTCGCCGCCCTGCTCGCCGCCGCCGCCCTGCCGGCGCTGGCCGAGCCCGCCACCGATGATCTGCGCCTGAACCAGATCCAGGTCATCGGCACCCACAACAGCTATCACGCCGGCTTCGCCGCCAATGAAGGCAAGCTGATGCAGCAGATGAAACCCGAAATCTACCAAGCCTTCGACTATCGCCACTCATTTCTGCCGAAGCAGCTGGACGGCGGCATCCGCCAGATCGAACTCGACATCTATGCCGATCCCGAAGGCGGCCGCTACGCCCGCCCGGCCATGCTGGGAATGGTCGCCAAGGCAGGCCTGCCGGCCGATCCCGAGTTCGATCCGGATCATCTGATGGAGCAGCCGGGCTTCAAGGTGATCCATGTCGAGGATTTCGACTATCGCAGCAATTGCCAGCCCTTCACCGCCTGCCTGCGCCTGGTGCGCGACTGGTCGGCGGCGCATCCCGACCATGTGCCGATCTTCATCCTGATCGAGACCAAGGAGACGCCGCTCAAGCTCGACGTCCCCACGGTCACGCCCCTGCCCTTCACGCCGCAGATCTTCGACGCGCTGGACCGCGAGATCCTGTCGGTGTTCCCGCGCGGCGCCATCGTCACCCCCGACGAGGTGCGCGGCAAATATGCCAGCCTGTCCGACGCGGTCGCCCATGGCGGCTGGCCGACCCTTAAACAGGCGCGCGGCAAGGTGGTGTTCCTGATGGACCAGAAGAAGGCCGGCCCGGCCTATCTCGAAGGCCATCCGGCGCTGAAGGGGCGGATCATCTTCACCAATGCCGACGCCGGCGCCGCCGACGCCGCCTTCGTCGAGGATAATGAAGGCTCCGCCGCCGAGATCGAGGGGTTGGTGCGCCGCGGTTATGTGGTGCGGGCGCGCGCCGACGAGAATACCAAGGAGGCGCGCACCAACGACACCAAGCGCCGCGACGAACTGCTGGGCAGCGGCGCGCAGTTCATCAGCACCGACTATCCGCACATCGAACGAGCCGAGACCGGCTACGAGGTCGCGTTACCCGACCGGGCAGCCGCACGGTGCAACCCGGTATTGGAACCGCAGGGCTGCGTGATCGAGAAGATCGGCAACTAGCCAGGATGGGAACCCCGGCGCGGACAGCGGTCCGTGCCGGGGCCTTGGGCTCACCGATCCCTATGCCAGCAAGGCCTGCTTCATCGCCTCGCTCTCCGGCGGCAAGGGCCGCGGCCGGTAATCTTCACCGACGGCAACGAAGTGGTAGATCGCCGACGTCACGCGCGTCGGGATGGCGCCGCCGGCGCGGCGGACCCAGGCTTCGACCTTGACCGACAGCGAGGTATTGCCGGTGCGGATCAACTGCGTGTAGCAGCTGACCTCGTCGCCGACATGCACCGGCGCATGGAACTTGAAGCCATCGACGGCCACCGTCGCCACCGTGCCCTGGGCGCGGATGGCGGCATGGATGGCGCCGGCCAGATCCATCTGGCTCATCAGCCAGCCGCCGAAAATATGACCGGCCGGATTGGTGTCGGCCGGCATCGCCGTGGTGCGGGAAGCGAGGAAGCCCTCGGGCCGGGTGGGAATGGTCTCGGCGTCAGTCGACGTCGGCATGGGTGGTCTCGTCCTCTTCGGGCAGCGGGCGCGGCTTCATCTCGGAATCGAGGGCCACGAAATGATAGACCGCCGACGTCACCTTGGTATGGGTGCGGCAGGCGGAACGGCGCACCCAGGCCTCGATAGTGATCGACATCGAAGTGCGTCCGGTACGGATGATCCTGGTATAGCAGCTGACTTCGTCGCCGACATGGACCGGCGCATGAAACTTGAATCCGTCCACGGCGACCGTCGCCACCGCGCCCTTGGCGCGAATGCCGGCATGAATGGCACCGGCCAGATCCATCTGGCTCATCAGCCAGCCGCCGAAGATGTGACCGGCCGGATTGGTGTCGGCCGGCATCGCCCGGGCCCGGATGGCGAGAAAGCCCTCCGGACGGAACGTCCCCTCGATCATGTCCATGCTTTCCCCCTCTACTTGGCCCCATAGGTGCGCCGGCCCGGTCCGGCCTGCTGGGTGAGGAACTTCTGTCCGCCCTTCTTGCGGCCCATCCGCGCCCCCTCGCCGCCCTTCAAGCCGGTGCCA
>Ga0209166_10004021_pt1 | contig 10436 bp, 10 predicted proteins | sample Coa_R1_3_FD_187151 | JGI IMG/M metagenome (GOLD analysis project Ga0209166, IMG submission 187151) | Surface soil microbial communities from Centralia Pennsylvania, which are recovering from an underground coalmine fire - Coalmine... | ecosystem: Environmental > Terrestrial > Soil >... | reverse complement strand
GGATGCGCTCTCTGGACCAGCTTTGCGCCGCTTCGCCAGCGTCCAGGGTTCGACCTCGGCCACGTATTTATTCGCCGCGCTCACTAGTTCCCAGATGGCTGCCAGCGCCTCGTGCGGGGCAAATTGCGCCATTGCGGCGTCTACGCGCTCGCGCAGCCCTTCGGCAAGGCTCACCAGCCGTTGATCGATCTCCTCCAGCGCGCCGGGCGCGGGGACGCCGCCATCATAGTAGCGGCTGACCATGTTGACGACGCGGTTGAGCAGGTTGCCAAGCTGATCGGCCAGATCGACGTTATAGGTGCGGATGAAACGCTCCAGGCTGAAATCGCCATCTTCAGTCGCGTGAATCTGGCTGAGCAGATAGTAGCGCAGCGCGTCCGTGCCGTAGCGGTCGGTTAGCTCAACCGGATCAATCACGTTGCCCCGCGATTTGCTGATCTTGCCGCCCTCCAGCGTGATGAAGCCATGCACGAAGACGCTGGTGGGCAAGGGCACGTTTGCCGAAAGCAGCATCGCGGGCCAGTAGATCGTATGAAAGCGCAGGATGTCTTTGCCGATGACATGCACACGATGCGGATTCTGCGCCCAATAGCGTTGATAGAGCGGCCCATCGTCGGCGTAGCCCAGCGCGGTGATATAGTTGCCCAGCGCGTCGAACCAGACGTACATCACCTGCTGCGGGTCGCCGGGCACCAGCACGCCCCACTCGTGGGCGCGCGAGCGCGAGCGCGAGATGCTGAAGTCCTCCAGGCCCATGCGGATGAAGCTGAGCGCCTCGTTCTTGCGCGTCTGCGGCACGATGCGCAGTTGATCGGACTCGATCAGGTCGCGTAGGCGGTCGGCGTAGCGCGAGAGGCGAAAGAAGTAGTTCTCTTCCTCAACGAGTTCCGGGGGCGTCAGGTGGACCGGGCAGAGGCCGTTAACCAGTTCATCTTCAGTATAGAACTGCTCGCAGCCCACGCAGTAGAGGCCGCGATAGGCGCGCTTATAGATGTCGCCGCTGGCGGCGCAGGCTTCCCAGAGCTTGCGTACCCCGGCCAGATGGCGCGGGTCGTTGCTGGTGCGAATGAAATCATCGTTGGAAAGATTCAGCGGCTCGCGCAGCGCCCGAAAGTGTGCGGCGTTGCGGTCCACCAGCGCCTGCGTTGGCAGGCCCTCGCGCTCCGCCGCCTGCACGTTCTTCAAGCTGTTCTCATCGGTGCCGGTAAGAAACCAGGCATCTTCGCCCTTGAGCCGGTGGTAACGCGCCAGGGCATCGGTCAGAATGGCCTCCAGCGCAAAGCCAATATGCGGCCTGGCGTTGACGTAAGGAATTGAGGTCGTGACGTACCAGGGCGGATGCCGTTCATCTAATCTGGGAATGGTCATGGTTGCCTCCTTCTAAGGGAGCTTCAGGACAAAGAAAAAGGGCCACCCACGCTGGGCAGCCCTGAAAAGACGGCTCGTATGCTTCGATCAGGCAGCAAGCAGCATGGACGATGGACCGCGCGGTAGCCCGCGCATCCGCATTACCATGCGTAGTGTGGAAGAGAAGATGAACATTGCTGCGCCCTCGATCTCAGGATGACTTCATTATAGCACATGCCTGCAAGCGGCTCACTGTCTCCAAAGGGCATGTAACTTGCATCACTCCTAGTAGGTGCAATGAACGATGAGGCTCAGGCGTCTTCTTTGCGCCTGAGAGCCAGACAAGCAGCCAATAGCCAGGATGGTTTCGTATGAAATGATCACTGAGGAGGGATAGATGCCCAGAAAGCTCCAGGATGCAGTGGTGGTGATTACCGGCGCGTCCAGCGGGATAGGCCGGGCGACCGCTTTGGAGTTTGCCGGACGCGGCGCCAGCGTGGTGCTGGCCGCGCGCAGCGAACACACCGTGCGCGAGGTGGCGACAGAGTGCGAGCGGCTGGGCGCGCAGGCGCTGGATGTGCCCACCGATGTGACCGATGAGCAGGCGGTGCAGCGCCTGGCGCGCCAGGCGATTGAGCATTTTGGTCGCATCGATGTCTGGGTAAACGACGCGGCGGTGACGCTTTTTGGCCGCTTTGGCGAAGAGCCGCCGGACGCCTATCGCCGGGTGATTGAGACGAACCTGTTCGGCGCGATTCACGGAGCGCGGGCGGTGTTGCCCTATTTCCGCGAGCAGGGCAGCGGTGTGCTTATCAATCTGTCATCGATATCCGCCAGGGTTCCTCAGCCGTATACAAGCGCCTATAGCCTGACCAAGAGCGGCATCGCCAGCCTGTCTGAAAGTCTGCGCGAGGAATTGCTGGATGTCAAAGATATTCACGTCTGCACGGTTCTGCCCGCGACCATTGATACGCCGATTTTTCAGCACGCGGCAAATTATACCGGGCGCGCCGTCCAGGCTATGCCGCCGGTCTATCCGGTCGAGCAGGTTGCCAGGGCGATTGTGAAGTGCGCGCAAAAACCCCAGCGAGAAGTGGTGGTCGGTGGCGGGGGTCTGATGCTGACGTTCATGCGCACCCTCTCACCAGGATTGGCCGAGCGGGTGATGGCGCGGCAGGTGGAGAAAACCCACCTGACGGATCAGCCCGCCGAACCGACGCCCGGCAATGTCTTTACGCCGCTGCCAGAGATGAACAGCGTGACCGGCGGCTGGCTCTCGCCTGGCAAGCTACGCCTGCGCCGCGCTGCAACCGCAGGCATGGCGGCGCTCATCCCGGCGGTTGTGGGCTGGCTGTGGTTGCGCCCCAGGGCTGCAAAAACTCCTCAACGGCGCCTCTCCTGGCAGATGAAGAAGTCGCGGACTGGCCGGAACATCAGGAAATGGATTGTATGAAGCGAAAGGGGGAAGTATGCGCCGCAAAATTACCAGGGGTCTCGTCCCTTTGATTCCAGCAATTATTGGGTGGCTGTGGCTACGCCCCAGGGCGCGTCGGGAGCGCATCTTGCGAGCCAGGCGAAGAGGAGGGCTGCTGCGGCAAGGGTTCATGTGGCTGCGAGAGATAATCTAGCGCCTGTTGTAGGGAGATAGGACAAGAAGGAGACAGACGATCAGTCAGCCAGTAGCAAACTTTCAGAGCCGCTGGACGCGCGTGCAGGGGCGAATGCTCCACGCGCGCGTTTCCACAGAGCCTGCGTCGGCAGGACATCCGGCGCTAATCTTTGTTCACGGCTTGAATGTGTCCAGCTTGACGATGCTGCCCACCGCCAGGCTCCTGGCGCGTTCCTATCCTGTCTACGCGCCAGACCTACCCGGCTGTGGGGAGAGCCAGAAGCCTGCGCACGCGCTGACCGTACCCGAACTGGCCGACGCGCTGGTCGCGTGGATGCAGGCAATTGGACTGGAGCGCGCCGTGTTGATCGGCAATTCGATGGGCTGCCAGGTTGCGGTAGACTGCGCCGCGCGGCATCCTGAGCGCGTCGAGCGGCTTGTGCTGATCGGGCCGACAGTGGACCCGCAGGGGCGGCCCTTGATTCGCCTGCTGGGGCGCTGGCTGCTCGACGGCCATCGGGAGCCGCTCGCGCTCCGGCTCACGCTCCTGCGCGATTATCTAGGGCTGAGGCCGCTGCCAGCCATCCAGACGCTGCGCTCCATGATGGCCGACCATATCGAGGAGAAGCTGCCCGCCGCGCGCGTGCCGACGCTCATCGTGCGCGGGGGACGCGATCCCATTGCGCCGCAGCGCTGGGCCGAGGAGGCGACGCGCCTGCTGCCGGATGGGCGGCTGGTGGTGATTCCGGGGGCGCCCCATACCACGCAGTTCAGCGCGCCGCTAGAGTGCGCGCGGGTGATGCGCCCCTTTCTGCTAGATGTGGCTTCCGCCTGTACTGCCGCTGTCTCTGCCCGCCACCGGCAGCGAACGGTGGGCGGAGAATCGTTCGCCAGCATGGCGGCTGGCAGTACAGGCGCCACTCCTGGCGGATGATACGGCTGGATACACCGCCTGCGAGTTTTCAATGAGAGGAGATGAGAGATGTCTGCTATATTGACACGGAATCCTGTAGCGTGGGCCGCAGCCGGAGTCGGGCTGGGCGTGGCAGGCCGGGCGCTCTGGCGGCGCTTGCGGGCCATTGACCTGCGTGGGCAGGTGGTGGTGATTACCGGCAGTTCGCGTGGGCTGGGCTTCGCGCTGGCGCAGGAGTTTGCGCGCCAGGGCGCAAAGCTCGCGCTGTCCGCGCGCAATGAACGTGACCTTCAGGTTGCGCGGAATACCATCGCCGACCTGGGCGCTGAGGTATTGGCTGTGCCCTGTGATGTGCGTGATCGCGCCCAGGCCGAGCGGCTGATCGACCAGGCGACGGCGCGCTTTGGGCAGGTGGATGTGCTGGTGAACAACGCGGGTACGATCATGGTTGGCCCGCAGGAGGCGCAGACGCTGGACGATTTTGAAGAGGCGCTGGGGACAATGTTCTGGGGCACGGTCTATACCTCGCTGGCTGTCTTGCCGCAGATGCGCATGCGCCAGAGTGGGCGCATCGTGAATATCACCTCTATTGGTGGCAAGGTAAGTGTACCGCACCTGCTCTCCTATTCCAGCGCCAAGTTTGCGGCGGTTGGCTTCTCTGAGGGGCTGCATGCCGAACTGGCGAAGGATGGCGTCAAGGTTGTTACTGTCGTGCCGGGGCTGATGCGCACTGGCTCGCATGTCAACGCGATCTTTAAGGGCAGGCATCGGGAAGAGTATACGTGGTTCAGTCTGGGGGCCAGTTTGCCGCCTGTGGCGATCAGCGCGCGCCGGGCTGCCCGCCAGATCGCGCAGGCCACGCGCCGGGGCGATACCGAAGTGATGGTGGGCTTGTCGGCGCAGGTCGTGACGCGGCTGCATGGCCTCTTCCCTGGTATCACAACCCAGACGCTGGGCATCGTCAATCGCTTGCTGCCTCCCGCAGACGGGATGGGTCAGAAGCGCAGGCTGGGCCGGGAGAGCGAGACACCGATAACGCAATCACCGCTCACCGAACTGGGCAAGCGCGCCGCCCAGGAGTATCAACCGCACTCCTGAGCAGGAAGCAAGCCTCATCTCGCCCTTGAACCTCAGCGGCTGACGTGCGACAATGAGAGGCATGTGTTCCCGTTTTTGAGATGAATAGGGGGCATGCTATGCTCATTACGCTGACCTGCTACGCGCCTAATGCCGCTGAGATTGGCTTTCTGCTGGGCAAGCACCCGCAGTCGGTCTTTGAACGCGAGTTCTCCGCTGGGAAGGTCTGGGTCTTCTATCCCGAAGTCGCCGACGATCACCTGACCATCGCCTGCCTGACGGAGATCGATCCGGTCGGGTTGGTGCGCGGCCCGGCGGTTGGCGCCCAGCTTGAGCAGTACGTCAACGACCGCCTGTATGTCGCCTCCAGCCTGACGAGCGTGGCGCTCAAGACGGCGTAGCTGAACTGCGCTCCGCCCTGGCCGCATGTGACCAAGCACACCAATGCTACCACGCGCTGCTTCAAGAACATATGGACTGTGGAGTAACCATTGCCCGATTGGAAGCCCAAGTCGCTGAATACCTGGCCTTCATGGAGCGCTTTCGTATCTCTTTGCAGCAGGAGGAAAACCGCCTCAACGACTAAAAGCGCAATGAGTGTTGTTGGCTATGTTGACAGTTTGCTCATCTAAAAAGGTGTTGTGGAGGAAAGTAAAATTGAGTCGCAAGCATCATTCTAACAAAAGCCTTCGCAAGCAGCGTACTAACAACAGCGTGCTAACTAGAAACACTGCTTCTCAGCCATCAAGTCGTCCAGCGGTGTCTGGCGTAACCGCTTCCTCACTTACCACCCTGCAAGTACAGTTTGAGCGGCCAGATACAAATCGGCGCGAGTCTCTGGTGGTAGTCCCCAACTTCGCTCCATCAGATCCCAAGGCATCGATTCCTCGCTCTCCTGAAGGCTCCCCAGGGGTCTATCGTGTTACCTTTGTTCTCACAATTCCAGGCAAAGAGGATTTTCGTACTGAACTCAACTGGGCTAAGATCATGCAGTCAGGTGAATCGTTACTCCTCGTCCCTCAAGGACTGGGTCGGTTAAATGTAAAGGTAAGTAATGATCAGGATGAGGCAGAAATAGTTTTCCTGCCAAATGCAAAGATGTCGCTCGCAACCGCTCAAATCCGAGTGACTGCTTCCACCTTTCTTGATGCTCAGAGCCAAGCACACAATTTAATCATGCCCATTCTTAGCTGGTGGAGTTTTCGCTATGATATTGCCCTAGACATCACTGGCTATGAGGTCTACGAAGAAAAAACAGAGGTCAGAAAAGCAGTGTTTGGTGTGATCGGAAAGGCCAAAGTGTTAGACCTCGCCATTGGAGGCTTTTCAAAACCTGAATATCGCCGGGTCTTTGCTGCCTATCGGGAAGGAGCCAATGCAACCAATGTGTTCTACCAACTGCTGTGCTTTTACAAGGTGATTGAGGGGGTCAATAAACTACGCACTCAGCGCAGGCAGGCCATACTAGCTGATGGAGGGTCATACACTGAGCCTCCCGATGAGAAGATTCCGTTAGATGAAAAAGCAATTCACCTTTCTGATTCACTGACGCTAGAGGATTGCCAGCCTTACCTTGGTCAAAAGTTTACTAGGGTACTGGATCAATTAAGGAGCCTGCTTCGTAATGCGGTTGCTCACCTGGATCCAACTGGAGACTCATTAGTTGCAGATGAGCTTGCCGACATCCATAGTTGCGAGCGGGCACTACCAGTTATCAGATACATGAGCAGGGTTATGCTTCGCAATGAGATACAAGCTGACCCTGATACAACCCACCCTCATATCCTTTAACCAGAATATGAACAAAACACCAGTGCTACATGAAACCACTGCTGTTTAAGACAGACACTTTCATCTCCTCTGACTACACATGTAGCTGGTGAAAAATGCGATAATCTTTCAATTTGGAAGAAACGCCAGTTTGGCCCGCATGTAACCATCTGAGGGCGCTGCACAGCGGGCTGCGCGGCCTGGAGCGCGAGGGCTTCCGCTACGTCCATGTGTTGAGTACGCTGGAAGCTATCGACGCGGCGCGCATCGAGCGCACGCCGCTGTGGTCTGATCGACGCGGCGAGACGGGGCCATTCGACATTATCGGCGATGTGCATGGCTGCCTGGATGAACTGCGCGACCTGCTCACGCGGCTTGGCTACCAGCCGGACGATCAGGCTGGGCTGCGTCATCCTGATGGCCGCAAGGTGATCTTTCTGGGCGATCTGGTGGATCGCGGTCCCAAGGTCGTCGAGACCGTGCGGCTGGTTCTGCGCATGGTCAAAGCCGGGCAGGCGCTCTGTGTGCCGGGCAACCACGACATGAAGCTGCTGCGCCATCTGAAGGGCCACAACGTCCAGATGAGGCACGGCTTGCCCGAAAGCGTGGCCCAGATCGACGCCCTGCCTGCGGAGGAGCGCGCCGCCTGGGTCGGGGAATACAGCGCCTTTGCCGATGAGTTGATCGCCCATGATGTGCTGGATAAGGGGCAGCTCGTGATGAAGCCTCCGCCAGTTCTGCTCCTGCTGGAGAGCATAGCACACATGGGCAATACGTCGTCTGCGAAGAAAAGCACATGGGCAGCCGGGCAGTGCTGGTAGTCTGCCGCAGCATTGAGGCAGCGCGGCGGCGCTTTGGCGTGCCAGAAGAGGGGCCAATCGGCGTCTGCTATACACGCACAGGCCGCCGGTTCTTCGATGATGACGCCCTTGATCGAGAACTGATCGCGCGCGTCTCGGCGGCGCTGGGAGCCGCTGGCTTTTGGGAGCGTTTCCAGACGGATTGGGCCTGCCTGGACGCCGAACTCTTGCCCTGGAGCGCCAAAGCGCAGGGCTTGATTCGCGGCCAATACGCGCCTGTGGCCGCTGCGGGCGAGGTGGCGCTGTCCGGCGCGATTGCGGCCACTGAAGCGGCGGTGGCGTGTGGCATCGCGCTGGAGCCGCTGCTGGAGCGGCTGCGGGCGCGCAAAGAGGCGCTTGGCTTCTATGCCGCCGCCTATCGCGCCTACTGCTGGGAAACCAACGGGCTGGAGGGCGTGTGTCTCGCGCCGTTCCACCTGCTGGCGACGGAGGGCCGCACGCACCTGGACCGCGATCACCTCTGGCATATGGCCGAACTGGCGCGGCTGGCCGAAGCCGACCCGCTCTTCCTAGCGACCAATCATCTCGTGGTCGATGTGCTGGATGAAGCCTCCTGCGCCGAGGCGACCGACTGGTGGCTGGAGATGACCGGGCGCGGCGGCGAGGGCATGGTCGTCAAGCCGCTGGACTTCATCGTGCGCGGGCCGCGCGGCCTCGCGCAGCCTGCGGTCAAGTGTCGCGGGCGCGAGTACCTGGGCATCATCTACGGCCCCGACTACACCGAGCCGGAGAACTTGGAGCGCCTGCGTCGGCGCGGCCTGACGGGCAAGCGCAGCCTGGCGCTGCGCGAGTTCGCGCTGGGCGTGGAGTCGCTGGAGCGCTTCGTGCGCGGCGAGCCGCTCTGGCGCGTGCATCAGGCGGTTTTCGGCGTCCTCGCCCTCGAAAGCGAGCCAGTTGACCCCAGGCTGTAGGGCGGCTGATGATTGTGGCTGGCGAGCGAGTTCGCCAGCCCCTTGATTTTCTGCCTGCCCTTTGCTATACTCTCGAAATCAAGTGAGCGACCTCCATTTTCTGCTTGCCGGATATGAGAGAGAGGGCCACATGCCCGCGTTATTCCTGAAATTAAACGAAAGAGAAGAAGATGAATATTGGTGGCTCGGTTGTTCCCAATGTCTTGATAAATTGGGGAGTAGGAGGTCACGTCCGAATCTGGTATGTCACCCGGCGAGATGTACGACCAATAACCTGCTTGGGCAAACAGGAAAAGTATGTATTGGCGAGGTCTCGCTGGCTGCGCTGCGTTGTGTTATGATGCGCGAAGGAGAGGAGGGCTACACCATGGCACATACATTGACGATTCCTGATGAGGTCTACCAGCAGCTTCGCGCACTGGCAGAAGTCCAGGGGCAGACCCCGGAGAGCCTGGTAGCTGCTCTGGTGGACCAGGCTACCAGGGAGCGGGCGCGCGACCCCCTGAAAGAGCCGCGCCATCAAACGTTTGAGGAGTTTTTTTACGATCTGGGCATGACCGACGAGCAGATTGCCGCCGCAAAGCAGCGAGCCGCCAACCATGCCGACCTATGACCGCTGGCCTGGCTTCCTGCGCGAGTGGCTGCGCCTGACGCCCGCAGAGCGAGAACGTTTCATGGAAGCAGTAGCTGAGATGGTGGAAGACTTGAAGCTGGGCCGCCCGTTTCGGCCAGGGCTGCGTGTCCAGCGAGTTCAGAAGGCAAAAGCAGAAGGCGTCTGGGAGATGACTTGGGCGCCCGATGGCCGCGCCACGTTTGAATATGGCGCAGAGAGACTACCAGGCGAGCCGCATATCATCTGGCGGCGCATTGGCGGCCACGAGATTCTCAACCATCCGTGAGCTGAGAGGGCAAGCACTTCCTTGCGAGCGGCCTGAAGGCAAGCCCAAAAGTCCTGCTTGCTGCAAAAAGGCGCGGCAAGATTTGACAATCGGGCATAGGTCAGGTATACTTGCTGCATACCCGTTGGTTGGCACACGTTTGTTCTTGGAGGGTATCTCACAACCGTTTGTAGAAGCAACTGAAGAACGGCTGGCACAGCCGGTGTAAAGCGCACCGGCCCTGCCATGACCCCACATTCGGCAAGTCCAGATATGGGGCTGGGAGTCATTGTACCATTGAGACCCCTCAGCGACCATATCTGCAACCCCTCCGGCCCAAATCAGGCCAGGGTTGGCTGATGTGGTCGTTCCGTTTCTGGGCAGCAAGTCTGCACGAAAGGGGAGTCTCTGATGGTCTCGTCTACCTCTACGCCCTGGTATCTGGCTCCGGCGCGTCCGTTCCCGGTCAAGGTCTGGCTGGAAAGGCGCTTTGGCTTCCGCGTCTCGATTCCGCCCTCCACGCAGCAGGCTGGGCGCCCAGCCGATGCGGATGCGCCGCCTGATCGGCGTCCGTTCCCCGCGCAGGTCTGGCTGGCTGCCCAGCAGGGGACCGTCGCAGCGGTGGCCCATCGGCAGGCGGCGCGCTCTGGCAATGCCGGTTGGCTCCGGCAACGCAACAGCACGGCAGCTTAGCTGGGGCAGGCCGCTCACGCGACATCTGCTCTCTTGCAGCGCCGCCTTCCAGGAGGATCATGGCTGGGCTGCCGCGCTGGACGCTCCAGAGGGCGCCGTCTGAGTGGCCGAACATGCCCTAAAATTCCAGCGTCTCCTTCACCTGGCGCAGCTTATCAATATGCGCCTGGGGCGAGGTCAGACCGGCGCCCATCGTGTTAATGCCTAGATGCGTGGCGCCCAGGCTGCGCCAGCCCTCGGCATAGGTGGCCCACAACTCCTGGGAGACCCGGCTGATGGTCAGCCGCGCCTCAATGCCGACGGCTTCCACTGGCCGCCCGGCTTCCTGGGTATAGGCGCGCAGGTGTTCGATCACCTGGCGCGTCTCCTCTTTGCGTG
>Ga0209166_10004020_pt1 | contig 10437 bp, 8 predicted proteins | sample Coa_R1_3_FD_187151 | JGI IMG/M metagenome (GOLD analysis project Ga0209166, IMG submission 187151) | Surface soil microbial communities from Centralia Pennsylvania, which are recovering from an underground coalmine fire - Coalmine... | ecosystem: Environmental > Terrestrial > Soil > Unclassified... | reverse complement strand
TCGTGCGGACAAATCTCCCAAGAGTCGAACTGATCGCAGGCAGCGATCCGTTCTCTCTAAGCTTGAACAGCAGCTCCATCGTTCCTAGCGAGGAAGCTGAGAACACGACCGCGTGGCAAGTAAACCGTTGAGGACGGCGGTGTATCCATGAGATCGAATCAACTGTGTGCACTTCATATCCAGAGGCGCCGTCGCTCGCACCCGCGAGCGGCTGGACGTCGATAACCTTTGTCTCTGGGACTACACGGGCGCCGAGTTTTTCGGCCAGATATAAGTAATTAAGATCAAGCGTGTTCTTCGCGCCGTAACGGCATCCCATCATGCACCCGCCACACGCGATGCATGTGGTTCGCTGCGGCCCTTTGCCTCCGAAGAATGGATCCGAAACAGTTTGTCCCTGCTCGGCGTCCGCAGCTTGAAAGATTCCGACCCTCGTGCGATAGAAAGTATCGCCACACCCCGCGACCTCAGCCGTAGTCTTCAGCAACTGATCAGCAGGGCCGAGGATCGTGTTTTGAGTTACACCCAGCATGCGAGATGCCGTCTGATAATGTTTCGGCATCTCGGCTTTCCAATCTGTCAGTCCCGCCCACGATCCCCCCTGCCACACTTTGTCTGGCGGCAGGAGCAGTGTGCCTGCGTAAGTGATGGATCCACCGCCAACGGCGCACCCATGGAAGATCGTGGCGTGACGGAAAAAGCGCATGTTGAAGAATCCCCGAAGTCCCAGCTTCGGCCGCCAGAACCAGCGGTGAATGGACCAGCTTGTGCGCGGAAACGAATGGAGCGCCCAGCGGCGCCCCATTTCAATGATGGCAACGCGATATCCCTTCTCCGCCAGTCGAAGCGCGGAGACGCTGCCTCCAAACCCGGAACCGATCACGATGAAATCGAAATCGAACTTCTGGTCGAGATGGCGTCGCGTTGCCATGCAGAGCTACCTCGTCACGCGAACCGCACTACTGGCGCTATGCCACCACGTACTTTCCCGTCTCGATGACTTTCTGTGCAATCGTGCGGCGCAATGCGACCGTGTCGAACGGCTCGTACTTGCACAGCCGGCGCAGGATCGCCAGTTGGGACCGCAGCATGTCGCCATCGGCGCACGCTGCAATGACCATTTTCGCAGCACTCTCGATCCGGTCCATCGCGCCTGACATATAGACGCGGGTCATGGCGATGGCATGACCCGTGCTCGTTTCACCGATCCGCGCGGCCAGTTTTTGCGCGCGCAGCACGGCGGACTCCATGGCATACGTTTCGATCGTCATGTTCGCAATTGCGCCCATGATCTCCTGCTGGTCCTGGATGGCTTGCATGTGCTTCTGTGTGGCAACTCCGGCAGCAAATAAGCCGATTTTCTTCGCCGCAGCCACAAGCTTTCGCTCCGACGCCAGCAGCCCCTCGGTCATCTCATCGCTCGGCCCAGACAGCACCTCGTCCATGAGTTTCCTGATGGCCGCCATCAGCGGGAGCTGACCGGAAATCGCCCGCTTCAGCAGGAACCCTGTAATCACCAGGCGATTGATTTCGTTGGTACCTTCGAAGATGCGGTTCACTCGTACATCTCGATAATTGCGCTCCGCCGAATATTCTTCGACGAAACCATAGCCTCCGTAGATTTGCACAGCCTCATCGACGACGTAACTGATGAACTCCGACCCCCACACTTTCAGGATCGAACACTCCACTGCATACTCGTCGATCACTTTGCGAACCTGCGTCATATCTTCGTGTGCCGGCCCTAGTTGCTCGATCGCGGCATCCATCATTCCCACCGCGCGATACGCCATGGCCTCGCCGGTGAAGATGCCCGCAGCAATGTTGGCCAGCTTTTCGCGGATTAATCCGAAATCGGAAATAGTCTTTCCAAATGCTTTCCGTTGCTTCGCATAGGCAATGGCGCCCTCGATGCAATTTCGAGCCGAGCCAATGCATCCCGCGCCCAGCTTGAAGCGGCCTACGTTGAGGACATTGAACGCAATGTGATGTCCCTTGCCGATTTCACCCAGCACGTTTTCCACCGGCACCTTGCAATCGTTCAAGATGAGTGGGCAAGTCGAGGAACCGCGAATGCCCATCTTGTGCTCTTCAGTTCCCACGGCGAATCCCGGAAAGCCACGCTCCACGATGAACGCAGTGAATTTTTCTCCGTTTACTTTCGCGAACACAATGAAGAGGTCGGCAAACCCCGCGTTTGTAATCCACATCTTCTCGCCGTTCAGAAGATAGAATTTGCCGTCAGCCGACAGCTTTGCCTGGGTTCGGCAGTTCAACGCATCGGAACCCGACGACGACTCGGATAAAGCATACGCGCCAACCGTCTCGCCACTGGCGAGTCCGGGCAGATACTTCTTCTTCTGCTCGTCCGTGCCAAAGTACACAATGGGCAGCGTTCCGATGCAGGTATGTGCGCCCCAAGTAGTGCTGAAGCCGCCGTACTTCGCGATCCGGTCCGCAATGATGGCCGAGGTGACTTTGTCCATCTGCATACCGCCATACGCTTCGGGAACATCCACACCGCTGAGCCCGAGTTCGCCGGCTTTCCTCACTAACTCCCGGGTGATGGAAAAATCCTTGTGTTCCATCTTGTCGATGTTGGGAACGATTTCTTTATTCGCGAATTCTTCGGCCGTCTGGGCAATGAGTAGGTGCTGTTCTGTGAAATCCTCGGGCGTGAAAACGTCCTCTGGTGTGCTCTCCCCGATCAGGAAGCTGCCGCCAGGAACCTTGACGGGTACTGCTGTTAATGTGGCCATTTTTCTTCTCTCCTTAAGCCTTGAGCCTACCGATCGGTCAAGCGTTAAACGCACAAAAGCCGGGGGAGTGTGGCAGACCACCGGCGTGAGTTGAGCACGAGTCGTGCAATGGAAATAAGCCAACGCGCACTGGTGCGAGACCAGGCACGTCGGCACATTCTCAGTTTCGTTCCGATAATCTCAACGCAGCAGTCCGCGCCGGAAGAAGTTATCTATCACGCTCTCAGGCGACGGCCGCCGCTGCTTTCTCTTTTCTGACCGGTTTTTTGCCCTTTGCGACGGGGGCCTTGACCACGACATCCATCAACGCCTTCTGGGCATCGACGTAACTCTTCACGGCCTCGCGGGTCAATTCATTCACTGGCAGGAAAGGAAATGGCCTCAACAATTCCATCGTCTTCCCCGCTGTCTTCAGATTGGCGCTGATCTGCTTCCCGGCCAGATCGACCAGGCGCTTCTGCGCTTCCATGAACGAGTCGGCCGCTTGCTGCGCCAATTCCTGCAATTCGGTGTGCTTCATTTTCTTCGCAGCACCGGTTGGGTGGCGCCCACTCGTAGCCTTCGCAGTTTCCTCGGCGACCACATCCAGGAACTTCTTCTGCGCTTTGACGAAATTCTCCATGCCTTCCCGTGCCAAGTCGACCAGGTGCTCGGCCTGGTAAGGCTTGCCGGACTTAGCGGCCTCGACCCAGGTATGGGTCTGTTTGTCCGCGATCTTGAGATACTCTTCTTGCATCTCGATGAATGTGTCCACGCTGCGTTGCAGCAGGTCGGCCATGGCGCTCGCGACCGGCCATTGCCCAACCCGCTCCTTCACGCCGGCCAGCAGAAGGTCGTGTTGTTCTCTTCCGAGATCGAGCAGGACTTTCTGGCCTTCCAGAAAATTGGTCATGCCCTCTCCGGCGATCTCGCCGAGCAGGGCGGTTGGAGAATAGGTTGGATCGGACAATTGCTCCCGAATTGCATGCATAACGCTGGCATTTTGCTTCATCGCCAGATCGATCAGAATACGCTGCGTTGCGAATAGAGTCTGTGCGCCTTGTTGCGCCCAGCCCGAGAGAAGCGAAAACATCGAAGATTCCTTCTGATGGGTGCGAGTAGATTCATGCTTAACTGCCGCTGGCATATGAGGACCTCCTATTGCTGCATTGCAGCATCAGCTAAACTATATAAAGCAGAAGGGCCTATGTCAAGGCCAGACTTTGGGGTTTTGCACAGCAACACGCTTGCCACAGAGCCCACGATCGTCGAAAAAACCTTAAAAAATCCTTGGAACGCGTAGGCATCGAACTCCAAACCCATTGTCTGCGCGTGCATAAAGGAGTTTCATGGACCAACCATGTTGCCGAAAAAGATCTGTTGGACCACAATAGTGATCGCGGTATACTTCTGCAGTGCAGCATACCTGCCTAGGTGGATTGATACGGCCGCCCTGGATTGATGGAACAAACTTGCGGAAGAAAAAGAAAAGCTCGACCGCTCGTCTCGCGAAAAAATCGAGGCCAAAACCAGTACCCCGCCGGTACCCGGCCGCAGACACCCCTTTCTGGAGCGAGGCACTTTTCGGGGCCGAGATTCTCTTGCTGCACGCGACTCCGGTTTATTACGGCTTGGGCGTACCCAGAGGTGACGGGTCGGGTGTAGTCATTATTCCTGGGTTTCTGGGTACCGACCTTTATTTGACCGAACTGCACGCCTGGCTCAAGCGCATAGGATACAGACCTTATTTTTCCGGAATCGGGATCAACGCGGAGTGCCCGAACCTGTTGATCCAGCGCCGGCTGAACCGCACGATTGAAGAAGCTGTTTCTGAGACCGGCCGCAAGATCCATCTCATCGGCCACAGCCTAGGGGGAGTGATTGCTCGTTCAGTCGCGGCGCAGCGTCCGAAAGATGTAGCGTCTGTGATTACGCTTGCCGCCCCCATTCGCGGCACGGTCGCCAATCGCACGGTCCTTCATGCGGCCGAAGCCGTTCGTCTCAAGATTCTTCAAGAGCACGGACGAGGCGTCCTTCCGGACTGCTACACGGGGCAATGCACCTGCAATTTTCTGGATTCGTTGCGGCGCAGAGTACCAGATACTATGCTCGAAACCGCCATCTATACACGTCAGGACGGAATCGTGGACTGGCGTTATTGCAGAACGATGGACCCGGACGTCGACATTGAGGTTCCGGGCACCCACATCGGTATGGCATTTAACGCAGCGGCATATGCCGTGCTTGCCGAACGCCTCGCAATGGCTCGAACCGCCTAGGTTCTCTTCCAGATCTGGCTGCCAGTTTGCGCTTTGCGACGGCCCCCAAGACCATCATCACTGCCCTCTGGCGAGTATCAACGCCGAGAGATATTCTGTAGTTTTGAGCGGGGTGATGCGCATGCCCGATCCAGAATTCGATCTCGTCGAATCCTTCCGAACGTTCATCAAACGGGCTGAACAAGGAACCGCCATTCCTCCTGTCGCAGCGCAGGATCTCAAGTGCTTGCACGAATTGTGCATCGAAAGAGCAAAGCGCTACTGCGGCAAAGATGGCGCGGTTCCTCTCGAATCCATGGCATCGGCATGCTCCCCGGAAGCAAATTTGCCGGCCGTGTGGCTGCGTCACACTCAACTTCGCGCCCTCTATCGGCAAGGTCTGCTCGCGGAATGGCAGCACGGCACCATCCTGGAAGATCAGGTCTTCGATCTTGCGGCAATCATCCCCGTGAACGGTATTCGCTTCGATCCGAACGAATTCATTCAACAATTGCGCGCTTTTCGAGTACCTCGCGCCACATGCGATTAAGCGGACCCCCGCTTCAGTGGATCGTGCTGGGAAGCATCGGACGCCGTTGCGCGGACTATTGCGGCTGAGGCTTCGGCGGGGGTTCGTGAATGTTCATGACGATCGACTTCATCCGCTTGAATTCGCCGGTATCGTAACTGTAATCCTTCGCGGGCAAAAGCTTGGCCTCGCGCGCGATTGCTTTCTCGCGATTCGGCGGGTTGGGGTGATCGGAAAGAAACTCGGTTACTCTCCCAGGAAGTGCTCCACCCGGACTTGAGAGCTTTGTGAAGAAGTGCGCCATCTCCACAGGGTTGTACCCGGATTCGGCCATGAGGTGACAACCGGTGAGATCGGCCTGGCTCTCGGCGCTTCGCGAGAACTTCAGCAGGACGCTGTTGGCACCCAGGCCGATGCCCATCTGCGCCAGCTTGCCCATCATGGAATCCTTCCCTGCTACCTGCTCCGCCAGAGCTGCGGGCAACTCGATCATTTTGGCCTTGGTGGCCTCGCTCGTGCCGTGGCGCAAGATCACGTGGGACATTTCGTGTCCCATGACGCCCGCGAGTTGGGCCTCGTTGTCGACCGCCTTGAGCAGACCGGTGTGGATGAACATGTGTCCGCCGGGAAGAGCGAAGGCGTTGATGGTGGGATCGGCTACGACTTCAAAGGTAAAGGGAAAGCCGCTTCCCTTTGCCTCCGGAGTTTCTGCGAGACGCTTGCCGACTTTGTTCACGTAATCCGTCAGCACCGGATCGTTGATGACCATTTTCTGCTTGCGGACCTCAGCGGCGGCTTCGTCGCCCAGCTGTACGTCCTGCTCTTTTGAGAACAGGTTGAAGCCGGGTTGGAAATGGTGAGCGCCCTGGGCAGAGAGAAGGACCGCCGTGAGCATAAGAATGAAGACGGTACTTGCGGACAGGATTCTTGTCATGAGGACCTCGAGCAACCGCTACAGGGTTTGTCGCCAGATTAGCACGAAGGGTTTTACGGTTAAGCAGGTCTGCTGCTATTGCCCAATGCAGCGGTGATCCGCCCGCGTTGACTTGTCTCCCCGCTGGACCTAAGATTCAGCCCGATGATTGGGCAGACCATCTCGCACTACCGCATTGTCGAGAAGCTGGGCGGCGGCGGCATGGGTGTGGTCTATAAGGCGGAGGACACCGAACTCGGGCGCTTTGTAGCGTTGAAGTTTTTGCCTGACGATGTAGCGCGCGACCCGCAAGCTCTGGAACGGTTCCGGCGGGAGGCACGTGCCGCCTCGGCTTTGAATCATCCCAACATTTGCACGATTTACGAAATCGGAAAGCGGGAAGGGCAGTCGTTCATCGTTATGGAGTTTCTCGATGGACTGACCCTCAAGCATCATATCGGCGGCAAGCCGATGCCGATCGAGGAGGTGTTGTCGCTCGGAATTGAGATCGCAGACGCTCTCGATGCAGCCCATTCGGTTGGCGTGGTGCACCGAGACATAAAGAGCGGGAACATCCTGGTCACGAAACGAGGGCACGCCAAAGTTCTCGACTTTGGATTGGCGAAGATCGTGCCTTCAATCGCCGGAGCGGGTGCAGTCGAATCCGCGCAATCGACTCTGACTTTAGAAGAACACCTAACGAGCCCCGGTCAAACGGTTGGCACGATCGCTTACATGTCGCCTGAGCAAGTGCGCGCCAAGGAGCTTGACGCGCGAACTGACCTATTTTCATTCGGCGCCGTGCTCTACGAGATGGTGACCGGAACCATCCCCTTCCGTGGCGAGAGCTCCGGGGTGATCATCAAGGCCATTTTGGATGGAGCGCCGACGCCAGCGGTGCGGTTGAATCCCGACGTACCCGTCGAGTTGGAACAAATTATCGAGAAATCCCTGGAGAAGGACCGTCAGCTGCGCTACCAGCACGCCTCTGACATTCGAACGGACCTGCACCGGCTGAAGAGAGCTTCGGAATCGGGCAAGCAGGTCATGAGCAGTTCGACATCTTCAGCAATCCATCGCTTGCCCCCAAAGATGCTGTGGATTGGTTCGGCAGCCCTGATCACGATCATGACGGCAGCGCTCGTACTCGCAGGTGTGTATTTCTGGACTGTCAAGCGGCAGGAAGTCTCATCACGGGCTGCGCCAAATCTGAAGCTGCAGCAGTTGACTACGAACTCCACTGAAAACCCAGTCGGATCCGGCGCCATTTCGCCGAACGGCAAGTACCTGGCGTACGCGGATTTCCAAGGCATCCACATTAAACTGATCGAGACCAGTGAAACGCGGACTGTCCCTCAACCTGAGCGTGTGAAGAACGGTCGCGTGGATTGGGTGATCGCAGCCTGGTACCCGGATAGCACCAGATTCGTGGCCAATTTGTATCCCGGCGGCCAGAATCCAATCAGCATCTGGACGGTTTCTGTGCTGGGTGGCGTCCCGACCATGCTGCATGATGATGCCGAGGCGTGGTCGATGTCTCACGATGGGTCGCTGATTGCGTTCGCCAAGAATAGCGGAACGGTGCCTCCCCATGAGATTTGGGTGATGGGTCCTATGGGAGAGAAGGAGCGAAGGGTGCTTGGCGGCGAACCAGGCACCGTAATTGCGAACGCCCGGTTCTCGCCCGATGACAAGCGGTTCGCGTACACCCAAAACCCCGATAAAGTCATCGTGCCGGAGTACTCGCTTCTAAACATCAGCGTGGCAGGTGGGCCTTCCATAAAATTACTCACCTCTCGATGGTTGCGCGATCACTCTTGGCTGCCCGATGGACGACTCATTTATTCACTGGCCGAAGACAATTCAAATTCCTGCAACTATTGGACGTTGGCGATGGACCCTCAAACCGGTAAACCGACCGACGCTCCGAAACGATTAACGAACTGGGCGGGATTCTGCGTCGATGCACTCAGCACGACAGCAGATGGTAAGAGTGTTGTCTTCAAAGAATCCTCGAGCAAGAGCAGCGTATTCACCGCCATTCTTCAAGCTGATCACACTCAAATCTCAACCCCGTCCCTCCTGACTCTAAGCGATGGGGAAAACGATCCGATGGGATGGACCGCCGATAGCAAAACCGTTGTTTTCTGGACGGATCGAAGCGACCACTCGGAGATTCGCAGTCAGTCGCTCGACGGGGAGACGGCGGATCTGATCGTAAGTGGAAGTGCCGATAACTATGTGATGAATCCACATGTGACTCCCGACGGCAAATGGATTCTCTACACTTTAGGGCACCCCGCGGAGCTCGGGCCCAATTTCGAGGTATCGCTCCAACGGGTTGGCATAAGCGGTGGTCCTTCCCAATCTTTGTTTAAGCGTCGTCCGGAATTCTTTTATCGCTGTGCCAACTCCCTCTCTAACCTCTGCGTAATGAGTGAGACAGCGCCCGATCGAAAAAGTCTCATTTTCGCAGCGCTCGATGCCTTCAAGGGACGGGGGCATGAACTGGCCCGCTTCGAAACGGACCCCACGGCCGATTACGACTGGGAGCTTTCTCCGGATGGAACCCGGATCGTCGTCCGCAAGAACAAGGAACCGCGCCTCGACATGATTTCCCTGACTGGCCGTCCTCCGCAGCAGTTCACGGTAAAAGGCTGGACGACACTTGCGAACCTCAATTGGGCCGCTGACGGGGCTGGCATATTTACCTCAGCGCCGGTGCCAAGAGGATCTATCCTCCTGTTCGTGGACTTGAAGGGGAACGCTCATCCTTTGTGGGAACAAAAGGGCAGCAGGGGTACCTGGGCCACTCCAGCGCCAGACGGAAAGCATCTGGCCCTGTCTGGCTGGTCAACCAACTCCAATCTGTGGATGATGCAAAATTTTTGAGATGAAGCTGGTGGCTCGGCAGGCCTCATACGGCGCGAGTACGCGGGAACCAAAACGCACCGATTGCGTGCGCAAATCTCGGTCAGTTCTGCTCAGACCTGAGTTGGGCTAAGGGAGTCTTGCTCAGTTCGATTCGCTGGTCGAACTGGCCGGTTGGACGACTCCTTCCGGCGCGTCGATTGGGACGGGCTTGTTGTAATCAGAATAGGAAAACGTGCCGGCGCCATCCTGCGTGGTCATCTCGTAGGGTAGATGATCGTCGACTCCCAGGCACACGGAACCTCCCTGAGCAGAGAGAGCGGTCCTGGTGGCGAACTTCCATTCCCGGCAGCGAACACCGTTTACAGTCTTCTTGCCGCCCGGTTCCGCCATGGAATGGCGGAGCATGGTGAGCATATCCGGCAACAGGTCCGTGGGCTCACCGCGCGCAATATTGTTGCAATACCATTTGGCGGAATAGCGGTCGCCTGCGTAGCCGTTGCTTTCCCAGGATCCGTTACCGTCCCGGGAATAGCGCTGGTCGCCAACCAGCAGGTCTTCGTTTTTTATCTCGAGAGGAGAATCCGAGTTGCTTTGCGCGTCATGCGATTGCTGATGAACCATCACGCGGTTGCAATCGACTTCCCATAGCCTCTCTGAATGACTTCCTGAGCCGGTTTGGATGTAGGCACCGCGGAAGCTTTTGACCTGCTTCATCGCGTCGAGTGTTCTCTGAAATTCTTCGTCTGCTCGGCTGGGGTTTACCGCCTGGCCGACAGCCCAGAAAATCACTCCCATGGCCAAAACACCTGCGGCGATCCAAAGGTTTCGACGGTTCATACGGGAGTCCTCCCCGAGCGGCTTGGCGCCTAGGTTAGTAGAGAAAATTCCAGGGTGAAAGTTACTGACGTACGTGATCGAGAAGAGCCTGTTTTCCGCCCATCATGCATTAGCCCCTGAAGAAATGGGCGGGATCATCATTGGTAGGACGGCGCGGTTCGTAAAAGGTTCACGCGGTCGGAAGGAGCTTTGTTGTCGCGGAATATTCTGGTGCCGGGAGGGGGAGTCGAACCCCCAAGGTACCAAGTACCGGCGGATTTTGAGTCCGCTGCGTCTGCCAGTTCCGCC
>Ga0209166_10004019_pt1 | contig 10438 bp, 7 predicted proteins | sample Coa_R1_3_FD_187151 | JGI IMG/M metagenome (GOLD analysis project Ga0209166, IMG submission 187151) | Surface soil microbial communities from Centralia Pennsylvania, which are recovering from an underground coalmine fire - Coalmine... | ecosystem: Environmental > Terrestrial > Soil > Unclassified... | reverse complement strand
CGCCCAGGGAGACCAGGAATCCATAGGTCGGCAGAAAGAACTTTCCGAGATTAAAAATTTGTGGGAACACTATTTAGTTTGATGCAAGAAACGGGGATTTGCTTACAGGATCAGTCTAGCAGGAAGACGACCACAGGGGCTGAAGCCCAACGATCTTGCACCACCACGCGGCCCTGAAGGGCCGCTCTTCCACAAAAGCAGGGGGGGCTGAAGGGCCGCTCTTCCACAAAAGCAGGGGGCTCTGAAGGGCCACCTGCCACTAATGGCGGAAGCTCTGAGGAGCCGCTCTTCCACACTTACGACAACAACAAGAAAGCAAGCCGACCCACTAAGCCGTGTGACGGGCCGAGAATGAACCCGTCGGTAGACGTTGGGAACCCGCCGAGACCCTTTAGGCATCTCCGCATGGCGGAGCGTCGCTCACCGGATCCTAGTTCGAGTCGAGTCCCCGTTCATTCTGCATTGGTTCAAAAATCGGTTACCGCCATCACCAATCCTGGCAGGCCGGCTTTCAGATTGGATGCTAGGCAAATCAGATGCGCTTGGCAAGTGGAAGACTGCAAATAGTTGGCAGGTCGCTTGCAACGAAAGTAACGCTGCGTTTACACGAAGGGCTTGCTATGCGGAGCTGCTCGTGAAACCCAGAACCTCTGAAAACCTCCTGGGAATTTCGGATCAGCAGGCGTCAATCAGCTTGATGGAAGGCGTTGTTGTGATGCGTGGACCGTCGGAAATACTTGATTCTGGTGCGTGGGTGTGAGTGTATATAGTCTAGAACCAACAAAATCGGGCCCAAAGTGTGCTCGCTTGCGGGTGGGCGAGCCGCTGGAGAAGTCTGAGAGTGAAGTCTAAACTTCGATGGTCTGCCGTTGCGGCGGCGACAATCCTCATGGGCGTCCATGGGGCGGTGGTGACGTTCCGGTACGGCACCGACACGGCATCGCTGTGGGGCGACTGGATTGATACGGCGGCGCCGTTGACGGCAGCAGTAGTCTGCTGGGCGATTTCGCGCAGTGCCGGGCCGTTCGGCAAGCGGGTCTGGCGTCTCGTCGGCTTCTCAACTCTTATCACTACGGTTGGCCAGGGTCTCTACACCTACTACTACGATTACCGGCATGCGCCGCTTGGCACACTGTGGCCGAGTGACGTGCTCGTCTTTTTCTGGATCGTTCCAGCCATGATGACGCTGTTTTTGAGCCCCAGCGACCCAAACAGCGGATACCGATGGTTGCGGGTCTGCGATTTTGTGCAGGTTTGCACACTCGTGCTGGCAGTCGAGTTATCTCAAATCTATGTGCCTTCGCGCTGGCAGAGCGCTGGGCAATCGATGCAAATCCGCGCGCTGCATGCGGGGATTTTTTTCTTTGGCTTGATCTGTCTCAGCTTTCTGGTTCGGGGCCTGCTGAGCCGCAACCGGACCGCCCGCGCGTTTTTTCTGCGGGTCGGCATTTGCCTGTCGGTGTATGCGGTCGTTCTCAATGTCACTCTCTACTACCAGGCTTCACGGAACTACCAGCAAGGGGGATGGCCTGATCTCGCCTGGACGTTTACCTACGGTTTGCTGATTGTCGTCGCCGGCACCTGGAGTGACCACGAGGACAAGGTCGAAGTCGAACCGCGTTCCCGTGGCTTGCAACTGTTGGCCCAATTCTCTCCGTTGTTGATTCCGGCCATCGTCTTTCCGCTAGTACTCAGCATCGCGCAAGAGCAATTTGGCTGGTCGGTGGTGATCGTCCTGGTCTCTTTCGCCGCGGCCGGCGGCCGTTTGTTCGTGGTGCAGAACCAGTTGCTGGTGAGCTCGCGAGAGTTGGAGAAAAATCTGGCTCTTTTGCAGGGCATCACAGAGGGAACAACCGACGCCATCTTCGTCAAGGATCTCCAGGGTCGGTATCTGATGATCAATTCCGCAGGTGCTCGCATCCTTGGCCGCAGCGTGGAAGATGTGGTCGGCAAGACGGACCTGGACTTGTTCAGTGCAGACACCGCGCCCGCCATAATGGAGCGTGACCGCCTGGTCGTACAGTCTGGCGAGGTGCAGACCTACGAGGAGCCGGGCGCTGCAGGCGGAGTAAGCCGAATGTACCTGGCGACCAAAGGACCCTATCGCGATCCCAGCGGCCAAGCGATCGGTCTACTCGGCATTTGCCGTGACGTCACCGACCGTAAACGCGCCGAAGAAGAGATGCGCCAGTCGCAACAAAAACTGCGCATTCACATTGAGCACACCCCGCTGGCAGTCGTGGAATGGGATATGGAGTTCAAGGTAGCCGCGTGGAATCCTTCGGCGGAGCGCATCTTCGGATATTCGCGCGACGAAGCCATGGGCCGGCACGCGAGCTTTATTGTGCCGCAGCAGTTCCGCCAACACGTGGACCAGATATGGAAAGACCTTATCAGCATGCAGGGCGGAGAGCGCAGCGTCAACGACAACCTCACCAAAGATGGCCGCACGATTTCCTGCGAATGGTACAACACTCGACTGATGGATGATTCCGGGCGCGTGCTGGGTGTGGCCTCGCTGGTTCAGGATGTGACGGAACGCAGGCGGGCGGAGGCCAGATTCCGGGGACTGTTGGAGGCGGCGCCGGATGCGATGGTGGTCGTGGATGGGGAGGGAAGGATCGTACTCGTGAATGCCCAGGCGGAGAAGCTGTTTCAGTATGGCCGGGAAGAATTAATGAACCGCCAGATTGAAATATTGATGCCGGAACGTTTTCGCGGGAAGCATCCAGGGCATCGCATGGAGTTCATGGCGCAGCCGCGAGTGCGGGAGATGGGAGTGAGGATGCAGTTGCACGGACTGCGCAAGGATGGCACTGAATTTCCGATTGAGGTCAGCTTGAGTCCCTTGGAAACCGAGCAGGGAATGCTGATTTCGAGCGGAATACGGGACATCACGGAGCGGGTAGCGCTGGAAGAACGACTGCGGCAATCGCAGAAGATGGAAGCCGTGGGACGGCTGGCGGGTGGAGTGGCCCACGATTTCAACAATCTGCTGACGGTGATACTCGGGTATTCACAGATCGTGGCCGACGGCGTACCGGCGGGAAGCCGGCTGGCCGAGAGTACGGGGCAGATCAAGTCGGCGGCTGATCGTGCGGCGGGCATTACGCGGCAGTTGCTCGCCTTCAGCCGGAAGACAGTGCTCACTCCGCGAATCATTGATCTAAACGACATCATGCTGAACCTCGACTCGTTGTTGCGCCGGCTCATCGGAGAGGACATCGAGGTGCTCACTGTGCCGGCCAGGGATCTGGGCTCGGTTAAGGCTGATCCGGGGCAGATCGAGCAGGTCATCATGAATCTGGCGCTGAACTCCCGCGACGCGATGCCGCACGGCGGAAAACTTACCCTGGAGACGTCGAACGTCGAGTTGGACGAGAAGTATGCCGGTGAGCACCAGCCCATCGCGCCCGGGAGCTACGTGATGTTGGCGGTGAGTGACACCGGACTGGGTATGAGTGCCGAGGTGCAGGCACGTGTGTTCGAGCCTTTCTTCACCACGAAAGAAGTGGGCAAGGGCACCGGCCTCGGCCTGTCGATGGTGTACGGAATCGTTAAGCAGAGTGGAGGCTACATTTGGGTATACAGCGAACCGGGGCAGGGGACGACGTTCAAGATCTATCTTCCACGCGTCAACCAACCGGCAGAAGCGCCGGGCGCAGATAAGCGGCCCGGCAACGTGCAGCGCGGCACGGAAACGATCTTGTTGGTCGAAGACGACCCGCAGCTTCGCCAACTGAGTTCGTCAGTGCTCTCGCACTGTGGATATAAAGTGCTCGCCGCTGCCAGTCCCGAGGAAGGACTGGAAATCTGCAAGTCGAACCATCGTGACATCCGCCTGCTGGTTACCGACGTGGTCATGCCCCGGATGAACGGGCGGCAACTGGCGGAGGAGATTGTGAGAATCTCTCCGAAAACCAGGGTGCTCTACATCTCGGGATACACCAACAACGCCATCGTCCACTACGGAGTGCTTGACCCGGGACTGTGGTTTCTGCCGAAGCCCTACACCCTGTCATCCCTGGTCGCCAAGGTGCGCGAGGTGCTGGACGCCAGCACGGCCGCAGCCGAAGTGGAATGAACCGAATACGAGATCAATTGCTAGCGGGCGCTTCTGCCCAATAACTGCTTCTAGCCAGCACTGTGTTACTGCCGCCATTCTTCAAGGCCACCCGGATTCTATGCAGGCCCGCATGCGGATTTTTCGGTGTGATGCTGAGCCAGTAACGGCTGTGGAGATGGTTGGTGAAGTCGTTCATCCGTATTTCGAATTTCCTGCGAGTCTCGAACATCTCGTACTCGCCCCCGGTCATGGCGGCAATGGTTTTGGGAACGTTCTTCCGCATCGCTTGAACAGTCATCACCAGGGGAGCGAGGATGTCGGGTTCGGGATGCATTTCATTCAGGTTGTTGCCGCGCCCGGTGTCGAGGACATTAGAGAGCGATGGAGAGAACGTCAGGGTGTAGACCAGCGTGTTGCTGTTTCCAAGAGCGGCGACGATTGAGCTTATCTTGCTGCCAAGCACGCTGCCATGATCGCGGGTTTCGCTGATGAGCAGCAGTACGCGCTGGCGACCGTCTGGTTCCTTCTTAAGCAAGTTCACCGAGTAGTCGATCGCATCGAGGATTGCGGCGCCGCCGTCGCCGGGCTGGAGATTCTGGAGGTCGGCGGAGATCAGGCTCTCATCTTTCGTGAAATCCCTGGTGACCTGAACTTCGCTGTCGAACTCGACAACCGCGACACGGGCGGTACCGATGGCGAAGAGCGGGTCGAGCATGGACTTCAATCCCTTGATTCGCGGGAATTCGTAGTAGGCTCGGCGGCCGCGCTGGATGGCCACTACCAGCGAGACCGGCTGGCCTTCTGGTGCGTCGTCGAGACGCACCGGTTGTTCGACGCCGTCATCTTGTATGACGAAGTCTTTGGCTTCCAGGCCATAGACGATTGCGCCTTGCTGGTCTTTTACCAGGGCCTGAATCAATACGATGTTGGATTGGGAACGGAGAGTAGTTTCCTGGGATAAAGTAACGCCAGTTAACAGGAGAAGCGCGACGGCAGCGACGGCGCGGCGCAGACTATCCCGCTTTGCGTTTCTCGCCCAGCACTTCATCCAGCGCATCTGCTAATAGATGCGCGCGCTTCTGGTAGTCGGTTGCCCCGGTGTCTTGCCTTTTCTTCAGCAGGTGATATTCGTCGGCAATGTTGAGTGCGGCGAGCACGGCCAGTCGAACCGTGTCGATGGTGTTGGTGGCTTCGGCCACGGCACGCATTTTGGAGTCCACGTATTCGGCGAGCTTGAGAATGTACTCAGGATCGGAGCCGCGCAGGTTGTAGGCCTGGTCGAAAATCTCGACTCGCACGCTGGCGTTTTGCGCGTCTTTCACCATCTGATCTTTTGTCGCTGTGGCCATGTCCGTCTCCGTCCAGTGACTTTAGGTCGCTTGCAGCGGCGCTCCGCGATTAGCTGGCTTCGGCGATCGATTCGATCTGCTCCAACATTTTCTCGACGCGACCGCGGATATCTTCCCGCTCCTTCTTTAGTTGCACAGAATCGCGGCGAAGAGTTGCCAATTCTTCTTCGCGATCCTGTAATTGCTGGCGCAAGCGCTGGGCATCGCGCTCGGCAGTCGCCTGGGCCTGCCGGGCGGCCTTGTACATCTCTATGGTGCGATAAATCTTCTGTTCGAGCGCTTCAAAATCGTCGGACGGAACCTGCTCTGCTACTGGTTCGACTGCATTCAAAGCCATGATTGCACTCTTCCCCACGAAGATTTCTGGAACTTCCTCGCAGTATACTCCACATCTTTGTGGACAAAAGGGTCGATCCTAACTGCTTTTCCCGGCTGGTTCTGGGGGTTGAGATCGGCAATCACTTCGGCGAGAGGATCGAACCAAGGTCAGACATATGAAACGCCCGGAGGGCCAAAGTGGAACGAATCTATCTCACGGCTCGTCCCGAGCCTTCGCGAAGCATGCGGTACACCAGCGCTACGGGCAACCCAACGACGTTGCTGTAATCGCCTTCGATCCGCGGGATCCAGCGCGAAGCCATTCCCTGGATTGCGTAGGCTCCCGCTTTGTCCATGGGTTCGCCGGTTGCAACGTAGGAGCGAATCTCGTCTTCGGAAATCTCGCCCATAGTGACGAGGGTCGTTTCCGAGGCGGTTCGAGGCTCAGCGCTCCCGGGCCCCGCCAGGCAGACACCGGTTATCACTCGATGCGAGCGCCCCGAAAGCAAGCGCAGCATGCGAGCCGCGTCGTCGGCATCGCGGGGCTTGCCGAGGATTGCCTCGTCGGTTACGACAATCGTGTCGGCGCCGAGCACCACATCCTGTGGACGAACGCGCCAGACGGCCAGCGCCTTCTCGCGCGCGAGCCTTTCTGCACAGTCGCGCGGTAGTTCGGCCGCAAGTGGGGTTTCATCGACATCGGCCGGCTGCACGGCAAACGAAATGCCGGCGTTGCCGAGAAGTTCCTGACGTCGTGGCGAGGCAGAAGCGAGAACGAGCATGCGAAGGCGATTCTAACGACTACCAACGATACCGCGCACCGACTCAATCAGCTTCGCCGAGTCGTAGCCGACGCCATCTTTGAAGACCGTTTCCACATTTTCGATGTCTTCAATCTTCTTCGAGGGATCACCCTTGATCACGACCAGGTCGGCCTGCTTGCCGGGTGCGATGGATCCGATGCGGTCGAACTCTCCCAGAAACTGCGCCCCATTCGCGGTCGCAATGTGAATCGCCTCCAGCGGCGTGAACCCGGCTTCGACCAGAAGCTCCACTTCTCGCTGATCGCCAAATCCAGCCAGCACTCCGCCAATGCCCGTGGGGTCGAGTCCGGCGAGCAACATGCCGCCTGCTTTGGAGAAGGCATATTCGAATTCCATTTCCTTCTTGAAAGCGGCCGGCCAAGGGGACACGTCGCTCCCGTACCACTTGCGATTGTTCCCGGCATCGCTGTACCGCACGCGATACCACAGCAGCGCGCTGCGTGCATCCGGCGACAGTGCATCCAGCACGCGCTTCGCGATCGTCGGCCTGTCGGAGAAGCTGCTCATCTCAAACACAGGAAGGGTCGAAGTTACAGCAACGTGATGCTGCACCAGATAGAGAATCGTATCGTGTAGCGGCCCTGTATTCGCGTCGAGCTTGGCAATCTCCTTGGGCGCCGTGCCATCTCCCGGACACTCATCGGGCTTTTTCCCGGGCACGAATTCCGTGTCCACCACCAGCCCGTGCTCCAAGTCATCGATGCCGAGATCGGCCGCCTCGCGAAACGTTATTGCGCACAAGTGCCCGGTAACTTTTGCCCCGCGCTTGTGCGCCGCCGCGACCGCCGCGCCCAGTTCCGCCCGCGTCAAATTCATGTACGCCTTGAAGCTGTCGACACCCTCGTCGAGCCAGAAGTTCACGGTGCGTGTCGCATCCTCCGGCGTCGTGATTTGGTGCATCTGAATCGCAAACGAGCCCTTGCCTTCAAGGTATGGCCCGGTCACATGCATCTTCGGTCCGGGCGTCTGACCCGCATCGATGGACTTCTTGAGTTCCAGATCGGCGTACGGTTCGAGCGAACCAGTGGTGCGAATTGTGGTCACGCCACCCGCCAGGTAGAGCCGCGGAAAACTAAACGCCATTTCCCCGAACACTGCGTTCCCCATGGGATAGAACATGTGATCGTGCATGCCGACGAGGCCAGGAATGACGCTGTATCCCTGCAGGTCGAGGACCTGCGCGTCTTTTGGAACGTTTGCTGCAGACGCGTCGCCCACCGCCTCGATCTTTCCCTTGCTTAGAACGATGGTTTGATCGTCACGCGCCGGCGCGCCGGTGCCGTCAATCACGCGCACGTGCGTCAGGGCGACAACTGGGGCCTTGACCTTCACAAAAGCCTGCACTGCAGGTGAAAGAGTCTGCGCCGCCGCAATAGAACCGTTGAGCAACAGTAGACCGATTGCTCGATACATGTTTCCTCCCTGAATGGCAGCTGAGAGTAAATCAGGTGGGACCGCGTGGCAAGCCTCCCGCAAAAAGCAAAGGGCCTCGGTATTCCAAGGCCCTTCAACATTCGGGTTAATACGGCACCCCGCGACAACCTCAGTATCGTCTCGCCATCTGAGGGAGTCAAGTTACTTTTGTTGGGAGCGATCCTCGCATTTCGCCCCCCACAGAACCTCCGCTCCAATAGAACCGAAGCGTGGACCCGACGGGATTCGAACCCGCATCTGCTACCGTCGCGAGGTGCCGTGTTTCCGTTACACCACGGGCCCAACCAGACTGTAATGCATGCGAGTCCCGCCGCGTGTGTTCGTCATCACATTCAACCATCACTTCGGTGAGAGTAGGCCCGAATCGGGACAGCAAATTCGCATCAATTGGCGAGGATGCCTCGCCCGCCAGGTGCATGGAGTTTAGCGGGAAAGCGCAATCGCCGGCGAGCCCCGCCCCGGAAAATCTGGACTGCATCTGCTGCTTCGTTCATCCCTGCATGGCCCGTGACGACATGTGTGCAGTGAGAGCGCCGCCGCTTCCGCTTGGCCGGTGCGACGGTCCAGCGCTACCTGCTACGATCCCTCCGCGCCTCGCTTACAATCAGTTGCCGACTGTCGCAACATCATACGGGGGACATATCATGGCCAGCACGCCGATTTCAAAGGACAGAATCGCGGCTCGGATCGCGATCGTCGACCAGCACCTTCGATTTGAAAACGCGCACGACCTTGACGGAGTCCTGGGCACCTTCGGAGACAGTGCCCACTACGACGACGAGTCCTGGGGAGAACACTACCAGGGACACGATGGAGTCCGCGCGTTCTACGGACAATTGATGGCGGCACTCCCGGACTTGCAAATCGAAGTGCTGCGCCGGCATACGGCCGAAGAAGTCATCGTTCTGGAAGTCATGATTCGCGGCACGCAGCTAGGTCCATGGCGGGGACTGCCTGCTACCGGGAGACGCGTCCAGATCCCGCTGTGCGGCGTCTACACTTTCGACTCCGATGATCGCCTTGCCGGCGAAAGAATCTACTACGACCGCGCGACGGTCCTGCGCCAACTCGGCGTCTTCCACGAACCGCAAACCGCTCTCGGTCAGATCGCAACACTGGCCACGCATCCGCTCACTATTGCTCGGGCCCTGGGGCGCAAAGTTCTGGGAGCCTGATGCCGGCATAACCTCGCCACGGATCTTGCGAGAGCGCATGCAAGACTCACACCGTCTTTGTTCGACACCATTCAGCGTCAGCTTAGGCGACTCCGCTTCAACCCCTGCTAAAATCAAAGATTAGCCGCTCACCCATGGACGCATCCTTCATCCGGAACTTCGCGATCATCGCGCATATTGACCACGGCAAGTCCACGCTCGCTGACCGCCTGCTGGAGCTGACCGGATCGCTCACTACCCGCGAAATGCAGGCGCAGGTGCTCGACTCGATGGACCTGGAGCGCGAGCGCGGCATCACCATCAAGGCCCATGCTGTCCGCATGATGTACACAGCGAAAGACGGCCAGACGTATCAACTCAATCTTATCGACACGCCCGGCCACGTGGACTTCTCCTACGAAGTCTCGCGCTCCCTGGCGTCGTGCGAAGGTGCGCTGCTCGTTGTGGACGCATCGCAGGGAGTCGAAGCGCAGACGCTGGCCAACTCGTATCTGGCAATCAATCACGGTCTCGAGATCATTCCCGTCATCAACAAGATCGATCTGCAGAGCGCTGACATCCCTCGCACGAAAGAAATGATCGAAGGAGCCGTCGGTTTGGATGCCACCGACGCGGTTCTGATCAGCGCCAAGACCGGCCAGGGCGTGCCTGACGTGCTGGAAGCCATTGTGAAGCGAGTTCCCCCGCCCAAGGGCAATCCCGAAAACCGGCTCCAGGCACTGGTTTTCGACTCCTGGTTCGACCCCTACCGCGGCGTCGTCGTACTTACTCGCGTTTTTCAGGGGACGCTGCGCAAGGGGCAGAGAATCCGCCTGATGTGGAACGGCACCACCTTCGACGCGGAGACGCTGGGTGTACTCACACCCAAGCCGGTGGAGATCGACCAACTGAAGGCCGGCGAAGTGGGATTCCTCATCGCCAATATCAAGAACGTCGCCGACACGAAGATCGGCGACACCATCACCGACGACACCAATGCCGCGATCGAGCCTCTGCCCGGATTCGAAGAGATCAAGCCCATGGTGTTTGCCGGGCTTTATACCATCGATGCGCATGAGCACACGCAACTGCGCGAGGCGCTGGAAAAACTTCGGCTCAACGATTCGTCGTTCTTCTTCGAGCCCGAGAGTTCCGTGGCACTCGGTTTCGGTTTCCGTTGCGGCTTCCTCGGCCTGCTCCACATGGAGATCATTCAAGAGCGCCTGGAGCGTGAGTTCGGTCTCGACCTCATCACGACGGCGCCGGGTGTCCGCTACAAGATCTACAAGACGG
>Ga0209166_10004018_pt1 | contig 10439 bp, 6 predicted proteins | sample Coa_R1_3_FD_187151 | JGI IMG/M metagenome (GOLD analysis project Ga0209166, IMG submission 187151) | Surface soil microbial communities from Centralia Pennsylvania, which are recovering from an underground coalmine fire - Coalmine... | ecosystem: Environmental > Terrestrial > Soil > Unclassified... | reverse complement strand
CGCAGAACCACTTCACCATCGGTATTCGCGATGACGTCACCCACACCAGCCTGAATTACGATCCTTCGTTCTCCACAGAGGATCCCCATACGGTTCGAGCGCTCTTTTACGGTCTCGGTTCCGACGGCACTGTCGGCGCAAACAAGAACTCCATCAAAATTATCGGCAAGGGAACGAATAACTATGCGCAAGGGTACTTCGTCTACGACTCCAAGAAGGCGGGCGCCGTCACTGTTTCGCATGTGCGTTTCGGCCCTGAGACCATCGAATCTACCTATTTGATTTCCAAAGCCAGCTTCGTGGCCTGCCATCAATTCCAGTTCATCGACCGCATCGATGTGCTCACGGCTGCGGAACCGGGCGCGACCTTCCTTCTGAACGCTCCCTTTGGCCCGGAAGAAATCTGGAATCACCTGCCCCGCCAAGTCCAGCAAACCATCATCGACAAGAAGCTCAAACTCTACGTGATTGACGCTTACAGCGTGGCCCGCGAGGTCGGCATGGGCACGCGCATCAACACCATCATGCAAACCTGCTTTTTCGCCATCAGCGGAGTCCTTCCGCGCGAAGAAGCCATCGCGGCAATCAAAAAAGCCGTTCAGGAAACCTATGGCAAACGCGGCGAAGCCGTAGTGCAGAAGAATTTTGCCGCCGTTGACCAGGCGCTCTCTCGACTGCATCAAGTGAAGGTTCCAGAAAGAGTCTCCGCGACGTTTGAAATGCTGCCGCCGGTTCCCACGCGCGCCCCTGCTTTCGTTCGCGACGTCGTCGGCACCATCATCGCCGGAAATGGCGACGCCCTGCCCGTGAGTGCGCTGCCCATCGATGGCACCTTCCCCACTGCCACCGCTCAATGGGAAAAGCGCAACATCGCTCAGCAAATTCCCGTCTGGGACACAGAACTCTGTATTCAGTGCGGAAAATGCGTCATGGTCTGCCCGCATTCCGTGATTCGCGCCAAAGTTTACGATTCTTCCCTTTTGGCGAACGCCCCTGCTACCTTCAAGAGCGCCAAACCGCGCTGGCGCGAATTTGAATCCCTGCGCTACACCCTACAGGTCGCGCCCGAAGACTGCACCGGCTGCCGCCTTTGCGTGGAAATCTGCCCCGCCAAGAGCAAGAGAGAAGTCAAGCACAAAGCCATCAACATGGAGATGCAGGCGCGCCTGCGTGAGGCAGAAGCCGCCAACTGGGACTTCTTCCTCTCGCTGCCCGAGTTCGACCGCGAGCGCCTCTCTCACACGCAGGTCAAAGACGCTCAGCTTCTCGAGCCGCTCTTCGAGTTCTCTGGTGCCTGTGCCGGTTGCGGCGAAACGCCCTACATCAAATTGCTCACGCAGCTCTTTGGCGACCGTTTGCTGATCGCCAACGCCACCGGCTGCTCCTCCATTTACGGCGGAAACCTACCCACAACACCCTACACAGTGAACCGCCAAGGCCGCGGTCCCGCATGGTCCAACTCTCTCTTTGAAGACAATGCCGAGTTTGGCCTGGGCATGAGGTTGGCAGTTGACCAGCAAAATTTGTATGCGCAACAGCTCCTAACAGGGCTCTCCGGCCCGTTGGGAGGAGCGCTGGTTGCTGGTTTGCTCGAAGCCGATCAGTCCAAGGAACCCGGCATCGAAGCTCAGCGCCAACGCGTTGCCGAGCTTAAACGTAAGCTTGCATCCATCGATTTGCCTGCAGCCCGCGAGCTTCTCACGGTGGCTGACACGCTGGTGCGCAAAAGCGTCTGGCTCGTGGGCGGCGACGGGTGGGCTTACGACATTGGCGCCGGTGGTTTGGATCACGTGCTCGGCTCGGGACGCAACGTCAATGTCCTGGTCCTCGACACGGAAGTCTATTCCAACACCGGCGGCCAAATGTCGAAAGCCACTCCGCGCGGCGCCGTCGCGAAGTTCGCCACCGGCGGCAAAGGAATGGCCAAAAAAGACTTGGCTATGGAAGCCATCAGCTACGGCTACGTATACGTCGCTCGCGTGGCTATGGGCGGCAACGACACGCACACCATCAAAGCGTTTCAGGAAGCAGAGGCCCACAACAGCCCGTCTATCATCATTGCCTACAGCCACTGCATCGCGCACGGCTACGACATGGGTTTCGGTCTGAATCAGCAGAAGAACGCCGTGCTTTCCGGTTACTGGCCGCTGATGCGCTACAACCCGGCTTTGCGCCTCGAAGGCAAGAACCCTTTCCAGCTCGATTCCAAAGCTCCCAGCATCCCACTCAAGAAATACGCCTACGAAGAAGCCCGCTACACCATGCTCAGCCGCAGCGATCCCAAAGCTGCCCGCGAGCTCCTTCGCGAAGCCCAGGACGACGTCGAACGCCAATGGCGCGTTTATTCCAACCGCGCCGCAATGCCCGGTAGGGGAGAAACTCCGAATATTGCTCCGCACGAACCCGAAGAGATCGCCGTTGAAACCGTCAAGAAAGGAGGCGACGAAGAATGAGCGACATTTCCACTCGATATCTGGGCATGGCGCTGAAATCGCCTCTAGTGGCTTCCGCATCGCCCGTTTGTGAATCCGTCCCGAACATCCGTGAACTTGAAGACGCCGGCGTCGGCGCCGTGGTTCTCCCATCTCTTTTCGAAGAACAACTCGAACTGGAAAGCAACGCTCTCGATGACGATCTCTGGCGCGGATCCGAAAGTTATCCCGAGTCCCAGTCCCTGCTCCCCGATTTGCAAAACTACAATCTTGGCCCCGACGGCTATCTCGACCTCATCGAGAGCGCCAAGGCCGCCGTGGACATTCCGGTGATCGCCAGCCTCAACGGTGTGTCACCGGGTGGCTGGGCCGAATATGCCCGCCTCATGGCGGAAGCAGGAGCCGATGCGATCGAGCTGAATGTTTATTCAATCCCTACGGAGCCCACGGTGAGCGCCGTCGAGCTCGAAAGAGGCTATGTGGACCTCGTCCGTCAGATCAAGCGCACCGTACGCATTCCAGTAGCTGTAAAGCTCTCGCCTTTTTTCAGCGCCCCGGCGAATTTTGCGATGCGTCTCGACGACGCGGGCGTCAATGGCTTGGTCCTCTTCAATCGCTTTTATCAGCCTGATTTCGACGTGGAGTCGCTGGAAGTCGTGCCACGCCTCACGTTGAGCCATCCTGACGAATTACTGCTGCGCCTTCACTGGACCGCTATCCTCTCCGATCACGTGGAAGCTGACCTCGCTATCACTGGCGGCGTGCACAGCGCCAACGACGTGGTGAAGTGCATCCTGGCCGGTGCCAGCGTGACCATGATGGCCTCGGTGTTGTTGCAGCGAGGAATTCATCACGCCTTCTCCGTCCTCACCGACCTCCACCGCTGGCTCGAAGAACACGAGTACGATTCCGTCCGCCAGATGTGCGGCAGTATGAGCCGCCGGTCGGTCCCCGACCCAACCGCCTTCGAGCGCGGGAACTACATGCGCGTCCTCAGCTCTTACGCGTTTCGTTCCGGGCATATCAATCACTAGCTCGACCTGCGATGATTGCAGTTCTTTGGCTCGATAAACTTATACCCGCTACTCATAGCGAAGGGCGACCATGGGATCGATGCGCGTGGCGCGACGCGCGGGCAAGTAGCAAGCCGTAAGCGCCACAAGTACAAGCAGAACGGTCACGATGGCAAATGTCGTCGGATCGGTCGCGCTAACACCAAAGAGCAGGCTGGCCATCAAATGCGTCAGTCCGAAGGCCGCCGCAAGACCTATGGCCACTCCGGCAAGCGTCATCTTCATTCCATCGCCTAATATCATGCGAAGCACATCGGAACGGTGTGCGCCAAGAGCGACGCGAACGCCAATTTCCTGAGTGCGCTGGCCAACGAGATACGAAACGACGCCATAAATTCCCCCGGAGGCGAGCAGCAGTGCCAGAAAAGCGAAGCTGCCGAGCACGGTCATGGAAAATCGCTGCGAAGCGAGCGAATCGGAGATAATCTGCTCCATCGTTTGGGTCCGGGACATCACGTGCTCGCCGCTTATGCCTTTAATTGCCGACCGAAGTGAATATCCAATGGCCGTTGCATTCTGATCGTAACGCACCATCACTCCGGTTCCATTCCACGACAGTTGCATCGCGGCGTCCGGCAGTTGCATGTAAGGAACGTAAAGCTCCGCGCGCAGCGATTCTGTGTCGTCGGAAACGAGACCCCACTGCTTAACGTGCCCCACGACACCCACAATCTCTGCCCGTCCCCCTTTGTTTGGAATGAAGATATGCCGGCCGATGGGGTCCTGATCGGGAAAATACTTACGCGCGAACACGTCGTCAACAACGATAACGTGGGAGGAATTCTCACTGTCCAGCGGCGTGAAAAAGCGTCCACGCTCGAGCGGAATGCCCATCACTTTCAAATAGTCTTCTTCCACGACATAGCTGAGCGACCAGCTCATGTCATTGTCCGTTTCGGGCTTGGGCTTTCCTTCTATCCAGAAAAGGTCTTCATCATCGCTGGCCAAGGGCATGGCGCCCCAGGACAGAGAAACAGCTCTTACTCCAGGCACAGTCTTCAGTTGTTCATCAACGTTGCGCAGCGCCGCTCGAATGCCGGCGGCGTTCGCGTTTCGCATAGAAGGCGGTAGAGCCACGCCGAAAGTCAAAACATCGTGAGAATCAAATCCCGGGTTAATGTGCCAAAGCGCCGTCAGGCTTCGCACCATCAACCCAGCGGAAATGAGCAGGATCAACGCCATTGCCATTTCGACAACAACGAAAATTCCTTGCGCTCGATGACGAAGGCCGCTAGCGCCGCGCCCACCCTCTTTCAGAGTATCGTGCAAATTTCTCGCTCCCGTTTTTAAAGCCGGCGCCAAACCAAAGAAGATGCCGCAGCCCACGGAAATGGCCGCCGTAAACAGCAGCACGCGCGCGTCCAGTCTGACATCTCCCGCGCGCGGCATTCCTTGCGCCAGAAGGCGAAGCGCGGTCTGCGTGCCCCATCCCGCTAGCAGCAGTCCGAGCGCCCCTCCAGTGAGTGCCAACAGCAGGCTCTCCGTCAGAAGCTGGCGGACGAGCCTGGCTTGGCCCGCGCCCATCACCGTGCGAATCGCAAACTCACGCGTGCGCGCTGTTGCCCGCGCTAGCATCAAGTTCGCAACGTTCACACACGCGATCAGGAGGACAAACGCTACAGCAGCAAGCAAAACGAGCAAGAGCTTGCTGACTTCGCCAACCATCGTCTGCTTGAGCGGCCGCAAGGCCGCTCCGATTCCAGTGTTTGTGTCGGGATAAGCCGCTGCAAGACTGCTCGAGACGCGAGACATGTCTGCCCGAGCCTGCTCAATGGTAACGCCCGGCTTCAGCCGTCCGATGCCATGAAATCCTAATCCCGCCCCTCGCCTCGGCAATATCGGGTTGCTCCATTGGCCAACCGGTACGTAAACCTCGATGTCACGGAAGCTTGCAAACCCGAGGTCGAAACTGCTGGGTACGACACCGACAATCGTGTAGCCCATGCCGTCTAGATTGAGATTTTTCCCGAGGGCCTCCGGTGAACCGTCGAATTTCCGCCTCCACAAAGCTTCGCTGATCATGGCAAGGGGCGCAGCGCCGATGTCGTCCTCGTGAAGGGCGAATCCGCGGCCAATCAACGGATTCACTCCCAGCACCGAGAAAAAATCGAAGCTGATGAATCGACCACGCAGTTGCTCCGCTTCGCCTTGACCCGTGAGATTGAAGCTGTAGCCCCGCGAAATGGCCATACCGGAGAATGTCCGATTGTCTTTCTGCCAGTCGCGAAAATTTGGAAAGGAAATGGAGCCAGTGTCAAAATTCGGTTTGCTCTCGGCGAGCCAGACGAGTTGCTCAGGATGCGGATACGGCAGCGGCTTGAGTAGCACGCCATTCACAACGGAAAAGAGGGCGGTGTTTGCGCCGATTCCTAGGGCGAGCGTAAGAATAGCTACCGTGGTGAATCCCGGCAATTTGGCCAGCATCCTAATCCCATAGCGCAAGTCTTGCATGAGCCGTTCGACTGAAGCCCAGCCCCACACTTCCCTCGTCACCTGCTTGATGAGGCTGACGTTTCCGAACTCACGGCGTGCGGCATTGTGCGCTTGCTCGAGAGTCTCTCCCCGCTCGTGTCGATCTCGCTCCGCCATTCGCAGGTGGCTCCGCAACTCTTCGTCAAGTTCCTGTTCACGCTTTCGACGATGCCGGAAGGAAAAAGTCATGTTTCGTTCTCCGTCTTCGCTGGATTCAACACTTCCGCAATCGCATCGGAGATCCGCTCCCACCGCGAACGCTCGGACTCCAGTTGCTTCTTGCCGCTGGCGGTCAGCCGATAAACCCTTACACGCTGCTTGTTCTCAGACACTTTCCATTCCGCGGCGATCCACTTCTGGCGCTCGAGACGGTGCAGGGCCGGATACAGCGAACCAGTGTCAACCTGCAAGACCTCATGCGAGGTCGCCCGAATCGCCAGGCTGATTCCGTAACCATGTCGAGGGCCCCAGCGCAGGGTTTGCAGGATGAGCAGGTCGAGCGTTCCTTGAAGCAGCTCGATACGGTCTTGGTAGAGCCGTCTCATGATTTCCTCAGGCTGTAGCTGTTCTACACCCTAAGCATGTAGTCTGTCTACATCCATTTGGAGAGCAATCCCGCTGCCAACGAGTTCTCACCTGTAAGTTCTTCTGTCGAAACTATTTGAGCAATACCAAGAAACACGAAGGGGGCGGCGATTTGACCGCTTCAGCGACAACCTGTCGCGAAACCGGTCACAGCGCCAGAAGTTCATCAACGCATTCCTGCTCAGGGTGAGCTGCGGTCTCATGCGTTAGACATCCGTGTCGCTTGGCCAAAGCTTCTTCTTGTTCTTCGACCGTAGCGGTGTTACGTTTCCTCCAATCCAGGGGAGGTGCAGCCATGCACCGTTTTCGCTCGAGTGGTTGGTGTATCTTTTTGCCTTTTACTTTGATTCTTGGTCTGCTTCTGTCCACTTCCGCACTGCGCGCGCAAGACAAACCCGCTCCGTCTCAAAATCTGAAAATCGGCTTTCTCATGGATTCCCTGAAAGTCGAGCGCTGGCAGACGGATCTCGACAGATTCCAGAAACGCGCAGGCGAACTCGGTGCCGATGTCTTGATCGAAACGGCGGAGGGCGACGACGAACTACAGCTTCAACAAGCCCGGAAACTTCTGAGCCTGGGCGTCAAATCGCTCGTGCTTGTGCCTCACGACGCCGAAAAGGCGGCGCGTATCGTCGCGGAGGCCAAAGCTAAACAGATACCGCTGCTTTGTTATGAGCGCCTGGTACGCGATCCCAACGTCAGTTTTTTTGTGGGGGTCGATGCTTCGGCGGTGGGTCTCCTGCAAGCCACATCCCTGACGCAGATTGCGCCCAAAGGAAACTATGTTTTGATTGCCGGTTCGCCGGCGGACCTAAATGCGAAGATCTTGCGCGACGCCCAATGGCGTGTTTTGAAACCGCTGGTAGATCGCGGCGACATCAAGGTCATCTCGGATACGTGGAGCAAAGATTGGAATCCCACCGAAGCTTACGCGCACATGACCGAAGCGATCGAATCCGCCAAAGGCAACATCACCGCGGTCGTCGCTTCGAATGACGGCACTGCCGGCGGCGCAATTCAGGCGCTGGCAGAACATAATCTTGCGGGTAGAACCCTTGTCTCCGGGCAAGACGCGGATCTCGCGGCCATCATTCGCATCCTCGACGGCACGCAGACCATGACCGTATACAAACCCCTTGGCTCACAGGCAAAGCTGGCCGCCGAAGCGGCCGTAGCCTTGGCAAAAGGCGAGCCGGTAAAATCCGCGGTTTCTTTCACAGTGGGGAACAAAGCGATTCCCGCGATTCTTCTGGCTCCTGTGGCGGTCACGAAAGACAACGTCAAGGAAACTGTCATCAAAGACGGCTTTCAAAACTTGGAGACCATTCAGAAGAGTTTGCCTAAGGAAAAGTGGCCTCGGTAAGAGAGTCCCTGCTTAGAGAAGTGGCCGTCGTGGATTCGATGCATCGACCGCGTTAAAGAGCGCGGTCGCTAACTTCCAATTCCATCTACTTCAAATTCCAGAATGTCGCGTCGGGCTTCAACAATTCGAATCCCGCATCCCAGGCTTCGTGGCTGCGCCATACCACTTCCGCCTCCGCTTTGCGCCCCGTTTCCGGATGAATCAACCGCACTTTGCGGTGCAGTGGCAGGTCCGCCCCCACCACGGCCATGCAGCCCGAATGGCTCACGTCCACAGTGACCGCATTAGCGGTCTCTTTCGCGCCTCCCTGGTCCCATTCCACTAACAGTTTGACGCGCGAAATGATCCGTTTATGGCTTCGCAGTCTCTCCCATCGTTCTTGGAGGGCGCTGGCGGCAGTGCTGGAGACAATGTTCGTGCTCATGGGGACCTCACCGTGGATGTCTAGCCGGGCCCGAAGGGGGAGACTCAAACTTAATCCCGTGAAACGCCAAGGTCAATAGTACTTTTACAAAATCTCTCTTTTCGTTAGCCTCACCCTCCCGATTTCCCCCTACCGGACCGGCCAATTGACCTAGGCAGCGTACCGATCCGGACTAGAAGCTCCTTTGAGGGAAAACCTGACCCAGCTGCTTCGCAACCTTACGATTAGCGCACACCGGCCAGGAACAGGTACCAAAGGAATCTTGTCTTTCCCGCATGCGCCCTCGAAAATCCAAATACCCTTTCATTTACAACCGGGTGCGCTCTTCCTGGTCGGATCCTCGTGTGCTAACAGATCGGATTCCGCACCCCGCCCGGTGGACGCGGCCGCATCCTGCCGTTTAACAAGCAGTTGTTTTTACAGTTCAACCCTAAAAAAGGAGACTTACGTTGCGAAAGATCGAAAGACCCAGCAAGAACCTTGCTGCTCTGCACCCTTATGATTGTTTTTCCGGCGGCTTGTTTTGCGGCACCGGATGGGAGCGCTCACCAAACCGGAAGCGAAGCGATAAGCCTGCATTCTTCATCAGCGTCGGCCGAAAACACTGCATGGAACGACGCTGCGGACGTCCCTGCTCCTCAGCACGGCAGGAGCGAGGTTAGCCGGGTTGGCGTGGGAATTCGGCTGTCGACGCTAGGCGCAGGCGCAGAAGTTGGCGTTGCCCTCGCCGACAAGCTGAACGTTCGCGGCGGATTCAACATTTTTCAGTACAGCCGCGGCTTCGATCACGACGGAATCACCTACAAGGGCCAGCTCAATCTCCGGTCTGGGGAAGCTCACCTCGATTGGTATCCACTCGGTCACACGTTTCACCTGAGCCCCGGCTTGCTCGTTTACAACGGGAACGGTGCCATGGCAACTGCTAGTGTACCTGGCGGCAGCACTTTCACCCTCGGTGGCACAACTTATACCAGTGACCCTACGAATCCAATCACCGGGACGGGCAAGCTGGACTTCGTGAAAGCTGCGCCGACCGCGATGTTTGGGTTCGGCAACTTGGTGCCCCAAAGCCGGCACTTTACTTATAACTTCGAGCTCGGCGCTGTCTTTCAAGGCGCGGCACGCACGAAGCTCAACCTCACCGGCAACGCTTGTGACTCGACGGGAGCGAATTGCGTCAACGCCGCGACCGATCCGACTGTGCAAACTAACGTTGCCGCGGAGCAAACTAAAATCAACAACAAGCTTTCGCCGTTCAAATACTACCCTGTCATTTCGTTCGGTTTTGGCTACCGCTTCTAACCGTTCTCATTAGTCGCGGCATATGGCAAAAGGCGGGGTGAGAAGCGCCGGAAGGCATGAAGAATTCAGCGAGATGTTTGAAAAAACAAAAGGCCGGTTTGAGATAACTCAAACCGGCCTCTCTCAATTTAATCCCGGCAGCGACCTACGTTCCCACGCAGTTACCCGCGCAGTATCATCGGCCCAGCGAGGCTTAACTTCCGTGTTCGGGATGGGAACGGGTGTAGCCCTCGCGGTATAACCACCGGAAACTTGTGACTCGCATTCTTCCTGCCTCTGAAAGCGCAAGGATTTGCGAGTGAGACAACAGAATTGGCTGGCATTACAAGCTCGACTCGAATCGAGCAAACTGCGGAAGCAAAGCGTGCTTCCCTCTCTCAAAAGACGGTTTGAGAAAGTTTTATGATTAAGCCGAACGGGCGATTAGTACGGGTCAGCTCAACACATTGCTGTGCTTACACCTCCCGCCTATCAAAGTCGTAGTCTTCGACTGCCCTTCTTAGGCCTTGCGGCCTTGGGAGACCTTATCTTAGGGCGAGCTTCATGCTTAGATGCATTCAGCATTTATCTCTTCCAGACTTCGCTACCGAGCGATGCCCCTGGCGGGACAGCTCGTACACAAGGGGTCTGTTCATCCCGGTCCTCTCGTACTAGGGACAACTCCCTGCAAGTCTCCTGCGCCCACACCAGATAGGGACCGAACTGTCTCGCGACGTTCTGAACCCAGCTCACGTACCGCTTTAATAGGCGAACAGCCTAACCCTTGGGACCTTCTACAGCCCCAGGAT